>Ga0209309_10003223_pt1 | contig 14254 bp, 14 predicted proteins | sample COGITO_mtgs_1204_2_FD_184807 | JGI IMG/M metagenome (GOLD analysis project Ga0209309, IMG submission 184807) | Pelagic marine microbial communities from North Sea - COGITO_mtgs_120412 (SPAdes) (version 2) | ecosystem: Environmental > Aquatic > Marine > Epipelagic ...
GTATTAATAAACCCATTTAAAAAGCTAGCAAACTCAGTATCACTTATTGGGGTAAAAGCCTCTTCACCTTCTTTAGTTAACCATGCAATTACTTGCTCTTTGGTAACAGCATGCTCTGCTGATGCAAAAACATTGACCATAGCAGTATCAGTTAAGTTAAAAGTGTAGCGAATGCGGCGTAAAATATCGTTATTAGTCAAAGTAAATCCCAAAGTGAGGTATAGCAACCAAGCAGTTATTGCTTAATTTTAAATAAGCACCTAGTTTAACAGGTTTACTAATACCACCCTATTAATTTTTATTTAAGCTTCATATACCTAGTTACCTAGCACCTTGGCAGGATCTACGCGCGTTGCTTGCCATGCAGGATAAATAGTTGCAAGTATCGCAAGCACAAACGTAACAATTACTGTAATACCAATGTCTTCAAGTACTAATTTACTTGGTAAAAACTCTATAAAATAAACACCTTCAAGCGGATTGGCTCCAAATAATTGGCTTATCCACGTAAAAAGCTCACTTATATTAAGCGCTAACACCACCCCAATTAGTGTTCCTAGTGCCACGCCTAGAAATGCTTGCATTAAGCCCTGCATTACAAAGGTGGCTAAAATAGTGCTGTCTTTCGCGCCCATGGTTTTTAAAATAGCAATATTGCCTTGTTTTTCGCGCACTTCCATCACCAAGGAAGACACAATATTAAAACTAGCTACTGCAATAATTAAAAACACCACAATATAAACAATGGTACGTACCATTTGAATATCTTGATACAGGCTGCCTTGGGTTCTGAACCAACTAGAAATATACACATAGTCGTCAATAGTTTGGCCCACTTTTAACGCTATTTGATGCGCTGAAAATACATCATCAACACTTAATCGCAGCCCTGTGACTTGAGTCTCGTCGTAACCCAATGCTTGCTGCGCTTTGTTAATATGTATAAACGCAGCGGTACTATCAATCGGCCCGCCCATTTCTATAACACCTGCAAGATTAAGTGTTACGCGTTTAGGCGCTAGTAACGACTGACCTTTTTGACTAATTTGCGGAATAAGTAACGTAATGTTGTCGCCTACTTTGGCATCTAACTGTTTTACTATTTGCTTGCCTAATATAACGTCATCAAAGCCTAACTGGCTCACTAATTTACCACTGGTAAACTGGTTTACCGCCGATACATTACTCTCAAGCGATGGCTCTACACCACGAATTTCAACTGCTTTTAACTGGCTTTTATATTGCGCCATCCCATTTACAGCAATAAATGGCGCAGCCCCTGTTACATGCGGTTGTGTTTGTAAATCCTCAACCTTTTGCGACCAATTCGCGATGGGTCTACTTGGTGCTACATATTCAACCTGCGGTACAACACTTAGTAAGCGGTGTACTAGTTGCTGCTCAAAGCCATTAATAACAGACAGCGCAACAATTAAAACCGCGACACCTAATAAAATACCAATAGTCGATGCTTTAGCGATAAAACTAACAAAGCCGTTTTTTTCGTCTTTATGGCCTGAGTAAGCTCTAAAGCGTTTACTTAAAAATGCACTAAGCAACATACTGCGACTCTTTAATAGCTAGTTTTCCATCATCTAAATACGCTATTTTACCCAGCTTATCGGCAAGCTCTAAATCGTGTGTAACCACTACAAAACTCGTGTTTAAACTTTGGTTCAGCTCGTTAATTAAATCGTAAATTTTAATCGCGTTTTGTTTATCTAAATTACCGGTTGGTTCATCAGCAAGCACAAGCGCAGGTTTTGTAACCAGTGCACGGGCAATAGCCACGCGTTGGCGCTCTCCACCAGAAAGCGCAGACGGTTTATGCGAGCTGCGATGTGCAAGGCCTACTTTTTCGAGCATATCGAGCGCTTGTACTTTGGCCTCTTTTGCACTTAAACCTTTAATTAATAATGGCATAGCTACGTTTTCTACCGCGCTAAACTCCATTAATAAATGATGAAATTGATAGATAAACCCTAAATTTTGGTTTCTAAATGCGGCTTGCTCTGTTCGCGAAAGCTTGGCAACTTCTTGGTTTTTAATTTTAGCGCTACCCGAACTTGCGGTATCTAATGTGCCAAGTATATGTAAAAGCGTACTTTTACCTGAGCCAGAACTACCCACAATCGCGAGCATTTCGCCCTGCTCAAGTGCTAAATCAACACCTTTTAATACTTCAACTTGGTTGTTGCCGTCTTGATAAATTTTACTTAAATTTTCACAACTAATAACTAAATCATTCATAACGTAATACCTCTGCTGGTTTTACTTTTGCGGCTTTACGCGCAGGATACAAGGTAGCTAAAAAGCTCATAGCAATACTGGCAAACGCTATTATTACTAAACTTAAAATATCAAATTTTACCGGAAGCTCTATACCTGCCAGTAAGTTTAAACCTACTAATGCTAGTAACTCATTTATATACAAACTAAATATCACACCTAAAAATGCACCTATTGCAGTACCTATTACACCGTTATATAAGCCTTGCACCATAAATACCTTTTGAACTTGGGAAGGCGTTAAACCTAACGTTTGCAATATGGCTACCTCGCCTTGTTTTTCGCTTACCATCATGGTTAAAGCCGATACAATATTAAACACCGCCACCAATACAATGAGGGCAAGCAACATAGACATAATGCGCTTTTCCATAGCAACGGCTGCAAATAAAGTCCCTTGGGTACTGCGCCAATCACTATAATTATGATCGTTTAAAATACGTTGGCTTGCTTCAATAAATTCATCTAGTTCGAACGGTTCGTGCAATGAAACACTTAAATTTGGGGCGGTGTTTTTATCGAGCTTAAGCACGCGTTGCAGCGAAGCGCCACTGGTAAACGCAAGTGCCATATCTATCTCAGATCCGGTTTCGTATATTGCGGCAACTTTAAATAAACGCTGGCTAGGTACTCGCCCAAGTGGTGTATAAGTTGAAGCATTAGGCATAATAACGCGCAGCTTATCACCCACGCTAACGCCTAATTTACGACTCAAATAACGGCTTATAGCAATACTGTAGTTTTTGTTAAGTACGGTTTTCCAATCGCCTTGCACTATTTTGTCGGTAATTTTATATAAAGAGCCGTTATCGTCGTAAAGGCCTTGCAGTAATACGCCGTGTAAATCTTTATTAGTTTGTAAAATAGCTTCGCCGTGGCGATATAAGCTTACATGGTCAACATAGGGAGATTGTTCGAGATCGGTTTTTAAGTCATTCATTTGTGTAGCGGTATGTGCTTCCGCTTTTATTTCAACGTGAGGAATAAGCCCTAGCATGTTCGTTTTTAAGCTATTTTCAAAGCCATTCATTACACTGCTGACCGTAAATAAAGCCATTAAACCAATAGCGATACCGGCAATAGAAAAAAACGATATAAAGGATATAAACGCATTTCCCTTAGAGGAGCGACTGTATCTAAGCCCTATAAATAAGCTAACCGGTTGAAACATATTATTTTTAACACTTATCCTAAAAGTATTGAGCAATAGTAGCACGAAAAAAGTGCCTTTGGGTATGGCGTAAAATGTAAGAAATAATTTAAAAATCTGATACTTGGCTATATTTAAAGCAATATGTATTTAACCATTAACTCGTGGTTAAGTTTTAAGCCCTGCGACTAAATAATCGAGTAAAACGCGTACATTTGTGGCCACAAACTGCCTTGGTGGATACACGCCCCATACACCCTCTTGCTGTGGTTGATAAGCCGTTAGAATAGGAACTAATTCTCCAGAGGAAATTTCGTTGCCAATGTAGTAGTCGGGTAACTGTACAATACCCAACCCTTTTTTTGCTCCATCTACCAGTGCCCAACCGCTGTTACACTGCAATCGGCCCGTAATTTTAATATGTTTATCACGATTATTTTCGTTTACGCGCCAATAACTACTATTGCCAACCAAGCATTGATGATTATTTAATTCACCTAAAGTATGTGGCTCACCAAATCGCGTTAAATACTGTGGCGCGGCGCACATGATAAAGCGCCTTGCACTTAACCTGCGTGCTTTTAAGCTTGAATCTTTTAGATGCCCTAACCTTATTGCTAAATCAAAGCCGCCTTCTAGCAAATTTTCTTGCTCGTTGCTTAATGTGGCAACCACTTCTACCTCAGGGTGGTCATACATAAAGTTATTCACTAAAGGCATTATGAACGTTTCCCCATACATAACCGGAGCCGTGAGTTTAATTTTACCCTTTGGTGTAGTTTGGTGCGTGGCAAGACCTTGCGTTGCTTCATCCATAGCATATTGTAAATGCTTTATTTGATGTAAATACGCTTCACCCTCTTTGGTCAAAACGACTTTACGGGTTGTACGGGTTAAAAGTTGAGTATTTAAACGTTGCTCAAGCGCTGTGACATGGCGGCTGATATGCGCAACCGAAAGCCCTAGCGTTTTAGCCGCTGCGGTAAAGCTGCCCTCTTCACCTACCGCTATAAACTCATCTATCCCATCCCAACGCGCCATTATTACCATACTGTAAAAGTGTTTTAATAAAACAAAGATTATCATTATTTGAGAAACAAATACAATAAGCGCATCACCCAAGCAAATTGGGTCTACAATTATTTTTTAATAGCCAGTTAAAGGAAATAAAACACATGTCTGAATTTATTAAATCAAAAGCTGCCATTGCTTGGGGTCCTAATCAACCACTTAGTGTTGAGGAAGTTGATGTAATGATGCCTAAAAAAGGCGAAGTAATGGTAAAAATTACCGCTACTGGTGTATGTCATACCGATGCATTTACATTATCAGGTGAAGATCCTGAAGGCATATTTCCTGCTATTTTAGGCCATGAAGGCGCTGGTGTTGTCTATGCAGTTGGCGAAGGCGTAACCAGTGTTGAAGTTGGGGACCATGTTATTCCTCTATACACTGCTGAATGTGGCGTATGTAAAATGTGTACTTCAGGTAAAACTAACCTGTGTTCAGCTGTACGCGAAACTCAAGGTAAAGGCCTAATGCCAGATGGCACTACACGCTTTTTTAAAGACGGCCAACCAATTTATCACTACATGGGTACATCAACGTTTTCTGAGTACACTGTATTGCCAGAAATTTCACTCGCTAAAGTAAATAAAGAAGCCTCTTTAGAAGAGATTTGCTTACTAGGCTGTGGTGTAACAACAGGTATGGGTGCAGTAACAAATACAGCTAACGTAAAACCTGGTGATACGGTTGCTATATTCGGCTTAGGCGGTATTGGTTTATCAGCCATTATTGGCGCAAAAATGGCTGGTGCGGGTCGTATTATTGGTGTTGATATAAACACCACTAAATTCGATTTAGCAACAAAACTTGGTGCAACTGATTTAATTAATCCAAAAGATTTCGACAAGCCAATTCAAGAAGTTATTGTTGAAATGACTGACGGTGGCGTTGACTACTCGTTTGAATGTATTGGTAATGTTGATGTTATGCGCTCAGCGCTTGAGTGTTGTCATAAAGGTTGGGGCGAATCGGTAATTATTGGTGTAGCCGGTGCTGGCCAAGAAATATCAACCCGTCCGTTTCAACTGGTAACTGGGCGTGTATGGCGTGGCAGTGCATTTGGTGGCGTTAAGGGCCGTTCACAACTACCTGAAATAGTAGAGCGTTATATGGCTGGCGAATTTGCTCTTAACGACTTTATTACCCATACAATGGGCCTTGAAGATATTAATGAAGCGTTTGATTTAATGCATGAAGGTAAAAGTATTCGTACAGTCATTCATTACTAATAAACGACATTCGCAAAATAGCTTATTAACAAGCCGTAATACTTTTAAGTTTACGGCTTTTAAGGATTAAGTATGTTAGAAAATATTTCAAGTGTAAAAGTGTCTGGCGGTTGGCATAAACAATATACTCACAGCTCGCAAAGTACACATTGTACTATGCGCTTTGCCGTGTTTTTACCCCCTGGCGCAAGTGAAGCCAATAAAGTACCGGTACTTTATTGGCTATCAGGTTTAACTTGTACTGACGAAAATTTTATGCAAAAAGCCGGCGCATTTAAAAAAGCTGCCGAGCTGGGTATTGCTATTGTAGCGCCTGACACTAGCCCGCGCGGCGAAAACGTACCCAACGAAGACAGCTACGACTTTGCTCAAGGTGCTGGCTTTTACGTAAATGCTACGCAAGCTCCTTACAACACCCATTTTAATATGTACGATTATATTGTTAGTGAGTTACCAGCACTTATAGAACAACATTTTCCGGTAACAAGCACAAAAGCAATTAGCGGTCACTCTATGGGCGGGCATGGTGCATTAATGGTTGCACTTAAAAACCCGACTGCGTTTGTAAGTGCCTCGGCTTTTAGCCCTATTGTAAATCCGATTGAATGCCCTTGGGGTGTAAAAGCATTTACTGGTTATTTAGGAAATGATAAAGCGCTTTGGTCACAATATGACAGCTGCGAGTTAATGAAAAACGCAGAGCAAGTTAATTACTTACCCATGTTAGTGAGTCAAGGTGATGCTGATGGCTTTTTACAAGAGCAACTTAAGCCACAAAACCTAGTCGCTATTGCTGATAAAAAAGGCTACCCGCTTACACTTGAAATGCAAGCCGGCTACGATCATAGCTACTTTTTTATTAGCAGCTTTATTGACCAACACTTATTATTTCATCATCAGTTTTTAACTGCTTAGACTCAGTAGTGTGTAGAGATGACTTTTCTACCTCTACACACTCTTTTAGACTTTTAGTGACCTGCCTACATACTTGCGTTGTAGTGCTTTCCCCTTTTACTAGGCTAACAAGAGCCGAATCTATCTTTAATCCCATATCAGTAAAGTTAAATCCGTTTTTATCTGAGGGTACTGGCTCTAGTGGGTTTTTATAAGGTGTTGACTGCGCAGGGCTAATACTATTTTTATCATTACGCGCCTGAGATTGTGCTTGGCCGTCAATAATAGCGCCGGCAACTGTGCAGCCACAAAGGTAAAAAACTGACAAAAATACAATAAACGTTCTCATCATTCATCCTAATCAAAATATTACCTAAATTGTATACGCTTTTTATTTTAACTCTGTAAAAATATGTAGGCATAATTACCTGAACTCATTTATAAACTCTTTTGTAAAACCCACCAGCTGTAAAATAAAAATAATCAAAAAAGGAAGCGCGCCAATAATAGCAACGCTTCTGTTTAATGGTTCATTGTTTTGTACTAACAAAACAAAAGCGCATAACCCTAGTGCAAACGACCAAGCATACAAACTCCATGTTTGAGCTTCACTTGCACCACTTAATTCACGAATTACCAAAACAGCAGAGTCTGCTGATGTGGCTACAAAAATGAGTAAAAGCAATAAACTTGACCAAATTAATAGACCGCCTTGCCATCCTAATTGCTCGAAAAATACAAACAGCCCTTGTGTATAATCAGCTTTAATAGCCGCTAAAATGCCTGCATTGTGCGTTTGATCCCAGGAAATTGCAGAGCCCGAAAACACACTAAACCATATAATAGTCACAAAGGTTGGTACAAATACAACACCTACAATATATTGCCAAACCGGCCGTCCTTGGCTAATTTTTGCCAAAAACACACCAACAAACGGGCCCCAAGCTAACCACCAAAAATAGTAATTGTATGTCCAACCTGTTGCCCATGCGGGGTCATTAAGTACGCTTTCAAACTGCCATGTACCTGTGGTTATAAGCTGAATGTAATCCCATGTTCCGCCTATAGCTATGTCTATAATTGGCTGTATAGGCACAAAAATTAATAGCCATGCTATAAGTGCAAAGGCTAAAAACATATTAAACTTACTAAGAGTTTGAATGCCTTTTTTAAGCCCCAACTTTGCAGAAATGGTATAAAGCAGTGCAATTAAAAAAATAATAATAAACCCCGAAAGTAAAGCCGATTCAACCCCTAGCTCAAGCTCGAGCCCTTTACGCAGTAATAAAGTTGAATTAGCAATTGTGCCCACTACACCAAAAAATATTGCAAGTATGGCAATTAATTTAATGCTAAAGCTCAGCTGTAACTGCCAAGCCCGATTAATAACGCCTTTAGTTGCACTGATCACAGGCGCACTAATATCGCCCGCTTTACCACTATTACGAGTAAGCCCACCTAATAACAAGCCAAATACTGCATAGAGCGCCCATGCATGCGCGCCCCAATTAACGAAGGTAAGCGCCAAACCACTTGTTTGGTGGTTGGGATACAAGCTTTGCTTTAAAGGCGAGTTAACCGTGTGTAGTGCAGGCTCTGCTACTCCCCAAAATATAAGTCCTGAGCCCATCCCTGCTGCAAACAACATAGAAAGCCAACCAAGGTACTAAACTCAACAAGTGCTAGCGCTCCTCCTATTTTTCGTTGCCCTAATGGGCTTATAGCAATAGCTATCACAGAAAAAAGTAACAAGTTTACCAATATAAAAAATGGCGACCCTAAATAACCTAAAATTTTATTAATAGCGGGTTGTAAGTGCTCTGTGAGTAATTCAGGAAATAAAAAAGCAATAACAGATAACCCAACGCAAAATAGTAAGGCTGTTTTTTCAAGCTTAGTGGGTGTGCTTAATGTTTTATTTAAAGGCAAGAGATTCACATAGGTGTCTTTTAGTCTGGATAAAAGAATACGGGGCTTTAAAACTCAGATCAAATTAACTATCGCGTAAAATAGTAATAAAAACATGTAAAAGTTTCCTCAATAGTTCTTGTTAAATACAGGCATTAAAAATAACTCATTGATTAATAGTCATTTATTCCATGGCTTGCTGTTTGCTTATTATTAACAAAGTTAACCAGCACAGGCTCAGTAATGGAAATTGATTTACAGTGGAATGAAATCATCGATAACTTAATACACTTAGGTATTGCATACCTACTTGCACTACCCATGGCTTACGACAGAGAGCGTAGTAATGATGGCGCAGGCCTTCGTACCTTTCCTCTTGTTGCTGTTGCATCGTGTGGGTATGCATTAATTGCTATGTCGGTTTTAGATGGCGCAGAAGCTCAATCAAAAATGTTGCAAGGCATCATTACTGGTATTGGTTTTATTGGCGGTGGCGCAATTTTGAAAAATAACAAATCAACCTCCGGCACAGCAACCGCAGCAAGTATTTGGAATATGGGTTTAATTGGTATAGCCGTAGCGTACAGCCGCTACGAAATAGCAATTTTACTTGCCATTATTAACTTTATAACGCTTAGGTATGTAAAAAAGTTTAAGTAATTTATAAACGGAGTGACTTATTCAATAGGCATTAAAAAAGGCGCTTAAAAAGCGCCTTGCTAACAAGTATGTGTGCTTAAAACATATCTTGATAGGAATTTGTTGTGCTAAACGTAATTGCTTTTTTAAAGCCCGGTAACTGAATACTTTGCTCGTCTATTACAATGTCGTTGTCGTCAATAAGTCCGTCGCCAAAGCGGTAAATAAGCTCATATTGGCCTAAATCAGCTTGAGCTTGATACATTTGTTGCGCGGCTTTAATTGCCATGTTTTTCTGCGCGTAACTACTCATAACTTCATCGCCATGGCGCTTAGCGAGCATTTGCATTGTTACTTTTGGTGAAAGTACGGTAGCTGTTGCATTATTACCGCCAAAGCCTTTTGAATTTATAAAAGCAATATCCATATCAGCGCATTCGTAATGGCTATTACGAATATCAAGATGATCGGTGTAAACATCATCAGCCACTTTATCAATTGTGGTAATACCCGGCATAATATTATGGCTAAATACACCTAAAGCTATCGCTAATTGGTCGCCACTTGCAGGAGCTATAGTATGGCCAACATATGCTTTTGGCGCAGTTACTTTCCAGTTATCAATAGCAAAGGTTTGTGCCACTTTATGATAAATTAATGACTCGGTTACGCGGTTTAACGGCGTACTTGAACCATGGGCTAATATAAAGCTGCGCTGTTGCAGGGCTTCTTTACCTAATAAGCTACTTGCCAGTGCCGCCGATTTTGCCATAGTAATGTAGTTACCCGGCCCTGGTGAAGTAATTGACTTTTTAATCCCGTCGGCATTTACAAATACATCTGGCACACACCCCATAATGTCAGCGCCTAACTCTAGTGCTAGAGCATCATCCATTAAAATAGCCACTTGCGCGCCTTCACCTAGCGTAAAGCCACAGTTTTCGCCAAACGGGCGGCTACTTTTACGATAGTCGGGCTCATCTGTATTACTTAAGTTATCTAAACGGCGCAAACCTTCAACGTTTGCCAGTGCGCTCATGTTACCAAAGCCTTCTATAACCTCTGGCGTAATAGCACATTCAACACTGGCTACCACAGCAACGCGGGTGCGCCCTGCTTGTATATCGTTAACCGCTGCGCGTAAGTTATATAAAAACGTAGCACATGCGCCCGAAGTTGAAAACGTAGTACCTACGTTGCCCGTTACATACGCATTAATAAAATCGGTCGACATAGTATTTAAACCCAGCGCTAATTGCTTAGTGCTTACGCGGTCGCCTTGCTGGCGAGCTTTAACTAAGCCACCTAAACCTGTGTCATCCATTTGGCCAATAACAGACGCCGAATAAGTACCAATTTTGTCTGGCTCTACGCTATTCATTATATGTTGCCAATCAAGCCCGGTTGATTTTATTGCATCGGTAGCAGCAAAAATAGTTGCTTGCAAACCACGTGGCTGATAGCGGCTGTTATACATTACAGATGGATCAAACCCTGTAGGAAACTGCCCTGCCGATTTAATCGGGTTGTCGCGAGTTGAAGCGTGTTTAACATCTATATCTGCGGCAATAGTAACTTTAACTTTTTTACCTTCGAGTTGCTCTACCTGCCAACTTGCAGGTACCGGTTGTGGTAAATCGCGAGCACGGGTTTCAAACACAATCGCATTCTCATCCGAGTTGCTTAGCGTCATTTTTTGCTGCCATGGGGTAGCGTCTGGATCAAAATGTTCGTTTTCGATTTTACGAATAAGCGTACCGGCAATTATTTGTTCACCAAAACGTGCTTCTATGTCGCTTTGCTCAACATTGTTACCTTGAGTGTCTTGTAGTTGATTATCAACAACACTAACTAAATTCATCAAGGTGGCGAGGCCTAAAAATGTTTCACTACGATCTTGAGCATTTAAACTATCTAACACAATACGGCGGTAACCTTGGTGAAAAGAAGTACGGCCAGCGGCATTAATGCCTCCCATGCCTACAATTACGGGTAATGCGGTCATAATTTACCTTTAAAAAACGTGTTATAAGAATATGACACTAGTTTAAATGGATTGCGCACCACACTTTGTGCTTTAATAGCCAAATATTAAGCATAAAAGGCCAACCCTAACTGGTCGGAGCATCTATATGACTGATAAACAGAGTAACCCCCCATTAAATATAGCTATTGCTGTTTACCAACACTTATTAATAACGAGTTTAACCCTCCCTATAGAGATGCTGAGAGCGGGCGAAGCCTTTGCAAAAGGCCATATTAATAAACAAAACTTTAGGCCACTCGCTATTCATTTAGTTGCTAAAAACCTTGAACCAATAAGCAATCGTACCGGCTTGGCAATCCTTCCCGATTGCGCCACCAGCAATACCCCAAATTGCGATTTAGTAATAGTGCCCGGTATTTGGCGAAACCCGCGCCCAGTTGTACGCACTAATCAAAATATAGTTACTTGGCTGGGGCAAAGTTTTACAAATGGCAGCCATATTATAGGTGTAGGCACTGGCAACTGTTTACTAGCAGAGGCCGGGTTACTTAACGGGCACCCAGCAACCACCCATTGGCATTACGCTAAACAATTTAGTCACGACTACTCCAAAGTACTGTTAAAGCCTGACTTTTTTATTACTCAATCCGAGCGACTCTATACCGTAGCCAGCCTAAACGCCCTAGCCGATGTAATAGTGCATATTATTAGCCAGTATTATGGCAAAGCTGCAGCGCAGCATGTTGAGCGCAATTTTTCCCACGAAATACGCAAACCCTACGAAGATCAGCGCTATCTTGAAGGTGCGGTTGATCGCCATCCCGATGAATTAATTGCCCAAATTCAATTTTGGTTAAAAACTAACTTAGCAACAGAGCTTAATTTACAGGATGTAGCCGCACAGTTTAATTTAAGCTATCGCTCTTTTACGCGGCGCTTTAAAGCAGCTACCAACCAAAGCCCTATTGAGTATTGGCAACAGTTACGAGTAGAAGGTGCTAAAGAGTTGCTCGCTTCGTCAAATTTATCAATTCAGGAAGTAGCGTTAGAAGTAGGCTATAATGATCAAGGTCATTTAACGCGAATATTTAGAAAAATATTGAACCAAACACCCAGTGAGTATCGTAAAGTAGTGAGAAAAAAATTGTTTGGTTAATACTTTAAAAACAAGCCAAGCTACTGCATTAATATAAACCATTAACTAAAACACAGGAAGTTGGAAATATGCATGTAAATTTTAGTGAAAATTTACTATTAGATATTGAAGCAGAGACTGATCTCAATACTAGACTAACTCGCTTGCTAGCACTTATTCGTAAACACCTTGATATGGACGTTGCTTTTATTTCTGAGTTTAAAGACTCTAAACGTATATTTAAATTAGTTGATACCAAACGCCCTAACGAGATTGTAAAAGTAGGTAATTTTGATCCCATAAACGAAACCTACTGTAATAAATTAGCCAATAATGAACTAGATAATATAATACCTGACATTAGTAAAAATAGTATAACCCGCAATATGCCGGTTACTAAAAAGCTTAATATTGGCGCTTATATTGGGGTGCCAATTACCTTATCTAACGGCGATATTTATGGCACATTTTGCTGCTATAACGAGCAAAAAGACGACACATTAAACAAGCGTGATCTGGCGTTTTTAAATTTAATTTCAGATCTGGCTTCACAGCTTATTGATACACAAATACAAGACAATGAAGCAAAACAACTTATTAAATCTAACGTACTTAATATTATAAACACAAACAATATTGAAATTTACTACCAGCCTATATATAGCTTAAACACAAATAAAGTTTCGGGTTACGAATCCTTGTCTCGCTTTTTTGTTGAGCCCTATAGAACACCTAACATTTGGTTTGATGAAGCAGCACAGTTTGGTTTAGGTGAAGCCCTAGAAATGTTGGCAATAAACAATGTTTTAGGCAATATGAGTCATTTCAATAAAGAGGTGTATGTGTCAATTAACACCTCTCCAGAGCATATACTAAGTGGTGCCGTTGCCAATGCATTAGCTGCTATTTCTGATTGCAGCAATATAGTATTGGAGGTAACCGAACACTCTCCTATTGCCAACTACAATGAAATGTTAACGGCACTCGCGCCACTGCGTAAAAAAGGCATACGCCTAGCTATAGACGATGTTGGTGCAGGGTATTCTTCTTTTCAGCATATTTTGGAGCTACAAGCAGATATTATTAAGCTTGATATTAGCCTTACCCGAAACATTAATAGCGACCGTCGAAAATATTTATTAGCTAAAGCATTATGCGGATTTGCTAAAGACATTGGTTGTAATATTATTGCCGAAGGCATAGAAACACTAGAAGAAATAAACACCCTCCGCAAACTAAATGTCGATAAGGTTCAGGGCTATTATTTAGGCCGCCCACAAGCACTTTGCGATGCTTTAGTGCATCAAAAATTAGTATTAAGTTAGTTATAAACTTAATTATAAAAACGCCACTTTTAGTGGCGTTCTGATTCGTTAAATTCTTTTCGATAATAGCGCTTTTGATAGTTTTTTACTTTAGTGTGTACGCCTTTGCTTAAGCTTTTAAATTTAGCCTCAAGTACGTCTACACCGTATAAAATACCGACCACCAGCACCGAGAGTTTTATTGCAGCCCCAAGGTTTTCTGTCGCTATCATCACGCCTATTGATGCAAGCACCCAAATGGTTGCAGCAGAGGTTACGCCAACTACCGCACCATCTTTTGCGAGCATAACGCCTGCCCCTAAAAAGCCAATACCTGTAATTATTTGCCCAACTACACGAGAATGATCTATTACATCCCCTTGTAAATTAAACGCAGTGGATAAAAACAAATACGTACCCAACGTTATTAGGGCTGATGTACGAATACCTACAGGCTTGCCGCGCAATTGGCGCTCTATTCCAATAATAGCACCACAAAAAGCCGCAGTACCAATAGCTGCCCATGAATACGGGGCTACATCAATTAAATCTAAAAAAGTCACTGTTAACCTTATATTTTATTAGCTATAGCCACCGCCGTTCTTAAACGTTGGCTACCAAACGCTGACATTTTACTAAAATCACTTCGTG
>Ga0209309_10003236_pt1 | contig 14223 bp, 10 predicted proteins | sample COGITO_mtgs_1204_2_FD_184807 | JGI IMG/M metagenome (GOLD analysis project Ga0209309, IMG submission 184807) | Pelagic marine microbial communities from North Sea - COGITO_mtgs_120412 (SPAdes) (version 2) | ecosystem: Environmental > Aquatic > Marine > Epipelagic ...
AATAACCGAAACAAACGCCGCGAAGGAAAAGATGTAAAAGCGTCTCCTGTTAGTGAAGACGTTCAATCGGAATATGACTTGCAGAAGGACCTGTACGACATCAATTTTTCTGCGAGTTCCAATACAGCCGTGTATGAAGAAACGGTTTTAGAAAAGCCGGTGATTGGAATTACCTGTGGCGATTTAAATGGAATCGGCATGGAGGTTATCATTTCGATGCTGGAGGATACCCGAATTGCAGAGCTGTGCACGCCAGTGGTATTTGCCTCGAGTAAATTGGCTTCCTACCATAGAAACGCCATCGACAAACGCGACTTCCAGTTTAATCTTTGCGATACCATCGAGGATATTAGAGAAGACAAAAACAATCTTGTGTTGAGTTGGGACGACAATGTCGAAATCACTTTAGGCGTACCCACAGATGTTAGCGGCGCTTATGCGCTAAAAAGTATTGACGCAGCTATTGAAGCTGCAAAAGGCGGGAAAATTCACGCCCTACTTACTGCACCCATCAATAAACACAATATCGCAGCGAACGTCGAAGGATTCTCCGGTCACACCGGTTATCTAGCGCAACACTTTGGCAATGACGTCCTCATGATATTATCGTCGGACCAATTAAAAGTCGCTACAGTTACAGGCCATGTGCCTATTTCTAAGGTGGCAGAGGAACTAACAGAAATTTCCATAAGCAGCGCCATTGAGCGCTTAACGAGCAGTTTGAAGCGCGATTTTAAAATCGTAAAACCACGTATTGCCGTATTGGGGCTGAACCCACATGCCGGCGAAATGGGTACCATAGGAACAGAAGAACGAGAAATCATTCGACCTGCAATCGAGAAAGCGCAAAACAACGGTGCGATCGTTAAGGGACCGTTCCCAGCAGACGGCTTCTTTGGACAAGGATTTGAGTCAAAATTTGATGCTGTTTTAGGCATGTACCATGACCAGGTATTGGTTCCCTTTAAATCTTTAGCCATGGGTAGTGGAACTAATTTCACTGCTGGACTCGATATTGTGCGTACATCTCCCGATCATGGAACAGCGATGCACCTGGCCGGTAAAGGCAAGGCAGATGCTACTTCCATGAGAAATGCACTCTATACTGCCATCGATGTTCACCATGCGCGTCAGGCGTATGATGAAATGACAAAAGACCCGCTAAAAAAACAAAAAGAGAAGAGTTAGAAGTTTTCAACAATTTCGATATCTTTGCCCGCTCATTCAGTGATACTTGACCTGTGAAAAAACGCGATTTTGACATTGCCTTTAGAGGCTTAGCGTTAGGACCGCACGAGTTTCAGTATGATTTGGATGATACGTTCTTTACACTCTTTGAATATTCAGACTACCAGGGTTTAATTGGAAAGGCTGAGCTAATGATGTTGAAAAGTGAAACAGTTCTAGATTTAGAATGGCGCTTCACTGGAAACATTGAAGCACCTTGCGACGTTACAAATGAAGTGTACACGCAGGCACTTACGAATAGCTTTGCAATGCAGATTAAGTTCGGCGATGAATACAACGATGAAAATGAGGAGCTCCTCATTTTACCGCACGGTGACTATAAGTTTAACGTAGGTCAAATGATCTACGAACTAGTAGTTCTCAGTATTCCATCGAAGCTCTTAGGCCCAAATGCTGGCAGCGGTCTTGAAGATTTCATTGAAGAGGAAGAAGACGAAAAAGAAGAAAAGACAGATCCTAGATGGGATCAACTAAAAAACTTGTTGAATAAATAATTAAGTAGAGATGGCACATCCTAAACGCAGACAGTCGAGCACGAGAAGAGATAAGCGTAGAACACACTACAAGGCAGCTGATCAGCAACTGGCTATCTGTCCAACCACTGGTGAAGCACACCTGTACCACCGCGCACATTGGCACGAGGGTAAGTTGTACTACAAGGGTAAAGTAGTTATGGAAAAGGCGTAAGCCATTCTATAAAACATTGATTGTTAAAAAAGTAGCTCAATTTTGGGCTACTTTTTCTTTTTTAACCCCCTCTAAGTGTTCCGGGGGGCCTATTTTAGCCCCCACAAGTGAAGAAACCATGAAAGCAGCAATCACCGCTATTGGCGGATATGTTCCAGAATATGTGTTGACCAACGATGAGTTGGCGACCATTGTCGATACGAATGATGAGTGGATTACCACTCGCACGGGCATCAAAGAACGTCGTATTCTTAAACCCGAAGAAGGCATGGGAGCTTCTTACCTTGCTATTAAGGCCGTTGAAGCAATGAAGGAGGAATACGGTGTTACTGTAGATGATGTAGACCTTGTTATCCTAGCTTCGGTAACCCCTGATATGCCGGTTGCTATTACCTCCGCCTATATCGCACAAGAAATCGGCGCGACAAACGCTTATGCTTTCGACTTGCAGGCCGCCTGTTCTTCCTTTCTTTATGCCGTGAGTAACGCTGCTGCATACATTGAAAGTGGTAAGTATAAGAAGGTGCTGGTCGTTGGTTCTGATGTAATGAGCTCTATTGTAGACTATACCGATCGAACCACGTGTATTCTTTTCGGAGACGGTTGTGGTGTGGCTTTGATGGAGCCAAACGAAGAAGGCTTGGGGGTTCAAGATGAAATTCTACGCACTGATGCCTCAGGTCGTGACTTCTTGCGTATTGAAGCAGGGGGATCTTTCCTGCCTCCATCACACGAAACCATTGATAATAAGCAACACGCCATTCGACAAGAAGGTCAAAGTGTATTTCGTTTCGCAGTGAGCCGGATGGCCGATACTTCTGCAGAACTGCTCGAAAAAAATGGCCTAACCGGAGAGGATGTCGCGTATTTAGTGCCGCATCAAGCAAATCTCAGAATAATAGACGCGACAGCGCGTAGAATGGAATTGACCAAAGAAAAAGTGGTCGTCAACATTCAAAAATACGGCAACACTACATCTGCAACCATTCCTCTGGGAATGTGGGACTACCGGGATAAATTCAAGAAAGGAGATAACATCTTCTTCGCTGCATTTGGCGGTGGGTTTACTTGGGGTGCCATGTGGGTAAAATGGGCCATCGATAAAAAATAACTCGTAACTTCATATTCCTAAATACATTTAAAATGGACTTGAAAGAAATCCAGGCGCTCATCAAATTTGTCGCCAAAAGTGGTGCTCAAGAAGTGAGCTTAGAAACAGAAGATTTCAAGATTAATATTAAAACCGGCCCAGATGCCAGCGACCAGCCAACGTACGTTCAGGCCGTGGCACCGCAGCAAATGCCGGCCGCTGCGCCAGCCGTGACTCCTGTAGAAGCTGCGCCAGCTGCGCCAACCGTACCAGCGGAAGTCGATGACAGCGCCAACTACATTACGATCAAATCGCCAATGATCGGTACGTTCTACCGCACACCATCGCCTGATCAAGATGCGTTCGTAAAAATTGGCGATTCCATCAAACCAGGTGATGTACTTTGTATCGTCGAGGCGATGAAGCTTTTCAATGAAATTGAAAGTGAGGTCAGCGGTAAAATTGTCAAGATTCTTGTTGACGACAAGACACCTATAGAATACGACCAGCCATTATTCTTGGTTGATCCTTCTTAATTCATTTTAAACCTACCAGGTTATGTTTAAGAAAGTACTCATTGCCAACCGTGGTGAGATTGCCCTTCGCGTCATTCGCACGTGTAAAGAAATGGGCATTAAAACGGTTGCTGTTTATTCGACGGCAGATGCCGATTCATTGCATGTTCGCTTTGCGGATGAAGCGGTCTGTATCGGACCTGCAGCATCGTCAGAAAGCTACTTAAGTATCCCAAACATAATTTCTGCCGCAGAAATAACAAACGCGGATGCCATCCACCCGGGATACGGGTTTTTAAGTGAAAATGCTAAATTCTCTAGAATTTGTGCAGAGCACGGGATCAAATTTATTGGTGCTACGGCTGAGCAAATAGATAAAATGGGAGACAAAGCGACGGCTAAGGAAACCATGAAAGAAGCTGGTGTACCGTGTGTACCAGGATCTGAAGGTATTCTTGAATCGCTCGAGCATGCGCGTAAAACCGCAAAAAAAATTGGCTACCCCGTAATGATGAAGGCGACCGCCGGTGGTGGCGGTAAGGGTATGCGTGCCGTATTTGCCGAAAGTGAGCTTGAAGGAGCTTGGAAAAGTGCACGAAGAGAATCTGCTGCTGCCTTCGGTAACGACGGTATGTACATGGAAAAACTTATCCTTGAGCCACGTCACATCGAGATCCAAGTCATTGGTGATAGTTACGGTAAAGCATGTCATTTATCGGAGCGTGATTGTTCCGTTCAGCGCCGTCATCAGAAGTTGGTCGAGGAAACTCCCTCGCCATTCATGACCGATAAACTGCGCAAGAAAATGGGCGATGCCGCTGTCAAGGCTGCAGAATTCATTGCGTATGAAGGAGCTGGAACAGTAGAATTCCTAGTGGACAAAGACCGCAATTTCTACTTCATGGAAATGAATACGCGTATTCAAGTTGAGCATCCTATCACTGAGCAAGTGGTTGGCTTCGATTTGATTCGTGAGCAAATTAAAGTCGCCGCGGGCGAAAAAATATCAGGCAAGAATTACTTCCCGGAAATGCACAGTATTGAAGTGCGCATCAATGCGGAAGACGCCTTCAACGATTTTCGACCATGCCCAGGTAAGATTGGATCATTCCACGCGCCGGGTGGTCACGGTGTTCGCCTAGATACGCACTGCTACAGTGGGTATATTATTCCACCTTTTTACGATTCGATGATCGCAAAACTCATAGTTACGGCGCGAACTCGTGATGAAGCTATAGTTAAGTTACAGCGTGCCTTGGACGAATTTGTTATTGAAGGGATTAATACAACGATTCCCTTCCATCAGCAGTTATTGCGCGATGAGAATTTCCGCAAAGGCGTTTACACCACGAAGTTTATGGAAGACTTCGAATTGGTTAAAGACTAAAGAAACTTTGATTTATTAAAAAACCCGGCGCCATGCGCCGGGTTTTTTTTGTGGTCGCCATTTTTTTTGCCGGTTAAAACAATTTCCGTGGGGCGTGACAATACGGAGTCCCTCCTTTATTGTCGTAATAATCTTGGTGGTAATTTTCAGCTGAATAGAAGGTTGCCGCAGGTAATATCTCGGTTGCTACGTCGTAACCCTTGGCCTCAAGCAGTCCAACTAATTTTTCGGAAACCTCTCGCTGCGCTTGATCCTGGAAGAAAACAGCACTGCGGTATTGTGGACCTATATCAGGACCCTGTCCATTGCGCTGTGTGGGGTCGTGCGTTTCAAAAAACACACGAGCTATCTCTTCAAAGGATACCTGCGCGGGATCGAATACTACATGCACCGCCTCATAATGCCCTGTGCGTTTGCTGCACACCTCGCGGTATGTTGGATTCTTCACCATGCCACCAGTATAACCGCAAGTAGTGGCTAGTACGCCGGGTATTTTTTGCAGGTAAAATTCTGTTCCCCAAAAACAGCCGGATGCCAAGACGGCTACTTCCTGTCCTTCTGCGGGTGCGGGTATGGTGGCCATCGCATATGCATCGCTCATCTTCTTATTGGTTTGTGCCGTACAGCTCGCGGTGAGTGCGAACAAGGCCATTGCTATTGCTTTAAATCTCATACTTAAGTAACGCAAAAACAGCACCGGTGTTTTTGACGACAGTCATCCTTCGAGAAAATTATCCGATGAAGCCCCTTTTTACTAGTATTTCGGCAATCTGAACCGTGTTTGTCGCGGCGCCTTTTCGGAGGTTGTCGCTAACGATCCATAAATTCAGGGCGTTGTCTGTGGTGAAGTCGCGGCGCAATCGGCCCACAAAGACATCGTCCTTTCCCTCCGCCATAAGAGGCATGGGATAGGTATTGAATTCCGGTCTGTCTTGAAGCGTAACCCCAGGCGTTTCCTTCAATACTTTCCGCACGTGTTCTAGTGTGAATTCCCGCTCAAATTCCACGTTGACACTTTCACTGTGGCCACCCTGAACAGGGACGCGTACTGCGGTCGCCGAGAGTTTTATACCTGCATCGCCAATGATTTTGACGGTTTCCTGGGTCATTTTCATTTCCTCCTTTGTGTAATCGTTTTCGAGGAAAATATCGCAATGCGGTATGCAATTTCGATCAATTTTATAGGGATAAACCATCTGAGGGTCTTCCCCGTTGCGTTCACCTTCAAGCTGGTCAACAGCCCCTTTGCCTGTTCCTGTAACGCTTTGGTAGGTACTCACGATCACTCGCTTCGCGCCAAAAGCTTGATGGAGTGGGTGGAGTGCCATAACTAACTGGATCGTCGAACAGTTGGGGTTCGCGATGATGTAATCTTCTGCGGTCAGTTTATCCGCATTAATTTCAGGTACAATCAACTTTTTATCGGGGTCCATACGCCATGCACTGGAATTGTCAACGACACGCGTTCCGGCAGCGGCAAATTTTGGCGCCCACTCGAGCGAGGTTTCGCCTCCAGCAGAGAAAAGTGCTACATCAGGTGCCGCAGCAACGGCCGCCTCCAGGCTTTGAATGGTCCAATCGCGACCACCGAATTGGACCGATTTCCCAACGCTGCGCTGCGACGCCACAGGAATAAGTTCCGTAACTGGGAAGCTGCGCTCTGCCAATACTTTCAAAATAATCTGGCCTACCATACCTGTAGCGCCAACAACTGCAATTCTCATAAAAATTGACTTAACTTAAATAGTACTCCGCAAAGCTACTTCTAAACTGCCTTATGTTCACCGACTTGTTTCGTAGTGCACTAACGCTCTGTTTTTGCCTCATTTTTAACGCGGCCCAAGCCCAATTCTATGCACTTTTTGATTCATTAACCGCTTACCACACCGATTGGGAGGGCGATACTGCCTGGATGCAATTTTCTTCAGAAGGAATGAGAAGCGCTGCGCCAGCTGCGGGTTCTTTGGAATGGCGACGAGAAAGTCGCGCCGCAGTCTTGGGGGTGTGGACCTTAAACATACAGATGGATTTTAATCCGTCCAGCGCCAATTATTGCAGCTTTCGCTTTATGGAGTCAAGTTTCGGCTATTACGCCATACAACTCTCGGGTTCGAGCAGCGATGACCTCTCTTTCGTACTGCACACGGCAGAAAAGGATACCATACTCGCTGCAATTTCAGGATACGTCAACAATAGTGCGGTAAACGTTGCACTTCGTATTGAACGGGACAGCAACTACACCTTTCACATTTATGACGCGGATTCTCTTTTATTCAGCACCACCGATAGTACCCTACGTTCCTCAAAAAGTCTGAGCGTGCAGTGCACGTATTCCTCAAGCCGTGTGGATAAATTTTTGTTTTCAACATTACGTGCGGATGGACATGCCTTTCGTGATACCGTTGCACCGAAATTGCTGAACATTGACGTTTTAACGCCGCAAACACTGCGGCTCCATTGGTCCGAACCGACTCTTCCCCCGCCAGGAAGTTTAAATGGTGTAATCGCTCGTTCAGCACAAGGGGCGCCTCTGGACACCGCATTGTTTCCCTACCTCAGCGAATATTATTGGGACATCACTTTCCAGAGACCCCTAGCCTTGGGGCAAGTTTGGATTGAAATCCCAATGGCTACTGATACAGCAGGTAACCTGTTGTTCTTCGCACTGGATTCTGTTCAACTAGAGTACCCAACCCGCCAAAGCGTGCAAATTCTAGGCATCCATCAAATCGAAGGAAATGAAGGAGACTACTTTATCGCCTACAGTCCCGTAGCCATGCCCGCGGCAGAATTGGTGCTCATCACAGAAAGTGGTGTCAAAAAAGCATACGATTGTCCCCTCGATTCTGGCCTTCACCGCTACGGCGTTGGCCTAAATGCAACATTCATTCTTGGATTTTCTATGCCCGATCAAGGCGTACTCATCCTTAAAAACGAGGGCATTCTTGTCGCTGTTCAACCGTACCATTTTCCCTATGCTCCGCACGAATCTTTCGGGGATTTTCTTCTTGTCGCCGATTCCATCACCTACACCAACGCCCAATGGCGCATAACCTCCACCCAAACGTCTATTTCAGGACCAATTCCACCCAAAAACCTTCCCAAAAACCCACCAAAGGCTCTTTTCGGGGGAGAAAACGGTAAAAACTACGTCCAATTTTCCCATTCACTCTATCCCTATCTCCACATGCTTCTCCCGCATCTCGCAGACCAATGGCAGCCGGAAGCGCCTTACCTTTTGCCTGTACAACAAACTACACTGCCCCCTTTACTCGGGGACTCATCCCTCGCGCTTTTAGCACATACCTATCCAGATTCAGGAAAAATTTTCATCAATGAAGTGCATCCTTCGCCAGACCAATTGGACGAATTCATAGAATTAGTCTCTACCAGTGACCGACCACTGCGACTAGACCCGCTTCGACTAATAAAAACAACGGCCGCAGGGACCTCCGCCTACCGTTTCTTCACCACCCCGCCTTCGTTCTGTGCTCTACCAGTGCCTCTATTTCCGCTTTTAGCTCCGCACCAACTTCGCGCTTTCCCTAGTCCTACCGCACTGCCGAACGACAGTACCTCGCTACTGCTCCAAACCACTGATGCGCAAACCCTGGACCAACTCAACTACACGCCGTGGGATGCTCCCCTCGAACACCGCAGTTGGGAACGCATTTCCCTTCTAAGTTCCGGACGTACGCCATCGAATTGGGTACCGCATCATGCACGTTGGTGTTGTCCCACTGAAGCCTCGCCCAATGAAAAAAACAGTTGTTCCTTCCCCGCAACACCTCCCGATTTCAATGCACACCTTCAACGTACCCACCTCAGCTACGATCTCAACCATTACCTCCCTTCAACCGACCTATGGGTATCCATGGCGGCCGGGGAGATCCTTTCCCTTCGGCTTCTAGACCGCTCCGGCCGCCCCCTCACTCAATGGCTTTCTTATGAGGGCATCTCCGGCAGAAACCCCATAGGTATTGGTCCCTACTTATGGAACGAAAGCCCCTTAGAAACAGGTATTTATACACTTCAAGTCCGGCTCAAAAAATCTTCTTTAGTGCGTATAAAAAATCTACCGTTATCAATCTACAATCCGTAATTTTCGCTCAATTAAATACCCAAATGGATAAAGAAGCCAAAATCGTGGCGTTTGATCCGAACGAACCGGCATTAAACACCCATCTATTCGGTCTGCCTTTCGATGCAGACGAATGCGACATTCATGTTTTTCCAGCGCCTTGGGAGGTGACTGTGAGTTATGGCGCAGGAACTGCTGAAGGTCCCGCGGAAATTGAGGTGGCCTCCGCGCAGGTGGACCTGTTCGATGAACAGTTTCCCAACGGCTGGCAGCGGGGCATCTGGATGCACCCCATCGACGAAGCATGGGCAGAAACCAGTGCGAACCTGCGTGAAAAAGCCTCTCAATATTTGACGGCATACGAACAAGACGATGTTAGTGACCTAGAGTTGCGTTTGCTCGACGAGATCAATGATAAATGCGGACATTTCCACCGTTGGGTTGAAAAGAATGTAAGCCAATTATTGGCAAAAGACCGTCGTGTCATCCTTTTAGGCGGCGACCACAGTACATCCTTAGGTTCCTTGCGCGCTCACAAAGCGAAGTATGGCAGCTTTGGTATACTGCAGATTGATGCGCATGCCGACCTCCGGAATGCTTACGAAGGCTTCACCTATTCGCACGCGAGCATTATGTACAATGCCTTAAATGAGGGCTTGACGGACCAATTGTGCATCGTCGGATTACGCGATTACTGCCACGCGGAAGCTACCATGATTGAAAAGGACCAGCGCATCACTGTGCATACCGACAGGGCAATGAACCAGCAACTTTTTTCGGGACGTAATTGGGCTGCCGTAAGCGCAACGATTGTCGCGGACTTGCCACAGCATGTGTATTTAAGTGTGGATATAGACGGGCTTGATCCTTCCCTCTGTCCCGGAACGGGTACGCCAGTTCCCGGGGGCTTATCAATGGCCCAATTTCTTCACCTCATTGATGCCGTTCTCGCCTCTGGTCGTAAAATAATTGGCGCCGATTTAGTCGAGGTAGTTCCTGGTGAAAATCAATGGGATGCCAATGTTGGTGCTCGTGTATTATATGCCTTATCCCACCGCCTTTCCTAGTCGCATATTCGCCTAAAACCACGTACCTTTGTTGAAATTATTTTAAGCACATTGCTATGAAATTCGGTGTAATCACCTTCCCAGGGTCAAACTGTGACCAAGACATGATATATGTACTCGGAACCATTATGGGGCATGAAACGGTCAACTTATGGCACAAAGACACGGACCTTCAGGGCGTGGATTGTGTAGTGTTGCCGGGCGGGTTCTCCTATGGAGATTACCTCCGTTCTGGGGCCATCGCAAAAATGAGTCCGATCATGGGCAGTGTAGTTGAATTTGCAAATAACGGCGGCTACGTTTTGGGCGTCTGTAATGGGTTCCAAATCCTTACAGAAAGTGGATTGTTGCCTGGTGCGCTCCGTCACAACGATAGTCACAAGTTCATTTGTAAAAACGTATTCATCAAACCCGTTTCTAAATCGGCAGGTATAAGTGCTGACCTAGATCATACGCGCGGTTATAAAATCCCAATCGCCCACGGTGAGGGGAATTATTATTGTTCGCAAGAAACGCTCGCAGAATTAAAAGCGAACGACCAGATTCTTTTCCAATACAGCACTGCTGAAGGTGAAGTTGGCCCTGCCGTTAACCCTAACGGCGCGCTAGAGAACATTGCAGGCGTTTCTAACGCAGCAAAAAATGTTTTCGGCATGATGCCTCACCCCGAACGCGCGGCAGATGCAGAGCTCAAGAATGAGGACGGATTGGAATTATTTAAAAGCATGATTGCACACATGGTTGTCGCGTAATCGTTACAAAATTTTAAGCATAAAAAACCCCCCGGAGCTGTCGCTCCGGGGGGTTTTGTTTTATCGCAATGCCGTTGCTTAGTGCAGCACTATTGCTTCATTCTCTATACCTGAATCGGTTATAATCTGGAGTACATAAGTGCCGCGCGCCCAATTCTCTACATCAAGATTGGCTTCACCGCTTATTGTTCCCTTGTACACCAATCGGCCTGCAGCATCCAATAACCGAACGTCTGCCGATCCTTCAATTCTGATAGTCAAAACTTTTTGCGCCGGATTTGGATAGACACTCCATCCCGAAGTTAACGCCTCACCGAATCCTATATTCACCACGCCATACACATCCGACACATTCGAACATAGAATGTTGGAGAAAATTCGAACATAATAATCCCCGTTCGATTGTGGCAAGAAGGTCGCGCCAGTTGCTCCGCTGATGGGATCCATATTCGCGTCTAACCATTCATAGGTAAATGTTCCTGCTGGTGTAGCCGCTTCTAACTCACCCGTCGTGTTTTGCGATACGGTAGGCTTACCGGGCGCAGGTTGTACACTGATCGCACGTTGCTTCGTCTTAGAACAGCCTGTAGTTGCATCAGTGTAGGTATAATACACCCAGTGAGACCCCACGCCCGCTGTTGACGGATAGATGCTGTCATTAACAATTCCGGAACCGCTGTATACGCCACCCAAAGGCTGCCCTCCTGAAAGCAACTGCGGTCCGTCCAATTCACACACATACCCTTGTGACCCAAGCGTTACGGTAGGTAAACTGTTTACCGTCAAGGTTAATGAATCGGCTACGGAAGGATTGGCAACACAATCGTCCGAACTTAACATTTCTACTTTAAGTACATCGTTGTTCACGAAGGTTCCGCTATAGGTGAATGTATTGCTCGATACCACAGTACCGTTGAGTATCCAATTAATGGTTGGATTCAAACCTCCATTCGTTGGTGTTGCGGTAAATGTTGCACTATCTCCATTACATAAGGTTGTAGAACCCGAGGTCGTTAAAATTATGTCCGCGACTGGAGCGCTGACGATCGTAACGTAGTTAGGCATCACCACGGAATCTACCCCTGCGGCATTTGATACTACCAGTTTTACATCATATGTTCCAGGCGTAGAATAGGTTACCACTGGATTTGCTGAAGTACTTGTGCTTGGTGTACCCCCCTGGAACGACCACAAGCGGGCCGATGCTGTAGGTGCAGTATAGTCATAAAACTGAAGGGCCTTTCCTGTACAGCCTGCAGTATCGCCCGTGAAAGCAGCTACAGGTGGTAATTGTGCTTGTCCAGAAATATTTATGTTATCTAAATAGATGTTATTTCCATAGCCATTTACGGCTACAAATTTTATGCGAACGCCAGACGAACCGCTGTACGCATCTAAATCAATGGTTGGACAACTTACAGAAGAAGAACCGTGGCACCAATACGTAGAATCGGCGGGCACAAAGGCGGATGTTACTGCCCCCGCAGTAGTAAAGCTCGCCTCTGATCCGTCATAGCCTGCTACTAAATCCCAAGTTGATCCACAATCATCGCTTACATATACCTTCAAACTATCTTTATAACCACTAGAGTAGTAAGCCGATGCATATTCGAATTCAAGGTTGATTAATGTATCGTTTGAAAAATCGAGTGAGGGACTAATCAATTCGTCCAGCGCACCCGTACTGCTGTAAGAATAATGGTTCACCGTCATAGCCGTATTTCCTGGACTCGTGCCGTTTACTGCAGCAGAAGCCCATGTAATGCCCGCATCTGGATTGGCAATTTCCCAACCGGAGAGGCCCAATTCAAAATCTTCTGTAAACGGCAAAGGCGCACCACCGACCCCTAAAATCTGGAATGCCGTCGTATCGTCTGTACCGTAATTGTTGCTTACCGTCAACGTAACCGAATACGCTCCAGTTGATGAGAAAAGTACTTTAGGGTATTGCGAACTGTCGTTAGTCCCGCCCACAAAGTTGTACGTAGAAGGAGAGATTTGCCAGTGCCAAGCTGTTGGTAATCCTCCTGACAAATCCGTTAAGGAAATGGTATCTCCTAAGGAGCACGTTGCCAATGGGTCTGCAGTAAATGAAGCTATAGGTGCTGTCGTAAAGCCGCTCATTAGCGGACTCTGCCAAACGCCACGACCATACGTTCCAATACGTATTAGTGCATCGTCTTCATAGACCTCTATATCGGAGATGATGACATTAGGTAAGTTTTTATTGAAGCTTATCCAGGACGGAAAATTGGAGCTCGTGTAATACATTCCTATATCCGTGCCGACATAAATACCGTCGCTTGACCCGCCTTCAAAAGCCACTGCAGTTGCCGGTACATTTGGCAAGCCTGAACTTAGATTGGTCCATGTTGAACCTGCATTGAAAGACTCCATAACCTTTCTATTACCGGCATAGCCGCTAATAGAAATAACGATGTGATCCTCATCGTCTGGATCAATGGCTACTCCTGAAATATTGTTCGGTGAAGGACTCATTGAGCCGGACGGTGTAATGCTAGACCAACTGCTTCCTCCATTCGTTGAGCGGAAAATATTGCTATTGATGAGCGCGTAGATATAGTTTGTGTTCGAAGGTGCCACTTCAAATTCGTCAATATTAGAATTTCCACTAATGTTATTTGAAGACGTTGCCGCCCACGAACCGCCTGCATTGGTTGATTTCCATATTTTCTTAAACCCTGCGTAAATAGTATTCGTGGTGACTGGATCAACATTGAACGGCGTTACCCAATTTCCAGATCCTGCTACCGAAAGCGTGTTGATAGAACTGAAGAATGCACCCCCATTCGTACTCTTGTAGAAATCTCCATAATAAATGGAGGTATACATCAGATTGTCGTTCACGGCATCTACGCCGTTGTCCATTCCATCGCCGCCGGTAGCTCTCGACCAATTCATAGTCGAGCTTCGTAAATGTGATCCGTTATCTTGAGCACCTGCCAATACGACTGAAGTATCTGAAGTGCTTTGACTAATCTTATAGTACTGTGTGATGTTCATGCCATAAATCAAGTCATCCCATGATGCGCCTGCATTACTGGTTTTGAATACACCACCATCAGTAGCCGCATAAAGTTCAGATGTTCCTGGTCTAAAATCAGCGTGATGATGATCGGCATGAACAAATGGCGTAGACCCGGCGCCATACCAATGACCCACGCAACTCCAATTGGCTCCGCCATTGGTTGACTTCCAGATATTGACCCCACCGACGTAAACCGTGTTTTCTGAATTAGGGTCACATGCAATGGTTAAATCATACCAGGCTTGACCGCCGGAACCGGTCCCCGTGTTTGACCAGCCCATGATATTAGGTGTGGAGCTCATTAAAGTCCAGTTCGAGCCGCCATTAGTAGAACGGTATAAACCGCC
>Ga0209309_10003253_pt1 | contig 14178 bp, 7 predicted proteins | sample COGITO_mtgs_1204_2_FD_184807 | JGI IMG/M metagenome (GOLD analysis project Ga0209309, IMG submission 184807) | Pelagic marine microbial communities from North Sea - COGITO_mtgs_120412 (SPAdes) (version 2) | ecosystem: Environmental > Aquatic > Marine > Epipelagic ...
CTCAGCCTCGGGTGGTTCCGCGACGATCGCACTTGAACTGAGCGCCCTCCCGGTGCCAATGGAAGCGAATTTTGGCAGTGCGTCGAGCACACACGGCGTTTGTAAAGTCTTGTCCAGAGCAGTTGGAGGATGAAGTGGTAATGAGAGAACGCCATGAGATAGCGCAGCTCTCGCGGCTCTGAGGCAAGGTTTCTGCCGCGGATCGAAAGTTTCCATCGACGAGCTTGAATAGGGCGCCGCGAACAGCGCTCCGGAACGCGTGAATAGAGTTGTCTGGAGGTACGTGCAGGTCATCCTGTCAACAGTTTCTGAAGAGTGAAACAAGACGTTAGATTTCCGCAGCGGCTGAAAAACGACTTAATTTTCGGGTTTGATATTGAAGACTCAAGCTGAAGCAGCGCGGGGAGAAAGTGAGCGAGGCGGGTCCTGCAGAAGGGAGCCTGGCGACAGGGTGGATTGCGAGGGCCTGGGCGCCGAGTCGCGCGCGAAGCACACCGCCTGCGCCGTCCGATATCTCCCACGTGGCGTCTGGCAACGCCAGTGCAAGGTGGCACGAGTCCAGCTCCATTGCCAGACCCATGTTCCCTGCCGCCGCGTGTACCACTGAGAGACGATGAAGTGCCTCGCCTGTCGAGGGTAAGTCTCCACTGTCCCGAGCGACGCTCAACTGTTCATGGTGCAGCGAAATCGCCCGATCAAGCTCCCCTTTCTGAAGCTCGAGATGCCCGAGATGCCCAAGCGACGCGGCGTGCTTTCCCGCCAGGTTTTGGTGCCTTGCAAGGTCCAACGCCTGTGAGTCACCGGCGTCTCATCAAGTACTGCCTTGACGTGTGTTCAACGTAATTCACGACGGGTGTTCTAAGACCTGTTGGTACCACGTTTCGGCGCGCCGCCAATCAAGTGCCTTTTGGCAAGACACGCCTAAGTTAGTAGTCGCGTTCCACATCGTGCTCCAGTCGTTTGCTCTGGTAGCCCTGGTAGAACAGACACACTTAGCCCGTTGGCAAGCGCGAGCAGTGCCTCCTAGGATAGGAGGGGGAATTTCCTCTCCAACTGCTGATGCAGCGCAGCCTGCACCTTCTCCGCACGGTACTCGACGCGGGTTCGCTCGCGCTGGGCAAATCTTGCTGAAGTCGCCAGATCTTCTGTCTGCGAAAGCCTCCGCGTGTGCGATATCATGCCTAGTTGACCACAACCTAGGTTGTGGTCAAACGCGGGATCAACACGCGGGATCAAGGTCGCGTCCGAAGTGTACGGGGAGCTTGCAAAATATCTAGTCATCCTTGGTTATTAAAACCGAGTCTCCGAGTCTCCGAAAACTTTAAAACTGAAAAACTACGTAGTTTTTGTAAGCGTCGGGCAGTTAGCGGAACGGGCCCTTGCCATCTTGTACTGCTCTACTGCTGCGCTCCTGCGCCTCCGGCGGTGACAGTCAGCTAGGGCGTGCGTCTTGACCTTTTGTGGGTCTTGCGGCGCTTGGCGAGTGCAACCCGCGGTGCGCTCCGAGCGCAAAGGGGTCAGCGAGCATGCTGGACATCAAGCTCGACCCGGATCATATCAAGAAGTTCACCCTCCTCAACATCAACAACCGTCTTGGCCACGATGTCCGTGACAAAGTCATGCCGGTATGTCCCCGTCAAGCCCCGCATCGCGCTGTAGGCGTAACCTTGTTTTCCTTCCCGCTTGATGGGCCCAGTCGGAGACCGCAGAGGTCCGCCCTGCGGCGCAGTTCCATGTCGCAGGGCTTGTCGATCAGCCCCTCGCGGGAAGCCGCTGTGTGCGGGTCTCGCTTGGGGGGGGTCAGTCGTCAGTGTGTCTGGTGTTCTAGCCGCGGACTGGTGCTTTTCGGCTACATGGGAGTGCAGAGGGCTGTAGGCTGCTCGGAAAGATCCGATGCGAGTCCCTGGCAGATGCATCAAAGGCTAGCAAGGCGATGTGTCCCACAGGTGCCATGGGCTCCATGGGCACCATGTCGAGTAGGGAAGCTGAATGTTGGCGGTGTCGTGCAGGTATGGGAAGAGATGGGAGGCCCTACAGGTGTGTGCGAAAAGCTCATGACCTCAACGACCTCCGGGATCCGCTCCAGCGAGAAGGAGGAGCGGCAAGAGAAGTTCGGGCGCAACTATGTGGAGCCACCGCCCTTGACTCCGTTCTGGCAGTTCTGTCTGGATGCCATGGAGGACCCGACCCTTCAGTTTCTGTGCTGTGCGGCCATCGTGTCGCTTCTCGTTGGCTCCATATTCGAGGCCAAGTGCCTTGGTTACCTTGACGGCATCGCCATTCTTGTGGCGGTGATGGTGGTGGTCTTCGTTGGTGCGGCACAGGAGTCGGCAAAGCAGCGACAGTTCCGTTCGTTGACGGATTCAGCTAGCGACGAGCTGGTGAACGTGGTGCGGGATGGTCAGCAGATGCGTGTGTCCAACCGCGACATTGTGGTCGGCGACTGCGTCGTGCTCTCAACTGGCGATATCCTCTGCGCCGACGGTATCATCTTCGAACGCAATACTCTCAAGATCTTCGAAGGTGCGCTCACAGGCGAGAGCCACGCGATCATCAAGGGCAACTACGAATTCAAGGAGAAGGGCGCCTTTTCGGTGCCCAACGACACAGACTTGACGCAGATGAACGTGCCTGGTGACACCCCTGAGCAGCGTGCTGCGAAATACGAGCCCACGCCAGAGAAGACACCGCTGGTCTTCAAAGGCACCGAGGTGCAGGACGGCGAAGGGCGCATGATTGTCATTGGTGTCGGGTTGAACACCTATGAGAATACTCTTCTCGGAGACAAGGGAGACGACGACGATGACGAGTCTGGTGGTCGTTCAATCATGCAGCGCAAGCTCGACGACATGACGATTTTGATCACCAAAGTCGGCGCGATATTTGGCATTGGAATTATCATCATTCTCTTCATCCGCTTCGGCATCCTGTTCGGACAGAAAGCCTGCTGCAAGGAGGAGTGGGATCATACGGTGCACCATCTGCAGTGGATCAAATTTTTCATCATCGGAATCACCATTTTTGTCGTGGCCGTACCTGAGGGCCTGCCGCTTGCTGTTACAATTGCGCTTGCGTTCTCGGTGAAGAAGATGATGACGGACCAGAACATGGTCAAGACCTCCTCGGCTTGTGAAACGATGGGCTCAGCCACTACGATCTGCTCAGACAAGACAGGCACGTTAACTACATCAATGATGACAGTCATGCGCGCATGGGTTGGAGGGGAACAATTGGAACCCAAGGAGGTTGCAGCGAAGGTGTCGGAGAAGTTGAAGAACACAATCATGGCGGCAATGACGATCAACACCTCTGACAAAACAGACATTGTCGCCAAGACGATGAAGAAGATGGTGGACGGCAAGGACGTTGAAGAGGTCGTCCGCCTTGAGGGTAAGGTACTTGAGGCCTACTCTGGAAACGCGACTGAGTGTGCGATGATCAAGATGGTGAATGTTCTGGGGAACTTCACTGGGGATGCGGGCTCAGATGACATGCCGTACAAGAAGTTCCGCAGGGAGTTCCCGGAGACGCAGCCCGGCCGCTCAGGAATTTCTTTCTCCTCGAAGCGAAAGCGCATGTCCACCCTTGTTCCGATGCCCGACGGTTCGGAGGCTCCGTTCATGCTCTACACGAAGGGCGCGTCGGAGATGGTCATGGCGCTCTGCAACAAGTACATGAACGCGGACGGGCAAGTCGTCGCACTCGATGACGCCATGCGCAAGAACATCGATGATTCGATCGTCCAATTTGCGGATCAAGGGTTGCGTACGATCTCGGTCGCGTGCAAGCCACTGGACGCGTCACCCGCCAATGCGGATGGGGCGCTGCCCGACGAGGTGGAGGCGGACTTGATCCTCGTGGCCGTCGTTGGCATCGAGGATCCCCTGCGCGAAGAGGTGCCGGGAGCCATCGCCACGTGCCGCAAGGCGGGAATCACCGTCCGCATGGTGACTGGCGACAATCTCGCGACGGCCAAGGCGATCTCGCGCAAGGCGGGCATCCTTTCGGAGGAAGGCGAGCGCTCTGGCAGCGAGATTGCGATGACTGGCGAGCAGTTCCGCTCGCGTGTCCTCTCGGAGCAGGAGGCGGAGCACCCAGAGAAGCACATCATCCAGGAAGAGTTCGATCAGATCTGGCCCAAGCTGCGCGTCCTCGCGCGCTCCACTCCAACCGACAAGCTGGTGCTTGTCATGGGAATCCAGAAGTCGCGGATCCAGGTTGGCGGTTTTACCAGACAAGTTGTTGCTGTCACTGGCGACGGGACGAACGATGCCCCCGCCCTGAAACAGGCCGACGTGGGCTTTGCCATGTACATCAACGGAACGCAAGTCGCGCAGCAGGCGGCAGACATCGTTATCCTCGACGACAACTTCCAGTCCATCGTTGCGGCTGTCAAGTGGGGCCGTTGCGTGTACGACAACATCTGCAAATTCTTGCAATTCCAGCTCACGGTTAACATCACCGCGTGCACTCTTGCCTTCCTCGGTGCTGCTGTTCTCACGGAGTCACCGATTGGCGTCATTCAGCTTCTCTGGGTGAACCTGATTATGGATTCCTTCGCGTCTCTTGCGCTGGCCACTGAGGATCCGAACCGTGTGCCTGGGCTCAAGGAACAGCTGCTCAATCGCTATCCGTATCAGCGCACTGCGCCTCTTCTCTCCAAAATCATGGTTCGCAACATGATCTTCCATTCCATCTGGCAGCTCGCGATTCTTCTCACGCTGATCTTTGCGATCGGCGATGTCTGCGAGGCTGGCGAGTCGATCGATGTGTGTGCAGGGACGCCCTACAAGGATATGCCCTTTGCGCTGCGCTCGGGCAGACCGTCTGACTTCGATCTGGAGCTGGTGCCTGACCAGAACACCTGCGTTCCCAAGTTCGACCCCGAGAAATCCGATTCGTACTACCTAATAAAATCGCCGGCCGCTATGGCTATCGACGCCTCGGGTCTTACCTACCAGGGCTACGTTCCGCTGCGTAGCAAGGATTACTGCCAAGAGGTGCACGGCTGCGGCGTCAAGAGCCAGCACTACACAATCATTTTCAACGTCTTCGTTTTTCTGCAAGTCTTCAACGAGATCAACGCGCGCAAGATCCACAACGAGTGGAATATGTTCCAGGGTATTTTGTACAACGACATGTTCCTGGCAGTTGTCATCGGTACGATCATAGTGCAGATCATTCTCGTACAAGTGCCCGGAGTGAACACAGCGTTCGGCTGCACTGGACTCGACGCGGTGCAGTGGCTGATTTGTCTTTCGCTGGGCTTCACGTCAATTCCGATCAACTTCATCGTCAAGATGATGCCCTACGAGTGGATCCCGCTCGGCTCTTGGGCGGGCGGTCTCGACGAGTCTGCTATCGATGAGGTTCTCCCCAGATTCAGCACGCAGGAGGCTTTCCCGTACGTTGCCCGACAACTTCTCAGAATTGACTTGGCTCCGCAAATCCTTGCAGGTTCTGGAAACTGGAAAGGATGAGGATGAGGAGAAGGAGGACAAGGAGGTGGAAATGGCTGTGCAACCTGGGGGCCCCGCCACGGTGCGCAATGTGACCGAGCCCTGATCCCAGGCACTGCTGCCCGCAGTGTCGCACGGCTCTCTGAACTCGAGAGTGAATTGGCTCGGCTGAGGTATCCAAGCGGTGGGTGGTTGTCAAAATTTCCCGCTGAGGTGTGTCTTTTCATGCTGCAGGTTCAGCGCGCGCAGGCGCGCGAGAACTAAAGTTGGTTAGTTACAGGCCGGGCCTGAAATTTATTGAATACCTCAACGAGTTGCGATTGCACATGTGCTGCGGGGGTGCTGCAAGTCACAGCAGCGGGTTCCACATCGTAGCTGCACATCCAAGATTCCCCAGGTTGCACCAGAACCACATCTTTCTCTTCCGTTCAATTCGCTCAGATAAGGAAGCCCCGCAGTGAAAGGCCTAGGCGTATGCCGCTGCGCCCAAGCGAACCTGGCGTGGCGCCCGGAAAGCAGTCACGTACAACAGGAAGCTTGAAGCAGAAGTCAAGAACTGAAAAGCTAGGCGGGACGAATCAAAATCATTTTGCCCTATTTTGCACTACGCTGCTCCGGCGCTGCTCGTCCGCTGCTCCCGGCAAGCCATGCAGCTCAGTTGTGGGGTTGTGGAGACGTGCCTGTGGTCTGAACAAAGGAGCATGCCGCCCAAGAGAGGGCAAGCGCCCCCCCCCACACGGCAAGCTGCGACAAGCACACGGCGATTGCCTGGTCCTGCCAGCCACCCGCGGCTTCTTCTCGTGTCTGCCATTCCCCCGCCTCAGTTTGCCTCATGATCGCAGCGAAAATAATAGCCGAAATTGCAACATGCCGCTAGCACTGCGGCACATTAGGAAATAGATTGATGTGTGAATTAGTGAAGCTGGGCGGGTGGTACCGGGAGGCGCAAGAGGCGCACGATGTCGACCGGCACCCCCCACCAATCCTTGATTCCTGGTATCATAATAAATGAGGCTAGGGCATCACACATAACTCGGTTTCGATAGAAACTTGAGGCCTGCCACGCATCAGCCCTTGGAGGTGCTGTGCAGTTCAAGAGCGCAGAGCCCCGGTGAACGAGAGGATATGGCAAGGCGTGGACCCTTGACGTGCCCTGCGCCGACCACGGCGACGATTTTGGGCTTCTCGCCGAGAAGGTCCGCAGACCGCAATCCGAGCGCCAAGGCCTCCCGCCACAGCCGGCATGCGAGGTATTGGTCGCGCTCATCAATCTACACGGCAGTCCGAGGGCGTTGGCGCATGACGATTGGGGCACATGGAAGTGGGAGCGCGCAGGAGACGGGCGCAGTGGCAGGGGGTGCGGTCGGGTCAGGCGCGTACGAGCGGCTCAACGAGGCCGGGGTAGAGTTCAGCGAGAGCAGCGATGGCCTCCGACATGCTCTCCACGTTCTTGAGATCTGAGATGAAGGAAGCAAGATCCTGCTTTGTTGGTGGGCGCAAGGCGTCGCGGAGTAGCGACCAGAGCAGGCGGATCTTGTCTGTCGTCGAGAGGGCCGCCCACATGCGCGCGATGGTGACATGCACGGGTCTGTCAACAAGCACTACCTTCGCAGGAGGCGACAATCGCCGTGCCTCCTGTTTCGAGACACAAATTCACGAGATGACACCCACAATGCGCCGTGCGAGCGAGCCAGGGCACACCTCGTGCGCAACGCGGAACTCCATGCCCGGCTGGAGGTTCATGCGGGTGCAGACAGATGAGAGAAAAAAGCCGTACAGCACTGCAAAGGGCTCCTGTCCTCTCTGTATGAGTCCCATCACGTGGCTCAGTGTCCTGCATCCGGCACAGCTCGTTGCGTCAGTGCCGACACTGCCGCTAGAACTCCTCGCGGGAAAACCAACTGCGATCCTCATGAGGTCTGGTCTCACATGCTTTCAGGTTCCATCGTCTGCAGCATGCCCTTCCGCGCCGGGCACAGCTCCACTGCCACAACCTGGTCAAAACACAGTTGCGTCAATGACGACGGCCTGCCCTGGCGTTCCGAGCATCAATGTCCACCGCAACACGTGCACTCTTCCATATTGAATGATTTGCTGGACCTGGGGTCTTATTCTCCGGATGTAAGCAGCCACCTCCTCGCAGCTTTCGGCCGAAACTGCAACAAGCACACCGCTCAACTTAGCATGGTAGGTGGCACGCAGCTGGACCAGTGTGACATGAAAAGGGCACTCGACACTCGGAAATGCCGAGTATTGAAAGTACCGTGCGCTGTTCCAACGAGGTGCACCTGCACACCAACACCCTCGACCTCCAGCACAGCCTCCCAGTTGCTCGCCTTGCGGACATGTCCAGGATCACAGGCCTCACCAACCTCGGAAAGACATGGCTCAACCTCTGCATCTATCCCCACTGCGTCGGCACTATTCAACTTGACCGAACCCCACTCAACGTGACCCGAGTCCGAATTCATCTTGCGGCCCGAAAAGAACCTCGCTCGGAGCCGACCCGCACAGGAACTACCAGGGCGTCTCCACCTCTTTGGATTCAGCGCTTTACAAATTCTGATGTCTCAAACGGACGCTTTGGCCTGCCGTGCCAATGTCGGCCGGCACAGCGCCGGCGGGGCGGAGACCCATGCTGCTGCAGGTATTGTGCCCACTGGCCTCTTCATCTCATTGTAAGTACTGGGATCTCCTGAATTCGCCAAGACGAAAATTCTTGCTGTGCGTGCCGAGAGTTGTGTCATCGCGTTGCCTCAACCACATTTGGTTGGTGCGTGGCACCTAAATCTGAATCGTTGCGCAGAGCGCCAAGAAGTTAGCAGCGGAACTTACGGAACGGTTGCGTGAGAGGGAGAAGAATCCGGGGCAACGCATCCGACCGAAGCCACTCAGCGTGGCTCTTCCGCTTCGCACGCCAGCGAGTGGTGAGCCCAACAATCCATGACTTCAGAAAAACCAGACAGCGTGGTCATCATAGGATACACGTTTTCCCTTGCTTGCAATTGGCGAGACCGGAGGATCATTGACTGGACGGGGTGATGTCACAAGCAGAACCGCGATCAGAGACGCAGCCAAGCAATCTGCCTGAGGGAAAAGTGCATCATCACCAGCTGAAGAACGATGATGAGAGCCGTGGGCGTCCTGGCCAGGATGAATATGCCCGGAAGAATCAGGAGCGGGCGTATTCAGCAGACTTGGACACCGCGTTCTGGGGAACCGGGTCCGGTGCCGCTCATCGCCGCGCGGGATCGCTGAGTTGATGCGCGGCGAACTCGCGGGACTCGCACTGAGTGGCGGTATCCACTGCAGGTTTGAGACGTATGTCGTTTCCCAGCGAGTGAAACGAAAGGGCGGAGGGACAGAGATCGGCGCGGCCACGATTTTCTGTGGCGCACTGGTCCTCGGTTCTCAGCAGGTAGTCGGCCCCCAGCGCACCGAGACATGGACGCGAGCCACGAGCCGAGTTGAAAGCTTTCCTCTCGTGCACAACCGTAAAGCGGGAGTGGGCGTCTCGATACAGTGCAACTGGCTGCACAAGACGGTGTTCGCGACCAGCTCAAATCATCGACTTGGACCCGCCTCCTTACTCTTTCTGGCCTCACGCGATGGATTCTCGAACCGTGAATTCCACAAGCGGTCCGCTCGAGTGATCCACGCCCGAATCACAGCAGCGAGCGCAGGCCGCAGCGGGGCAAGAAGTCTGGCTCTGACAGCAGTGGTGCACGACGCTGAAGACTCGCGGCCTGTGCAGGTGTGACCTCAAGGGCTCAACGCTTACCATCGTGTCGACGGGCGACGGGCGCGTCTTTGGAGGGTATGCGCAGGAGAGTTGGCTCGCATGCGCTCCTGGTGCTCTCCTTGCCCTGAGAAAATGGGGTGGGCTGCTGTCCCGCCGCCAAACCTCACCAACGCTGCCATGTACACCTACCTTGGTTGGCCGAGATGCCCCCGGGATTCTCATGACTTGTTGCCTTCGCTGCTTTGCAAAGGGCTTCGCGCGGCATCTAAAAGTTCTCATGCATGATTGAATTGGTCCGCTCCAGGGCGATATGCTGAGGACGCGGGTGCATTCCTCTTCGTGCTTTCCGACGACAGTGGACGGGGCCCAGAAAAAATCGCTCAGACCGGGAATTCCGCTGCAGACGCGGTGTTCTATGACGCGGACCTTGGACCTTGTTGGGGTCGAGCACTAGGCCTGCAGCTCGACATCCTCGCTTACTCCTCTTCCGACTTATGTGGCTCGGCCAAGTACCAGCGCCCAAGGTGACCCAAAACCCTTGTGGTCAGGCGAAAGACGACATCGGATCGAACAAATTCGTGTCCTGAGTACTAAAATATATTCGAGCAGGTGGGGAGAGGACAGAACGGTCCTGGCCAGGAGCTACAATGGATGGGACATCCAGGAAGTTGCTGTGTTTCAGGTGTAGCTAAGCTGTGCCTTGGCGGCACAAAATTCTGTTGAGGAATGATTCCGTTTCAGCGTACAGGCGTGCGCGAAGAGATGCAAGCCTGGCATCGCATTGGTAGACATAGTTACATACATCCGTATCGATCCAACAGAGGCAGATAACTCATGCACAGGCCTTGTGATAGCTGCAGCATCACGTTTACCCCCTCCCAGCAGAAGCCTCCTGATCTTGATGAGGTACTGCTGAAGAAGGCCTCGATTCACGATCATCCAACACCATCCGCTCAGGAATCTGCGGAAGAATGAGACCTCAACCGCGCTGTTCAAGCAGCACTGTTCAGGCAGCACTATTCAGAGGAAACGGGTGTGCTGGACAGTCACAAGGATCCGACCTGTCTTGATGTTGATTCAGCGGTATCCTCTTCAGAAGAATCGTCATCATCAGATGGTGAGTCGAATCGACGATCAATCGGCGTAAAGGGCTTCACACCTGTGATAAGAGCATCAAGTCCTTAAGTTGAGAGCAGCATTTGCGATCTCGTGCGGGTTGCTGACGATTTCAGAGAAATTTTCTGAGGGAAAATGATGGACCTTGAGGCATTCCTGTGGCACGTTCACCAGCAACCAATGAGAATTGGTTGCTTTCGTGTCCAAGAGAATACCTGCCATGCAACAAGAATGAGCCATTGGGATTTCGAAGTCCTTGGCTTGTAGACATGAGGACCCAAACAGATCATGGGGTCAGGATTAGGTAATACATGAATATGGTCGGCGCGTTTTGAGATGTGAGAAGTAGCGCAAGTCCTTCACAATGCGCATGCAAAGAATTCCCTTGAGACGCCTTCTCGTTCAACATCTGCCAAATCGCATCCGACTCAAATCAATGTCGTTTCGCTTCAGCATAACAAAAGCAGCTCTCAATCATTTCAGGAATTTTTTGATCTCAAAAATGTCAGTGTGATCAGCAATAGCTACCCCAGGTGGTAATGGACTATCTTGTCGTGGCTTCGATGACACGGATCTGCGTGACACATAATCAGCGCTGTATCGAGGTTTCTTTTGTCTGTATCGAGGTTTCTCAATTTTTTCATTTGCGAAAGCAGGGAACAACTTGGTCTCGCGCTCCGAAGTAAGAAGATCATCCTCCGCGAATATACCCACAACCTTCAACTGGTCGATGGTACACCTTCTCCTCTGCTTGCAGGTAGGCGTGAATAAAATGCATGGGAAGGCCCCGTGGAAGATAAATCGACACCATGGGGCAAGGCTGAGATCACTGAATGATGGAACCTGAGTTTCTAGCGGAGCTATGGGCTTCTGCAACAACGACGTCCCTGTTTCCAAACTATAAATGTTCACCTGCTCCCACAGATAAAGAGGGAGTAAGGGAGTGTACACCAAATACAATGCGTATCAAACGAGTCTGCGAGTGCAGCTGTGCAGAACCTGATTTTGCATGAGAATCACGACCATCTGCGAAATATCTCCACGTTGTGCAGGCGCAACATCGAAGTCGATCCCGGGAAATTCCGGATTGGTGACAACGCTGTCGCCAGCCCTGACCACGCAAACTCTTCAGAATACGAATGTAACAGAAAATACAGCAGTGTTCCGAGCAGGCACAAATCTTGGAAGAGCTGCAGGTACTCGGGGAAGGTCTGCACTTGTCAAGCGGGATCTTGACGGGTTTGAACTTTGCAGAGACCGGAATGTAGATTCGCGGCCCCACCTATGTGAAGACAAGAGCTTCTTAGGGCACGCGATTGTTCACGAAATCAACGTTTCTACAAGAGATTCGCGTGCTGTGGGGGCATGAATGAGTATAAAAATGGAAATAGAGCAGCGACCACGGAGCCAGTCTCCACGTTGAAGCGAAACACGACCAGCCGCTGCCAACCGCCAAGCACTTGTTCAGAAAAATCGGGGTAATGTAGAGCTACTGGCTGGTCGAGCACAAGCGCATTGGCGCTGCTCTGCGAAGAGCATTCTTGCCCTCTTCGCGGCCCAAACTCGTTCTGGTGGTGAAGTCACCGAGATGGAGTTTTCCGCCGGTGGAAGATAGCCGAGGATGACCACGGCAGTACCCGTATTGTCTACCTTGGCCTTGATGACCTGGCCGTACAGCACAGAGCGCAGTCTCCTGTGCCGCGTGTGCGCTAGCAGGTTCCCTGCGACCACGCACAAGAAAACAAAGTCACCAAAGCTGCTGCGGCACTCTAAATTGGGGAGACTGGCCGGACGTGATGACCTGAAGAATCCAACTTAAGCTCGTCAACAATCTCGCGATCCCTGTCGCCTACCCCGACTTCTCCTCTCCCCGACTCCGCGTCCCCCCTGGAAGAAATTGCCCCATCACGACCAACACGGTACACCTGTGAGCAACCAGAAACGCCTCAGTGCCGCAAGCGTAAGCAGCGATTGGATCGCTCCCATGGGAACCGGCCGCCTTCGTACATGCGTTTCTGAGTCAGCCAAAGCTTTCTTGGGTGCAAACGGCGAAGGATAAAGAGGGCGCACCTCGATCATACCCTTTTTGCGCACGACTGTTCCGGAGGCCCTGCGAGGTGCAAGGAGTACACCAGCAGACTCGTTTCACTAGAAAGACGGAACGAGAACGCGAGCTGATGCTGATCAGTTCTAGAATGGCTATGCTGAGTGAAATGGCCAATTGAAGGGTCAAGGGGCGCAAAAACATATGTGGCCTGGCCGGGGGCAGATCGAACACTGGCTGGCAAGACCAGGGGCGGCGTTCTGAGGGAAATGCTTCAAGACCCATCGAAGGCAGCATCGCGCGGTGCGCATCCGCTGCGCGATCCCACGCTTTTGATCCTGGAGCGCCCAACTCACGGCGACGCTCCTCGTCAGTTGGCGGGAAAAGCGTTTCAACAGGAAACTCCTTGTCCGCCGAGAAGACGACGTCCGACACCACCACCTGGAAAGAAAGCAACCATTCACTTTCGCGCTTGGCGGGTGGGATGAAGGGGCCTGGCAGGTTGAGCACCTTGTAAAATTCTTCTGGGGAGAACCAGCCGAGCTGGGAGAAGGCTTTTGGTGTGTAGGGCCATAGAGCGAGGTATCCTTGGGCGTCGAGAGTGACATGGCGTGTGGCGTCGCCGTACGGTTGCACGAGAAGGAGGCGTGCGAGGTGGCGCACGAATAGCTCCCGCCGCGGCACATTCGGCATCTCCGGGGCAACGGCCTCTGCCTCCCCGCCTGGATTGCCAGCGCAGCAGGGCGCAAAGACCACGCGGGCTGTGCCCTCGGTGTTGAATTTGAACCAGCTTCCACCGGTGGTGCCGATCAGAACCGAGGGCTGCTGACCCGTGACGGTCTGAGACGGGTGGAAGGCCAGGTATGAGGGGCGGAGCTGCGCGCGCGGGTTGGAAGTATCAATGAGCCGCCCGAGGCCCGCAGCAGACGGGTGGACGCGGTTGCGGGAGTCGCGCAGATCGACGAGCGGGTCGAGGAGGTGCGTGCGAACGAGCTGGGGAGTTTTGAAGACGCCCGCGGAGGAGACGAGGTGGTGGCCGTGAGGCTTGCGGTCGAGGCGAAGCGACCAGAGGGAGACGGAGCCGAGCCGGTCCAGCGCGCAGAGCTGCGTGGAGTCGCGCGACCACGCGAGCGCGATCACCACGGCAGGCGGCTGCGCCTTGCGCACCAGCAGCGGGGGAAGGTGCCGCACGTCAAAGACCGAGAGCGAGCGCTCGGCGGCGGCCGACACGGCGAGCATGGTCCCGCCCGGGCTCGGCTCCTGGGCGCCCACACCGGCCCCACTCGAGAAAAACACCGGAAACGGCTGGACCTCCCCCCAGAAGTGGCGCTCGGCTGCGGCGGCCTCGGCGCGGCGATCCTCCTCGGCCGCGTTGGGCCGTGGCATGTCCGCGTGCAGGTGCCGGATCTGTGCGTCCGCGTCGAGGTCCGCCTCCACGGGCGCCTCCGCCGCGGGCGCGCCTTTCGCCTTGCCTCTGCCTTTCTTGGCCGCCGCCTCCGCCCGAGGGTTGAGCGAGCTTGAGTCAAAAACCTGCGATAACGAAACCAAGATCATGATCGGAAGGAGTCCGCGCGCCGTCACGCAGCATTAGCGCGGCGCAGCAGCAGCGCGGCGCAGCGCGGCGGAGGAGGGGTCGCACCGGCATTGAGTGGACATCAGGGGAGTGTACAGTAGGGATTTGGGTAGGGGCAACAGTAGGGAGGGGAGGGGAGGGGGGGGGCTCGCACCGGCATTGAGTGGACATGGAGGAGCGTCTGGTGGGCACGCTTCTGCTGAAATTCTCGGAGGATCGGGCGGAGCGCCGTCTTGTCTGAGTC
>Ga0209309_10003259_pt1 | contig 14165 bp, 8 predicted proteins | sample COGITO_mtgs_1204_2_FD_184807 | JGI IMG/M metagenome (GOLD analysis project Ga0209309, IMG submission 184807) | Pelagic marine microbial communities from North Sea - COGITO_mtgs_120412 (SPAdes) (version 2) | ecosystem: Environmental > Aquatic > Marine > Epipelagic ...
AGGAATAGGAATAGGAATAGGCGGAGGATTTAATGCACCTTCTTTGTCGTCTCCGTTTGGGGCTTCTGCGAGTGTGAATGCGAACAACAGTCCTTTTGGTGGTAGCGGCGGTGGAGGTACCGCGACTGGTTTTGGAAGCGCGAGTTCCGGTTTCGGTATTCCCGTCGCGACGACGACGACGACTGCGGGAGCGGTGCCAGCGTCTCCGTTTGGAGGAGGGTTTGGAACGACGGGTGGAGGAGGAGCCGGCGGATTTGGATCGTTGAATATGCAGAATGCGAATAACAACACCAATAGTCCGTTTGGAAATACTACCACTACTGCCGCTGCTAGTACTACGCCTTTTGGTGGTGGAAGCGGCGGTCTTGGATCCACATTTGGGGGAGGAAGCGGACCTGCTACGACTACTGCGAACAATAACTCGCCGTTCGCCGCAAATCCATCGCCGTTTAGCTCGATACCGTCATCTGTTCCTGCTAATACAAGCAGCAATCCGTTCGGAAGTGGAGGTGCGAATGCGAATACGAGTGGACTCTTTGGCGCGCCGGCGTCGAAACTGGCTCAGCAAAATTTGAACGTGAACGCGTCTCCATTTGCTCCCGCGACGGCAATGCCGTCTCCGTTCGCTCCGTCTTTGTCGTCACCATTCGGTGGTGGAAACGCAGCCGCTACGAAACTAGGAGGAGAGAAGAAGGAAGCGCAAACACAGAACCAATCCACTTTCGGAGGAGGATTAATGGGTGGCGGAAGCTTTAACGACGTGAAAACGACGGCGTCGGGATTGAAAATTCCAACGCCCCGGACACAGATTGGTGGTGGTGGTGGTGGTCTTGCTGCTACTGGAATAGCACCGGCTGCTACTGCAACGCCTTCATTTTCCCCTTTCCTTAGCGGCGGAGGCACAAAAGCATCCGCACCTCCCTTACCGAAGACTGCACCTTTCGGTGGCGGCATGCAAGGATCGTCTCTTTTTGGGAAAACGCCACCTCCAAAGCAACAGATGAAGATGACGGCTTCCGCGATTGACGATTTCGGGGATGACTTACACAAAGCGACGTCTGAAAGGCACATCACGGGCACGTGTAACGAAATGTGTCCAACATCCGAGCTTCAACGACGGAGCGAAGAAGGCGACTTGGAACTTTTCGAGCGCGTGGATGGATCGAATAGAAATAAAACGTCCGTCGGTTTGTGTTGCAAAAAGTACACGCGCATTGTAGACGGCGTACAACCAGACATGGTGAGAACTAAATTTGGTTTGGCGAAAACAATGACGCATCTGTGGCGTATTCTCGATGAAAGACCCGAAGCGTTTGTCGTAAAATCAAAGTTTCTTTGGGATCGTTTGCGCTCTGTTCGACAAGATTTAAGTTTGCAGCAAATGTACGACGCGTTCGCCGCGAGCGCTTTGCAACAGATGGTCCGCTACGCGATAATTTCTGAGCACGAATTATGCGAGGACGCAGCGACGGCAATATCTCCTGACGGTCACAATTCGCATTTGAACGTCGAGCAACTCACGAAGACGTTGACGACGTTGCGTCACATATACGATGACCATCGCGCAAAGCAGCAAGCGTTACCGCTCGATCACGAGGCTGAAATGTTTGCGTTGCAACTGTTGTTGCGCATTGACTCTCACGGAAGATATTCCGTGTCCACGCATGAAATGCTCGGCGATTTAAGATCGGCCAGAAATGCGATATTAAATCACGCATTGGTCAATTTTGCTTTAGAATGCAGAAGCGCGTACATCGACGTGAACTGCGCGAAATTTTTCAAGTTGGTCGAGAAAGCAAATTACGTACAAAAGTGCGTTCTGCACAAGTATTTCGTCAAAATGCGTTCTAAAACGCTCGAAAGGTTCAACCAGAGCATGGCAAAAGGTCCGTTCCCAATCAAAGAGCTCGCGCGGATTTTCCGTGCGAGCGAAACGGAAACGGAGGCCTTGTGTTTGCATCACGGTCTGAGCGTTGTTCTGCATCGAGAGGACGGGAAGTGTGTCGAGTTTCGCACAACGACGTTTTCGCATCCAAGCGAAGATTTCGAGACGAAAAAGTCGCCCCTCGTGAGAACGAATATCAATCACAAATATCGACAGTTTATCGTTAGACACGATGAAATTGCTTCGGAAGGTAAGGTTACGGAGCAACTGCCGGTTGGGCAACAGCAGCAGTTACAGCAGCAGCAGCAGCAGTTACAGCAGCAGCAGCAGCAACAACAATTTCCCGAGCTTACAAAGAAACAAAAAGAAGCGCAAGAACTGCGAGAGAAGATCCAAAGAGTCGAAGCGGAACAAAAACGCGCGAAAGCTGCAATTGAAGCGAAGAAGGCAGAGGAAGCCCGCCTGGCGCTCGAGGCAACGAAGCGCGAAGAAGAAGCTCGCGCAAAGGCTGAAGCAGAACGCAAAGAGAAAGAACGCATAGAAAAAGAACGCAAAGAAAAAGAAGCACAATTGAGACGAAAACAAGAAGAAGAGCGCATTCATCTCGAAAAGGAGCGAGCTGAGAAAGAGCGCGCCGAGAAGGAAGCAGCGGCGAAGAAACGCGAGGAAGAGATTCGGGAGCGCGAAGAAAAGCTTGAACGCGAGTATCGAGAAAAGCTGGAGCGCGAGCGTCAAGAGAAGGAACGAATACGTCTGGAAGCTGAAAGAGCTGAACAGTTACGTTTAGAAGAAGAACGGAAGAGGCGCGAAGAGGCAAGACGTCAAGCTGAACTGGCGCGAAGGAAAGCCGAGGAAGAACGCAAAGAGAGAGAACGATTGGAAGCGATTCGATTGCGCCGATTTCGGAAGAATCGAAAAGCGATTTTACAACTGTTCTTGTGGCGTTGGCGAACAAGAAAAGACGAGAGAATCGCGACGAGGAGGAAAGAGAAAGCCTTGTCCATGATGTCATCGTCACCTTCGACGTTTGCCTCTCCAACCTTTTACACTCAACAGAAGCAGCAAGCTCCGGCGAACGACGATCTGCGTAACTTGCTCAAGAAAAGAAACGTTGAGTCGTCGATACCGACGGAAACAAGAAGCAAGAGAGAAGAAAAAGATGGAGCGTACTTTCGCGCGCTCGCAATACAAACGACGACGCTCGTTGACGTCTCTTCCTCGTTCGCGAGACCGCTCGATGTGCCGAAAATTTTAGAATCCACTCGCGCGTTTGCCGCACCCGGAAAAGGAGAAGCGAGACAGACGCGCATTTGGAAATTAGTTCTGTGTAGTGGTGCGGAATACGAACCTCCTTCTGTACACAGAGGTACGAGATCACCAAATGCTGTTGCCGTCGCGGCTTGGTTGCGCGCAAAATTATCCAAAAGCGCGGCGGCAACGAACAAAAGTAGCGAAGAAGAAGGCACAGTTCTAGCGTCGTACGCGTCAAAGCTTTCAATGCGAGAGCCGTTTCACTGGATAATTATCAGAGACATTCCGGGTAAATCATGGACGCCACGTTCGCAACAAGACGAAGAAATGGAAGAGCAAAAGTACGAGGAACAAGTCGCCGGTCTCTCCGCCGGCTGCTTTGTTCTCGATTGCTCGTCTTTATACGAAAATCCGCGAACGAAAATGAAGGAAATTTCGAGAAACGAAGTGCATCGATTGAAACGTTTCGCCGCCGTGACAAAGCGTGGAAATGCACCACTTTTAGTCATCGCTGCGTCAAGTAAAGATCACAGCACAAGTTCATCCAAGAAATTGATCGAAAAAGCGTTCAGAGAGGCGGGAGTTCCATCGTCAGCGTTGATTATGCGCGTGGACGATGCGTTGGCGCGCTTTTCCTCGGCGGCGGCGTCCGGAGGAGAGGAATCTACGATGGAGAAGAAAGACGCCGCGTTCATTGAAAAAATCAATCGCGAACTCGAGAACCAGATCAAAAGATGCGGAAAGGCGTTCACCGGTATTCCAAATCGCGTGGAAACTTCGCTCGCGGAAGTGCTCGAACACGAATTTGCCCCCGTCGCGACCGATTTCGAACGAAAAGTATTGGCAGATTCTTCAAACGCACGAGACGCTGGGGAGAATCCTCCCTCCTTGACGGACTTCAAAATCGTCGTCGATTGTTTCAACGAAGCCATCGATAACGTGAAGAGAAAAATTCGAGAGGCGTGCGAGGAAGATAACGATTTCTGGCCGTACGTCGAGTTATCGGGCGCGTACGCGAACGAAGAGAAGAGAATATTCTTTGAGAATGTCCCTGATCCGCTTTGGCGTAAAGATGTGCCGTATTTGATCGACCAACTCGAAAGGGCAAAACTTCCGCGACCGCCGGTGGATTCGTCGGAAAACAACAAAAACTTTTTTGAAACCTTATCTCGATACGTTTCAGTGTTGGAAGACTCGGAATTCATCGGCGCCGCGAGACGACATCTCCAACGCGCTGGATTTGATTGCGTGCGAACGGCGCTTTCGCTGTGTGAATCGCGAGCGCTCACTTTGCACGCGAGCACGTCTGATGTGAAAGCGTACGTCCGAGACGACGCGTATACGCACTCGTTGCTTTCCTTGAGTAGTAAGAAACGTACGAACGAAATTGGAAGGAGTACTATGAAGAAACGTAGGCAAAGTCCTCTCTCGTATTTATCTCCAACGCGGTCGGCTGGATATCCATCAATCTCTTTGCACTTCCCCACAACTGCTGGCGAAATCGAAGAAGAAGAAAGATTTCCTCACATAATCAATAACCATCATCACGACGACGACGACGACGACGACGACGACAATACTCTCATCGACGAGCGCGACGAAGATAATCGAGAAACCGCCGAAGAAAACGCGCTTCGGAATCTGGTTCGCGCCGAAGTCGCCGCCGCGGACGCCTTCGAGCGATCCTTCGCGATGCCAAAGAAAAAGCCGCGATTACACGCAGACGCCGTCCAAGACTTTACAGAAAAGCTAAGCGAAGAGTTGCACGCAGAGGCAAAGCTCAGAGCGCTCTTTTCGTGAGACAAAGTCGAGAGATTTTAATAGAGAAACGTCGATAGTATTTTATAGCCGCATAGACGAATTTTAGAACGAATGCTTTCCTTTTTGGAAAAGCACGACATAAAAAAAGGCAAACACTCGCGGACCTTTCTTGGGCGGAAAAAGGTTTCATCGCAGACAGACACTCGCTCGAAGTTTTCTCGCTCGAGGAAGTCGCGGTTTTGTGCGCTCTCCTCCTCGCGCGAAGGAATTTAGTATTGGTTTCAGTCGCAACTCTCTCTCTCTCTTTTCTCCAATCCGCCGCCCCCAGAACGGGAGAAACCAAAATGGGATTCTCGAACGCCGCCGCCGCCACCGCTGCCACCACCCCCACCACCACCGTATCTATCGAGAATCAAAAATACCAAGGCATAGACGTCCACTCGTTCGGCATGCGCATCCTCAAAAAGCAAGGCTGGCGAGAAGGTACCGGTTTAGGCCCGAACAAGAGCGGATTGAAGAAACATTTACACGCGTCGAGACGAGAACACAACAGCGGGTTAGGGACGGACAGGAGAGATACCACCGGCGTCGTCGGCGCGGATTGGACCAGGAACGCGAAGAATTTTGATGCCGTTTTGAAAGGACTGGAAGATTACACGAAGAAAGAAGACTTTGACGAGGATGACGAGGATGGGAGTAAAGGAGGAGGAGGAGACAAAAAGAAAGACAAGAAGGAAAAGAAGAAGAAGCGGAAGAAAGAGGAGGAGGAGAAAGCAGAAGAAGACGTTCCGGAACGACCGAGGAGTGCGGTTGGACACGCGGGGAGATATCATAAACGAGAGCGGGAGAAAATGCGGGAGTATAGCTACGACGATTTGAACGCGATTTTAGGCGGCGGAGCGTTTGGCGGCTTGGAAGAAGTGAGAGCGAATCACGATTCAGACGACGATAGGAAAGATAGCGATGCGAGCAACGATAGAAAAAAAGTAGATGATGACGATATTAGGAAGAAAGATGACGACGACGACGATGGAAAGAGGAAAAAGAAGAAATCGTCGAAGAAGGAGAAGAAGAATAAAAAGAGTGATGGTAGTAAAAAGAGCGACAAAGAAGGTTCGCCTTCGGACGAAATGATGACGACAAAGTTTACGTTTCCTCCGAAACCGAGAGATTGGTGGGGACATGCGTTTGGGTTTTGTCAAGAAGGATGCGGGAAAGACAGCGACGGGTATAACGCGACAGGTAATAACGACGCGATGAACGAAAACAAAGACAAACTCGGCTTTACCGAAGACGAGCAAATCGAACTCTTCGAACGGGCGCACCTCACCGCGACGACGAAATCCTCGCACAGAGGTCTCGGACTCAGCAGCTCTGGGAAAGAAGTCGGTCACGATTTCGAAGGCACAAAAGTCGCGCTCGACCACGACGTCGTCCCCGAAGACGACGAGGACGAGAGGAAAGCAAAAAAAGCGCCTTGGTCTTCGCTCGCCAAGAAACTCTTAAAGAAGAGCGGAAACGACGGTAAACTCGACGCCGACGCGTTCTGGCAAAAGCTCATGAAGAAAGCCTTAGACGGAAACAAACCGGAAAACGCGACCGTTTGGGACGACGCCATGCGATGGACGATTCGGAGAGACGGGAAATTCATCGTCGGTTACGATTTCGTCACCTTGTGTAAATAGTACGCAACTAGACTAAATACTACTAGACATACAACAATATTCCGCCCTCTCTCTACAATATACTACACACCCACTCGTTTTTACACTCCATGCACACGACTAAAACCTTGCTCTCAACATCAGCGTTCCCCCACGTCTCCGCTTTCCTCACGTCCCTCGCGTCGCTCAGGTGTATAAACTTCGTCTTTCGCCCTTTACACTCTGGACAGGTATAACTCTCGCTCTCGATGCCATCCGCAAACACCGCCCGTTCCTTTCGTTTATCCATTTTTACTCGCATTTGCTCGACTTTCGTTTTCATCTCGTCCGTCATGAATTCCTCGTCGTGCATTTGGAGCACATCGTATGGCTGTATCCTTCCAGAAAGTACGTCCTTTTGCACGCTTTCGTTCCGCTTAAAATTTGCGCACAAGAATCGGATTTTAGATTTATACTGAACTTCACTGACGTTGTGAAACACCGCACTTTCGATCGCCGTCGCCACGTCGAGCAAAGGCGTTTCGTCCTTTAAGCTTTCGCCGAGCATCACGATCGAGTCGCTTCGGATGTCTTCGTCCTCATTTATCATATAGTTTCTCTCTCTTTTAAGAGCACTTCACTTTGGGGAAAAGCAGTTCACTTTTGCTCTCTGAAAGAGAGAGAGAGAGAGGATGGAACAAAACACGACCGCGAGTGGTGGTAGTAGTAGTAATAACAGTACTACTGGTAGCGATTTTGCGTCGTCGGAAGCTCGAGCGCGTTCCTCCGCGCTCGCGTCTTCTTCTTCTTCTTCGTCGAACAAATCCGATTCCAGCGCGGGGAACGAAACGAAGAACAACAAGGCGACGACGGTAACGACGACGACAGAAACGCCTCGCGATACGAATCATCATCAATCGAAGAAAACGCTCCCAGCGAGAACGCTGCTCGGTTTAACCGTTTCCGGCGTCTGCGCCGGCGTATTCGTGGAAACTTTGTTCTACCCTTTGGATACCATCAAAACGCGTTTGCAAGCCGCTCGAGGAGGAGGAGGAGGAGGAGGAGGCAACGCGAATCTCTTCAAAGGCGTGTTCAACGGATTATCGAAGAACATCGCCGGGTGCGTGCCAGCCACGGCCTTGTTTTTCCTCGCGTACGAACCTACGAAGCGATATTTAGAGCGAACGTTACCGCCGGAGCAAAATTACGCGGCGATGTTCGCCGCCGGCGCGACCGGGTGTTTGGCGTCGAGTATCGTGAGAGTGCCGACGGAAGTGATCAAGACGAGAGCGCAAACTGGGAATAAAGTGCAAAGTTTAGGAGGGATTTTACGGGCAAGCGGTATCACCGGGTTGTTTGTCGGATACGGGTCGTTTTTAATTCGGGATTTACCGTTCGATGCCATCGAATTTAGTTTATACGAAGAGGCGAAGATTTCCTACGCCAAGTGGCGAGGACGGACGCCGAGCGAAGTCAGTCGCGCGGAGGCGACAATTTTAGGCGCCACCGCAGGGGGCATCACTGGATTCGTCACCACGCCGTTAGACGTCATCAAAACCAGGTTGATGACGGATACGTGCACGATCAGCCCGCTCAAAGGCGTCGTGGATTGCGGCACGAGAATCGTCAGAGAGGAAGGCGCCAAGGCGTTGTTCCGAGGCGCCAGTCCTCGAGTCCTGTGGATCTCCTTAGGCGGTGGCGCGTTTTTCGGGGTGCTAGAAAGCGCGAGGAAAATCTTCGTGCCTGAAAATTGGTAGTTCATGTATTTGTGCGGGCGGTAATTTGCGTCTTTAGTCGTTAGAGTATAGCTTTGTCTTTATAGATAGCCGCGCATAACGAGAGCGAATTGTTCGTGAAATCCAACTCTCCTTTTCCCCATAAATTCATTCGTGAAAACGAATTCTAAAGACATGTCCAGTGCTCGCGTCCTCCGCCGCGCGTTGCGCTCTCGTTTCGCGTCCACCTCCTCGGAATCTTCTCCTCTCTTCTCGTCCTCTTCCTCGTCCTCCTCCGCGGCGGCGCACGTGGAGCCAGCGGTTCCTTCTTCTTCTTCTTCTTCTTCCCGGGGTGAAAACAGATACGATGCGTCGTCGCTCAAAAGCGACATCATCAACCACATCGGCCAACCGACGTTCCAAACGCACCCGCACTTGTTCAGTGGGGATGATGACTTAACCCCTGGAATCTCGAAAAGTGAATACGCGTCCAGACGAACCAGGTTAGGGAAACTTTTACCGGAAAATGCCGTCGCGATTTTACTCAGCGGAGACGTCTCCTATTACCCGAACACAGTCATACCGCACGCGAGTTATCGACAAGATTCCGATTTTATGTATTTTACCGGGATGATGCAACCACACTCGGCGGCGATGATTATAAAAGACAGAGAAGACGCACCGTTGAGATACGTTTTGTTTACGAGACGGTACGATAAACGAGATGAGATTTGGAACGGTTGGAGAGCGCACCCGGAGGTGGCGGAGACGTTTTTCGGGTGCGACGAATCGGTCGCGATTGAAAGCATGGAAGAATACTTGAGGAAAGTTTTGAAGTCGTCGTCGTCGTCGTCTTCATCGTTTTTAAGTGGTGGTTTATCAACAGCGAGAAAGGTTTTTATGGATAAAGAGCGGTTTGCGACGACTGCGCATGGGAATCAAGTGTTGAAAGTAGTCACCGACGGCGCGTTCCCTACGCAAGCGTTGAAAGCAAAATCGCAAGCGTTGAGGTGGAGAAAATCGGAGAGCGAGTTGATATTGTTGCAAAAATCGGCGAGCGCAAATTTAGAAGGTATAGTAGCGGCCATGAGAAGGTCGAGAACGAACGAGGTGGTCACGGAGAGGGATTTAATGAACGTGCACGAGTATACGGTCAAATCGCTCGGCGCCGATCGATTGGCGTTTCCAACCGTCATGGGGGCTTCAAATCGTGCAACTATTGTCCACTACTACCAAAACGATAGAATTGTTCACCCGAACGATTTGTGTTTGATGGATGCGGGGTGTGAAATGAACGGTTACGTCTCGGATATCACGAGAGTGTGGGCGGGAGGCTCGGAAACGGCTTCGTTCGTCAACGACTACCAAAAAGCAGTGTACGATCGCGTGTGCGACGTGAGAGCTGCGGTACTCGCGAAATTAGAGCGCGATATTCGCTCACAAACACCGGTTTCGTTACACGATTTACACGTTGCATGCGTAGATGCGACGTGCGATGTCCTCGTCGACTTGCTCCCGTCTCAAACCGGCGGCGAGTCCATCACCAAAAACTCGCTCCTCTCCAAAGGCAAATACGCCCAATACTTCCCCCACGCCGTCTCCCATTGGCTCGGCATGGACACTCACGACACGCCTTTAATCCCAGGCTCCACTTCCATCGAAAAAGGCGTCTGTTTCTCCGTCGAACCGGGGTTATATTTCGACCCAAACGATACGACTTTACCGAAAAGTCTCCGCGGCGTCGGCGCGAGAGTCGAGGACGAGGTGTGCCTGAATGTACGAGGCGAAGTGGACGTTTTGAGTCGAGCCGTGCCCGTAGACAGAGAAGAGTTGGACGCGTTTATTACGAGCAACAATAGTACATCTGCTGCTACTACTACGACGACGACGAGGAGTCAAAAATAGATAGCAGCAGAACGACTAAAGCGTAGTATTAGTATTAGTATTAGTATTAGTAGTAGTATTAGTATTCAGTTTTTCCCGCCCAAACTGACTCAAAGAGCAAGGCACCAAAAAACACCCGCCTAAAAGTACCACACAGACGAGAGAGAAAAAACGAAGCGTCGAGCGTCACAAAATCGTTTTCGCCGCGCAAGTCCGCAACGAAAACACATACATACGAATATCCATTCGCAAACGTTTGCGCACAAGTAGCACGCGAGACTAATTATTTACCCGTTTGCGAGTCGACATCCATCTTTAAATGTCGATCCAACCATGCGCGTAAACAAAAAGAACAACGACATCATAACGTGTTCGTCTGTCTTGAATCACTTGCGCTCGAAAAGAGTTTGTGTTTTTTATTCGCTTTTGTTCTTAGCGCTGTTAGAGGTACGCACATATTCGCGAAAGACGACGTCGATTGATTGGAGAGACAGTCGACGAGTGATATTTTCTCGTTTTCTTCCACGCGCGATGGTCGCGAGTACCGTTTTCGAGGCGGATTCCGCGCGTTGTTTTCATTCATTCGAATGCGCTGGGAAGAGCAAATATCGCCACTCGTCAAGTCTTTTCAAACGTTCAAAAATTCAAAGATTGGATTCAAAAGTGTTGACTTTTTTCTTTCACTTCTTCTTCCTTTGTGCGACGGCTGTATTCTGACTGACACGTGATTCATCACCATCATCATCGAAAATGATCAATCTTAACAACAGGTCCTTCTCTGGTCCGTCGTTTTAGTCCCGGGAGACGCAAACTCCGTCTGGAATTTAAGCGCGCAACAGTACTACCAGCGAGAAACTGGAAATCTCAAATCGTTCCAACAACAACCGAGATTTCAAATCCAAGTCAGAGTTTTAGATCTCTATTTGGAATCGCTGGCGCATAAGCAAGAACATTTGTGGAGAAAAGAAGAGTTTAATCTTTACGACAAAAACTTACAACCTTTACACCCGGAACCACCAGATAAGAGGACGGGAATAGGCTTGAGTTTATCTTCGTTGGGGAGGTGTTTATTGGAGGAGGTGGTGTCTTCGAAGTTTTCGAAGTCAACGGCGATTGGCGAGCGCGTCAGCAACTACAATCTTAACGTTTGCGTTTAGTTTAATAGTTTCAGAGGCTCGCTTACTATATAAATCGCTGTATCACTACTAATCTACATACATATCCTGGTCGAAGAAGAAGAAGTTTATAACACACAAACACTTCAAGACGCTAGTTGGACGACAGAACGAACAACTACTACTTTAGAAGAAAAACTACTATATTATTACATATATATATAATCAACAACAACAACAACAACAAAACAAAAAAAAGGAAAAAATAAAATGGCGAGATTACAACGACCATCCGGAGGCGGCGCCGCGACGAAAGTTGCCGAGTCTGGGTACGTCGAAGCTTCGGTAGCGCCGGCTTCGGCGCCGCCGAAAATTACGTTGCGAAACGTCATTCCGGTGAACGACGTTATCGCGGGCGGTTGCGCTCGTGCCGCGTCGCAGTCGACGATTCACCCACTCGATACCGTCAAGGTCCGCATGCAAGCGTTAGCTGGCAAGGGGAAAGCTGCACAGGAAGCTGCCGCGGTGCAGAAAGCGGCTAAGGCGGTATCCACGGGTAAATATGGCGTCGGGAGCGCCTTCATGGCGAATGGCGGAAGCAAACGCGTCGCGTTGGCTCGAGGCGCTTCAGCCGTCGGCAAAGAGTTTTCCGTGCTTTATAAAGGCGTGTTCGGTGCCGCGAGTGGAGCTGGACTTGCTATCGGCACTTACTTTGCTTTCTACGGCGCCGCGAAGAAATTGTTGGAACGATATTCCGACTACTCCGTCTCCAAGACTGCTTTCGTGGCTGGCGGTATCGGCGCCTTGGGTTCCTCCTTGGTCAAAGTACCCGCCGCGGTTTGTATTCGATCCGTGCAAGCTGGAGTATACCCGAACGTCTTTGCTGCCGCGGGGACAATCACGAAAGCTGCCGGCTGGAGAGGTTTGTTTACGGGGTACGCGCCGACTTTGCTCGAAGACATCCCAGACATGGCGGTCAAATTTGCGGCTTACGAAACTTTGCGAACGATGCATCGCAACTTTTTCAACAAAGACGACGATGAAGCCGATGCTTTTGCAGACATCTCCATGGGTTTGATCGCTGGATCCGTCGCAGCTGCTGCGACGACGCCTTTGGACGTCGTAAAGACGCGCATGATGTGTAACGCCGCTGCGAGACCATCTTTTGGCGGCGCCATTGTGGGCGTATGGAAAGAAGCGCCGGCTGGCTTTATCAAGGGCAAACTTCCCATGTACTTTACTGGTGTCGGCCCTCGTGCATTCTCGAACGGTATCAACTCTGCCATATTCTTCATGTTCTTTGAAGCGATGCGTGCTGGGTTGAAACGTCGCGAAGAGCGCGTTGAACTCGAAAAGAGACGGTTACGAAGAGTCGGGTACAACGGCTCCAAGAACGAAGAGTTTCGATGGGCGAACACCGACCAACAAGTCGGCAGAGTCACGGAAGCCTCCGTGACGACGTCCACTTTACGCCACAAGTTTACGCTTCCCAAGTTGAAGAAGTGTTAAGCGTACTTCCTTTTATTACCACCACCTCCGAAAAAAAGTTGATTGAAAATAATATAAAAAAGCTCGAGACGAGAAGGTTCTGCAAGAAGCTCGCTCGACGAGATGGTGAAACGACGAAAAAACTCTGTGTTTCCAATTTGTACTTACTTACTTAATATAAATCGTACTATCATCATCCTCAATACTAAAATAATGTTACTGTGTATTATTGTTGTTTTACTGCGTTCTCTCTCTCTCTCTCTCTCGTTCGCGTTTGGTTTCTAATATATATCTTGTTGTTATTTCAATTCGCATCGTTTACTAAATTTATATGATTCTTCATTTTACGGTTTCACGGCCAAACTCATCGCCTGTTGCTGCTGTTGCTGCGCCACGCGCATCCCAGCCACGTAATTTAAAATCTTCAACCTCGGTCCCGGCGGAATTCGTACCTCTTGCAACGCGTTATCGTTCAACAAAAGCAAACAATCGTCCGTCAACAACCCTCTCTTAAAATTCTTCTCGTACTTCTCCAACCCGAGCGCCGTCAACATCCCAACCGCGTGCGAATAAAACACGTCCGTCTTTTCATTCTTCCCAGAAAACGACTGACCAATCTTCATAAAGGCCCCGTTCAAGAGCGAAAACAAAACGCCCGATTTCACCGCCTCTTGCGCAATCTGCATCGGCCCTTCCGGTATCGCCGCGTCCTGCCCTCCAAACGCCGCCTTCTGCCCGCTCAAACTCGACGACACCGACAGCGCCGCGCCGGCGCCAAACATAGCCAACATCCCGGTTTCAATCTCTGAAAATTTGTTCATCTTCTTAATCCAGCACGTCAACCCGCCTTGGACGGCGGTAAATACCGCTAAGTTCACCGCCAACACGTGCGGCGGTCCCGACATGGCGCCGGACATCGCCGGTTGATTCGCCATCGCCGGGTTCGTCGCCGCTTGTTCCGCGAGGTTTTTGTTCACCGTCCCGAGCACGAAGCCGAGCACGCCACCTGTTTGTTCGTCACAAAAGAAGAGAGAGAGAGAGAGCGTTAGAGAGAGAGAGAGAACGCGGAAAAGGTTGTTGGTTTTCTAACGACAATCTGATCAACATCGCCGCCAGAAAGAGAGATGAAACGAGAGAAAGAGATCTCTTTCGCGCGTACCTTGCACGGCACTCCCGGCCGAAATCGCGGCAATTTCCACCGGCACAGATTGGTTCTTCAACCACTCGTCTACCTGCTTCTTCTTCTCGGTCACGATATCGCCGATGCCCATGATGTTTGTTTGCTTTTTTAAACAACTTTGTTACAACTTTTTGTGACGATTCAAATCCAGAGATTTGGAGCAAAAAGGAGAGATATTTTAAGCGTTCTCGCGTTTACGATGTTTAATGTTTACGAGTATTATTGTCTCTACTCACAGTGTCT
>Ga0209309_10003265_pt1 | contig 14142 bp, 16 predicted proteins | sample COGITO_mtgs_1204_2_FD_184807 | JGI IMG/M metagenome (GOLD analysis project Ga0209309, IMG submission 184807) | Pelagic marine microbial communities from North Sea - COGITO_mtgs_120412 (SPAdes) (version 2) | ecosystem: Environmental > Aquatic > Marine > Epipelagic ...
TAGCTGACATTACATCAACGACGACTGAATTGGAATACGAAAATCCAGTTCGTTTTGATGATGGAATGAAAATCTATTTGGAAAATATCTTAAAAGAATAGTTCTTTTCTAACTGGGATAATTGAATAACGTGATGAAATCAATCAAAACAAATCTCATTTTAATTGATGTTTTTAATGTGAATACAACTATTATGTATGGACCGGATAGGTGATGTTAGAGATTCACTTGCAGATATATCGGTAACAAATGAGATCTTGAAATATGGAGATTATATTTCATTTGAAGATGGAATTAAGAATTTATGTTTGACATTCAAAAAATAAAGGAAGGTAAAGGTTTAAGAAGAATAGAGTTTATATTTCTATTGTGGTTTTTAACAATACCATTTGGCTCAAGCTCGGGTAGTTACTCGATGGGGGGATTAACTATTTATCCGAATTTAATTATTTCTTTGATTTTACTTCCGATAGCTATAAATACTTTTTTTCAGTGGAATAAACGATTAAAAACGTTTTCAATCCTGTTATTTTCCTTCATTGTATATAGTCTCTATTGGGGGTGGTCAAACGAGTATAATTTAAATTGGAAAATTGATTTGAGAAGTATAATTTTTCAATTTATTTATGCAGTCATCATTTTTGGAATGTATTCTTTTTTAAGACAAGAAGTGTTCATAAAAGTAATAAAGAAAGGCTTGTTCTTTTTTCTAGTGATACTTTTCATGTCCGGTGTTTTTGAGTACTATTCTGGAATTCATATTGCAGGAGAAACGACGAGTACACTAAGTAAAATAGAGACGGTGTCAGGGATTTTTTACGCTCCGTTGTTTATATATGATAATGCAAATACATATTTAGTCTATCTTCTGTTAATTATGTTTCTTTATTTTGGAATACAAAACTACTTTAGAACAAAACCTTGGTTGGTAATTACCGCCTTTCTAACCAGTTTCATTTTTAGTGTAGCTGCTGATTCAAGAATAAGTTTATTTTTAAGTTTGCTTGTTATTTTCGCACAACTTGGATTTATACTTTTTAAAAGTGAAAGGAAAAAAGTATCAGAAAATAGAGTTATCGCTTTTGTTGGTGGAATAATGTTGATATTATTATTCTGGACAAGTTCATTATTTATTGGCCCCAAATTTATTGATCAACCCTGGGAGGAAGAATTTGAAAGCTTTGAAAAAGAAATTTCAGAAATACCTAAATTATCTTCCGTCCAAGTAAGAAAAAACTTGATGGTTAAAGCAATTGAATTTAGTCAGGAAAAGCCATTTTTAGGAATCGGACCTGGTCAATTTCGTCAGCGTTTATTAAATAACGGAAAGAGCATTGAGAATAGTACCGTAATTAACCCTCATAATTATTTTGCAGAAATGATTTCGCAATATGGACTAATTGGATGGTTGTATTTTCTAATATTGGTTGTGGCGTTTATCGTTCAACTAAAAAACAGTGTAAAGTTAAAAGGAGAGTATTGGATATTAGCTTCTTTCCCTGTATTAGCTTTGGTTTCTTTAATGCCGTCTGCATTTTTATGTTTGGATGCTCAATGGCTTTTCATACCGGTATTACTATTATTAGTTTATGAAAAAACAGATCATACAATAGCCAATGTCGGAAGTTAAATCGTACTATAAAAGCTTTGTTACAATGCTTTCAGGTAACATGCTAAGCCAACTAATACCCTTTATTATTGCGCCAATTCTTACAAGATTGTTCGTAGAGGAAGAGTTTGCTACTTTTGCCAACTATCTTGCGATAGCGTCATTGATAGGTATTGTTGCTTCGGGAAGGTTAGAAATTGCTATTCCGATTGCTCATAAAAAGAAAGACGCCTTAAATGTTGTGTATACGGCTTTAGTAATTACATTTTCTTTGGTGATCCTGAGTATTTTGATTCCGATGAATTCCGACTCTATTGGGTTATTGTACAATGATGATTACTTAGGAGAGTATTTAATTACAGTGCCACTTGCCATCTTAAGTATTGGTCTACTTGGTTTAACTTACAATTGGGTTTTACGTTTAAAAAAATATAGACTCCTTAGTTTGGGAAAGGTGTCTCAATCAATTGTTAATAGTAGTTTAGCCGCAATTTTAGGTTATGCGGGCTGGGGTGTAAATGGTTTAATCTTTGGATGGCTCATTAGCCAGTTTGTTGGAATAATTGTCATGCTCCTCTTTATCGAAATTAAGGTGAAAAATGAAGGATTTAATAATAATGTGATTAAATCAACCTTGAAAGAATTCCGTGACTTCCCTTTAATTAATTCATTACATGCATTCACGGATATTTTGGCTACTCAGGTGCTCTTATTTTGGGTAATTACGAGTTATTTTGGTTTGTTTGAATTAGGTTTATTTGTTGTTATGAACAAGTATATCCGGGCACCAATTGTATTAATTACTTCTTCCGTGTCATCAATTTTTTATGCTGAAACAAGTGAGGCTTTGAATAACAATAAAAGTCCTATTCCAATTCTAAAGAAGACGGTATTAACTACGTTTTTGTTTTCAATTCCTTTTATTGCTGTAATTTTATTTTTTGCTCCTCAAGTATTTGGATGGTATCTTGGTGATAAATGGGCTATTTCAGGAAGTTATGCGCAAAGAATAATTCCAATACTGTTCATGTTGTTTTTGTTATCGCCAATTTCAAGTATTCCAATTTTATTCAAACAACAGCAAAAAGCATTTATTTTTTCGATGTCTGGTTATGCGTTCTCTTTAGGATCTCTCTTTTTTGCTTCATATTCTGGGATGGCTTTTATTGATGCTTTAACTGTTTATGCAGTTTCTTTTTCATTATATCAATTTTCTTATTTATATTGGTTTTATCTTCTAATTAAAAATAGAAATGCTGATACTGGTTAATGGACTTCCATATTTTTCAAAAAAAATCGTAAAGGATTTGAATGAGTTTGATAAAGAGAACAAGTATCTTTTTTTTGATACCTATAGCTCTTCTTTTGAAAAACTTAAATTTCTCCTTCTATTACCATTTTGTTCAAAAGTGATTTCCTTTAGTGGAGTTTCAGATAAAAGTGTTTTGTTGGATTGGGTTATTTTCTTTAAAAAGAAGCTTGTAATGCAATGGCAAGGTACAGATGTCATTATTGCTGTTGATAGAAAATTAAAAGGTGAGATCAAAACCAAATACATAGACTATTCAATGCATTTGGCTTCTGCCTTTTGGTTTATTGAAGAATTAAAAGATATAGTTGATGAAATCATTTATGCACCTTATAGTTATGTGAATGAGTTTGGGAATGATAATACGTATGAGGAAATGAATGCCATCACGTATTTGATAGAAGGGAAAGAAGAGTTTTATGGATGGAAAGAACTTGAGCATATAATAGGATTAAATCCTACAGTTAAATTCATTGTTATCGGAACCGAAGGGAAGAATTTAAAAAAATATAAAAATGTCGTTTTTAAAGGCTGGGTTAGTCAAGAAGAATTATTAAAATTATTAAAAAGGACTCCGATCTTTATACGGGCAACTGAACATGATGGAAAAGCATTGACTGTTTCGCAAGCATTTGGAGCTGGGTGTGAGGTTATTTGGACATCAAAAATGGAGAATTGTCATTTCATTGAAAAGGACAAAGATCAATTGCAAAATAAGTTTTTGGAAACAATGGAGATAGTAAGTAGAAGACAGAATACTCCAAATCCAGCAAATATTAAATATGCGCAAGAAAACTTATTAAGAGCTACCGTGTTAAGTAATTATGTAAGCCAGTTAAAAAAGTTACTTAATGACTAAAGTAAGAATCGCATTAATTACAGTTTGGTTCCAACCCAATAATGGTGTTGCTGTTAATCGAATGAATACGTTTGCTAACTACTTAGGTAAGGATTTTAATTTAGAAGTGTTTACATTAGGAAAAGAGAATAAAACTATTTCAACCGATTTTGGTAAAGTTCACTATTTAAAAACGAATCGATTTTGGGATAAAATTAAGCATAAAAATTCTGATTCTAAATTACTTCATCATTTTAAAACGATATTGAATATTTTGGTTTTGAAGTTGAATATTTCCAAGTTAAAATCATGGCAATCTAGGTCAATTAGTTCAGTGAATAAACGACATGAACTAACCCCTTTTGAATTAATCATCAGTTCTTTTGCTCCAGTTGAAGCTCACAATGTTGCTTTTGAAGTGAAAAAACAACACTCGGAAATAAAATGGATTGCAGATATGAGGGATGAGATGAGTAAAAATCCCTTCTTATCTGCTACAAATCAGAAAAGAATGAGAGTTAAAGAGAAAGAGTTTGATGGCTATATAGATGCAATTACTTCAGTGAGCAAACCTATTCTTGATGATTTTAGAACTCTATTTCAAAAAGTATATTTTTATGAAGAAGTAAGAAATGGTTTTGATCATCAGGTTCGACCAAATAAAAAATTTAATGATGTTTTTACATTTGTTCATGCAGGTACATTTTATGGTGTAATAAAGCCAGATGTATTCTTTAAAGCATTAATTGACTTATTGAAAGACGGAGAAATTGGAATTGATTTTAAAATTAAACTTGTAGGAGCGTTTAACAATTTCACCATTCCACGAGAGATTGAACCTTATCTGGAGTTTATACCCAAAGTCGATTACTTAAGAGCAATTGAATATATACGTGATGCAGATTGTAATTTATTGATGTGTCCACCACTTGATGCTATGGGTAGGTATACAGGGAAACTTTTTGACTATTTATCAGTTGAGAAGCCAATTTTAGCCATGATTGATAAGAGAGATGTTGGCGCGGATTTGATAAATGAGCATAAAGGTGGTTTTGTTGCTGATTTTTACGATGAAGATGAAATAAAAAAAGGAATATTAGAAATTTATGATAATTGGAAAAAAAAGATTGAATTACCTTTTGATTGGGATAAAACGAAGACGCTACACCGGAAATTCCAAGTAGATAAAATGAAGACACTTATTGATAAAATTTTGCAAAAATGAAAATATTATTAGTTGGTTCTAAGTCTATTCATGTGTCCTCATATATCAACGCCTTAAATAATAAAGGTTTAATCCCATCACTTATCACTGAAGAAATACTTGACTATAAGGAGGTGTCAGAAGAATATGTAATACCTTTTCGTTCTTCTAATCCTATTAAATTATTTAGTGCATATAGACAACTTCATGCCACCATAAAGAAAATTGATCCAGATATTGTACATGTTCACCAGATTAACAGACTTGCTTATTTTGTAACGCGAATTTGTTCGAAACTTAAAATAAACTGTATCTCTACCGCATGGGGTAGTGATGTGTTACTAATCCCACAGAAGAATCGACTCTTTGCTTATCTCGTTAAAAAGTCGCTTATTCGCTCTCAGTTGGTTACTGCAGATTCTCAAGCGATGATTGAAGTGATGCAAACTTTAGTCTCATCGAAAGAAAAATACAAACACATTCAATATGGTATTGAATTAGTTGATTCGTTAGTAAAAGAAAAAATAATTTATTCAAATAGATTGCACAATCCTTTGTATCGGATTGATCAAATAATTGAATATTTTTCAGAGATAGTAATAGATTATCCGCAATGGCAACTTGTTATAGCTGGGGAAGGTTCTGAAACCAAAACACTTAAAAAACTTGTAGAGTCAAAAGGAATAGTAGATAAAGTTAATTTTGTCGGCTGGCAAACACTTGAAGAGAATAATAGATGGTATGGAAAATCATCTATCTATATAAGTATCCCAGAAAGTGACGGAACTGCTGTTAGTTTATTGGAAGCAATGTCGGCAGGTTGTGTTCCAATAGTGCCGAACCTTGAGGTATCAAAAGAGTGGATAACAGATCTAAAAACAGGAATAATTGAGACAGGTGGCATGAACCCTCTCTTGAGTGCAATGATACTGGATATAAATGAATGCGGAAAGGAGAATAGAATGATGGTTGAACAAAAAGCTGTAAAATCATTTTGCACAAAAAAGTTTATTGAGTTTTATAAAAGCTTATCGAATGAAGCGTAAAATAGGAGATTATGAATTATTACCATACTCATTGGCTTTATTGGCGATGTTGATGGTCGCATTCCCTAATTTATTGCTTATAGGAATTATTTGTATTGTTATTGCCTTAATTAATGTTTATCGAGCTAAAGGTTTACAATTTAGATTTAGCTGGCTGAATAGTTTCTTTGTCTTGTTTTATCTAGCTTATTTGGTAGGTGTTATTTATACAAGCAATGAAGAATGGGCATATCGTTATTTAGAGTATAAATTATCGTTCATTATTTTTCCAATATTATTTTCATTTATTCAAGGGAACAAAAAGGAGTTAATTCGTATTCCAATTTTAGGTCTTATTCTAGGAGTATGTATAGTTATTATTATTGGTGTTTTTAATGCTTTCGATTGTTATTACGCTGGTGGACAATTTTGCTTTTATTCTACAGGAATATCTCCAGTTCATCACCCTACATACTTTTCTGTATATATGTTATTTGGTTCGGTGGCTATATGGTACGGCTTTATTAATAAATGGAATAGCTATAAATTATACTGGATAATTCCGTTCACGGCGGTCGCCATACTATTTCACTATTTATGCTTAAGTTTAGCTGGCATTTTATTTTTGACACTAGTAATTGGTATAAGCATCATTGTACTTATAAAGCGTAGATTTGGAATGAGAGCAGCTTTTTTTTTAATCCTTTTCTTCCCCATTCTTACGTATTTTTTAATCCTTAAAATTCCTGTAATTGAGGGGGAATGGAATGGTGCGAAATGGTATGCTGATAGATATATTGAAAATCCAGGTGAGTTTGTTTCATCTCGAAGTGAATCAATGTCAGGAAGTGAAGCAAGATTAGTCATGTGGACAGTCGCTTACCAGCAGTTTGTTGATCAACCATTAGGTGTGGGTACAGGTAATGTAGATGAGGCGTTATCAAAAAAGTTATTCGAATTCAATCAACAAGAATTTGCTCACAAGAATTTGAATCCTCACAATCAATTTTTACAAACTGCCGTTGAGATAGGGGTAATAGGATTATTGTTATTGTTAGGGGTCATTTTCTATAGCGTGTTTTATTCAATTAAGAATAGAAACTGGTTGTTATTACTATTAATAGGAAGTCTGGCATTTAATAGTTTGTTTGAGTCAATGCTCCAAAGACAGAGTGGCATCGTGTTTTACACTTTTTGGATCTGTCTTCTAGCTTCTACCCTTGTATCCGAGAAGAGTAAAATAAAAGCTCAAGAATGAAATTGTCTGTCGTCATACCGTGCAGAAATGAAGTCGATTACATCGAAGAATGTATTGATGCAATTTATTTAAATATTGTACCGAATGATGTTGCTCTTTCAGTTTTTGTTATAGACGGAATGAGCGACGATGGTACTCGAATAAAATTAGACGATTTAAAAATTAAATATTTGTCATTGCATATTATTGATAATATCAAACAACAAACACCGTTTGCTTTTAATCTAGGTGTTAAAGCAGATCGTGAGGCCTATTTTATACAAATTGTTGGTGTTCGTCAGATACTAGCTGAGAATTACCTTGCTAAAGCTATGGAGACGTTTGCGAGTAACAAGGAAATTTATTGTGTCGGAGGAAAAGTTAACAATGTATACTTGAACAATAAGGGACGTATCATTGCTAAGGCGATGTCAACTTCATTTGGGATGGGGTTAGGTAATTTCAGAACTTTAGATTCTTCTGGTTATGTTGATACGGTGGGAACGCCTATGTACAAAAAAGAAGTTTTTGATAAAGTCGGATTTTTTGATGAATCCCTTATTCGAAATCAAGACGATGACTTTAATTATAGAGTATCTAAGGCAGGTGGAAAAATCTATTATGACAGTAATATTTCATTGAAATATTATGTCAGAGGAACGTTTTCAGGACTCTGGATGCAGTTCTTCCAATACGGTTATTGGAAGGTATATGTGAATAAAAAACACACTACAATCACGACGTATCGACAATTAGTGCCTCCTGCTTTTGTCGCTTATCTTATTTTACTACTATTAACTCCCATATTTGGAGCTAAATTTGTCTTAATTTCGGGAATTCCATTATTATTTTATAAAGTATTGCTTTTCATTTTTAGTGCAAAATCGGCAAAGAATTTTTTAGATTTTTTTCAACTATTAATTACTTACCCAATCCTGCATATTAGTTATGGTCTTGGTTATTTAAGAGGGATGATAGATTTTATTTTACTCAGAAAGAAGCCTTCAGAAAATCAAAAACGATTATCGAGATAATAAGTAAATTTACATTATAAAGAATAACAATGATCCCATTTTCACCACCCCGTATAGATGATAAAGTAATTGCTGAAGTTACAGCAGCTTTAAAATCTGGATGGATAACAACAGGACCAAGAACGAAGAAGTTTGAAAAAGATATCACAGCTTATTGTGGTTGTAAAACAACTGTTGCGGTCAATTCATGGACAATGGGAATGCAAGTTCTATTGCATTGGTGGGGAATAGGGGAGGGTGATGAGGTAATTATTCCAGCATACACTTACTGCGCAAGTGCTAACGTAATTGTGCATTCTAGAGCAACTCCCGTAATGGTTGATATAAATGAAAACGATTTCAATTTAAACGTAGAGAAAGTTCGAGCAGCCATAACACCAAAGACAAAAGCTATTATGGCTGTTGATATTGGAGGCTTGCCAGCTGATTACATCGAATTGATGGATTTAATCAATGAAGAAATTATAAAGGCGAAATTTAAAGCATCTAACGAAAAGCAAGAGAAATTAGGACGGATATTATTACTTAGCGATTCAGCACATAGTTTTGGAGCGAAGTTTTATGGAAAACGCTCGGGTTCTTTAGCTGATATTTCCTCCTTCTCTTTTCACGCGGTTAAAAATTTAACTACGGCTGAAGGCGGAGCCTTATGTTTTACATTACCTGAAGATTTCAATCACGATGATATTTATGCTGAGATATGCACGAAAATTTTGCATGGTCAGAATAAAGACGCTTTAGCGAAAACACAGAAAGGAAATTGGAAATATGATGTAATTGAACCTGGATTTAAATGTAATATGACTGATTTACAAGCAGCAATTGGGCTGGTTGAATTAGAGCGTTATCAAGAAAATTTAGACCGACGAAAGGCAATTTTTTCTCAATATAAAGAGGCTTTTTCAAGTGAAATTTGGGCGAATAATCCTCTATTTGAAACAGAAAATAAGACTTCTAGTTATCATCTCTATTTATTAAGGATTAATGATTCAACAGAAGAACAACGAGATGCTATTATTCAACAGATATTTGAACAGGATGTCTCCGTAAATGTTCATTTTCAACCCCTCCCGAATTTAACAGCATATAAGAATTTAGGATATAAAATGGAAGATTATCCAGAAGCATATAATTCTTTCGCGAATGAAATCAGTCTTCCAGTATATTATGATTTAACAGATGAGCAAGTTCAAACTGTAATTAATGCAGTTAAAGAATCAGTTAATAAGGTGATTAATAATGAAAAATAATAAACAAGAAGTGTTAAATGAAAAAATTGATCTTCGTTTTAAGATTAAGCAATACTTTTTCATTCCTTGTTCAATATTTATTATTTGATATTAATAATGAAAAGAATATTCGACATATTAACTTCTTCGATTATCCTGATGGTCTTCTTTCCTTTTGGAGTTGTCATTTCGTTAAGTATTCTTATCACTTCCAAAGGAGGAATCTTCTATGTTCAAGAAAGAATTGGGAAGAACCAAGCGCCATTTGGTTTATTCAAATTTAGAACAATGAAAATAAATGCTGATAAAGAAGGAAAATTAACAATTGGAAATGATAGTCGAATAACGAAAGTGGGTGCAATTATTAGAAAATATAAGTTAGATGAATTCCCTCAGTTTATTAACGTTCTTATTGGACATATGAGTATCGTCGGACCTCGCCCTGAGGTGAAAGAATTTGTTGATTTATACACCGATGATCAACTACAAATTTTAAACGTTAGACCAGGCATAACAGATCTCGCATCCTTAGATTTTTTTAAAGAAAATGAAATTTTAGGAAAAGCAAGTGATCCAAGAAAAGCCTATATTGAAGAAATAATGCCAGCGAAAATCATCTTGAATAAAAAATACATTTCTAACCCAACAATTGGTGCAGACTTGAAAATAATGTGGAGAACGTTCATAAAAATAGTTACTTAACATGAAGGATTATCAAAATGTTGTAGAGGCCAGATTTGATAATGAAAAGGAAGGAGAGCTTTCTATTTATTCTCCAAATCACCCAATAGGCAAATACTCAAGAAAATATTTATTCAAAGGAATAGACACTTTTTTAGAATGGTATTTGAAAGAACGCGATAGTGTTTCAGATAAAATGATCGCTGATTTTGGTTGTGGAAGTGGGGAAATGCTGAAATTACTAATTGATAAAGGATTTCCTGCAGAAAAAGCGACAGGTGTTGACTTATCTTCTTTGCGTATTAACAAGGCTATAAAAACTTACCCTGATTTGAATTTCATTTGTGGGGATGCATTGAAGATTGAACTAGAACAGTCACAGTTTGATTTGATAACTTCTTTTGATTTGTTTTCTCATATCAAAAGTGAAGAGGAAATAGTTAATGGATTGATAAATCTAAAGAATCACCTTATAGACGAAGGATTGTTTTTTTGGTATGATATCTATTCTAAGGATCATTTTAACTCTCCATCAAACATTGATTCATGGGGCTTCAGTAAAGATCAAATGATAGAATTGGCAGCCAAAGCAGGATTTGAATTAGTCTATTACAAACCCTTTTTCAAATTGTTTTTCAATAGGTTTCATTCAATTTATCAGGTTAAAAGATTCTCTCCTATAATCGTTTTATTCTTGGAGAAATTAATTCCGGGTTCACCTGGGAATATGCTACTTGTTTTTAAAAAGAAAACAATATAAATTGAGTTAAGTGTCTAGTGAATTAAAAATGCTAGAGCGCAGCCGAAGAGAATTGTCAATAGTTTTAAGAAATTAAATTTGTGATTCTCGCTTGTTTCAAAAATAATCGTTGTTGAAATGTGTAAGAACATACCTACGACGATAGCGAGAATTATATCGAAACTTCCTGCAACAAATATTGATGTAGTATTGTATCCAATAAATACTCCAATAGGAGTAGTTACAGCGAAAAAGGAAAGCAATGCCCATGCTTTCCGTTTGGAGACCTTAGAAGCCGTCAATAATGTCATTAAGGCTATAGCAACAGGAAGACGGTGGAAAAGAATCCCAAAGAGCAAAGAGCTATCACCTTCATGGTGATGACTAGTTACAATTTCGACATCCATTAATTGACTTCCCAAAGGGATTCCTTCAAGTAATGAGTGGATGCTTAATGCAATCAATAAGGTAACGGGCAGTTTTTCACCTTTATGGATATGAACGTGTCCATGTTCAATACCTCCAGAGAAAAATTCTAGAACCAGCTGAATCAAAAAACCTATTAAAATATATAGACCAACATTAAAATCACCGTTTTCATATAATTCAGGGATGAAATGAATAAAAGCAATTGAGAGTAAAAATCCCCCACTAAAAGCCAGCATTAATTTAATAATCTGATCGTTTTCGGACTTACCAAGTAAGGAGACGAATATTCCTCCGACTAAAACGGATGCAATAAGAGCACTGTTAATGAGAATAATTTCCATTATATTTTTTCTGCAATTAATATTAGACGTTCAGATGTGTTTTCATCAAAAGAATTCAGCTTAAAATCTCCAAAGATATCAGTGATTTTATATTGACAGTCTTTTAATATTTTTTTAAAATCATTCAATCTGAACGCTTGAACTTTTTCTATATGATTTTGAGGAACAGCATTGATCGGAAATTCGATTGATTTAATTATATGTTTCCCATCAAATTCTCGTGTTATTACAAACTCTATATCTTCAATAATTTTCACTTCAGACTTTACCAATTCCGAAACAACCTTGGTTACATTCATAAAGTCAATTACTAGTAATCCTTTATTTTTTAGCATTTTATGTATTGAAGACAGCATTTTTATATTATCGGAATTCTCTTCAAAATAACCAAAACTTGTAAATAAATTAAATATAGCGTCGAATGAGTGATTTGGAATCACGTCGCGCATATCATGTACTTTAAAACTGAGACCTGTTTCGGAATATTTTTTTGCTTTTTCTATACTATTTGGAGAAAGATCGACACCTAGTACGTTATATTCAAATTGCTTCAATGTCTTAGAGTGTCGTCCTGTGCCACAAGCTAAATCAAGAACGGAAGCATTCTTTGATAGTGATAAGTGATTCACGAGATTCTCAATGAATTGCCCAGCCTCAATATCATCTCTATCCTTATACAGTAAATGATAATAAGGAGAATCAAACCATGAAGCAAACCACTCTTTTTCCATTTAGTAAAGTTACATTATCTTTTTATTTCCAATCGTAATTCTCTGAAGATTTACTTATATTTAGTTGAAAAAAGCACGATCAAAGTTCTTGCAGTTTACAATTTTTATCAAAAACATGTAAAAAAGCTGCCTTGGTTATTGTAAAATATTTTGAGGTTTCAAGCTTCTTTTGCTTAAAAGTTTTAATTGAATAATAATAGTATATTTGATTATGGAAAAATTTCATCTAACCGGATCAGCTAAAACTCCAACGATTAACCAAAATGGGGAAATAGGTGTTTTAGAGTTTAAAAGAAGATCAATTCCTGAAAATTCTGTCGTTATAAATTGGTATTTTAATAAAAATGACGAAGATATGGCTGAGGCTGGAGAATATTATGGAGCAATAATTTCCCTTCCGTTTAAGTTTATCGAGTTTGATGAAATTAGTCAATGCTGAAAATTGGTATTACTGGTGGGATAGGCTCTGGGAAAAGCATTGTATGCAAGATCCTTGAATCGATGAATTATCCAGTGTTCTATTCTGATCGAGAAGCAAAAATAATTATCGAAGAAAATCTTGATGTTCGTTCTGAAATAATACGCTTATTTGGTAATGACATTTATCATGGAGATCAACTCAATTCAAAGTTGTTAGCTCAAATCATTTTTAATGATGCAGATGCATTAAATCAAGTCAATGCAATAATTCATCCGAAAGTAAGAAACTCTTTTACTGATTATGCTGATCAGCAAGATTCTCAATACGTTTTTAATGAAGCTGCAATTTTAATTGAGAGTGGTGGCTATAAACAGATGGACACTTTGGTACTTATTTCTGCACCGCTTGAATTAAGGGTTTCAAGGGTGATGCTTAGAGATGCTTGTACAGAAGATGAGGTAACAGAAAGAATTAGTAAACAATGGGCAGATAATCAAAAAAGAAAATACTGCGATTTCGAAATCGTTAACGCGAACAATTTGGCTCTTCTCGGACAAGTTGAAAGTCTAATTGAAGGCTTAAAAAAATAGGTCAGTATGCTTTACAAAGATTCGTCCACCTCTTCATAGTCATCGAAATGATTGTCTGATTCTATGTTCTGAGAATTTGAATCATTGCTCATGTTTTGATCTCCATTCTTCTTTCCATTAATTAAAAAGTTAATAGAATTCAACATTTTCAAAATAATACTTAATAAAAAAAAGAAACCAATAATTTTAAATATAAACCCGAAAATTGGCGTATTTTCAATGTTGACGATACTTTCTTGAAGCAATACGGAAATAGGATTGATGGCAATTGACGGATAGAACCAAAACGAAGAAAAGGCGAGGAGTGCTAAGGCTATAATTGCTACCTCGAAACGATAATGAAATTGCTTTTGACCATTTGAGAAATTCTTTCCAGCGATCTTGAAGAATGCGGAATTTGTTTGATTCTTTTGCAACTTACCAATAAAATAAATGAGGAGAATTAACCCAGCAAGTATAACTTTATTTGCGCCAATGCTATTTAACAAGTTGTTTTCAAAGCAAAATATAAACGTCACATCTGCAAGAAAAAAGTACTTAACTCCACGGATCAAGTATATTTCAGCAGTCGAACGAACTCTACCTTGGCTAAGAATACGTAGCCCAAATTCAAACAAACTCCATATAAAACCATAAATAGCGAAGAGAACTCCTAAACGAAATATAAAATCAAGTATTTGCACGGTGCAAATTTAACAATCTGATTATCTTTATGAACCAAAATA
>Ga0209309_10003266_pt1 | contig 14138 bp, 12 predicted proteins | sample COGITO_mtgs_1204_2_FD_184807 | JGI IMG/M metagenome (GOLD analysis project Ga0209309, IMG submission 184807) | Pelagic marine microbial communities from North Sea - COGITO_mtgs_120412 (SPAdes) (version 2) | ecosystem: Environmental > Aquatic > Marine > Epipelagic ...
GTCCATCCAAAACCGGCCGAGACGGCCATCGAAGGCCCAGAACACATCGAAATGCGCAGCACCGGGCCCCATCAGGGACACAGCAGCGCGCCGCAGCCGCAAATGCTGTCATCACAACAAGCAAACCCTTCTGATCAGCGGGTTAATGCGGGTGTCCAGCTATTGAAACGGGAGCGCATCAGGCGGCGGACATACCTTACACGCGACGCCGCAAGGCGAGACATGTTCGAATATATCGAGATGTTTTACAACCCGACACGCAAGCACACCAACAACGGCATGCTGTCGCCGGTTGACTATGAAGTAAAACAACAGAAATTGAACGAAGCAGGCGTCTAGAAAACTAGGGGCACCTCAGTCTTCAAATGCTGAGCGAGGTACCAATGGCTGCTTTCTGGGGCAGTGGAAAATGTAAAAGTATGCTACAGGTAAAATTTCAAGAGTATTAATGTCATGCAAGGATAGAAAATGAGTAACACTTGAAACATGTTTCGAAAGAGCTTTGCGTTGATTTTGTTGGAGGTTCAGTCGGCCATCGTCTTCGGTCCGGTGGTGGTCGTGGTCAAGACTTAGCAAAGGCCATGGGGTTGCGGGCGGGCAAAACGCCTACGATCATTGATGCTACTGCCGGATTGGGGCGGGACTCATTTATTTTAGCCTCTCTAGGTGCACAAGTAATTTTGATCGAGCGTTCAGAAAAAATGCACACATTATTAGTTCAAGGCATGGAACGCGCAGCAAAAGAGGGTGGTGAGTTTCGGCAGATTATTGGCCGCATGACGCTTTTGAAGGGTGACGCTCTAGATTTGATTCCAGAATTGACAAGTGAAGCAATTTTGATTGATCCAATGCATCCTGAACGGAAAAATTCAGCTCTGGTGAAGCAAGACCTGCGTCAAGTCCGCGAGATTGTCGGCACCGACGATGACGCTGCTGATCTCGTACAATTAGCGATCAAGCATGCCCGCAAACGAGTGGTTCTAAAGTGGCCCGCTAAAGCTGATCCTATTGAGGGCGTTAAGAAGTGCACTCACCAAATCATTGGTAAAACAACGCGATATGATGTGTTTATGATAGGCTAAGCGGACCGTGATGGACACAGTAACGAACGGCAACCTTGTCCGCATTGCAGCCATCCACTGGGCACAATTCTGCACCCTGCACCAACGTCCGCATTCGAGAAGCAGCAGCGCAGCGGCCGAACGCATCGGCAATGTCCGGTTTGGGACGTTAACTACAACTGATGCACGTGAAGTTCGCCAGCAACATCCTAGCTTCTTCCACTCAGATTGCAGCGACTATCAATGTTGCGCCGGGATTCATTGACCGTGGCACCCCTATGTGCAACACAACTGCATCACGTTGTGAAGTGTTGCGAATGTTTTTACTGCAAACACAATGGGTTTAAAAAGTCCACGGGGAATCCTGCCACCCCAGCCAGGTACTCCGAAAATCTTTGAGATGCTTAAGAAAAACGGGGTTCCGCCATCCCGCATCCTCCCACTGCGATACATGGGTGTGATACATTTGCGCGACACATCCGCGTTCAGTTCTAAGCGACACGATCCTTTCGGCTCCATCAGGAGTCTAGAGAATGAGATTGCCGACCCATGTCCATCGCCGCGGTGCGGTCTATGTCTGGCGACGTCGTATTCCAGCGAGCGATACCCGTAGTAGCGCCCGGTTTGTGCAGGTCAGCCTGCGGACCCGCAAGTTATCCACATGTCGTTTGGTTGCGCCCCTTTTCGCATGGAAAACCGACGTGTATCTCCGGGAAATGATGAATGGACGCCTGTCTCATACCGAAGCGCAACGCTATCTCGCCGCAATCGTGGCGGGTAAAATCGTGCGCCCCGACACATTGCGTTACGAGGAACCGGTAAATCAGGGTCCAACGGAATGGCTCGAGCGTGCGGCAGATGAGAGGATCAAGAGGGCTGCTTTCGAATTGGTTGCGGCACGCGGAGCAGCGACGATCCTGCCGCCAGAGGATGCGGAGCGATTGCCACAGGAAGGCTTGAGGGGCTGGCTTTCGGCCCCCGAAACGCAGGAGGCTCTCGCGCAATCAGCTGTGCGAACCATAGGTCGTGGTCCGCAGGCTTCTCCAGAAGAGCAGATGATGCAGCTCCTGCATCTGTCGGAACAGGCAGGGGCGCTTGCCATTATTGATCGGATCAAAGCAATCATGCCAATTCATGGTTTGACGGTCGTGCCCGCCGTCCAGTCTGGAAAGCCAACGGGCAGGCAAACCGTCGCCCTAGCGGCCCTGAAATTCAAAACTGAACGAGGTTCGTGCCCCAGCCGGGGGCGGGGCGAAGGGTGCGGCGCGGCGAATATGCTCCGCTGCGATCTGATCCAGCCCGTTGTTTCCCGAACTGCGGGCAAGGCTGACGGACATAAGCCGCCCATCCCCTCCGATTCTGAACGCCACCACGGCAATGCCGCGCGCGCGGGTGCGATCCCGGCGCAGGCGGGTGATGCGCTGCATGACGTGGTTGGGATAGCTGGCGGCTGCCTGTTGCGCTGCGGCGATAGCGGCGTGATCTGGTGCATCGCCGGTGCCATTCTGCGTCGCCTGACTCGTCGGCGCATTTGGCGTAGCCGCACCGCGCTGACTGTTTTGCGGGGCGGCGGCCTGTGGAACGGCGCGAGGTGGGCTTAGATTTACGGGCCGGGCCTGCGGGCGCGTTGTGGACGTCGGCTCAGGCTCTTGTTCCGGGGCTGGCTCGGGTTCCGGTTTCTGGACTTGGATTGGATCGGGCGGGCGGGCCGTGGCCTGTACCTGCGCGGCGGTGTGCGTGATTTCATCCGGGCGCAACGTTAGACCCGTTTCAACGGGTGTTACCGGCGTTGGGGTCGGGGTGGCAGATGCGCTGACCACCATATCGGCAAAGCTGTTTCCCGCACTGACCATGGCAGGTGGGGGCGCGGCCGCTGTTATCGTATCGTCTGGGTCCAAGGTCAGGTTGATCGCCGCCGCGTGAATCCCGACGGAAGCGATGATGCAGGTCCATGCTGTGGTGCGCAGCTTCATGCTACAGGCCCCGCTCGGTTACGATCCATACGGAATTTGCCCCGGCGGCCCGCAGGGCGGCAACGTGGATCATCAGCAGGTTAGCGGGCACATCGCGGTCCACGATCAGGCGTATTTCGGCGGGCTGGTCGGGGGCGCGGGCAATGATTTGCGGGGCCGTGGTGGGTGAACCCCGATAAATCAGGTCACCACCAGCGGCTAGAATTGTGGCGTCGGGCGGCGCGCGACCATCTAGATCCTGCGTTGAAACCAGCGCTACACGATCGTCCAGCGGTGGGGCCAAGGTACCTGCGATCATAAAGAAAATCAGCATCAGGAACACGATGTTAATCAGCGCAATCGTCGGTTCGGGCCGGGCGCGGGGTGTGGGGCTGCGAAGGGGCATAACTTATTCCAAGACGACGATGTTCAGATCGGGCAGGTGGGCCAGTAGCACCAGCACATCCACCAGCCGCTGCGCCGTTGTCGTGTCCGCCTGCGGAGCGATCAGGATGGTTTGTGTGTGGGTGCTGCGCCGCTGCGCGATGGCGGTTGGCAATGTTTCAAGATCTAGGGTCTGGCCGTTCATCTGCACAGTATCTGGCAACAGGCGCACAAACAGCGGTGGGGTGTTTTGGGATGCGGATGCACCTGCGGATGTGCCGGAGATTTGTACCTCGGAAAACTTGGTAAAGGTGGAACTGAGCATGAAAAACAGCAGCAGCAGAAAGATCACGTCGATGAGGGAGGTCATCGAAAGTCCCCTGCGCCGCTGCTGTGCGGGCCGGATGCTCATGCGGTGTTCCGTGGAGCGAAGCGGGCGGCGATTGCGGTTTCGGCTATGGTCCGCTCAGCCGCAACGCGCCCGTCGAAAAACGTCAGCGCCAGTGAGGTGGGCATGGCCACCGCCAGCCCTGCCGCGGTGGTCAGCAGCGCAACCCAGATACCGCCTGCCAGCAAGGACGGATCAACGGAATCGCCAGCGTTTTGCAACGCTTGGAAGGCGTCAATCATGCCCAGAACGGTGCCGAACAGCCCCAGCAGCGGTGCGATTTGGGCGATGCTGTCGAGGATACGAAAGCCGCCCTCAAGCCGGGTGAGGTGCGCGCTGGCCTGTGCCTCCACCCGCGACTGTGCGGCGGCGCGGGTCAGGGTGGTAGCCATGGTGTTGCTGCTGTGCGAAAGCGCGGCGCGGGCGGAATCATGGGCACCGCTATCCCAATAGTCGATGGCGGTGATAATCTGGCGGTGGCGGCCCACGCCAAGGGCGGCGAACTGCACCAGTTTCCACAAGATCACCGAAAGCGAGATCACGGACAGGCCGATCAGGATCGCCACAACGGGGCCGCCCAGATTGTAGATTGCGATCAGTTGCATGTGCAGGGCGATCATCCCGAAACCTCAATATCTGTGCGTGTCGTCAGGGTTAGCGCGGCGGCGCAGATGGCGGGGGTCAGGCCCGCGCCGTCACAGGTGGAGACGCCGTTGATGAGGACTTGACCCAGATCATCGCAGGTCAGTTGCGGCACGTTGAACTGGCGCACGCGCGGGCGGGCGGCGGGAATGTCGCGCAGGTCGAACAGGGTCAGGCGATCCACCGCGCCGTCGCGGGTTATCAGCACCGTTTCCAGTACCAGTTGGTCGATGGTTTGCGCCGAGGTTGCGAGGAAGGTCAGCTGGCACGCGCCCTCGATCTGCGTCGCGGTGTTCAGTTCGACCGAGAGTGCGGGGGCGACATTTGCCGCCCCCTGTTGTGCGAGTGCAGCGTGAGGGGCCGCCAGCAATGCAGCGGCAATCAGGGTGTTTGTGAAGTGGGCCATCTTAGAATTCAAACCCGCGCGACAGGCTGACCTCGAACGAGCGTCCTTCGCCTGCGTCACCAGCCAAGGAGTTTTCGTATTGGGTGTCCAGCACGTTGTTCAATCGAAAGCCCACGTCGATGCCGCCTAGGGGGCCATCCTGCAATCGGTAATCTACGAACAGATCGTGGACAGCGTATCCCGCGTATTCGGTGGCGCCGTAGTTGATGGAATCCACGAAATTACCCTGCCAGCCATAGGTCAGCCCCAGATCGCGTGCGATGCCGCCGACTGACAGGTTCAGCGTGCGTGCGGGGATTGAGGCCAGTGTTTCGCCTGTGGCGCGATCCTCACCCCGCACATCGGAAAAGGCTGCGCGGGCGAAGAAGCGGTCGGATTGATACGCGGCCTCAACCTCCAACCCATAAATTCGCGCGGCATCAATGTTTTCATAGAACGCCGTGCCGACGGTATCATCGCGGGAAATCAGGTCGTCGATTTCAGAGTGGAACAGCGTCGCCTTAATATCCAGCGCGTCGTTTTGGCCCAGCACGTTGAGGTACGCGGCGCTGAGGCCGACCTCCACACTCTCTGCGGTTTCCTTCGTCAGGGTGGGGCTGTTCGGTTCATCCGCGTCAAAGGCGAAAACCTCGTCAATTGTGGGCGCACGCTGGGTTTGGGCCAGCGAGCCGAACAGGCTGTAGGTGTCTGTCAGCTCGTAATGCACCGCCAGTTTGGGGGAAACGGCAACGGTGTCATACTCAACCCCCGTTGTGCCAGTGCCGCCGGACAGGGTCACAAAATCTGCGCGGATGCCGGGGATGATTGTCAGCCGGTCGTTCAGGACCAGCTCAACCTGCGCATAGGTGCCGATACGCTGATCCGTCCCCTCGGGGTGGAAACCCAATCCGCCTGCGGGGGTGGTGGCGGTGCGGTCTTGGTTGGACAGTTGCACGCCGCCCGTCAGGTAGGCCGCGTAGTTTACGCCGGTGAATTCCGAGGTATTCTCGATCTTCAGGCTGGTGGTCTGGTAGCCGTAGTCCGCATCACAGAACAATCCGGCTGTGGGACAAACGCCGCCGGAAAACTGCGCGTCGGATTGTTCGACCTGTGTGTTGGAATAGCTGAGCACCACATCCAGATCCAGCAGCGGGTTGCCCAGCACCGGATTTTCATAGCGCAGGGCGAATGTGTCGTCGACGATGGTGCGATCCACGGTGCCAAAGCCCAACGTGCCGGTTTGGGAGTATTCCGTGTCGTCCAGATCGCTGGTCCAGCGGGTATAGGACGCGGTCAGCGATTGGGCGAGGTCGTCGCCAAAGCTCAGCCGAGTTTTGAGCAAGCCGGACAGGGATTCAAACTCGGACCCTGCGATTTCTGTGCCATTGCCGTCGCTGAAATTGTCAGCTTGGCGAGAATTCAGCGACACGAGGTATTCGAACTGGTCGCTGACCCGTTGTGCGTAGATGACCGAGGCGGATAGCTCATCACTGTTGCTGCCATAGGACACGCGGGTGCGCAGGGCGCGGTCGCTGTCGGTCAGAAAATCCGAAGCGTCCTTGGTTTCAAAGTTGATGACTCCGCCCAAGGCGCCTGAGCCGTATAATGTGGAGGAAGCCGGGCCGCGCAGTACCTCAACCTGACGATACAGTTCGGGGTCCGAGAAGAACGAGCCGAGGCGGTATTGTTCGTAGAACTTCGTCGCGCCATCCACCGTGATGATGATGCGCGATTCATCCGAGGAGCCAAGCGCGCCGATGCCGCGAATGTTAAAGGATTCGCCTGCCACGCGCCCCGATCCGATGGCCTGCACGCCGGGAACCAGATCGAACAATTGACCGACGGTGGTTGCCTGCTCACGCTCGATTTCCTCCGCCGTGATGACGGTGACAGCCTGTGGCGTGTCGATCGCGACCGAGCTGTCGGCCCCGGTGCCCAGAACGATTCGCCCCAGTGGCGTGCTGGCTTGTGCGAGCGCGCCTGTGGCGCTCATCAGGGTGGCGGAGGTTAGAAATGTGGCGCTTAACAAGGCGCTCTTGCAATGGGTCATCGGGTTTCCTTGGCAGATGCTGTGTCGGTTTTTGACTAGCTGGCCCGGTGGAAACGGTGACTTGCTGGTTATTTCGTTTGGTGACTTGACGCTCTCTAGAATGTCTTATTAAAACAGTCAAGAAAGCGAATGCGATCCATTCGCCTGCCAGCGCATCCTTGCGGCCAGCCCCAAACCTCCTTTGATTTAACCGATGGCTGGACCTAGCACATGGCACTCGACACCCTAATCACGCCCGCTGAAATACGTGAGCATCTGAGCGATAATCCCAAAATGCGCGCCCGCGATCTGGCCCAACAGATCGGCGTGGGCGAGGCGGCCTTGCTGGCCGCGCAGGGGGCGCGGCGGATTTCCGCGTCGCCTGATGCGATCATGCCAGCGCTGACCGCCTGTGGCCCCGTGATGGCCCTGACCCGTAATGACAGCGCGGTGCATGAGAAGGTCGGCGTCTATGACAATTACCATTCGGGCGATCATGCCTCGATGGTTTTGAACGGCGATATTGATTTGCGGATTTTCGCTAGGCATTGGGTTCACGGATTTGCCGTCACCACAGATACTGACAGCGGCCCACGCCATTCTGTGCAGGTGTTCGATGCGGCGGGCGATGCGATCCACAAGGTTTACACCCGCGCGGGCACCGATATTGCCGCGTTCGAGGCGATGGTAAACACGCTGGCCACTGGCGACACGTCCGACGTGATCGACGTCGCCCCCCGCGCGCCCGTTGAGGCGGCCAAGAGCGATGCAGATAAGGCCGACATTTTGCGGCGTGAGTGGGCCAAGATGACCGACACCCATCAATTCATGCGCCTAACCGCAAAGCTAAAGCTGAACCGGCTGGGGGCCTATCGCATTGCGGGTGCGCCCTTTGTCACGCCGCTGGCACCGCAGGCGCTGAACGATGCGATTGTGGCCTTGGGCGGGGTGGATACCGAAATCATGCTGTTCGTGGGCAACCGGGGCTGCATTCAGATTCACGGCGGGCCAGTCCACACGATCAAGCCGATGGGGCCGTGGCAGAATATTCTGGACCCCGGTTTCAACCTGCACCTGCGCGCCGATCACGTGGCAGAGGTCTGGGCCGTGGAAAAGCCAACCAAGCGCGGGCCGGCCTATTCGATTGAGGCCTTTGATGAGCGGGGTGCGCTGATCCTACAGATGTTTGCCCATCGCAAGGAAGGTGGCGTGGTGGATCACTCGGCTGTGTTTCGGCGTTTGATCGACACCTTGCCAGTGCTGCACCCTGAGGAGGTTTGAGCCATGAACCTACGTTCTAGAATATTCGCGCCTGTGCTGGCCGTCGGGATGTTTGCCACGGTGGCGCAGGCGGATGAGGCGCAGCGCGTTTTGTCCATCGGCGGCTCGGTGACGGAAATCATCTATGCCTTGGGTGCGGAGGGGCGGCTGATCGCGCGCGATACGACCTCCTCGTTCCCCGAAGTTGCGGAGGCTTTGCCCGATGTGGGGTACATGCGTGCGCTATCGCCCGAGGGGCTATTGTCCGTCAATCCGCAGTTGATTATTGCGGAGGAGGGCAGCGGCCCCCCCGAAACCATTGCTGTCATGCAGGCGGCGCAGATTCCATTCGTTACCATTCCCGACGGGTTTGACGCCGCCGCCGTGGGCGCGAAAATACGCGCGGTGGCCGGTGCGCTGGGGGTGGAGGCGAAGGGTGAAACCCTTGCCACCGAGGTTGCCGCGCAATTTGCCGCGCTGGATGTGGCGACCGCTGACCCGGCCCGCGTGCTGTTCATCCTGTCAATGCAGGGCGGGCGGATCATGGCGTCTGGCGTCAATACCGGCGCGCACGGAATTATCGAGATGGCAGGGGGCGTCAACGCGATCACCGAGTTCGAGGGGTACAAGCCCCTAACGGATGAGGCTGTGACCGCCGCCAACCCCGACATCATCGTCATGATGGATCGCGGCGGCGATCACGCCACGGCAGATGCGGATTTATGGGCAAACCCCGCGATCTCAACCACTTCGGCAGGGCGCGCGCGGCGCATTGTGCGCATTAATGGCCTGCTGTTGCTCGGCTTTGGCCCGCGCACACCGCAGGCTGTGGCACAGCTGCACAATGCGCTTTATGGCGATCTGTAGCGGATGGCCTTGTTTGATATTTCTGTCGCACCGGCAGCGCGGCGGCCCATAGGGGACCGCCGCGACCGTGCGGTGCAGGCCATTTGGGCCAGCGCGATTTTGCTGGCAGTCATGGCGGTGGCCAGTCTGACCGTGGGCGCGTCTGGCACGTCGCTGTTTGGGGCGCTGCTAGATTGGGCCGGCGGGCAGGGGATTGGCCTCCGCGAACGGGTGATCCTGTTTGATATTCGCGCGCCGCGGATGCTGATGGGCGTGCTGGTTGGTGCGTCGCTGGCGGTTTCGGGCGCGGTAATGCAGGGACTGTTTCGCAACCCGCTGGCCGATCCGGGTCTGGTCGGGGTTAGCGCGGGGGCGGGGCTGGGCGCGATTTTGGCCATTGTGCTGGGCGGGCTGCTGCCTGCGTCGATTGCCGCGATCACTGGCATGTATACCGTGCCGGTTGCCGCGTTTTTGGGCGGATGGTTGACCACGATGCTGTTGTACAAAGTGGCGACGCGAGGGGGGCGCACGTCGGTCGCGGTGATGTTGTTGGCGGGCATTGCCGTAGGGGCGCTGTCTGGGGCGCTGTCTGGCGTGCTGGTATATATGGCGGATGATGCGCAATTGCGCGATCTGACGTTTTGGGGTCTAGGATCGCTGGCCGGGGCCACATGGGGCAAGCTGGCGGTGGCGGGGCCGTTGATCGGGCTATCCCTGTGCGCGACGCCGTTTTTGGCCAAGGGGCTGAACGGCTTAACCTTGGGTGAGGCGACTGCGCAGCATCTGGGTATTCGGGTACAGCGCATGAAAAACATCGCAATTCTGACCGTGGCCGGAGCCACTGGCGCGGCGGTTGCGGTGTCGGGCGGTATCGGGTTCGTGGGGATTGTGATCCCGCATCTGTTGCGCCTGCTGATCGGGCCGGATCACCGGTTTTTGCTGCCTGCCTCGGCCCTGCTGGGGGGGAGTTTGCTGCTGCTGGCGGATATGATCTCACGCACCATTATCGCGCCGGCGGAATTGCCGATCGGGATTGTGACTGCAACGCTGGGCGGGCCGTTCTTCCTTTATATTCTGCTGCGCAATCGCGGCATATTGGACATGTGATATGATCGACGTTCAGGATATCTCGGTGAGTATTGCGGGTACGCAGATCCTCAACCAACTGTCGTTTCGCGCGGGCGCGGGGCAGGTGACATCCATCGTCGGGCCGAATGGGTCGGGCAAGACGACGCTGTTGAAAGCCATCACCGGTGAGCTGCCATATCACGGGGCAATCGCGTTTGATGGCGCGGATATTCGCAGCTATTCCTCCACGGCACTGGCCGCGCGGCGGGCCGTCTTGCCGCAGGCGGCGGCCTTGTCGTTTCCGTTCACGGTGTTTGAGGTGGTGCGGTTGGGGTTGCTGAGCGGTCTGCACGGGCAAAGTGATGATTTGCCCGCGCGCGCGTTAGCCCATGTGGGGTTGGCGGGGTTTGAGGGGCGTTTTTACCATGCGCTGTCAGGGGGCGAGCAGCAGCGATGCCAGCTTGCCCGCGTCTTGGTTCAGGTGTGGGAGCCGATCCGAGATGGCAAATCGTCGTGGCTGTTGCTGGATGAGCCTGTGTCCGCGCTAGACATCGGGCATCAGTTGGAGGTCATGAAGATCGCCCGTGATTTTGCCGATCGGGGTGGCAGTGTCATCGCCGTCATGCACGATTTGAACCTGACGGCGATGTTTTCCAACAGTGTGGCCCTGCTGGCCAAGGGGCGTATGGTCACGCAGGGCAGGCCGATAGACGTGTTGACCAACAGCCATCTGTCCGCCGCCTATCGGTGTGACGTGCGTGTGAACGAGGCCCCTGCGGCGATACACTGTTTGCCGTATTTACTGCCCCACATGGCGTCGGTACGGCGCGCTGCAGAGTAATTGGTTGCTGGGTAACGGTGACGAAGGTGCCGTGCGATAGGATTGTTGCGTTGTTGATTGATAGAGCGCGGCCGCGTGCGCCCGCTCGCGCGATATTGAACAAGGTAAGATTTGCGTCCAGATGGAAAACCCGAACGCCGAACCCCATAAGCTCGGTATCCCAAATGAGGTATTCGGTTTCACGGGGTACAAACCCTTCGACGGACATCAGAAAACGTCTGACCGGAGTTGATACTAGCGGTGCGATGGTGCGGCTAAACGCCAGTAGTTGCTTTGTGCTTTCACAACCACCCAAGGCGGACTACGCATCCATAACTTCTTTCAGGGGAAAAATTATGGCGCAAAAGGCCACTATCTATAAGGCGGAGCTTTCCGTGTCCGATATGGATCGTCACTATTACGAGACCCATAATCTAACAATCGCCAAGCATCCTTCTGAGACGGACGATCGGCTCATGCTGCGGCTTATTGCGTTTGCGCTGAATGCAAATGAACAATTGGAGTTTGCCAAGGGGATCTCTACCGACGACGAGCCCGATATTTGGCAGAAAAGCCTCAGCGGTGAGCTTGAGTTGTGGGTAACTTTGGGGCTCCCGAGCGAAAAAATCGTTCGCCAATCCTGTGGCAAAGCCGATGAGGTGATTATCTATTGCTATGGGGGCCGGACGGCTGAGATGTGGTGGGATAAAATCCAAAATAGCACCACTCGGTTTGATAACCTTCAAGTCATAAACTTGTCCGAGAATGACGTCAGCGAACTTGGGAAGCAGGCAAGTCGTTCGATGAGAATGCAGGTCAACATTCAGGATGGTGAGGTGATGGTCAGCGTTAATGATGGAGTGATTTACATTACCCCTGACAAGTGGAAATCTGCCGGATAACCGCGCGGATCAGATGTTTTCACGCGCCTGGCGTTGCGCTGCTTGATCAACATATTTGCCTCATGATCAGAGCGGCTCGATTGCAGGCGTAGCTGTAAAATTACACATTATAATAGTGACTTTAATCGTCAGTTTGATCGGGACTTTAAGTCTCGGGTTGTAGATCTTTGCCCAGCCCACTGATGAAACTGTCGAAGCCAAATTCGCAGTTATCCTCATTCCCAATTGAGAATATTAGCCTTGGCCTGATCTTTGAGCCTACTAAACAGTGCTCAAATGCGGACGGAGCTGTTCGAGGCGACGGTGAGAAGTTGGGCTAGCCGTGACCGGAGGCTCAACTCGCCCCCTGTTTCGCACCTACTGATTGCACCCGACAGGCGCAGGCTGTGATCCCACGAGCACTGGGCTGCAAGGCGAGGCGATTTTAACGTTCCGCCAATTTCCCTCGATTTCCCGGGCGATGGCTCGTGCAAAAGCGTCATGCTCAAAGGCGCAGCTGAAGCCGAGATTCTGCGCGAAAGTCCCTGTAATTCAATAAAGTACAAGCCCGCATTTAGGGGCGTTGTCCGGTCAGAGCGTCTTTCCGAAACCAAAAATCACACATTCAATTTTTTCGGACTTTTGTTCGAAATCGCGGAAATCATTGGACACGAAGGTATTTTGGTTACTAAAATATTTTAACCAACAGTAAATAAATGCGAATCGGAGTGGCGACTTTCCAAAACCAAGGGATCTACACGCTTAACCGTTTCCTGCCGCAGGCACCCCTCGCTCCTTTCATCCAACACGGAGGATAAGCTAGATGAACTTTCTAAAGCCCGGCCTTTTTGTCGCGTCGCTGATGCTGGCCATGCCAGTTGCCGCACAGGAAGTGCTGACAATTGGCGTTCGATCCGAAGCCAGTTCACTCGACCCCCATTGGACACAGCTTTCGGCTGACGTTCAGGTTCACGAACACATCTTTGAAAAACTGGTCGCGCTGGATTCAACGTCGCAACCAATTCCGGGTCTTGCCGTATCGTGGGGTCCTATCGACGATCTAACGTGGGAATTTAAACTGCGCGAAGGCGTCACGTGGCACGATGGTGAGGCGTTTAACGCCGACGACGTCATCTTTTCGTTTGATCGCCTGCGGGCAGGGATTTCCGGTGCGCCTGCTTCGCCTGCGTTCCAGTTGGAAAAGGGCACGAAGCAGTGGACGCGAATTGATGATTACACGATCCAGATCACTACATCGGAGCCATATCCGACGGTTGCTGAAGACCTGGCCATGTTGCCTATCGTTGCCGAACATGCCGCAGCAGGCGTGACGGAATCCGTCGATTTCAATAGTGGTTTGGCGACCATCGGCACCGGTCCGTTCATGTTCGACGAATACAGACCCGGTAGCCGGGTCTCCGTCGTACAAAACCCCAACTGGTGGGGTGGTGAGGTCGAGTGGGATCAAGTCGTATTCCGCCCGATCACACAGGATGCGTCACGATTGGCCGCGTTGCTGAATGGCGACGTTGATATGATCGACTATCCACCGACCATTGATTTGCCACAGCTTTTGGAGGACCCGGATTTCACCGTGTCTACAATTCCTGCGGACCGGCTGATTTATCTGATGCCCGGCTACAAGCACGTTGAGCGGTTCATCACGGACAATGACGGTAACGTCATGGTGCCAAACCCGATGCGCGACTGGCGTGTGCGCCGCGCGTTGAGTCTTGCGATTGACCGCAATGCGATCCGTGACCGTGTGATGGGCGGGGCGTCGCTACCCACCCGCAACATCGTGCCGCCGGGCTTCTTTGGCTATGTCGATGCGCTGGAAGCGGATCCCTATGATCCAGAGGCAGCGCAGGCTTTGCTTGAGCAGGCTGGCTATGGGGAAGGGTTCAACATTGTTCTGCACGGACCTAACGATCGCTACGTGAACGATGCCCGCATCCTTGAGGTTGTCGCGCAGATGTGGAGCCGCGTTGGCATCACGACCGAGGTTGATGCAATGCCGCGCAACATCTTCTTTTCACGCCTGATCCGCGGCGATGAACTGACGATGCCCGGTTTTGATGTGCCGGAATTCTCCATGTCGTTGACAGGCTGGGGCACAGTGGCGGGAGAGGCGACCTATACCGTTTCCGGCACGCTTGAGACCTATAACGCAGCAACGGGCGGCGGAAACGGTAACTTTGGCCGGTATTCCAACCCTGAGATCGATGCGCGGTCAGTCTTGGCCAAGCAGACAGTGGATGCTGATGAGCGTCTGCGCCTGCTGCAAGAGGCGATCACCATTGGCATGGATGACTACGCCTATATCCCGCTTCATTTTCAGGTGAACAACTGGGCCATGCGGGCCGGGCTTGAGCATCAGCCGCGCACCAATGAGCGGACCATGGCAATGGACGTTTCCGCG
>Ga0209309_10003272_pt1 | contig 14120 bp, 20 predicted proteins | sample COGITO_mtgs_1204_2_FD_184807 | JGI IMG/M metagenome (GOLD analysis project Ga0209309, IMG submission 184807) | Pelagic marine microbial communities from North Sea - COGITO_mtgs_120412 (SPAdes) (version 2) | ecosystem: Environmental > Aquatic > Marine > Epipelagic ...
ATTGATAACCCGATAAAGGATTCAACATTAATTTCTCCTAGTGAAGGTTGGAATAAAATTCCATTTTATTAAAGAAAGTCTGAAAAATTAAAACGCATAACAACAACGGTTATCACAAATAACGGGTAGCATTTCAAAGAAAATAATTAAATTAACCAACAATTAAAGTCTAAGCCGACAAGTTCGCGTCCCTACTCCCGCAACTTGTGTTAACCGAGACCGTTATATGGCATTTTTTAATGAGAGATTTTCCTTCAAATATTACAGAATTTAAAGAAAAACACAATCTACAATCTGAGATTGAAAAAGATCAATTTGATCAAATTGCAGAACAAAATTTAATTTTTCGAAATGATTTTGTTTTTATTTCATTTCTAGATGATATTAAAGCTATTGGTATTAATGAAGAGGATTTAAATATGAAAATTGAAAAAGTATTTCCGCGATCGACAAGAATACAGAAATGGAAAGAATTTCAAAATTGTAGTAATCTCATAATAGAAGATTTAAATCCATCAGGAACTAAAATATTATCATTTATCACTCTTATAATAATTACCTCTTCATTTTTTATCTATAAAATTTTAAGTAATCCAGATTTGAGTATTTTCACCCTTTTACATCCTGAGACTTTGACAATTGGATTCATTGGATTTTTTATGATATTTTGGTTTTTAGATTTTCTCCTTCAAAAAATAAAACCTCAGAAAGAGATACCAATTTTGTTTAAAAATGAACGATTTGAAGAAGTTCTAATTAAGATAATTCAAAATAATAGATATAGAGTTAAAAATGAATTTCAAGAATTATTTGGAGATAAATACAGAGAAATCGTAGTAAAAAACGCCACATAACAACGGTTATCACAAATAACGGGCAGATTTTCAAAGAAAATAATTAAATTAACCAAGAATTAAAACCTAAGCCGACAAGTTCGCATCCCTACTCCCGCAACTTGTGTTAACCGAGACCGTTGTGCATAATAGTTTTATTTAACATTTGTAATTAAAAGAAACAAACTATTGTAGAAAAAGTGTTTCCTTAGATCTAAGTAAAATTAAAATAACCATCATATCTATTAAAATGAAAAATAAACATAAACTAATAATTGTAATAATTATATTAATTGTAGCCGCTATATTTATTTCCTCAGATTGGGAAAATGTAAAAGCTGGTTTATTAGGTAATCCACCCGTTGCAGAACTTCAGAAATAAAACATCTTTTAAAAGTAGGTTGACCGAGATTTAAAAATATTGTTTTTATAGACAGTTTATAATAGCATCAAATCTGTAAAGCCACTGAGCACAAAATTGTTACAGTTTTATTTATCCCCAGTACTGGAAAAATATAAAAGTTGAATTATTTGATAATCCACCTGTTTGCAGAATTTTAGAAATAAAACAAATTTCAAATGAAGATAATCAAGATTTCAAAATTATTGATTTTAAATGTAGTTTATAATCGTATTAATCTTTAAAACCACTAAGCACAACAACGGTTATCACAAATAACGGGTAGCATTTCAAAGAAGATAATTAAATTAACCAACAATTAAAACCTTAGCCGACAAGTTCGCATCCCTACTCCCGCAACTTGTGTTAACCGAGACCGTTGGCAACAAGCTGTAAGAAAATTTGGACTAAGAATTATAATAATCAAAAAATATTATTTTAATTGGGATTTTAGATGGTTTTACAGAAATTAACTGAAAATTTTTTTTAGAATAGCATTTTCAATAAAATGACAAAATAATTACAATAACGAATTAGAGCTCAGTAACATTAAATAAAGTGTAATATAAAAATCCTATTATTTTTTTATATTGCACTCGAATAATATCAAATAAATGATTTCGAGGAAAAAAAAGAGTTTACTTTTTACAATAATATTTGGCCCACTTGGACTATTCTATACTTCTAAAACAGGAGGTTTAATACTAACTCTTTTTGCAATTATTTTAGCTCAAGTTTTTTTTAATGAAATTGGTCACTTGCCATTATCTTGGTTCATTTTGAATGTTTTACTTTCGTTTTTTTGGGCAAAAGCAGCACTATCTCGTAAAAAAGGTTCAAGATTTTATACTCCGTATATTATAGAATACTACAAAGAAGAAAAAAATAACACTCACTTTTTAGTAAATACATTTCTTGGAATTTTACAATTCGCATTTCTGATATTAATAGTTAGCTTAATTATCAAATATTCAATAGAATAATTTCCAATATATGCAAACTTCTTTAGGTTTTTAATTATTGACTTTTATCTAACAATGTTTACAATTATCAGCAGCCAGTTGCCAACAACGGTTATCACAAATAACGGGTGTTATCGAAAATGTGTAATTTAGTATCCTAAGTAAGAAAATACTTAAACCGACAAGTTCGCATCCCTACTCCCGCAACTTGTGTTAACCGAGACCGTTGGCAATAATTAAAAAACAGAGTATCAAAAAGCACGAAGAAATAATTAAGCCTCTTAATACTGATATACTTGGACTTCCTAAAAGAGAACAACGAATTGAATCTACCGTTCTAAGTGAGTATTCAAATTATAAAGGAATTATTCCATTCCTATTTATGTCAGTTTTCACATTTGGATTGTACCAAATATATTTTTTCTATAATAGTTGGAAATACATTGATAATGAAAGAGAAAGTAATTTAAGCCCATCGCTCAAATCAATTTTTTATATGATATTTAATTTTTCTCTTGTTGAAAACTATCTCTTTTTATCCAAAAAAAGAAACATACTATATTGCCTTCTTATTTATTTATGTATCATTATAAATATAATTCTTAATGTCCTAAGTACTCAAATTGATCAGTTTAAATCATTTAGTTTATTAGCTTGTTTGTTTCTAATTCCATTCTTGAACTTAAGAAACTCATATCTATGTATGACAGAGAATAAAATTAAAAAGAGAAAATGGTTAAGTAAAGCTGACGTTAGAATTTTAGGTTATTTTTGGTTAGTCATCCTACTCTTGATGATATTCGTATACTTAAATGAAGGATTGTAATGTTATTCTTAAAAATGATAATTGGAATTAAATTAACTATTGCCAACAACGGTTATCACAAATAACGGGTTTTATCGAAAAAGTGTAATTTAGTATCCTAAGTTAGAAAATACTTAAACCGACAAGTTCGCATCCCTACTCCCGCAACTTGTGTTAACCGAGACCGTTAGCTTTTATTAAATTCGAACTAAGAACAAACTCACTAAATAATTTTTAGCTAAATTTGAAATATGAAATTAATTGAGAATCATATTGAAAATCTGAAACAACTTTGTAACACATACCATGTGGACAAGATGTACCTTTTTGGTTCAGCTCTTAATTCGAGCTTTTCAGACAAAAGCGATATAGATTTCTTGGTTAAATTCAAACCTTTCGATCTAGCAGAATACTTCGAAAACTATATGAATTTCAAAGAAAATTTAAAAAACTTACTTGGAAGAGATATAGATCTGTTAGAAGAACAAACTTTAAAAAATCCGATTTTGATTAATTCAATTAATAAAACGAAAGAATTAATTTATGGATGAAAGAATTCTAAAATGGTTGTTTGATGTAAAAATAGCTATCACTGAAATCGAAAGTTATTTTGAGAATTCAGAAAAAGACTTTTTCAAATACAGAGAAAATTTGATGCTCAAGCGAGCAGTTGAAAGAGATTTAGAAATTATCGGAGAAGCTGTTAATCGGATAATTACAAAAGATTCAAACTTTGAATCTAAAATCACAAATGCAAAATCTATTATCGGACTCAGGAATCAAGTGATTCATGCATATGATAGTATTTCAGATGAAAATATTTGGTCAATTTTGATTAACCACTTACCCAAACTTAAAAGTGAAATCGAAATGCTTACTGACCAACACAACAAAAGCTAACATCGGTTAAGCGCAAATAGCGGGCATTCTGGTGAAAAGTACTATTTTAGACATCAACTAACAAAACAACAAAGCCGACAAGAACGTGTCCCTACTCCACGCCACTTGCCTTAACCAAGACCGTTGGCAACAATATTTATACAAACAAAATCTGGATGATATTTAATATAATTGTACAGGCAGAAATGATTAATAAATCATGAATAAAATTAAAATTTTAGGAATATTCTCGATTATAACTGGGTTAACAATTGGATATTTATTTGATAATGAAATTACGCCGATTCTCACAGGCGCATTTGCAGGCGTTGGAGTATTCTGGGCAATTACAGGTAAAATTAGATTGAAAAAAAATGGAAGATAGAATCCGAATCATAAATACATTCAAATCGATGATTGGGGAAAGAAAAAAATCGATCAATAACCGACTTGTTTTTCTATGGCTTATCTCTTTAGTTAATATTTCAATTGTATTATTTTCGACAATTATTGCAATTAACTCTTTTGACTTAGGCTTTAATTTCGGACTTGACACCAAATGGTCAGAATCAACTTCGATTGTGTTGTCTGGACTTGGTTTTATTTTATTTACTCCCCATTTGTTACTTGAGATTTTACTAATGAATCATTTAAAAAAAGTGATTTTGGAAAAAAACCAAAATGATAATGAAGCCTTAAATACAAAGTTTGAAAAACAAATCAATTATTTAAATAAAAATAATAAGTCAAAAATTTTGATGATCGTCCTGACCTTCATTATTCTTTTCGGAGCTTTAATAAGCTCAGATAAAAAAAATGACTTATTATATTGGGAGAACTTCAAAATCCCATTTTTAATTCTAATTCTTTTTATAATTAGCTACGTCATTAGTAATTACAAAAAATTGAATAGGAACATAAAAACATATGAGCTACAATAAATACTATTGCCAACAACGGTTATCACAAATAACGGGTTTTATCGAAAAAGTGTAATTTAGTATCCTAAGTAAGATAATACTTAAACCGACAAGTCCGCATCCCTACTCCCGCAACTTGTGTTAACCGAGACCGTTGGCAACAAGCTGAAAAAAAAATGAAATCTGAAAAATATATCAATTTAGGAAAAGGAACTGCGATAATATCATTCTTTATCGGAGCGTTGATTTTCGGAATTTACTTTCTAACCTCAGACAGCAATTTTCTGTTTCTTGGATACGGATTTATAGTTCTTGCAGGAATTATGAATTTAGTAATTTTAATAGCAATTTTAGCTAAATCAAAATCGGACTTGACCAATCGAAAAAAACTTTTAAAAACAAGTGGATTGATGCTGATAAATCTGCCTATAATGTTCCTTTTCATTTGGTTCTCGTTGATTTTAATTGGGAATATGAGAATCACGTTCACAAACTCAACTCAAAACAAACTGACTGATATTAAAATTGTAGGTTGCGAAACTGAACATATATCGGAATTAAAACCTAATGAAAGTAAAACTGTTTGGGTTGGAATTACTGGAGATTGCTCGATAAACTTGGAGTATTTGGAAAACGGAGAGCTAAAAAAAGAAACAGTTGCTGGATATGTGACAAGCGGAATGGGACAAAAAATGAAACACAAAATTGACGGAAAAGACAAAGATATATTATAAGAAAAGCCAGTTGCCAACAACGGTTATCACAAATAGCGGGTTTTATCGAAAAAGTGTATTTTAGTATCCTAAGTTGGAAAATACTTAAACCGACAAGTCCGAGTCCCTACTCCCGCAACTTGTGTTAACCGAGACCGTTGTAGCACATTTAATTTTAGAAAAATTTGATATTATTTTATGAGTAAACTGATAATAAATAGAAGATCTGAATTTATAAATAGAGCAAGAAAAATTGGGTTATATCTAAATGACGAAAAAATCGGAACTATAAAAAATGGTGAAATAAAAGAATTTGAGCTGAAACCTGGAGAATATAATTTAAAAGCAAAAATAGATTGGTGCGGAAGTCAAAAACATAATTTCATAATCAAAGAAAACAAATTAAAAAAAATTGAATTAACTGGATTTCCAAAAAATAAAAGGACTCTTCCAATTCTTCTATTAATTCAACTCACAATTCTAGGTTTATCATATGTGATTGAAATTAATCAATACATTATGATGATATTTTCGTTCGGATTATTAATTTATATATTTTATCCAATCACATTCGGCCGAAATAATTACTTAAAACTTTATGAGTAGTAATTAAACGTGCAACAACAACGGTTATCACAAATAACGGGTAACTTTTCAAAGAAAATAATTAAATTAACCAACAATTAAAACCTAAGCCGACAAGTTCGCGTCCCTACTCCCGCAACTTGTGTTAACCGAGACCGTTAGCATACATTTAATCCGATGTACTTTCCTGAAATAGGTTGACTAAAAATTAAACCTTTTAGCACTATACCTAATGAAAGAACAAAATGAACACTGTCGAAAAACTTCCTACAAAAAAGTAGGTTATGATCTTAAGCTGGTTATCATCGATCAGATCCAAAATGCACAGATTTCTATCAATCATGCCTCCGATAAATATCAGGTTTCCAGAGCTTCCATTTATTACTGGTTGAAAAAATACAGTACTTTAGAACAAAAGAAACAAGGGATGAGCAAGAAAGATGAAATAAAGAAACTCAAAGAAAAAATAGAGGAACTGGAGTTTGTAAAAGACTTCCAACAAGACATTATTGCTGACATGGAACTCATTACAGGAGTTGATATGTCAAAAAAGTCATTGCCCAAAACATTAGCAGGCGAGATCGAGAAAAAGAAGCAAAACCGTTTAAAAGAAAATGGTTGATCCAATGTTTTGGGGTTTCCAAACAAGCTTTTTATAAGCGGTTAAAATCTCATCAGACCAGGCAATCTCAACAACAGATTATCATTCGGCTTATTAAAGAATACCGAAGCCAATTCGGACTGCGCACCGGTGGAATTAAACTGTATCAGGAATTAAAGGCTGATATGAACCGACTCGGTATTAAAATAGGAAGGGATAAATTCTATCGAGTAATGCGAATGAATAACCTGCTCGTTCCTAAATTAAAGCGGTTCCATATCACAACCGATTCAAAACATCGATTCTTTAAATACAAAAACCTGGTAAAAGACAAAGCTCCCACCAGGCCTGAACAACTTTGGGTGAGCGATATCACCTATATCAAAACGCAGAACGGACACAGTTACCTGGCATTGGTCACAGACGCCTATTCTAAGCAAATTATGGGTTATAAATTAGCAAGCCATATGAAGACATCACTTTGCATCGATGCGCTTAGAATGGCTATTAAAAACAGAAAATACAAGAATCAGAAACTCATCCATCATTCAGATCGTGGAATTCAATATTGCAATCCTCAATACACAAGCTTTGCTGAGGAACACGGAATACTGATGAGCATGACCGAGAAGTACGATCCGTACGAGAACGCCGTGGCTGAGAGAGTCAACAGAACACTTAAATATGAATATGATTTACAACGAACTATAAAAAATACTAACTTAGCGAAGAAGATGGTCAAAAGGGCTGTTGAGATTTGTACTTTCCTGAAATAGGTTGACTAAAAATTAAAAATCAAAATAGTGAATAAAAAGAAGAACAAAAAATTTGATAAAAAGTTTCATCTTTTCATGATACCTGTTTATCTAATTTTAATTTTTATCACATATGACTGGACTACAAGAAAATATTTATTTTCTAATAATGATATCAAAAAAAATATTGCGATTGCCGAAATAATTAAGGTTGAGCCAGGGGCAAGAACTGCTCCTACTTTTGAGTATTTTTTAATTGTTAACCAAAAAAGATATAATGGAAGCAATTGGGTTACAGATAAAATTAGGGAGTTAGGAATTTCTAGAATTAAAAAAAGATATATAGGAAAGAAATTTCTTGTCAGATTTGTTGTTGAAAATCCCAATTATAGCGAACTATTAATTAACAAACCAGTAAATGATTCTACTTTAATTGCTCCAGAATATGGATGGCCAGAGCTACCTTTTTGAAGAGCATTATAGAAATGATATCCGCCAAATGAAAAGAATTTAGATCTAAGCACCAGCATATAACAACGGTTATCACAAATAACGGGTTTTATCGAAAAAGTGTAATTTAGTATCCTAAGTAATAAAATAATTAAACCGACAAGTTTGCGTCCCTACTCCCGCAACTTGTGTTAACCGAGACCGTTGGCAACAAGCAAAAATTAAAATTTATGAAAACAACAAATTTTATTCTATTTCTTATCTTTCCAATAATTTCATTTTCTCAAAATTTTAATCTAACAGGGAATTTTAAAGGAAATCATACTGAGAAAATTGTATTAGGGTATTATAATGCAAACGGAAATTTTGTACAAGACACCTTAAAAATCAAAAATGGTAAGTTTCAATATGCGGGAAAATTAGATGGTGTTCAGAGAGTTCGTATAATCGGAGATATGAAATCTAATAGTATGGAGGATCCTAATTTAGGATATTTCTTTTTAGAACCCGGTAACACCGAAATTATATTAAAAGAAAATAATTTTAAGAATATTATAGTAAAAGAATCTAAATCTCAAGAACAATATCGGTTAGTGGAAAATGAAACAAATCCAATTCATTTAAAACTAGATAGCATTTCTAAAAACAGAACTGAGAATTCTGCAGAATTGCTTAGGGCAGGTCAAGAAAAAATTCAAAAGATAGAATTGTGTTATGCTATTGAAAATCCACAATCTAGTTTAAGCCCCTATTTTCTAGATAATTATAAGAGAAGTATTCCTTTAGATTCCGTAAAAACCATTTTTAATTCATTTTCAATTGAAAATAGAAATTCAAGTTATGGCAAAAATATTAATGAATTACTTGAAAAGAACATTGTAAAGACCAATGATATGGCTCCATATTTTGCCGTAAAAGATATTTCTGGAAATATATTATCGCTCGATTCTTTTAAGGGAAAATACCTACTTATAGATTTCTGGGCAGATTGGTGTAAACCGTGTATTGAAAAATTACCCGAGGTAAAATCCCTAATTAATAAATATGATAATAAAGACTTAAAAGTATTATTTGTTTCTTTTGACGAAACTGAAGATAAGTGGAAAGAGGGTATAAAAAAATATAATATTGGGAAATGGGAACATTCATTTGTGGGGAAAAAATATTCCGCCAAAGAATCGATAAGCTATAAATTTGACATTCAACCAATCCCAGCATATATTCTAATAGATCCACAAGGAAAAATTATAGGCAGATATGGTAACGCGTCAAAGGAAGGTAAAAGCTTTATAGATTTAGAAAATAAATTGAAAGCAGTAATAAAGTAACAATTTGCCAGTTGCCAACAACGGTTATCACAAATAACGGGTTTTATCGAAAAAGTGTAATTTAGTATCCTAAGTAAGAAAATACTTAAACCGACAAGTTCGGATCCCAACTCCCGCAACTTGTGTTAACCGAGACCGTTACCTGTAATTATTTATGAGAAAATTTGTACTACTATTTCTAACGATTTCAAATTTTGCTTTTAGCCAAAAAAAAGAATTGGTAGGAAATTGGGTTTCCGATAATAATGAGATGATTGCTATTTCCTCAAACGATAAAGTTGAAAAGCAGACCATCACAAATTCCAAATTGAGAAACCAACAATTTTATTTGGAGATATTCAAGGACACTTTAAGTTTTCAGGATAAATACTATTCATCAAGCGAAAACTATAAGAAACTTCACATAATTCAATATAATCTTAAAGTATTAAAATTGACAGATTCAGTATTGATTGTAGAACCTGTTTCGAGAGCTTCACGAAAATTCTTTAGTACAAGTGATCCGATTAAATTTATAAATCAAAATTTCATTAAAAATGATGAGTTTAATTTTGAGAAGTTAATTTTCAAAGCTTCCTCTTGTTTTGGATCTTGTCCGGTAATTCAGATAAGAATAAACCTTAACAAAAAGATTGAAATGAATGCGAAGTATTCTGACAAATTCGGGATAAAAATTGATGAAGAAAAATCGGGAAGTTACTTTGGTAAACTCAACGACAGTCTATACTCAGAATTAATAGATTTGTTAATAAAGTCAAAAATTGAAACTTTAAATATCTCCAACGAAATGCTGTGTTGTGATGGAGCAGTTAAAACAATTGAAGTTTATCACAATGGAAAGAAAAATTATATTCAAACAATGTTTGAACCAAGAATGCTGAGAGAGTTAATAGGGTTTCTATATAGTTTGAGAGAAAAAGCAGAATTGACTAAAACTAACCAAGAATTTGAGTTTAAAAAATAACTACAGGTAACAACGGTTATCACAAATAACGGGTATTGTCGAAAAAGTGTATTTTAGTATCCTAAGTAAGAAAATACTTAAACCGACAAGTTCGAGTCCCTACTCCCGCAACTTGTGTTAACCGAGACCGTTGGGCACAATTTTGACTCGTCCTGAATAAAGGCTACATAATTCTAAACAGTTATGTACAAAAATGACAGAGTAACCAGACGTTACAGCGAACCATTCAAATTAAAAATTTTATCAGAACTTAGTACAGGGAAATACACAAAGTATGAACTAGGTAAACTCTATGGGATTGCTCCTTCCACCATTAATGAATGGATTAGAAAATACGAACGTAAAGACCTAATGAACACAAGGGTTATGATAGAAACAAAGGATGAAATAACACGGATCAAAGCACTCCAAAAAGAGATTGAACAGCTTAAAAAGCTACTCCTTAAAAAGGATATGGACCAACTGGTCGATGATGCATACTTGGAAGTAGCTGCCCAAAAACTAGGCTACAAAAGTGTCCTGGAACTTAAAAAAAAACTAAATATCAAGCCTTAATCATAGAAAAGGAAAAAGCCAAGGGATTTGCTTCGTTATCCAGGATATGTGATTGTTTTGAACTAAAACGTGACGCGTATTATAAATACAAATGCAGAGCTGATAAACGAAAAGAGATCGAACAACATATAGTTGCTATCGTGAAAAGAAAACGCAAATCCCTTCCAAGGGAAGGCGTGCGCAAGCTTATGAAATCCTTAAGTCAGGACTTCGAAAAACAGCAGTTAAAAGTAGGCAGGGACACATTATTCAATGTGCTTCGAGAACATAAAATGTTGACATTAAGAAAGAAGTACAGTGTAAGAACAACCAATTCGCATCATCGATTTTATAAGTACAATAACAGTATAAAAGATCTAGAAGTGAACAGGCCTAATCAAGTTTGGGTATCCGACATTACGTATATCCGAACCGTAAAAGGATTTTGTTATCTAGCACTCATTACAGATATGCATTCCAGAAAGATTGTGGGTTATGACCTTAGTGATAGCCTAGAGCTTAAAGGATGCGTGAGAGCACTTAATAAAGCGATTTACCAAGCCAAAGACATCAAAGGGCTCATACACCATTCAGACAGAGGGATACAATATTGCAGCAATGTGTATACTCAAATCCTTAAAAGAAAAAAGATAGCTATCAGTATGACTGAAGAAAATCACTGTTACGAAAATGCAATGGCAGAACGCGTAAATGGGATCCTGAAAGATGAATTCTATCTCGATCAGGTCTTCACAAATAAGGAACACGCTAAAAGAGCTGCAAAAAACGCCATTAAATTATATAATGAAATAAGATTACATTTATCTTTAGACTATCAAACACCAAATATGGTATATAAATTAACAGCGTAAAATCAATTTTAACCTGTAGCCATATTTCAGGACAAGACATTATGAAAAAACTAACTTTAATAACTTTTACATTATTTGGAATTTTAAGCTGTACTTCTTCTAAAACGATTTCCGACAATGGAAATGCAGTTGGAATAAGACAAAAAACATCAAATCCGAATACACCATACATTTATAAAAATGGATATAAAGATTTTGAAATCAAACCAATTCTTACAATTCGAAACAATGACTCAACTTATATAAGTGAATTACGATTTAATGCTGTTTTTTTCCGCAATGTATACAAAAAAGCTTATGTATGATAAATACGGGAAATGGGATAAAGAAGTTTGGCCCAATGGAGCTACCCGACCAATTTTGGTTTGGGAAAAAAGGAAATTAATTGAAACTCAAGATGAATTATATTCTGTCGCAACAAATGGTACTGAAAGTATGAAAGAAATGTTTGCTTCAGTCATTGTCTTTGATTCAAAAAATCGTGATTGTTTATCAGAAAATTATGAATCAAAAGATTCTCTAATTAACTTTTTTGCGACTGAAATTAGGGATTTAAGTTCAAATAAAAAGTTTTATGACGTTTACTGGAAAATGGTAAAAGAACATAATGGAACAAAATAACTACTTACAACACCGTATAAAATTAATTGCTAGTTCAAGCTTGCTTACGAAAATCCTCGCGGATTTTCTATTTGGTTTGTATTTGCTAAATTAGGTGCTTAAAGCACGCAACTAATCTTATACATCAACGTTGTGAACAATGGCTCCAGAAAAATTTCTGAAACACTAAAAAATTAAAACTAATTTCAATTCATACTAAAAAATTAAAAGATGAAACTAAAAAACCTATTACTTGCAATTTTTTCATTAATTACAGTTACTCTATATAGCCAAAATACAGAGACAAAAGTAGAACCAACAAATAAAGCGGTTACAGGGTTTGAATTAAAAACCGACAAAATTGAAGAACTAAGAGATTTTGACTGGAATACAATTAATGAATTATTTGAAACAAATGAACAGGATCAAATAATTAAGTTGGAGTTTGAATATGAAAACAATTCTAAAAAAAGAAATTCAAAGCCGTCTATAAAAGAATTGAAATTTGAAGTTTCCGGAACAACTGAAGAACTTCCAGACTTAATAGAAAAATCAAAAAGAATGGTTTCAAAATTTTTAGAAATTAACGAAACTTATAAATAATATAACCTAGAAAAAATTTAAAGACTTGAAAATTAAAATGAAAGAAGAAAATAAAGTTCTTTTAAAGACATTTTTGCTCTCAGGGCTAGTATTTGCCAGTACCATGGCAGTATATGGATATTTAATAAATGACAATCATATTATTTCGAAATTTATATTTCACTTTCTACTTTTTGGAATCGGTATGGGACTTGTAGCTCGAAAGAATTACAGAAAGAAATTAAAAGAAGATTCTAATAGATAATTATTTGTACCTAATGATTGTAGATTAACCTTTAGCAATTACAAGTGTCGCCACAGTTCACAACATCGGTTAAGCGCAAATAGCGGGCAATTAGGTGAAAAGTGCTATTTTAGACACCAAACAAAAAACAACTAAGTCGACAAGAACGTGTCCATACTCCACGCTACTTGCCTTAACCAAGACCGTTGGCTGTAATATTCACAAAACCTTAGATATGTACAAGATTCTTATTCTTTTATTTCTTTTAACAAAGATTAATTCTTTTGCTCAAAACGAATACCAATTAAAAGTTAGGGTTAGTGGAAACATGCCTGCATTTGAATATATAATTGATGTTCATAGAAATAGTGAAAATTCTAAAATCTATTTTTCAGAATATACTGGTGAAGAAACTTATACTAGAACTGATAAAATAAGAATTACGGAATTACTTCATAAAAAAGATAGAACTGCAAATGAAAATATGGAAATAATGAAATTACGTAATAATTCAAAAATCTTTTCAAAAGAGTGTTTCATTTTTTCAAAAAAAGATCCAATTATTGAATTAAGTGATTTAATTATAAGCTCGAAAAAAACAATTTTAAATGAAATTGAGAAAAATAAAAATCGAGTTGTTCTTGATGCAATTCAAGTTAAAGTCACAATAAAAAATAAAAATGAAGCTGAGTATTCATATAATATTCATGCTCCAGATGACGAACATTACAAGTTATTCAGACAATTGGTCAATGAAAGTTCTAAAGAATTTAGAGTGGTATATTATTAGCAAGAAAAATTTAGCTTCGAATAAAATACTACAGCCAACAACGGTTATCACAAATAACGGGTATTATCGAAAATGTGTAATTTAGTATCCTAAGTAAGAAAATACTTAAACCGACAAGTCCGAGTCCCTACTCCCGCAACTTGTGTTAACCGAGACCGTTGGGCACAAGTTTTTACAATGTACTTTCCTGAAATAGGTTGACTAAAAATTAAATTTTTTAGCACTATACCTAATGAAAGAACAAAATGAACACTGTCGAAAAACTTCCTACAAAAAAGTAGGATACGATCTTAAGCTGGTTAT
>Ga0209309_10003279_pt1 | contig 14100 bp, 14 predicted proteins | sample COGITO_mtgs_1204_2_FD_184807 | JGI IMG/M metagenome (GOLD analysis project Ga0209309, IMG submission 184807) | Pelagic marine microbial communities from North Sea - COGITO_mtgs_120412 (SPAdes) (version 2) | ecosystem: Environmental > Aquatic > Marine > Epipelagic ...
TACCTTTTAGTCCATAGTTCTTATAAACCAAGTATAACAGAACCGCATAAATGGGAATGGACGACCATTTTTCGGTAACGATTAGCCAAAATCCATCCCAAGATGTGTTTCCCAGTTTGTTCAGGAACAGAAAAAGCTCCGTGTCATATTTTAATAATTCTTCAATCATTTTCGTAACGTGCTACTTCGCGATCGTAAAATTCAGTGGCTTCTTTGATATAGGTTTCGGTTTCGCTTTCCAATTCTTTCTGGTCATGATTGTCAAATTCTTCAAGCCACTCCACTTCGTCATCCTCCAGATTGATAACAAAACGCGGAAATTCGGTATGGATTACAAAAATAGCGGTGGGATAATCGGTATTATCTCCTAAAATATATTTGGGTAAAGTCATATTAGTAGTTATATAAAGTTAAGCAAGATCAGCATTCACCTTACTCGCAATCAGTTTTTTTGAAAGGTAATTAAATCTAATGAATAACAGTATGCCCGAAACGGTAAGGCCGGCCAAAAGTCCAAACCAAATGCCCGAACTGCCATATTCAGTATAGATACTTAGATAGTACATAATGGGAAACCCAATTAACCAATAGGCAATAAAGGTAATCAACGTGGGTATTTTTACATCTTGCATACCCCGCAACGCTCCCAAAGCAACCACTTGAACGGTATCTGAAATCTGAAATATCGCAGCGATAAACAGTAATTTGGATGCAATAGAAACCACTTCGTAATTATCGGCAAATTCGGCCATATTATCATAATCCAAATACAGTTTTGGAAAAGCGGTATTGAAAATCATAAATGAAGCGGCAAATACAACGGCCATCAAAGCTGATAATAGGAAAATAGAAAAAGTTATTCTCCGCAATTCTAAAAAGCGTCGCAGTCCTTTTTGGTTTCCCACTCGTATCATCGCAGCCACACTAAAACCGGTTGCTACCATAAAGGTCATAGACGATAGGTTTAAGGCTATCTGATTCGCTGCCTGAGGATTTTTACCTAAAATTCCCGATAACCACACTGCAGAGGTGAAAATACCTACTTCAAAAAACATTTGCATGGCCGAAAGGCTTCCTAAGTTCCATACTTTTTTAAGCATCGCTTTGGAAAGGGTAAAAAATTTGATATTCAATACATAATCCCGCGATTTGTAGTGCTGTGATAAAATATACCACAGATATACCACCATAATAACACGAGATGCCAAGGTACCTATCGCCGCTCCAACCACGCCCAGTTCTGGCATACCAAGCTTTCCAAAAATAAAAATATAGTTTAAAATTACATTGACCACGTTCGCAATAATGGTAGCATACATAGGATAACGCGTCATCGATAGCCCATCACTAAACTGCTTAAAAGCCTGGAAAATAATCAACGGAATAATGGAAATAGCCACTAAATTAAGGTACGGCATGGCAAGATCGACTACCTCAACTGGTTGTTTCATCACATACATCAAGGGTTTGGCAAACAACAAAATTACAAATAATGAAATTGCCAACATAGAACATAAAAACAATCCGTGTTTAAAGGAAGATTTTCCTGCTTCGAAGTTATTTTCGCCATCGGCTTCGGCAACCAACGGAGTAATTGCTGTAGAAAAACCAATACCAATAGACATCGCCACAAACATAAAACTGTTCCCTAACGATACTGCAGCAAGCTCTGCAGTACCCAACTGGCCAACCATTATATTATCGACCAAAGCTACTACGGTATGCCCTAACATCCCCAATATTACTGGCGTGGCAAGACGAATGTTGTATTTAAATTCTTTGGTATATTGTTGCAGCAACTCGAAAATATTTTGGCAAAGGTAGCAAACCCAATCGGACTAAATTTGGTATCTTTCAGTAAAAATTAAAACCCATGCAATCTAAGGCCAAAACACCTGAACAATATATAGCCGAATTGCCTGAGGACCGTAAAGAAGTCATTTCGATATTCAGAAACATCATTTTAGAAAACCTGCCTAAAGGGTTTGAAGAACAAATGACCTACGGAATGTTGGGATATGTTGTACCACATTCCCGATATCCAGATGGTTATCACTGTGACCCGAAACAACCGCTTCCTTTTATAAATTTAGCTTCTCAAAAAAATCATATTGCACTTTATCATTCCGGAATATACAGTGACCCTGAACTTTTAAACTGGTTTACCAACGAGTGGCCGAAGCATGCATCCAATAAACTGGATATGGGAAAAAGTTGCATCCGATTTAAAAACCCCACGAAAATCCCTTTTGATTTAATAGCTGAACTAATTGGTAAAATGACTGTTGACGAGTGGATTGAGAAATATGAGAGTTTGGTGAAGGATTAGGGGATGCTGGGTGATGGGTGATGGGTGATGCACAATTTAAGGAGGCTGAGTGATTTTATGATGCAAAATGTTAATTGAAAAAACAGTTTTTAAATTCATAAAATCGTATCGAAGCCCCGGGTTACGGGTGACAAAAATTAAATGTAAAAAACTACAAACAGGTTATTATATCAATAAACACATTAGATTATTTTTTACAAGCACCAGAGCTGTCACGCACTTTGGAGTCGTATCCCTATTCATTTTTTAATTTTTCCGAAGAAGAAATTGACACTTCGTTATTTCAATTTCCTTCAAAAATAATGTTAGGAAAACAAGCGGAAGCCTGCTTTGAATACCTTCTGAAAAATTCCAAAAATTATCAATTGCTCGCTGCGAATATTCAAATACAAGGTGAAACCAAAACTTTAGGAGAGTTAGATTATTTGGTTTTTGATACTGAAACCAAGAAAACGCTACATATTGAATTGGCTTGTAAGTTTTACCTATTGGATGATAGTTTAGGCTCTAATTATGAAGCTAAATGGATTGGCCCCAACCGGAAAGACACCTTGCAAGAAAAACTGGATAAAGTAAAAGAAAAACAATTCCCATTATTATATGCTCCTGAAACGGCTGTAGCTTTAAAAGAGCTACACCTTGATATTCCTGAGGTTGAGCAACAAGTATGTATTAAATCATTTTTATTTCTTCCGAGAGGTTTTAATAAAGAACAACTCCCAGAGCAGTATCAAAATTGTGTCGTGGGAACCTACATTTCATTTTCAGAATTTAATGAAGAACAAGCTGATGCTTTATTTGCTATACCTGATAAAAAGCAATGGTTGCTTCCACCTGAAAGCTTGCCAGATTGGCTTTCTTTTTCCGATGCAAAAGAACGTATTTCATCACTTATCGATACTAAAAAATCCCCTTTGGTTTATAAAAAACAAAAAGGGATTCTTGAAAAGTTCTTTGTGATTTGGTGGTAAAATTACCTTAATTTTTAACTTTAGCCATCTCAGTTTTGGTTCCGTATTTATCAACTAAATACACCAAACTTGCCATCGCGGCACCACCCAATTCTAGTTCACGTTTATTAATGGCATCGAAGGTATCATTTGCAGCATGATGATGATCAAAGTAGCGCTGTGAATCGGGACGCAAGCCTCCCAAAACAATATTATCGTTCTTTAAGGGACCAATATCTGCCCCGCTTCCACCTTTAGCAAAAGAGTGAATTAAATAAGGTTCAAACAACGATTTCCAACTTTCAATTTGAGCAAAGTTTGCAGCATCGGTATCAAATGAAAATCCGCGCGGTGTAAACCCACCGGCATCACTTTCCAAGGCGAAAATATGCTCTTCGTTTTTATTTTTTGCCTGTTCGGCATATTTCTTTCCACCACGAAGTCCGTTTTCTTCATTCATAAAGAGTACTACACGAACACTGTGTTTTGGTTTGTAGTTTATTTCGTTAAACAACCGTAACACTTCCATAGACTGAACACAACCTGCACCATCATCGTGCGAGCCATCACCTAAGTCCCAAGAATCTAAATGACCGCCCACAACAATATATTTGTTGGGATATTCGGTACCTGTAATTTCACCAATTACATTGTACGATTGAACATCATCGTACGTTTTACAATTTTGTTTAAAATAAAACTTGAGATCAGACTTTATTTTAAGGGCTTTGCTTAAATAATCAGCACCATTTGTACTAATAGCACATGCTGGAATTCTTTGATTAGCAGGCGTATCGCCATAACTCATAGAACCGGCATGAGGCAAATCGTCCTGACGTAAATTCATAGAACGAACCAGAACACCAACCGCTCCATATTTGGCAGCTTCCATAGCTCCAGCATAGCGTTGATCTACACAACCACCATAGGCTTCAAATGTATTGATTAAATTGGCTTGCATAGGACGGTTATAAAACACGATTTTTCCTTCTATTTGCTCTTTTCCGTAATTTTTTAAATCGTCCAAGCCTTGTACTTCAATCACTTCTGCTTTTAATCCCAAGGGAGAGGTAGGAACAGAACCACCTAAGGCACAAATTTCCGTCGTCGTTGAAAGTCCGGGAGCTGTTTCAATATATGCGTATTCGTTTACACCACGAGTCCATTTTGGCACCATAACAGGTTGTAACCAAACTTTGTCTAATCCTAGTTTTTTAAGTTCGGCTTCGGTATAGTTTACTGCTTTTTCTGCCTCTAAAGAACCAGAAAGCCTGCCCCCAATTTCGTTGGAAAGGTGATCCAACCAATCGTAGCTTTTACCATTGAGTAAGGCCATATCATAGATATTTCTAATGGTAAGAGAATCTTCGGTATTGGTTGTTTGGGCGTAAGACTGGGAAATTAATACTGCTGTAAGCAGAAACGTAAGTACTTTATTCATATGATTATTTTTTGTTTTGAATAATGAAAGAAATTACTATTCATTAAAATGTCAACTAATTGCTATTCGTTTTTCAACTGGTTTTTATATTCTGAAATTTTAGCTTTTATTTCGGGCTCTAATTCGGGTTCTTTTATGTCTTTGTAATGTGTCATCACCTCATACATAATTTTTGAAACCAAATACCGGGCAGTGGGTTTACTATCTGATGGAATAATATACCAAGGAGCATATTCTGTTGATGTATTATTTAAAACAGCTCGGTAACATTTCATATACTCATCCCAAAGTTTGCGTTCTTTAAGATCACCAGGTGAGAATTTCCAGTTTTTATCTTTTTTGTTCAATCGCCGCAACAATCGTTGTTTTTGTTCCTCTTTACTAATGTTTAAAAAGAATTTTAAAATAACCGTTCCATTTTCAGAAAGTGTTTTTTCAAAGGCATTTATTTGTTCAAAACGCTGTTGCCAGAATACCTCATCAATGTCTGAAACTTCAGTGACATCTGGCAAGTTTTCATTTAAAATATATTCAGGGTGTACTCTGGTAACCAACACATTTTCATAATGCGTACGGTTAAAAACACCGAATTTCCCTCGTGCTGGCAAGGCTATATAGTGTCGCCAAAGGTAATCGTGTTTCAATTCATTTTTAGAAGGAGTTTTAAAACTATGCACCACAACTCCACGGCTGTTAAATTCCTCGAAAACTTCACGAATCAAGCTGTCTTTTCCAGCCGTATCCATCCCTTGTAAACAAATTAACGTAGCGTATTTACCGTGCGCGTACATGGTATCTTGAAATTTCGCTAAATCTTTCCGTGTGGTTTTTAGGGCATCTTTAATTTCATCTTTGGAAGCATCTAAATCTACTTTAGTTATCGTTTCATTAATTTTTATCTTTTCTGAAACTTTATAATCTGAAATTTTAAATGCTTTCATAGAAAAATTATTTAGTTGCGAATAGTTTCACGTCTTTTTCACTTACTTCGGTTTCCCCTAAAATAATTAAACGTTCCACAACATTGCGAAGTTCGCGGATGTTTCCTGTCCAATCATATTCTTTTAGTTTTTTCAAGGCTTTATCGGAGAATTTTTTGTGTGCCGTTCCGTGCTCATCAGCTATTTTTTTACTGAAATATTCCACTAGTAACGGAATATCATCGCGACGTTCATTTAATGGCGGAACGTCGATTAAAATCACGGCCAAACGGTGGTATAAATCTTCCCGAAATTTACCTTCTTCAATTTCCTTTTTTAAATCTTTATTGGTTGCGGCAATTACCCGAACATTTACTTTAATATCTTTATCGCTACCAACGCGTTGTACTTTACTTTCCTGAAGTGCACGAAGTACTTTGGCTTGTGCCGAAAGACTCATATCTCCTACTTCATCTAAAAAAATTGTCCCTTTATTAGCAGCTTCAAATTTTCCAGCTCGGTCTCTATTGGCATTTGTAAAGGCACCTTTTACGTGACCAAACAATTCACTTTCAATTAGTTCACTAGGAATAGCGGCGCAGTTTACCTCAATCATTGGTCCTTTATTACGATCACTTTTTTGGTGCAACCAATGTGCTACCAATTCTTTACCGGTTCCGTTAGGGCCTGTAATAAGTACTCTGGCTTCGGTGGGAGCCACCTTTTCAATCATTTCTTTAATTTGAGTAATCGCTTCCGATTCCCCAATCATCTGATAATTTTTACTCACCTTTTTCTTTAGGCGGGTGTTTTCAACGACTAATTCTTTTCGGTCTAACGCAATACGAACCGTATTTAGTAAGCGGTTTAAATCTGGTGGTTTCGAAATATAATCAAACGCCCCCATTCGCATGGTATTCACGGCAGTATCGAGATCGCCGTGACCGGAAATCATAACGATAGGCGTTTCAGGTTTTATTTTTTTGATGGATTCGAGTACTTCTACTCCATCCATTTTTGGCATTTTTATGTCGCAAAGCACGAGATCGAAGTCTTTGTCTTTAATAAGTTCGATTCCTTCCAATCCGTCTTCAGCTTCGGTGACTTCGTAGGTGTCGTTTTCTTCAGTAAGAATTTTTACCAATACGCGGCGAATGGAGGCTTCGTCTTCAATTATAAGTATTTTGGGCATTGCTTAATATTTAAATTTTAGTCCAGCTCGAAAATAAGGGGTGTTCTTTGTGTTAATTTTGTAGATTTTATCGCCATCGTTATTTTCTAGACGGAAATCATTGTAAACGGAGTGTGCGGCATATCCGTAGAAAAGTAAATGGTCTGTAAAAAAATGCTCATAACCAATTCCTAAAAGTCCGATGGTATGTTCAATATTTTCTACTTGTTTCCCATTGGGATTTTGGCTTGAAACAGGCACGAAATTGTTCTGAATATTGGCGAAAATATTATCAAGGGTAGCAAAAGCTTGCAACGCATCTTTATGGTTATCGTTTAAATAGTGGCGAACGTTCGTCTTTGGTACTCCTAACGTAAATGTCCAATTGGGGTGAAACTCCCTGTAATAGTTAATAAGGGGTAATGGATAATTACGTCCTGGTGTGGTCGTGTAGGTAAGGCCTAAAATAAGACGATATGGTTTTGCAACTGTAGAGTCATTCTTTTTATCTAAAATAGCATAAATACCACCTTCATATATAACATCGTCATTTCCTATGTTATCTTCTAGCGTAGAATTAATTCGCGCTCCTGCTCTAACGCCAAAACGCCAATCTTCATTAAATTTCCACGTATATCCCAAATTAAGCCTCATGTCTTGAGAAGATTCGACCAAATTATCGCCAAAAGCTATCACATCTTCAGTGTCCTTTAGTGAAAAGTTGATATAGCGGTATTCTAAACCAACGACAAATATACCTCCGTTTTCCTCATCTATAGGAATAGGAGCTTGAACGAGTGCTCGATACCTGCTAATGGAGTTATCTGATTTTGAGAAAGGGATATTTAAATATTCTACTCTGGCAAGGTCTGTAGTTTGGGCAAATCCTGCGCTACAAAACAGAAATAACAATATTACAGTTAATGTTTTGGAGCATTTTTGATTGTTGTGTTTCAAAGTTATTTTATTTTTTAGTTTGAAATAAGTGTACATCGCGTTGCGGGAACGGGATGGTAATTTGGTTTTCTCTAAACAATTGGTCTATTCGAAAACGCATCTCACTTTTAATACGAGGGTCGACAAAACTGTCGCCAATATAAAAGTAGATACTAAATATAAGTGCAGAATCTCCAAAATCCTCAAATAATACGAAAGGTTTAGGACTTTTTAACACACCTTTTTGTTTTGCGACACTTTGCAAAAGCAAATCTTTCACCAAGTTTGTATCGCTTCCGTAAGCAACTCCTACTTTTACAAATTCCCTTGTAGTACGATGGTTTTGTGTGTAATTGTACAAGGTATCGGTTATAAATTTACTATTAGGAATGATAATAATTTTATCGTCTCGTGTTATCGCACGAGTAGTACGTAGTTTAATATCAATCACACGGCCAACTTTACCGTTTAATTCTATTATATCACCCACTAAAAGCGATTTGTCTAGAATAATAAAGATACCACCAATTATATCTTTAAAAAGATCCTGAAGCGCCAAACCTAAACCGACCAATAATGCTGCCGATGCTGCCAAAAACGGTGTAATATTAAAACCGGCAGAACTTAAAACCGAAATAAAAACAACAATATAGGTAACGTACTTTATAAACTTAAATACACTGATAAACTTACGCCTATCTGGTTCAGCCATTTTACGGGTGTATAGTTTCCGTATCCATTTTAGAATAAAGCTCGCAATAAAAAGCGAAACTATTAACAAGAGTAGCAAGCCAATGGTTATATCTACCCGCTTGTCGCCTTCGCCAAGATGGAGCCCCATTTGAAGAAACTCCTTAATGCTTCCCCAAATATCGTCTTTTACAACCTCTTCTATTTTTTTAGAAACTTTTTCCTCTTGGAACATAATTAGTATTTAAGCCACTTGATAATCTCTTTGTAGCTTGCCTTTTTTCCGTACATTAAAATACCCACTCGATAAATTTTTGAAGCGAACCAAACCGTCCCTATAAATGTAGCAAATAAAATAATTACTGATACAATTTGTTGCCAAATAGGCACCCCAAACGGAATCCGCATTAACATTACTACAGGTGAGGTAAAAGGGATAAAAGAAAATATTTGTGATACCGTTCCATGCGGATTGTCGATTACGGTAAAGAATCCGACATACACCGCTAAAATTAATGGCATTAAAATAGGCATCATAAATTGTTGTGTGTCGGTCTCACTATCAACAGCGGCACCAATTGCGGCATATAAAGATGCATATAATAGGTATCCACCAATAAAAAATAGGATAAACATGATAATGATATTAGCGATGGGCAACGAGTTTATTTCGTGGATAACTTCCATTGCTATTTGCTCTACTCCACTACCATTCGCTTCCAACATTTGTTGCTGTGGGGTTTGTACGGTTGACGGATCAATTCCTAAAACTGAAGTTACTACATAAAAGAAAATTAATGACAAGATAATCCAAGTTGCAAATTGTGTGATTCCTGCTAATGTAGTCCCGAAAATTTTACCCAATAACAACTTCATGGGTTTTACTGAAGAAATAATAACCTCTATAATCCTACTGGTCTTCTCTTCAATAACGCTACGCATAATCATATTTCCGTAGATGATAATAAACATAAACAGTAGATACCCAGCCAATCCACCAAAAATTAATTTAAGCCCTGAACCAAGTTTTGAAGTTTCCTGCCCAGCGTAGGTTTCTAAATTTGGACTAATTTTTATACGAAGCTCTTCTATTTTTTTAGAATCGATTCCGGCTTCTTGTAGCTTCTCTGTGTTTACTTTATCTTCTATGGCATTTTGAATATCACCCATAATTGTCAAAGACGGCGAATCTTCAGAATAAAAAGTGATCTTGTTAGCAAGTTCATCAATTGTTTGGGTTTTCGGTATGTACAACAACCCGTAATATTCTGATGTTTCTGCTAACTTTTTTGCTTCAGCTAGCGAAATATCACTGACCTGTTTGTAATCGATGGATTCGGTGTCTTCAAATTGATCGACAAACAATTGACTTTCATCCAGAATGGTGATAGTTCGCACGTTGTCGTTGTTGATGTTTGACAAATAGGCTACGAGCGTAAAAATACCAACCAATATCAACGGACTTAAAAACGTCATGATGATAAAGGATTTATTGCGTACTTTATTTAAGTATTCTCTTTTGAGTATAAGGAAAAGATGATTCATGGTCTTTATAATTAGTTGTTGCGAACAGTTTCAATAAAAATATCGTTTGCTGAAGGGATGACTTCAACAAAATGAGTAAGCTCGCCTTTACCGGTTAAATACGTAACTAAATCGTTTGCAGTATGCGTTTCCGGTATCTGTATTTTGTACTGTAGTTCGTTATTAATACTCTTAAATGTAACTGGAAATAAAGTGAACTTTTCTTTTAAATCGGCCGTGACCACATCGGGATATTTGGCCTTGATACCAACCTCATAGGTGTTCGATTTGTATTCCCGTTTTATATCGATCAATTTACCGTCCAATATTTTATTTCCTTTATTGATAAGGGCAATATGGTCGCACATTTCTTCAACCGATTCCATACGATGCGTTGAAAATATAATAGTGGCGCCGTCATCGCGTAATTTCAATATTTCGTCTTTAATTAAATTAGCGTTTATGGGGTCAAATCCACTGAAAGGTTCATCAAAAATTAACAGTTTTGGGTTGTGCATCACCGTTACCACAAATTGGATTTTTTGTGCCATCCCTTTGGAGAGTTCTTGTATTTTTTTGTTCCACCAATCACCAATTTCTAACCGGTCAAACCAATATTTTAGTCGCTCTTTCGCTTCCGTTTTACTTAACCCTTTTAATTGAGCTAAATACAACGCCTGCTCGCCTACTTTCATCGTTTTGTACAGCCCTCTTTCCTCTGGCAAATACCCAATATGTTGTATGTGGTGCGGTTGTAGTTTTTCACCATCCAAAATTACTTCACCTGTATCGGGCATGGTAATTTGATTGATAACCCGTATAAAGGTGGTTTTCCCAGCGCCGTTAGGCCCAAGTAAGCCAAAGACACTTCCTTTAGGCACTTCAATAGAAATATTATTTATTGCTTTATGCTTGCCAAATGTTTTGGAAACGTTGTTTGCTACTAAAAGTTTTTCCATATGTTTTTACTATCGATTTCGTAAAGATATTCAATTGCCCGTGAAGGTGAATACGTATTCTCGGTAATTTACTTTGTTAGTGCCGTAAAGCTACATTTTGTTACAGTTTTAAAACGTAATCTGAAGAAAAACAACCACAAAAAACACTTTAATTTTAGCAAACGTCCTAAATAACAAAACCCACCCTCTATAAATAAAGGGTGGGAAAAAAATTGCTATGAAAAAGAAAAATTATCGCTATTTAGAATAGCGATAAATCAAATATAAGTAAAAATTATTTAATTAACGTTTATTTAAGAAAACATGTCTTTTACCTTTTCAAAAAATGATTTGTCTTCTTTTTCAGGCTTAGGTTGAAAGTGCTCATCGTCAGTCATTTTCTCAAAAAAAGCACGTTGTTCTTTACTTAAAGTTTTTGGAGTCCATACATTAACATGTACTAACAAATCACCAGATCCATATCCATTTATGCTTGGTATTCCCTTATTACGGAGTCGTAATATTTTTCCACTTTGTACCCCTGGCTCAACTTTTATACGCACCTTTCCGGTAACGGTATCAATTTCTTTTGAAGCTCCTAACGTTGCATCAGGCATACTTATGTAAAGGTCGTAATGTAAATTATCTCCTTCTCGTTGTAAGGTAGCATGGTCTTTCTCTTCAATCGCTACTAAAAGATCTCCTGCAATACCATCTCCAGGCGCATCATTCCCTTTTCCGGTAACTTTTAACTGCATACCATCTACAACACCCGCAGGTATTTTAATGGAAACCGTCTCTTCGGTAGACAACATACCATGCGCATCTGCATTGGCAGGTTTTTCATTTACAATTTGACCGCTACCCCCACAAGAACTACAGGTTGTTGCCGTTTGCATTCGACCTAGAATAGTGTTCTGTATACGGGTCATTTGCCCAGAACCATTACATGTAGTACATGTTTTGTAGGTTGTTCCTTGTGCAACTTTTTTACGTTTTACTTTAATTTTCTTTTCTACGCCGTTTGCAATTTCTTCGAGTGTAAGTTGTACGCGAATGCGAAGGTTACTTCCTTTAACCATTCTGCGACCACCGCCGCCTCCAAAACCGCCGAAGCCACCAAAGCCTCCGCCGCCGAAGATGTCGCCAAATTGACTGAAGATATCATCCATATTCATACCGCCGCCGCCAAAGCCACCTGAACCATCGAAGGCTTGATGACCGAATTGGTCATACTTCGCTTTTTTGTCGGGGTTACTTAGAATCTCGTATGCTTCAGCAGATTTTTTAAATAGCTCTTCAGCTTCAGAATCACCTGGGTTTTTATCTGGGTGATATTTGATAGCCCTCTTCCGATATGCTTTTTTAATTTCTGCCGCCGTAGCGTTTTTACTTAAACCGAGTATTTCGTAATAATCTTCCTTCATAAATTTATTGGCCTATCACAACTTTTGGAAACCGGATGATCTTTTCACCCAAGGTATATCCTTTTTCAATTACATCAATTATTTTTCCTTTTAGATCGTCTGATGGAGCTGGTATTTGGGTTATCGCTTCATGTATTTCTGCATCAAACTTTTCCCCTTGTTTGGTATCTATTGGCTCCAATCCCTTGGCACGTAAAGTTTCTTCTAGTTTATTTTGAATAAGTTTTACCCCTTTATATAAACTGTCATCTTCCGATTTTTCAATTTCCTTGAGTGCACGATTAAAATCGTCCATTACCGGAAGCAAAGAGACTATGACATCTTGCCCTGCTGTTTTAAACAATTCAACCCGCTCACGGCCGGTTCTTCGTTTATAATTTTCAAATTCAGCAAAAAGACGAAGGTAGCGCTCTTTTTCCTTCGCTACTTCTTCTTGTAAAGTTGTTAGTTCGTCTTGTTCCGTTGTTTCAGTTTCAGCAGTTTCAACCTCTTGTTGCTCCTGTTCTTGCGTTGCCACATCTTCCTCAACAACTTGTTCTTTTTTAATTTTATTTTTCTTGCTCATGAAAGAGTTCATTTTTGTTTTTTCTGAAAGGTGCAAAAGTACTGCCATTTCATATAAAATGTCAAAATGTCACCGCATTATTTTTAATAGTATTTTAAGAATAAGGAAACTTGAATAGTATATGTTTGCAGAAATAAACTAAACACAAGTAAACCATGAAAAAAACCATCATCAATAGTACATTAGCAGCGTTTATTGCAATAGCAGCTGTTTCTTGTAACGACGGAAAAAAAGAAGCAAAAACATCAGAAGCAAAAGAAGTAGCCGAAGCGACTCAAGAAGCTGTAGATTATACAGTTGATCCAGCCGCGTCGACGATTAAATGGCAAGGTGAAAAGCCAACAGCAACCCACCACGGAACAGTAAATATAGCGGACGGCTCACTTTCAGTAAAAAGTAATGTGATTGAAGCTGGAAACTTTACCATCGATATGAAAACGATTACCGATGAAGACCTTGAAGGTGAGAAAAAAACCAACCTTGAAGCACACCTTATGGGCACTGTGGAAGGAAAAGAAGGTGACTTTTTTAATGTAAATGAATATCCAACAGCAACTTTTGAATTAACAGAAGTTGAAGCAATGGGAGACCACACCATGGTTAAAGGGAATCTTACTATAAAAGATAAAACCAACCATATTGAATTTCCTGCTACGGTAAATATGGATGTTGATAAGGTAATGATTGAAAGCAAGCCTTTTACCATTGACCGAACTAAATGGGGCGTTAATTACGGATCTAAATCGGTATTTGATAACTTAGGAGATAAGTTTATCAATGATGACATTGGATTGACTATCTTATTGGTTGCTAAAAAGTAATCAACACCAAGATATATTCTGAAAAAAGACGGTCGTAATTGACCGTCTTTTTTTTATAGTAGATTTTTAATGGCAGGCGCTACATTAACGTATTTAAATTCATACCCATTCTCTTCCAGTTTTTTCGAACTCACCAATTGCCCTTTCGTAACTAAAATAGCCATTTCACCAAGAACCAACCGTAGCACAAAACCTGGTACATTAGGTAACCAAAGATCTTTATCCAGATAAGAGGCAATTTTTCGTGTCATTTTTTCATTGGTAACAGGATTAGGAGCTGTAGCATTATAAGAACCGCGTAGCCCATTTTTTAAAATATGAATGTAAATACAGACTATATCTTCTATGTGAATCCAAGATAACCATTGTTTACCGCTGCCTAATGCTG
>Ga0209309_10003289_pt1 | contig 14071 bp, 16 predicted proteins | sample COGITO_mtgs_1204_2_FD_184807 | JGI IMG/M metagenome (GOLD analysis project Ga0209309, IMG submission 184807) | Pelagic marine microbial communities from North Sea - COGITO_mtgs_120412 (SPAdes) (version 2) | ecosystem: Environmental > Aquatic > Marine > Epipelagic ...
ACTCATTTTATTTTTGTATTGCAAAAATCAACTGCAAATTTCATAGATTGCTGTTGATATTCTACACTTTCATTTGTTAATTTATCAAACTCTTCATCTGTCCATTTTTGACTAGATAATTTAACAAAGCAACTACAATAGGCTTTTGCATTTTTAGCTCCAAGTCTTGATTTAACATCTGGATAACATCCATTGTATATGATTTTTTCTATATAAGAGCTTAACGCAAAGCTAGGATTGCAAAATAACATTCCTAAGATTGTGATTGCTAAAATTTTTTTCATTTAAAAGTTTTTCATATTTAAAAATTATTAGTTTTAAGAATCAAAATTATACAAACTGCAATAAATGCTACCATTATAATAATTCCATAAGAATTACCTGCTGCAGATCCTTTTTTTAAACCCAAATTAGTTCCTAAGCTTTTTTTCTTAGAGGTTCCACCTATTAACCCCACAACAGCTGGAATGAAAAGCAGATACCACCATTCAAATCCACCTTTAGATTTATTAGATTTATATTTCTTTTTTTTTACTTTTGGTTCTTTCTCGAATTTGCAATAATACTCATAATTACCGGCCATATTTAAATTTAAGTCATTTACTTTTAGTTGACTAATTGCACTATCTTTAGATTTTAAATAAATCGGATATGAACCTTTTTTTAAAGTGCTTCCATCTTTACGTAGTAAGCCCCAGCTATAAATTTTAATTGTTTTACGTGATGTGTTTTTAAAATCAAACTGTAAAACTGTATTACTTGTATTATACTGTACAGTTTCCTTAATAAAATCATAACAGCTTTCTTCTGCCGATGCTTTTTCAAAAATATTGTTACTCAACAACAAGCTTAAAACTATAATCCCTAAAATTTTTTTCATTATTTTTTCCCTTATAAACTAAACAGTAATATTGCTTGTCCTGCAAGTGTTGAAGCTGCTTTACCACATTCTCTACATTCAGACATTGCCATATCCAACCCTACCAAACCTCAAATCAGGTGTCTATGTAATGGAATTAAATGAAGTCAATTTGAATAAAAATAAGAATTATGGAACAACTTTTTCCATACCTATTGCATACCTGGCTTGATTATAGGTCACCCATTGAGTAAGCTGTTATTGTTGTAGATGAAAGGTTATTTGAGTTTTGTGTTTGGTGGCCTTGTTCTGTGTAAACGAGATGCTCTACCAACTGAGCTAACCGCCCCAATACCAAAAACACTGTGTTTTATATCTTTTAGTGCAATAAGGTCAAGATCAATTACTTGTTAAAAATGGCTAAAAGCAAATTTTTTAACAATGAGGTTTAAATGTATGATGATTACATTAATTTTCAGAATTACTTATCAAAATTATCTCGGCATGATCAGTTGCATTGTAACCAATGTCAGTTAGAAGGGCAATATTACCATTATCCAATAATATTATGTCCCTTATTCTTTTATTGATTTCTATATTTTCATAATAGAGCACAGAGTTATTTTCATAATTGTAAACAAATCGCACTAATTTTTTTCCTGCAAGTGAAGAGATAATTATATTTTTATTCCATTTTTTTAAATAATCATTTTCATAAACAATTAAATTAGATACTCCAAATTGATTACCCCATGAAAATATTGGTTTTGTATAACCATTGTGCGTATTATTAGTTTTATCAAGTGGCCACGTTCTTTTGCTTTTGTCTTTAGTTTTTTGTAAGTCATCAGTATAAGCATTATAAGAATTGTAATTAGTTCCATAACTAGCATATGGCCATCCATAATTATTATTATTTTTAATTAAATTAAACTCGTCTCCACCTCTTGGACCATGTTCAGTTGAAAAAATATTATTATCTTTATCAATATAAAGTCCCTGTGGGTTCCTATGGCCATAACTAAAAATTTCATGTTTCTTATTATTGATATTAATTTTAAAAATTTTTCCATAATCATTATTTAGATCTTGACTTAACATTGGACCATTTACACCATCAGCATAAAAATCTCCTATAGAAAGCAGAATGTTATTATCGTCAAATTTTGCTAGTCTTCCTCCAGCTGAAGCAGCAGCAAATTTTGGTTTTTGTGTTAAATTGATATTTAAACACATATTGGATGAAAAAATTTTTTTCCATTCAGATATATCTAAAATATTTTCATTGATAATTTCAGCCAGATATACTGACAAATTATAACAATCTTTAACTTTATTATAATTAAGTGAACTAGCTATTAATACTTTGTTTTCAAAAGATTCAAAATTATCAATTAATAAATCTTTAACACCAAAAAATTCCCAACCCTTTTTTCCTATTATTGGTTCATTTTTTTTTAAAAATTCTTTTTTATTATTTTTAAATTTTTCTAATGGTAATGAAATAAAATTATATTTTTTCTGATTATCAGTATCTTTTTGAAGTTGATAAAAATCTAAATCTCCAGATATATAATAAATTTTTTCACCAATTGCTTCTATACCTCCATATTTAGAATAAACAGGAGTTTTAAAATTTTTTAAATTTAGTGAGTAATATGCTGTACTAATAACTTGATCTTGATCTTTGTCTTTTTTCTCATTTGTTATTCCATCTTTAAACGATTGAACTTTATCAGAGTTTTCAAAAGTCCAAATTATAGAAATTAAAATTGAAATAATCCAAAAAGATAAAATAATTAATAATTTTTTTTTAAACATAATTAATATGTAAACTTAATTATTACAAATTAGATAGGGCTATCTTTAAATATTTTTTATCAAGTTTACAATCCTTATATCCGCGCTTTATAATATTTAGATAGCGTTCCGTAGGGAAAGTAAATGGTGTTTTTTTAGTCATTGTATATGTCATTACTTTCTTTCCATAATATTTGAAATAATACTTTTTATATAACATTGGATAATCTTCATATACATCTAATTTCTTTTCATCACTTTTTGAAATTTCAAATAGTGCTCCAGGAACAATTGAGTTTTTTTTTGTCTCTATATCTGCTGCTCTATAACTACTTCTAAACGTAAGTCTGAAACCCTTTAAATTAATCTTTTTAATGAAAATACTATCCTTGCATCTTCTTTTCATTTGGAAATGGTGAAGATTTGAACCATAAGCAAAATATAACATCTAGCTATCTCTCAACAACTTCTATTTGCATTTCTTTGACAAAATTCAAAATTTGATCGCTGCAGTTATTTATTTTTGATTGTTTTTCTGAACGGATTACTATCGAAACACCTAATTTACCAGCTTGAAAAAAGGGATAACTTCCAATCTCAACATCTTTGTTATTATTTTGGACATCTGTCAAAGATTTTGCTATTTCACTTTCAACAGTTCTTAAACTAATTGTTTTGCTTAAAATTGGCTCACCCCCTACTATAATATTTGTTAGATCACCCAACATTGATTTTAATATTGATGGAACACCTGGTAAACAAAAAACATTTTCTACACTAAATCCTGGTGCGCCACTTGTTGGGTTTAAAATTAGTTTAGCATTTTTTGGCATCCAAACCATTTTTTGCCTACCTTCATTAAATTCACCAGGTTTATAATAAGCCTCTAAAATTTTAAATGCTTGTTTATGAATTTCATATTTAAGATTAAATGCTTTCGAAACAGATTGTGCAGTTATATCATCATGTGTTGGACCAATACCACCAGTTGTAAAAACATAATCATTTTTTTCTCTCAAATGATTAACAGTATCAACAATTAGCGCCTCTATATCGGGTATTACTCTTACTTCACTTACTTTAACACCAATGTTATTCAACCATATAGCAATCGTTGATGTATTGGTGTCCTGAGTTCTACCTGAAAGAATCTCATTACCGATAATCAATATTGCGGCATTAACTTTTTTGTTTTTACTCATTTTTAAATATATAAATTAATCATGGAATTTACCAAGTCTTTAATAAAAGGCAAACTTGTCAAAAGATATAAAAGATTTTTTGCTGATATAAAGCTTAAAAATCAAGTTGTAGTAGCTCATTGTCCTAACACAGGCTCAATGATGGGTTTGTTAGATGAAGGAAATGAAGTTTTTATCTCTAAAAATGATGATCCAAAAAGAAAATTAAAATATACCTTGGAAATTATCAAAGTTAAAAAAAACTTAGTAGGTGTTAATACGCATTTTGCAAATAAAATTGCTTTTCATGGGTTGTCAAATAATCTTGTTAAAGAAGTTAAAAATAGCAACAATATAAAACCTGAAGTTTTTTTTGATAAAGAAACAAGGTTTGATTTTTTAGTTGAAAAAAATAATCATAAAACTTTTGTAGAAGTTAAAAATGTAACTCTCTTTAGAAAAGATAAGCTTGCTGAATTTCCTGATGCTGTAACTTCAAGAGGATCAAAACACCTAAAAACTCTTATTGAGGCCACAAAAAAAGGTTATAAAACATATCTATTATTTTTAGTCCAAATTCAAGGCGTTACAGACTTTAAAATAGCCAAAGATATTGATAAAGAATATTATGAAAATTATAAACTTGCAAAAAAAGCTGGTGTTAAATTTTTAGCTTATAGATGTAAAATAAGTTCAAAAGAAATTAAAATTGAAAAAAAAATAAGAATTATTAATGACTAATTATTCTGAAAAATTTGAAAAAATGAGAATTGCTGGAAAATTAGCAGCACAGACACTTGATATGTTAACTGAAAATATTAAGCCTGGTGTCACTACAGAATTTATAGATAAACTAGGTTATGAATTTATAAGAGACAATGGTGGATATTCTGCTCCACTTTATTATCGTGGATTTACAAAATCATTATGTACATCTTTAAATCATGTTGTTTGTCATGGCATTCCATCAGATAGAGTTTTGATTGAAGGGGATGCTATCAATGTTGATGTCACAGCAATTATTAATGATCACTATGGTGACACAAGTAGAATGTTTTGTGTTGGTAAAACTCCAATTAAAGTCAATAATTTAATCGAAGCAACATACGAGTCTATGATGTTGGCAATCAAATCTTTAAAACCAGGATTAAAACTTGGTGATATTGGACACACAATACAATCCTTTGTAGAAAAAAAAGGTTTTTCTGTAGTGAGAGATTTTTGTGGTCATGGTATAAGCACAACATTTCATGAACCACCAAATGTCTTACATTATGGTAAAAAAAATACAGGATTGGAACTACGACCAGGAATGACTTTCACTATTGAGCCTATGATAAACGCTGGAGAATGGGATGTAAAAATGCTTAAAGATGGCTGGACAGCTGTTACAAAAGATAAATCTTTTTCAGCACAATTTGAGCATACTTTAGGAATTACTGAAAATGGTTATGAAATCTTTACAGAATCTGCTAAAGGTTATTCTAAGCCCCCTTACTTATAATTAATGATTGAAAGATATTCTAGAAAACAACTTACTGACATATGGTCAGAGGAAAATAAATACAAGATTTGGCTTGATGTAGAAATTGCTGCTGCTGAAGCCATGGAAAAACTAGGTCAAATTCCAAAGGGTGTAGCCTCTGTAGTTAAAAAAAAAGCAAAAATTAATGTAAAAAGAATTCATCAAATAGAAGCTCAGGTTAAGCATGATGTCATTGCATTCTTAACTTCTATAACTGAAAAAGCTGGAATTAAGGCACGATACCTTCACCAAGGAATGACTTCTTCCGATGTATTGGATACAAGTTTTAATATTCAATTAGTTCAATCTGGAAACATAATTCTTAAAGATTTAGATCAAATTTTAAAAGTATTAAAGAAACAAGCTAAAAAATACAAGTTCACACCATGTATGGGGCGAAGTCATGGAATACATGCAGAGCCAATTACATTTGGTTTGAAATTAGCATCTTTCTACGAAGAGTTTAAAAGAAATAAAAAAAGATTAATTGATGCAATAGATGAAGTATCTACTTGTGCGATTTCAGGTGCAGTAGGTACTTTTGCTAACATTAATCCCGATGTCGAAAAGCATGTTGCAAAAAAACTTTCTCTAAAAGTTGAACCTATCTCCACTCAAGTTATTCCTAGGGATCGTCACGCTTTTTACTTTTCAGTTTTGGGAATTATTGCTGGATCAATTGAAAGAGTAGCTATTGAAATTAGACATTTACAAAGAACTGAAGTTTATGAATTGCAAGAATTTTTTTCAAAAAACCAAAAAGGATCTTCAGCTATGCCGCACAAGAAAAATCCAATTTTAAGTGAAAATCTTACTGGTCTATCAAGAATGGTTAGAAGTGCAGTAGTCCCTGCCCTTGAAAATATTGCATTGTGGCATGAAAGAGATATTTCACATTCAAGTGTAGAAAGAAATATAGGTCCAGATGCGAATATTACTTTGGATTTTGCATTGGTAAGATTAACAAATATTTTAGACAACATGATTGTTTATCCCAAAAAAATGTTAGAAAACCTAAATATTACTAAAGGATTAATTTTTTCACAGGAGCTAATGCTTGAAATTACAAAAACGGGTTTAAGTAGAGAAAAATCATATAAAATGGTTCAAAGTTATGCAAAAAAATGTTTTGCTGAAAATTTAGATTTGTTTAATGTTATTCAGTCTGACAAATTTATCATGAGTAAAATCACACCAAAAAAATTAAAATCTATATTTAGTTATTCTAAGCATTTTAAAAATGTGAATTTAATTTTTAGAAGAGTATTTAAATAATGAAAAAAGGTAAAAAACTTTATGAAGGAAAAGCTAAAATCATATATGCTACTAATGATAAAGATTTAGTTATCCAATATTTTAAAGATGATGCTACAGCATTTAATAATCAAAAAAAAACTACTATTGAAGGAAAGGGAGTTTTAAATAATAGAATTTCTGAGCATATACTTTCTAATTTAGGTCAAATCGGCATTAAAAATCATTTAGTTAAAAGACTAAATATGCGCGAGCAAATAATAAAATTAGTAGAAATCATACCAATTGAATTTATTGTAAGAAATGTTGCTTCTGGATCAATAACTAAAAGACTTGGAATTGAGGATGGAACAGTTCTTAAAGAACCGCTGGTAGAGTACTGCCTTAAAGATGATAAGCTTGGAGATCCTTTGGTAGCAGAGGAACATATTTATGCTTTTGACTGGGCCACAAAAGAAGAAATAAAAAAAGTTAAAAAAATGATTTTAAGAATTAATGATTTTATGATTGGAATGTTTAGAGGCGTCGGAATTAAACTAATTGATTTCAAACTTGAATTTGGGAGATTTAAATCTAATGGAAAAAATGAAATAATATTAGCAGATGAAATTAGCCCAGACACATGTAGATTATGGGATACCGTTACAGACAAGAAATTAGATAAAGATAGATTTAGAAAAGATCTGGGAGATTTAATTCCAGCTTATACCGAAGTTGCTAAAAGACTTGGAATACTTCATGAGCAATCAAATGTTAGTGCTGTAAATGTTACAAAAATCAGCTCAATTAAAAAAAGAAAATAATATGAAAGTATCAGTAATCATAACACTTAAAAAAGATGTCTTGGACCCTCAAGGTAAGGTTATTCATCAAACCCTAAATGATATGGGCTTTAATGATATAAATGAAATAAGACAAGGAAAATATTTTGTAATTGATACAAAGGAAACTGACGAAAAAATTGCTAAAGAAAAAGTAAAAGATATGTGTAAAAAACTTTTAGTAAATTTAGTAATTGAAGATTTTAAAATTATTGGATCACAATAATAAATAATGAACTCATCTGTAATAACTTTTCCTGGTTCTAATTGTGATAGAGACATGGATGTTGCCTTAAAAAAATTTGGCTTTAAAAATAAAATGGTTTGGCATGATGATAATGAGTTACCAAAAAGTGACTTAGTTGTTTTGCCAGGCGGTTTTTCTTATGGTGATTATTTAAGATGTGGAAGCATGGCCTCTAAATCAAAAATTATGCAATCTGTGATTAATTTTGCTAAAGGTGGTGGTAAAGTGATGGGAATTTGTAATGGATTTCAAATCTTGGTAGAGTCTGGTTTATTGCCCGGTGTATTACTTAGAAATAAATATTTAGAATTTATTTGTAAAAATGTTCACGTAAAAATCAATAATAAAAAAAATTTTTTTTTTAAAGATTTCAATAAAGATACTCTAAAGTTTCATATCGCTCATAACGAAGGTAGTTATTTTTGTTCAAATGAGCAACTAAAAGAGATACGGGATAATAATCAGATAGCATTATTTTACTCAGATGCTGATGGAAACATTGATGAAAAAAATAATCCAAATGGTTCTGTTGAAAATATTGCTGGTATCCTTAATAAAGAAATGAACATTTTAGGAATGATGCCTCATCCTGAGCGAATGATTGACCCTGCGCTTTCAGGAGAAGATGGTTCTATATTTTTTAAAAATCTAATAAATAATTTAAAATAAAATGATAATTAATGAACAAGTTGCAATAGATCATGGTTTAAATAAAGATGAATATAAAAAAATTTGTGAATTATTAAAAAGAACACCAAACATTACCGAGCTTGGAATTTACTCTGCTATGTGGAACGAACATTGTTCTTATAAATCATCAAGATTTCATCTTAAAAATTTACCTACTAAAGGAAAGAATGTTATTCAAGGACCAGGAGAAAATGCTGGTGTAATAGACATCGGTGACAATGATGCAATTGTTTTTAAAATTGAAAGTCATAATCACCCCTCTTTTATAGAACCATATCAAGGTGCTGCAACTGGAGTTGGTGGTATTATGAGAGATGTTTTTACAATGGGTGCAAGACCTATTGCAAATTTAAATTCTATACATTTTGGTTCTCCACAACATAAAAAAACAAAAACCTTGCTTAGAGGTGTTGTTCATGGAATAGGCGGATATGGGAATTGTATGGGTGTGCCGACTATAGCAGGTCAAACAAGTTTTGATGAATCTTACAATGGTAACATTTTAGTAAATGCTATGACGTTAGGATTAGTAAAAAAAGATAAGATATTTTACTCTAAAGCTGCAGGTCTTGGAAAACCTGTTATTTACGTTGGTTCTAAAACAGGCAGAGATGGAATTCATGGAGCTAGTATGGCGTCTGCTAGTTTTGATGACAAAATTGAAGAAAAAAAACCAACAGTTCAAGTTGGAGACCCTTTTACAGAAAAACTTTTACTAGAAGCTTGTTTGGAATTAATGAGTGGTGACTCAATTATAGCAATTCAAGATATGGGAGCTGCAGGATTAACTTCTTCAAGTATAGAAATGGCCTCGAAAGGAAATCTTGGTATTGAAATTAATTTAAATAAAGTACCTTGTAGAGAGTCAAAAATGACTCCTTATGAAATTATGCTCTCAGAGAGTCAAGAAAGAATGCTTATTGTTCTAGAAAATGGAAAAGAAAATTTAGCAAAAAAGATATTTGATAAATGGAATTTAGATTTCGCAATAATTGGAAAAACAACAAAAAGTAAAAAAATTGAACTTTTTTTTAATGAGGAGAAAGTTGCAGATATACCTGTAAACACTTTGGTTGAAAATTCACCAATGTATGATCGTAAATGGAAAAAAACTAAACTTTCAAAAAAAATTAAAATTAAAAAAGAACAATTTAAAAATTTAAAAATAATCAATGTGTTAAATAAAATTTTATCAAATCCAAATGTATGCAGTAAAGAGTGGATTTGGCAACAGTATGATCAAACAGTTATGGGTGATACTATTCAAAGGCCAGGCGGAGACTCAGGTGTTGTAAGAGTTCATGGAACAGGAAAGGCTGTGGCTGCATCTGTCGACTCATCTGCTGTATACTGTTGGGCTCATCCGTTAAGTGGAGGGAAGCAGATTGTTTGTGAGAGTTGGAGAAATTTGATAGCCGTAGGAGCAAAACCTATTGCAATAACAAACTGTTTAAATTTTGGTAGTCCAGAAAATGAGGATAATATGGGTGAGTTTGTAGAATGTGTTCAAGGTTTAGGTGAAGCAAGTACTTACTTGGATTTTCCAGTGGTATCAGGGAATGTATCTTTTTACAATCAAACAAAAGAAGTTGGTATTAAACCAACTCCTACCATTGGTGGAGTTGGTTTAATTAGAGACTATAAAAATATGATCACAATGGACCTTAAACAAAAAGAAAATATTCTTTTATTAATTGGAAAAACTGAGGGTCATCTAGAACAAAGTATTTTTTTAAGGGAAATTTTAAGTGAAAAAAATGGTCCACCGCCTGAAATTAATTTATTTAATGAAAAAAATAATGGTGAGACTATTTTAAAACTTATAGATAAAAATTTCATAAAATCTTGTCATGATGTTTCTTTGGGTGGTATACTTACAGCTCTTTCCAAAATGTGTATCAAAGGAAAAAAAGGCGCAACACTTAAAAAACCCAATTATTTGATTAATCAATTTGAATATCTGTTTGGAGAAGATCAGGGTAGATATATAGTAGAAATTGAAAAAAAAGACCTTAAAAATGTAATTGAAATTCTTGAAAAAAACTCTGTTCATTATGACGAACTTGGTATTGTTAATGATAAAGAGCTTATTATCAATGATAAGTCAAAAGTATCAATTGACGATTTAATCAAATCACATACAACTTGGTTAACAAACTATATGAGTAAATAATGGCAATGAATTTAAAAGAAATTGAGACTCTAATTAAAGATGCTTTAACTGATGCTAAAGTAGAAATCCAAGATTTAGCTGGGGATGGTAATCACTATTCTGCTACAGTTACCTCAAGTCAATTTTCAGGAAAAAGTAAAATTGAACAACATAAAATGGTATACAATTCACTTAAAGGAAAAATGGGTAACGAACTACATGCATTAGCAATTAAAACAAAGGAAAATTAATGGAACAAAAAACTAAAGATTTAATAAATAAAGAAATTGCAAATAATGATGTTTGTTTATTTATGAAAGGAACACCTGACGCACCTCAATGTGGTTTTTCAATGGCTGTTTCTAATATGCTAAAAATTTTAGAAGTTAACTTCAAAGGAATTAATGTTCTTGAAGACCAATCTTTAAGAGAAGGTATTAAAGAATTTAGTGAGTGGCCAACTATTCCACAACTTTATATTAAAAATGAATTTGTTGGTGGCTGTGATATCGTTAAAGAGATGTACGAAAATGGAGAACTGAAGAATATTCTTGAGTCTAAAAATATAAGTTTTAAAAAATAGCTATTTTATCTAGAATAATATTCAATTACAAGATTGGGTTCCATAATAACTGGGTAAGGAACTTCTTCAAATTTTGGTGTTCTAACAAATTTAACTTTTTTATTTTTTTCATCCAATTGGATATATTCAGGAGTTTCTCTTTCTTTATTAGCCAGAGCAATATCAATAAATGCTAATTGTTTAGATTTATCTCTAATCTCAATTGTATCTTCTTCTTTTACTATATAGCTTCCAATATTAACTTTTTTACCATTAACTTTTACATGACCATGGTTAATAAGTTGTCTTGCTGAAAAAATTGTAGTTGAAAATTTTGCTCTATAAACAACTGCGTCGAGTCTTCTCTCAAGGAGTCCAATTAAATTTTCTCCTGTATCACCTTTTTGCATTGCTGCTTTTTTATAAATATTTCTAAACTGTCTTTCGTTAATATTTCCATAATAACCTTTTAATTTTTGTTTTGCTTGCAATTGAATTCCGTAATCAGAAGGTTTTCCCTGTCTAGCTTGGCCGTGTTGACCGGGTCCATATGCTCGTGTGTTAAAAGGACTTTTAGGTCTACCCCATAAGTTTATTTTTAATCTTCTGTCTATTTTATGTTTAGAACTAATTCTTTTTGTCATTTGATAGTTGGGGTTATAAACTTACTCATTATTTTGTCAATCAACCTTTTTTGGCCAAACTAGCAAATACACTTGATAAAATACGTGTTTCCTTCTCTGATAACTCCATTTTATAAAAAATGCTTCTCAAATTTTCCAACATGATAGGTTTTTTTTCTAAAGGTTTAAAAAAATTATTTTGATCTAGTTTACTAATACATAGGTTGGTTAAAGCTTGGATATCTTTTTTACTAGCTAAAGATACTTTCTTAGACTTTGAATACTTTGATCCTTTTAGCTTAATTATACGTGCAACAGTATGAGCTATAATGATAACACTATGAGATAAGTTCAAAGATTTGAATTCTGGATTCGTTGGTATTTGCATTGTGTAATTAGCATAGCTTATTTCATTGTTTGATAATCCTGAAGCTTCTGAACCAAATAAAAAAGCCACTTTTTTATTAAAATCAATATTTATTAAATCATCCAGTTTTATATGTTTTATGTTCTTGTTTCTAAATCTTGCTGAAGTTGCTATTACATAATCTACTTTTTTGACTGCTGCTTCTAAAGTTTCATAAACTTTACTATTAACAATAACATTTTTTGCACCAACAGAGGTTGCTAAAATCTTATCATTTGGAAATATTGGTTTGGGTTTAACAACAACTAATTTACTAAAATTGAAGTTTTTAATTGATCTAGCACAAGCTCCTATATTTTCTGATAGTTGCGGCTGATGTAAAATAAAAGATATGTTATTAAATGACATTAAAGACTTGCTGGTGCATTATCTTTGAAAAGTTTATAATCTAAACTATCAATTAGTGCCTTAAAAGATGCATCAATAATGTTTGCAGACACACCAATAGTAAACCAACTTTTTCCTTTTGAGTCTGTGCTTTCTATTGAAACTCTAGTTACAGCTTCAGTTCCTGTATTTAAAATTCTAACTTTATAATCAACTAATTTAAGATCTTTTAAATATTTAGAATATTTATTTAATTTATCTATATTTTGTCTAATAGCATTATCCAATGCATTTACTGGTCCATTACCTTCTCCCTCACAAACAATCTTTTTACCATCAACTTCTAATTGTGCTTTTGCTGATGAGATAATTTTTCCAGATGAGTTTTTTTTAACAGAAACATCATATTCTTTAATTGAAATAAATCTTGGTATCTCACCAATTATTCTTCTCGCCAAAAGTTCAAACGAAGCATCAGCTCCGTCGTAACTATAACCAATGAACTCTCTATCTTTAACTTCTTCTAAAAGTTTTTTAATTTTTGGGTCGCTTTCTTCTATTTCAATGCCAATAGTTTTTAATCTTGAAATTATATTAGATTTTCCCGATTGATCAGAAACGACAATATTTCTTGAGTTGCCTACTTCTTCGGGATTTATATGTTCGTAAGTTTTTGGATCTTTTTGAACAGCAGAAACATGTAAGCCGCCTTTATGTGAAAATGCTGCTGCACCAACGTATGGTAAATGTTTATTAGGTTTTCTATTTAAAATTTCATCTAAAAGTCTTGAGCATTGCGTTAGATTTTTAATATTTTGTGGTTTAATTTTCACCTCAAATTTTGAAGCAAAATCGTTCTTTAAAAAAAAAGTTGGAATTAAAGACATTAAATTTGCATTTCCACATCTCTCACCTAAACCATTAATAGTTCCCTGGACTTGTCTTACGCCAGCCCAAACCGCTGCTAATGAATTTGCAACAGCATTGCCGGTATCATTATGTGCGTGTATTCCTAAATTTTTACCTGGAATAACTTTAATTACTTCATTAATTATTTTGCTAATTTCATGAGGTAGTGTTCCACCATTAGTGTCACATAAAATTATCCACCTTGCGCCTTGATCAAAAGCGGCTTTAAGACAAGATAGGGCATATTTCGAGTTAGCTTTATATCCATCAAAAAAATGTTCTGCATCAAACATGAACTCTTTTTTTTCCTTGATAAAGTGTTTTGTGCTTTCACTTATATTTTCTAAATTTTCTTCGTTAGAAATACCTAAAGCAATATCAACATGAAAGTCCCATGATTTACCCACCAAACAAACTGCAGGTGTATTCGAATTTAAAAGTGCAGACAGCCCAGGATCGTTATCGGCACTTCGACCAGTTTTTTTTGTCATACCAAATGATGTTAATATAGAGTTTTTAAATTTATGTTTTTTTTGAAAAAACTCAGTATCAGTAGGATTTGCTCCAGGCCATCCACCTTCGATATAATCGACACCTAGGTTATCTAATGCTGATGCAATTTTTACTTTGTCATCTACTGAAAAATCAACCCCTTGAGTTTGGGCTCCATCTCTAAGTGTTGTATCAAATATAT
>Ga0209309_10003291_pt1 | contig 14071 bp, 12 predicted proteins | sample COGITO_mtgs_1204_2_FD_184807 | JGI IMG/M metagenome (GOLD analysis project Ga0209309, IMG submission 184807) | Pelagic marine microbial communities from North Sea - COGITO_mtgs_120412 (SPAdes) (version 2) | ecosystem: Environmental > Aquatic > Marine > Epipelagic ...
CCTTAGGAGAAAGTCATGTCTGAAGACTCAGGACAAGAAAAAACAGAAGAACCCACATCCAAAAAGCTTGAAGAATCTAAAAAGAAAGGCCAAATAGCACGCTCAAAAGAGCTAGGTACCATGTTTGTACTTATTTTTTCGGCTATATCGCTTTTGATGTATGGTCCTGAAATTGGCAAAGGTTTATACAATGTAATGGGCCGAACCCTTAGCTTAAACCGTAACGAAGCCTTTGATACCACTAAAATGTTTGCTGTATGGGGAGAGGTTGCAGATGCTTTAATGTTTCCTATGGCTATGTTTGTATTAATTATAGTTTTGGCTGCATTTATTGGGAATACGTTACTAGGTGGTTTTAATTTTAGCTGGGAAGCCGCTGCACCTAAAGCAAGTAAAATGTCGCCAATGAAAGGCTTTAAACGTATGTTTGGCCCGCAAGCGGCTATTGAGCTTGTAAAGTCACTTTTAAAATTTGGTTTGGTTGCAAGTTTTGCTGTGTTTTTAATTAATACTTATTTTGATGAAATACTGCATTTAAGTTTAGAAAGTGCACCAGGTAATATTATTCATGCCTTAGAGATTTTGGGCTGGATGTTTTTAGGCCTTTCATGCACTTTAATTATTATTGCCGCCATCGATGCGCCATTTCAAAGTTATAACCATAACAAACAACTTAAAATGACCATGCAAGAAATTAAAGATGAGTATAAAAACTCTGAAGGTGACCCACAAATAAAAGCGCGTATTAGGCAAACACAAAGGCAAATGTCGCAAAACCGCATGATGCAAGATGTCCCTGACGCTGACGTTATTGTTACCAATCCAACTCACTACTCAGTAGCATTAAAATACGATACAGAGCGTGCAGGAGCGCCTATTGTGATTGCTAAAGGTATTGATGAAATGGCGATGCAAATTCGAAAAGTAGCAATAGGGAATGAAGTACCTATTTTAGAATCCCCTATGTTGACCCGAGCGCTTTACCACACGGCTGAAGTAGGAGAGCAAATACCCGATCAGCTATTTACTGCTGTTGCGCAAGTTTTAGCGTATGTGTTTCAGCTTAAGCGCTTTAATAAAGGGCGCGGTAAACGCCCAACTAAGCTTAATAATAAGCTCCCAATCCCCGATGCCTATAAGTATTAAATCGCTAACTTAATAACTTGGAATAGTTATTGCAAATTCTATGTAGTGTCAATTTTTTGAAATTGTAGAATTATGAGTTTTAAAGCGGTATTACAACAACTTAACAGAGACAAAAAAGACTATGCCAAAGGGGTAGGTACTCCTTTGCTTGTGCTTGCTGCCTTGGGAATGGTGATTCTACCGTTACCGCCATTTTTACTCGATATCCTTTTTTCGTTTAATATTGCTCTCGCATTAGTGGTTTTACTCGTGACCGTTTACACGATGAAGCCGGTTGAGTTTGGTATATTCCCCTCTGTATTATTAATAGCTACGATTATGCGCTTAGCGCTTAACGTTGCCAGTACTCGAGTTGTACTACTTGAAGGTCATAACGGAGGAGATTCTGCAGGTAAGGTGATTGAAGCGTTTGGCTCAGTTGTTATTGGTGGTAACTACGCTGTTGGTTTGGTTGTGTTTTTAATCCTGATCATTATTAACTTTGTGGTAATTACTAAAGGTGCTGGGCGTATATCTGAGGTATCTGCACGTTTTACCCTTGATGCAATGCCGGGTAAACAAATGGCAATTGACGCTGATTTAAACGCTGGTTTTATCAGTGCTGAACAAGCGCGTGACCGCCGAGAGGAAGTAACCCGAGAAGCCGATTTCTACGGTTCAATGGATGGTGCGAGTAAATTTGTAAAAGGCGATGCTATTGCAGGTATTGTTATATTAATCATCAACATTGTTGGTGGTTTATTTGTCGGTATGATTCAGCACAATTTGAGTTTTGGCGACGCAATGGAAGTATATACATTACTTACCATTGGTGATGGCTTAGTTGCTCAGCTCCCTTCTTTACTACTTTCAATTGGTACTGCGATTGTTGTAACACGCCAAAATGAGTCGCTCAATATGGGTGACCAATTTAAGAAGCAACTTGGTAACGAAAAATCTCTCTTCATTGCTTCAGGTATTTTGATCATCATGGGCTTAGTGCCTGGTATGCCACATTTTGCTTTTTTAAGTTTAGGTGCGTTACTTGGTTATTTAGCTTACTACACGCAGCAAAGTAAATTAAAAGCCGCTGCAGCAGAAGCTGAAGAAGCCGCCAGTGGTGGAAGCGCTGCAACGGGTATTGCTAATAAACAAGAGCAAAAAGAACTTGGCTGGGATGACGTTCAACAAGTTGATGTAATTGGCCTAGAAGTAGGTTACAGATTAATTCCGTTGGTAGATCAATCTCAAGGTGGTGAGCTACTTAATCGTATTAAAGGTGTACGTAAAAAGCTTTCTCAAGAGCTTGGCTTTTTAGTACCACCTGTGCACATTCGCGACAATTTAGAGCTTGACCCTAATGCTTACAGAATAACGCTAATGGGTGTTTCAACAGGTGAAAGCGAACTTAAACATGGCGACGAGCTGGCGATTAATCCAGGACAAGTATTTGGTCCAATTAAAGGCGTTGAAACTAAAGACCCTGCATTTGGCCTTGATGCAGTATGGATCAAACCAGATCAAAAAGATGAAGCTCAATCACTAGGTTACACCGTTGTAGATTCAGCCACGGTAGTTGCCACTCATATCAGCCAGTTATTAACTAACAGTGCGGCGTTACTACTAGGGCACGAAGAAGTTCAGAACCTGCTTGATATGCTTGCTAAAAGCCACCCTCGCTTAGTTGAAGGCCTAGTACCAGATGTGTTGCCATTAACTGCAATTGTAAAAGTACTGCAAAATTTATTGAATGAAGGCGTTGCTATTCGCGATATGCGCTCAATTGTTCAAACCCTAGTTGAGTATGGCCCGCGTAGCCAAGACCCTGATGTATTAACGGCTGCAGTGCGTATTTCTCTGCGTAGATTAATTGTTCAAGATGCGGTTGGTATGTCATCAGAAATCCCTGTCATAACCTTGGCACCTGAGTTGGAACAGATGTTGCATCAGTCATTACAAAATGCAGGCGATGAAGGTGCCGGTATTGAGCCAGGACTTGCAGAGCGACTTCAAGTGTCATTGACACAAGCTCATCAAGAAATGGCCGGTGAACCTTCTATATTGCTAACGTCAGGAATGTTACGCACTGTGTTATCTCGTTTTGTTAAGTACACCATTCCAGGATTGAGAGTGATGTCTTATCAAGAGGTACCAGACGAAAGACAGATCAAGATTGTTAGCTCAGTAGGCCAACAATAAGATTTTAAAAGGGGTTGAATCATGAAAATTAAACGTTTTTTTGCTAAAGATATGCGCACAGCACTTAAAGAAGTTAAAGATGAGTTAGGTGTTGATGCGGTTATTATGTCAAATAAAAAGCTGGCTAACGGTGTAGAAATTGTAGCGGCAGTTGATTATGACAAAGCAGCCCCTAAAGCAACAGCGCAACCACAAGGCAATGCAGAGCTGCGTGCTCAAGCGCCGCAGCAAAGTATGCACAACTTTATAAAATCAGAACCTCAGCGTGCCAAACCTGAACCTCAAGCAAAAGTAGCAGATAGCTTACAAGCCTTATTAGAGCGTCAATCACCGCGTCCTCGCTCCCCAGAGCTTGCGTCAATGTTTTCTCAATCAGGTATTGATACTACAGATAACTACCAGGAACCTGTAGCTAAAGCGCGTCCTACTAATAATATGTTTGCACGTGATGATGTAGCCCCTGCACGTCCACATACGCAAGCCGATAGCTTAGGTTTTGACGATTTAGACAGCGACTTTGGTGATTTAGATAGCCCAGTAACTGCTCGCCAGCAAAAACCTAATAATGAAAGCGAAGAAATGACAACAATGCGTGAAGAAATGAACGCAATTCGTCAGTTATTAGAGCATCAAGTATCGGGTTTAATGCAGCAAGATATGGCGCGTCGCGATCCAACACGTGCTTGCATGGTTGATCGTTTAGTCGGTATGGGCATTGATAAAGAAGTAGCACAACAAATGGCATGTTTTGTACCTGATGATGTGTCTCGTCAACAAGGCTGGAAAGCATTGTTAACGATGGTCGAAGATCAAATGCAAACAACCAATAATGAAATACTTCGCCAAGGTGGTGTATATGCATTAGTAGGTCCAACCGGTGTAGGTAAAACAACAACTGTGGCTAAGCTTGCAGCGTTAGGCGCACAAAAATATGGCGCTGATAAAGTGGCGTTAATAACCACTGATACGTACAGAATTGGAGCCTATGAGCAACTTGCAACATATGGCCGTATTATTGGTTGTGGTGTAAAACAAGTTAAAGATGCTAATGAATTAGCTGAAGTTTTATATCATTTACGAAATAAACGTCTAGTATTAATTGATACAGCAGGTATGAGCCAACGAGATTTACGTTTAACTGAGCAGTTAAACACGTTAATGCGCAACCAACGTGTGGATATTCGCAGCTACCTAGTACTAAGCGCGACAGCACAAATTAATGTATTACAAGAAACAGTACGTCACTTTAAAAAAGTACAGTTAAGTGGTTGTATTTTCACTAAGTTAGATGAATCATTGAGTTTGGGTGAGATTATTAGTATTGCGATTCAAAATCGTCTTCCAATAGGGTATCTTACTAACGGTCAACGAGTACCAGAAGATATTCGTGTTGCAAATGCTGAAAAACTAGTGAAAAAGGCTGAGCAATTATATTTAAAAAGAATAAAAGCACAACATTCAAGGCACCAAGCAGTGGCGCCAAGTACAGTAGGGATGTATGATTAACACAGTATTAGATCAAGCAAGCGGCCTGCGCAAGATGAGTCAAAACAATAACAACGGCGTAAAAGTTATCGCTGTAACCGGTGGTAAAGGTGGAGTAGGGAAAACAAATGTTTCTCTAAATACAGCTATTGCACTAGGGCAACAAGGTAACAGAGTATTAGTGCTGGATGCTGACTTAGGTTTAGCAAACTGTGATGTAATGCTTGGTTTACGTGTAGAGCGTAATTTATCACACGTTTTGTCTGGTGAATGTGAGCTTGACGAAATTTTAGTTGAAGGCCCAGCAGGTATTAAAATTGTACCCGCTACGTCTGGTTCGCAAAGTATGGTGGAGTTATCGCCATCTGAGCATGCTGGACTAATTCGTGCGTTTAGTGAATTAAATACCGAATTTGATATTTTAATTGTAGATACCGCCGCTGGTATTTCAGATATGGTACTGAGCTTTTCTCGCGCGGCACAAGATGTAATGGTTGTCGTGTGCGATGAACCAACATCAATAACGGATGCTTACGCACTTATTAAAGTATTAAGCCGTGAGCACGGTGTTTATAAGTTCAAAATTGTCGCCAATATGGTTCGCAGTATGCGTGAAGGCACCGAATTATTTGCAAAGCTTTCTAAAGTAACAGATCGCTTTTTAGATGTATCAATGGAGCTAGTCGCAACGGTTCCTTATGACGAAAATATGCGCAAAGCAACACGTCGTCAAAAAGTAATCGTAGAACTCTTTCCAAATTCGCCAGCCGCTCTTGCGTTTAAAACACTGGCAACAAAAGCAGTTAAATGGCCAATACCAAATCAACCATCTGGGCATTTAGAGTTTTTCATTGAGAAACTAGTAAACGGCTAATTATGACAACACTGGTGAATAGAGCTATGGGATATCAATCAACACAAAACTTAAATGTGATTGTTGAGAAACATGCATCACTTGTGAAAAAAGTGGCATGTCATCTAATTGCTCGATTACCACCTAGCGTTCAGCTTGATGATTTAATTCAATCAGGAATGATAGGTTTAATAGAAGCTTCAAAAAACTTTGATGCAACAAAAGGTGCAAGCTTTGAGACCTTTGCTGGTATTCGTATTCGCGGTGCTATGCTTGATGAAATGCGCCGTGGTGATTGGGCTCCTCGTTCAGTACACCGTAAAAGCCGACAAGTTGCAGAAGCAATTACTGGGCTCGAAAGCAGTCTGAATCGCGAACCAACAGATACGGAAGTTGCTGAAAAACTTGAAATTTCGCTTAATGAGTACCATCATATTTTAAATGATGTTAATACTAGTAAAGTATTAGGCATAGAAGACCTTGGTGTCGATGAGGATGTTATTACTCCCGTAGGCCAAGACTTAGCGCTAGACAAACCTTTTAATAATGTTAAAAATGACCGGTTTAATGAGTCTTTGCTAAGCGCGATAAAGTCATTACCAGAGCGTGATGCAATGGTGCTTTCTTTGTACTATAACGATGAAATGAATTTAAAAGAAATAGGACATATACTCGATGTAAGCGAATCGCGTGTAAGTCAGATACATGGTCAGGCGATGATTAAGCTTAAAGCTAAAATCAATGACTGGATAAACTAGTAGTAAGTAAACTAAGGTTAATACCTCACCGGGGGATGTTTTGGATAAAAACATGAAAATTCTTGTAGTTGATGATTTTTCAACGATGAGACGAATTATAAAAAACCTATTACGTGACTTAGGTTTCACTAACGTTCAAGAAGCTGATGACGGGTCTACAGCTTTGCCTATGTTACAAAATCAAGTATTTGATTTTGTGGTTACAGATTGGAATATGCCTGGAATGCAAGGCATTGACCTTTTAAGAGCAATTCGTGCAGATGATAAGTTAAAACATATCCCTGTATTGATGGTAACGGCAGAAGCTAAAAAAGAACAAATAATAGCTGCAGCGCAAGCTGGTGTTAATGGTTATATTGTTAAGCCGTTTACGGCTGGAACATTAAAAACTAAATTAGAAAAAGTATTTGAACGCTTAGGCTAATGATGGGGGAGAGGCTTATGTCAGCACCAGCTGCGCCTCAAATAACGTTAGAACAAGCTCGTCAACTCGTCATTTTTTTAGAAAACGATGAGCAAGATAAAGCAAATGAGTTGATTTTAGAGACCGCTTCACAAGAGCAGTCTAAATTATTTGCTGAAGTTGGGAAGTTGACTCGTCAACTGCACGAAGCACTTAAAAGCTTTGAGCTTGATACTCGCTTAACTAATATAACGACTGATGCTATTCCAGATGCTAAAAAGCGGCTTAATTATGTCATAGAAATGACAGAGAATGCGGCTAATAAAACAATGGATGCTGTTGAGGCTAGTTTACCTATAGCTCAACAACTGGCAGATGAAATATCTCATATCAAACCGACATGGAATCGTTTAATGAGTCGCGAGATTGAGCTTGGTGAGTTTAAACAACTTTGCCATAGTATCGATAAGTTTATGAATAACTCTCATCATAAAACTGATGAGCTTCAAAGCTTAATGACAAATGTACTAATGGCTCAAGATTATCAAGACTTAACAGGTCAAGTTATCCGCCGCGTTATAGAACTTGTTAGAGAAGTAGAAGAAAGCTTACTTCATCTTTTAACAGCTTTTGCTGAACAAGATGATAGTGACAACACAGCGAATAAAGTAGAACAACAAAAAATAAAAGAACCAGTTGCCACACAAACTTTAGCAGGTCCTGAAGGCCCTATTATTGATAAAGAATCGCGTAATGATGTTGTATCTGATCAAGATGAAGTCGATGATCTTTTATCAAGTTTGGGCTTCTAAGAGGAGAGTAACTGCATGTTTGAAGTCGATGAAGATATTTTACAAGACTTTCTTGTAGAGGCAGGAGAAATCCTAGAGCTTTTATCTGAACAGTTAGTTGAACTGGAAAATAATCCAGAAGATACCGAGTTACTAAACGCTATATTTAGAGGCTTTCACACTGTAAAAGGTGGAGCAGGCTTTTTAGCGATGACAGAACTTGTTGATGCTTGCCATGGTGCTGAAAACGTATTTGATTTATTACGTCAAGGCGTGCGAACTGTCAATTCAGAGTTAATGGATGTTATTTTACAAGCGCTCGACACCATTAATGAAATGTTCGCGACTATTCAAAATAGGGATAAGCCAGAACCTGCAGATCCTGAATTACTTCACACCCTCCATATTTTGGGCTTACCCCCAACAGAAGATGAGCTTAATGGAGTCTTTTCACAAACTGAAGTTGAACAGCCTCATAATGAAGTAGATGATACGCCAATAGCTGATGATGAAGATCCGTTTGCATTTGATGAACTATTTAGTGGAACTCCTTCAGTTAGTGACGCTGAGATAGATGAAATCACTGAGGACGAATTTGAAAACTTGCTTGATGAACTACATGGTAAAGGTCAAAGTCCTGTAGTTGAAAAGCCAGCAGTAAGTAGTAGTGATTTTAATGGTGATATTACTGATGATGAATTTGACAGCTTATTAGACGAGTTACACGGTGTTGGCAGTTTTGGTGAGGTTGCGAGTGAAGCACCTGAACAAAATAATGCAGTTAAAGCGCCTATAGATGAAGCTAAACCAGCCTCAAATACTTCTAATCCATCAGGTGATGAAATTAGTGATGATGAGTTTGAAGCACTCCTTGATGAACTTCATGGCAAAGGTACTGCACCTAAATCAATAGAAAGCGTTCCTGCGGTGAAACAGCCAAATATTCCAGCTAAACCAGCTGAAAAAGCTAGTGTGCCTGTAAACAAACCTGAACCTGCAAAAGTATCAGTTTCTAAACCGGCAGAAAAACCGGTAGCTAAAGCAGCGCCAGTAACGCCTAAAAAATCAGCACCGCCAGCAGCAGAGACGACAGTTCGCGTAGACACAAAACGACTTGACCAAATTATGAATATGGTTGGTGAGTTAGTACTGGTACGAAACCGTTTGGTTAGTTTAGCTACTAACTCAGACAGTGAAGCCATGGGTAAAGCAATCTCTAACTTAGATGTGGTGACTGCTGATATTCAAGGTGCGGTTATGCAAACGCGAATGCAACCAATTAAAAAGGTATTTGGTCGTTTCCCTCGCGTGGTTCGCGATTTAGCACGCAGCTTAAACAAAGATATTGACCTAAAACTTGTAGGTGAAGAAACTGATTTAGATAAAAACTTGGTTGAAGCCCTTGCTGATCCTCTTGTGCATTTAGTTCGAAACTCAGTTGACCATGGTATCGAAATGCCAGCTGTTCGTGAGGCTGCAGGAAAGCCGAGAACAGGTAATGTTACTTTATCAGCGTCTCAAGAAGGCGACCATATTTTGCTTACCATTAAAGATGATGGCGCAGGTATGGATGCTGAAAAGCTGAAAAAAATAGCAATTAGTAAAGGTGTGCTTGATCACGACCAAGCAAGTCGACTTTCTGACACTGAAGCATATAACTTGATTTTTGCACCCGGCTTTTCTACAAAAGAAGAAATATCTGATATTTCAGGCCGTGGTGTTGGAATGGATGTGGTGAAAACTAAAATCACCCAATTAAACGGCTCTGTAAGTATTCAATCTGAGTTAGGCGTCGGTACTATTTTAGAGATTAAAGTACCACTTACCTTAGCTATATTACCGACCTTAATGGTCATTGTTGGCGCACAAACATTTGCGTTACCACTTGCTGGTGTTAGTGAGATATTCAACTTAGATTTAACGAAGACAAATGTGGTAGATGGGCAATTAACAATTATTGTGCGTAAAAAGGCAATACCGTTATTTTACCTCGAGCATTGGTTAGTTAAAGGGTCAGATCGTTCGAAGCGAAAATCACAAGGTCACGTCGTTATCGTGCAAATTGGTACTCAGCAAATTGGTTTTGTTGTTGACTCATTAATAGGCCAAGAAGAAGTTGTCATTAAACCACTTGATGCGTTACTACAAGGTACCCCAGGCATGGCAGGTGCTACAATTACTTCAGATGGTGGCATTGCACTAATTTTAGACGTTCCAAACATGTTAAAACATTACGCAGGCTAATAATAAAGTAGGTATATATTTAATATATACCTACGCATAAATTTAATAAGAGAGCTAAATGGCCGTTAAAGTTTTAGTTGTTGATGATTCAAGCTTTTTTCGCCGTAGAGTAAGCGAAATTCTTGAGCAAGACAGCGACATACAAGTTATAGGCTTTGCTGTTAATGGCAGAGAGGCTGTTGAAAAGGCAGCTCAGCTACGTCCAGATATGATCACTATGGATGTAGAAATGCCTGTGCTTGATGGTATTAGCGCAGTTAAAGAGATAATGGCGAGTAATCCAACGCCGATCTTAATGTTTTCATCTTTAACACGTGATGGCGCGACAGCAACGTTTGATGCGCTAGATGCGGGAGCAATGGATTTCTTACCGAAAAAATTTGAAGACATCGCTCGCAATAATGAAGACGCTATAAAGCTTTTGCAAAATAAAGTGAAAGATATAGGGCGAAGACGCTTACCGCGAACGTTTAAAGCTGCAACGCCACCTAAGTCAGTAATTCCAGCTAAACCAACAACAAGTACACTTTCTCAAAGAACAAGCACACCAACGCCTTCGATAAAACAACCCGATAGAAGCTTTCAAAGAGCAGCACCTAAAGCACCGTCAGGTACAAGTATTGCCTCAATGCGAGCAAGTGGAAAGCAATACCAGCTTGTGGCTATCGGTACTTCTACAGGTGGTCCTGTTGCACTACAAACTATATTAACTCAATTGCCAGCTAATTTTCCTCATCCTATTTTGCTTATTCAGCATATGCCTGCGGCTTTTACACCCGCATTTGCGGCACGCTTAAATGGCCTGTGCCAAATAAAAGTGAAAGAAGCGCAACAAGGTGACCGTTTACAGCCTGGAACAGCTTATTTAGCACCCGGCGGACAGCAGATGATGGTAGAAGGGCGTGGCGCAAATAGAACACTGCGGGTATTTGAAGATCATAGCGAGAGAATAAGCTATAAACCGAGTGTGGATGTAACTTTTGCCAGTGCAGCAAAAACGTATCAAGGCGATGTGCTTGCTATTGTTTTAACAGGTATGGGCGCTGATGGACGTGACGGTGCAAGAATGTTAAAACAAACAGGTGCAACTATTTGGGCACAAGATGAGAAAAGCTGTGTTGTTTATGGAATGCCTCAAGCTATCGCTAATGCGGGACTTTCGAGTGAAAGCTTAGCGCTGAATGATGTTGCAGCGCGTATAAAGAGAGAGGTGGGTTGTGGATAAGCTCTCAATATTTGGACTATTTGTAGCACTAGGTGCAATAGGTCTAGGTTACTCTTTAGAAGGCGGCGTTGTTTCTGCACTATTTAATGGCCCTGCGCTTATTATTGTATTAGGCGGCACGCTTGGCGCTGTTATGTTACAAACATCGGCCAGTACATTCAAAAAAATGCTAAATATGAGCTCTTGGGTTTTTGTTGCGCCACAATACGATATTGAAGACGCAATAGAGCAAGTTAAACGATGGTCTTATAAGGCGCGTCAAGAAGGTTACTTAGCGCTTGAAAATGAGGCGCTAGCTCATCCAGATGCGTATGCTGCAAAAGGTTTAAGTCTACTTGTAGATGGTTGCTCAGAGCAAAAGCTACGTGACACTCTTGAAATTGACTTACTGTTAGAGCGTGATCGTTTACTTGAAGCCGCACGTGTTTATGAAGCAATGGGAGGCTACAGCCCTACCATTGGTATTTTAGGTGCGGTACTTGGTTTAATACAGGCTATGTCGTTTATTACCGACCCGCAAATGCTTGGTGCGGGTGTTGCTACTGCATTTATTGCGACCATTTATGGTGTTGGTTTAGCTAATTTATTGTTTTTACCTATGGCAAATAAGTTAAAACAGCGTGTAGAGCAAAAAATGCTTTATCATGAAATGCTTGCCGAAGGCGTGATTGCAATAAGTGTTGGCGAAAGCCCAGTAAATATTGAATTAAAGCTTGAAGCCTACCGTGTAGAGCGTCCTAATTTAGTGGACGAATAACATGTTACGCCGACGACTTCGTCACTCTGATCCTAAAAGTCAGCATACAGAACGTTGGCTTGTATCGTATGCCGACTACATGACGATTATGTTTGCTTTTTTTGTGGTGCTGTATGCAATAGCGATTAACAAAGAAGAACAATTTCAAATATTGTCAGACTCCCTTGAACACGTTTTTGATAAATCTGCCCGCCAGCACTCCCAGCAAGGTGAGGGCGTCAATGGTAATGGAATATTGACAGATAGAGTTAGCCCAGAACAAGAAGTTCTTTATGGTGAAAGTATTTTAAAAGAAGAACAAGGTCCAGAGTTACTCGACGGTCAAAGTGATACAAGTAACATACAACAGAAATATTTAGGAAAACCACTCGATAGCTTACTTGCTAAGCTGCAGTCAGCGCTTATTGATGAAATTCGTGACGGAGAAGCCAGCTTAGAGCTGAATCAAGATTGGCTGATTATAGAGCTCAGCTCAGGTATGTTATTTTCAAGTGGTAGCTCAGTTGCACACTCGAGAGCAAAGCAAGTCGTCAAAATTGTTAAAGATATTATTGCTCCAGTAGATAACTATATTAGGGTGCGTGGCTATACTGATGATGAAAGTATTCGCAACGAGATATTTCGCTCAAATTGGGAACTCTCGGTTGCTAGAGCAACGTCTATCCTAGTAGAACTAGAAGCATTAGGTATTAATTCTGCCAGAATGGCGATAGAAGGTTATGGTCAATATTCACCTTTTGTAAGTAACGATACAGAACAAGGGCGAGCAGAAAATCGTAAAGTTGTTATTGCACTTTCTAAGTATGGTTTACCACCAATACAATACATTAAAGGTGATGAACAAGTTAATAAACCAGTAGTGGCAAAGCCTGAAATTGAGCTCCCTTCAGATGACGATACAATAAAAATAATTCGTTTGCCTCATGGTGGTATTCGCATAACAACGCGCAATGAACAGTAATTAGGATGTAATGTGAAGATTTGGACTGTCGCAAATCAAAAAGGTGGTGTTGGGAAAACAACAACTGCAGTGAGCCTTGCCGGTATTTTAGCTTTGCAGGGTAAGCGTGTGTTGCTTATAGATACAGACCCTCATGCATCACTCACTTATTACTTTGGCATTGACTCAGAAGATTTAGAAGTGAGTGTGTACGATATTTTTGCTCGTGGCACAAGCATGCAAAGTGAAGAGATACTTCAAGCTCTATGTCCATCAACGCTTGAAAACCTGGATATTTTACCCGCAACAATGGCAATAGCCACGCTTGATAGAAGTATGGGTAATAAAACAGGAATGGGATTAATACTAAAAAAAGCACTTGCAAAAATCAGTGAACATTACGATTATGCAATTTTAGATTGCCCTCCCGTTTTAGGGGTGTTAATGGTCAATGCGCTTGCAGCAAGTGAGCGAATTTTAGTGCCAGTGCAAACGGAGTTTTTAGCACTTAAAGGGCTTGATAGAATGATGCGCACTATGGAATTAATGCAAACCTCTCAAGCGAAAGATTATCAATATACTATAATCCCTACTATGTATGATAAACGTACTAAAGCATCGTTAGAAGCATATAAAACACTGCAAAGTACGTATGGTGATAAAGTCTGGCCAGGTGTAATACCGGTGGATACTAAATTTAGAGATGCAAGCTTTGCGCAAAAAGTGCCTGTAGAGTATTGCCCTCGTTCGCGTGGTGTATACGCATATAAAGCACTGCTAGAATATTTAATTGAACAAGGTTAATGAATGAGTAAGCAATTATTTGCTAATGAAAAAGTAATGAAACAATACCTAGGGGCTTTGTTATGTGAAGACGAGCCTGTAGATAACCTTGAGCCAGTTGCAAAATTACTCGAGCAAATGCCGCACGACTCGCAGCAAGAACATATTCATTTAAAACCTAAAGAACAAATAAAAGCGGCAGAAAAAATATTTGATCAAGATTTACTTAATGCCGAAATTAAGCCAATAGTTGAACCGATTATTGAAGCCGAAAAAGTTAATAAAGCCATTGACGATGAAGTAATAGAGCCAATAAGTACGACTATTGAAGAATCAGAACCACAGATTGTAACCACTAGCCAATCTGACTATTTTGATGGTGAATTTCAGGCACTGTTTTTTGAAGTTGCTGGCTTGACCTTGGCTGTGCCATTAAAAGCACTTGGTGGAATACATCAATTAGGTGAAGTAAATCATTTGTTTGGTAAGCCGAAATGGTTTAAAGGCG
>Ga0209309_10003294_pt1 | contig 14061 bp, 3 predicted proteins | sample COGITO_mtgs_1204_2_FD_184807 | JGI IMG/M metagenome (GOLD analysis project Ga0209309, IMG submission 184807) | Pelagic marine microbial communities from North Sea - COGITO_mtgs_120412 (SPAdes) (version 2) | ecosystem: Environmental > Aquatic > Marine > Epipelagic ...
GGCATTGACGTAAAATGATAGTGGGGCACCAGGGAAATTAACTTGTAAAAGAATCGGGCTTGTAAGATAATGTGTGTTAAAAATACTTGAAGCAGAATCGGTTATGCTTGGTATGCTAGCCAGTGTTCTAGACCGTCGCTCGTAATTTAATTCCGAGGTCACAGAAAATCTTTTTGAAGCAACATAGGTCATGATCGCTCCTAAATGGAAATTATAGTTAGTTGCTATATCGAAACTGTCTGTATAGGTTTCGTAGCGATAATCATGCGTGATTAAAGAAGGTCCTCCTTTGATGCCAATCCAATACTGTGCTTGCACGAGGCTGGAAGTGAGACAGAAAATAAAAGTGGATAAGTAATGATAAGTTTTCATTATTATTAAATTGGATAGCAAACCTACAAAAAAATTAATGTTTTTTTTAGCCAAAAAAAGATAATTTGATGATGTGCTCATAGAATAAAATATATAAGGGTATACAACTCTTATTTGCTAATTTTCCCTTTTTATTTTGAAAAAAAATTTACACTTTTGAATAATCATATTAAACAGCAATCATATGAATCATCAGCTAACATGAGAAAAATACATTTGCTAATACTAGTACTGTGTTCTTTTTCTGGTTTTGCTCAGCAACCAATTATTTTTAATCAATTTTATATGAATCCCTACCTCTATAATCCTGCTTATGCAGGTGTCGAGGGTCACTCTGTTTTTTATGGTCTTTATCAACAGCAATGGTCAGGCATAAACGGCGCCCCCACTACGATGCATGGGAGCTTTCATGCACCATTACCGGGAGGTATCGGTATTGGGTTTTCAGGTTACAATATTGAGCAAGGTGGCTTATTAAGCACTACCGCTGGAAAAGCATCCGTTTCTTATTTATTAACCCTGGACTTAAAACATAACATCCGCTTTGGTTTGTCCGTTGGTGGGGGTAGTCAAATGTTAGATTATGGAGATATAGATGACCCTTTTGATCCTGCTTTCGCAAATATTGCTGATAATAGTGCTTTCGGGTTAGCCGATTTTGGATTAACATATCATGCAGGTCATTTTAATTTCGGTTTTTCCATACCCAACTTGATCAGCTATGATAAATTTATAGATAATGACAGCTCAAATCCAATAAGAATAAAGCCTCTCGATAACCTGATGCTACAAACGTATTTTCGAGGTCACATCTCAGATAATATAGCTATAGAGCCTCATTTGGTTTACAGATACAATAATTATGGTACCAGTCAACTTGAAGGAACGCTCCTTCTTCATCTATTTCACGTCATTTGGGTCAGTGGCACATACAGAGAGGATATGAACATCGTTGGAACTGCAGGAGTTAAGTTGAAGGGGAGATTTGGTCTTGGTTACAGTTATGAAACGGGTAATTTAAATATAATGAATGATTTAGGGCCCTCTCATGAAATACATTTAGGAATCCATCTTGGTAAAAGAAAACCTCATGCTAAGCATACCTCATCATTCATTAACTCTAAAAGGCCAGAAAAAGAGGAAAAAGAGGAAGAAGTTGATACAGTCGTCATAGAAAAAATAGATACTGTAATCATTGAAAGAACAGACACAATAGCGTTAGATAAGCCATGGCAGTTAGATGACACGCGTGGAGAGGTTCTGAAAACTACTGAAAACGGTGACGAGCAGAAAGCAATAGTTGTACAACACACATCACAAGACGGTACTATCGAGGAAGCGATTACTTGGGTTCCTGCCGATGAATCATGGGAAATGATTGGGGATAAGACCAAAGAAACTCGAACGAATCCGGAAGGCAACACTGAAATTGGTGTGCAGTATGTCAAAACTAACAAAGATGGCCAGTCAGACTCTTTAGTTATCTGGGAACCCACCATGAGTAAAGAGGCAATAGATTCAATCATTGATCGGATCACAATAAAACCGGAAATTGAAAAGGAACCTATTGAAGAGGTCATACCAGAAATAGAAGAGGTCGTACCGGAAGTAGAAGAAATCATACCAGAAATAGAAGAAGTTGTCAAAGGAAATCATTTATTGGAACTCCCTGAAGGTGTTTATCTCATTGCTGGTGTATTTGAAATCTATGAAAATGCAAACAAATTCAGTGACCAGTTATTTTTAGAGGGATATCACGAAACGCTGGTTGGTTTTGTCAGCGAAAAAGGATACTACTATGTTGTTATATACAGATCGGACAATCTAACTCAAGTAAAATCCAAACTGCTTCGGGAAAATAAAAAGAAAGATATGGATGAAATCTGGATTAAAATACTTAAAGTGAACAACCAATGATGAAAATATCCAGTGTTTTTGGTTTGTTTTTATTGGCATTCAGCCATGTTTATGGGCAAACCGTACCCTACATCAGTTCAGTTAGCCCACTCACAGCTACTCCAACGGAAATTGTTACCATTGCAGGCTCTTCACTCAATGGAAGTGAAGTATTTTTTGGTACTGCCAAGGGAAATATTATATCTAATTCTGATGGACTCATAGAGGTAGAAGTCCCCTCTGCTGCCAGCTATGGTCCAATATCCGTTCATAATAGCAATGGCGTGGCTGTATCGTCCTCCTATTTTCTCCCTAATTGGGGTGGCAATTTATCAACAGCAACTGATTACCCTTTCGGCACAGTCAATAACATAGCTGTAGGGGAACAATATATTTATGATTTCTGTCTTTGTGATTTCGATGATGACGGAAAAAATGACTTTGTAGTTGCCTCTAAAGAAAATCTAGATGCTGCCTTTGCTAGTCGAGTGGTCTATCGTAATACAACGGCTACTCCTGGAACTGCACCCTCTTTCACAAAAGCGTTGAGCCTTGGAGCACAACCTGCTTTTCACGTAGATTGTGGAGATTTTGATGGAGATGGGAAACCCGATCTTGTTGTCACACAAAGCGCTGAGGGATCTGAAGCAAGAAATGTTGAAATTTATTTGAATACTTCCACGCCCGGAAACATTAGCTTTGATACTGGAAATGCACTTGAACTTGTCCTTAATAAAAGAGATACCTTGATTCGGCCACCAGCCGAAATTGCAATTGATGATTTAAATCAAGACGGAAAACTAGATCTTGTGATTTCTAATGACCAATACAACGATATTGATGTATTTAAAAACACAAGTACAATAGGTTCGCTGAGTTTTGAGAATCCCATCCTACTAAAATTTAATGAATTAGCAGAAGGGGAAGCAGCTCGAGGATTAAAAATTGCAGATCTCAACAATGATGATTTACCCGAAGTCATAGTAAGTTCTTTTGGTAAGTCTGACGTTTTCTATTTTGATAATATTAGTACCACTGATGCCATCAATTTTAACACCGGTCTACGCTTAATTTCAACAGAAGCAGATCAAATTCAAGCCATTGAAGTAGCCGATTTAGATAGTGATGGTTTTATGGATATCATTGCTTCAGATGGAACCACTAACCACGGTGAACTCATCGTCTTTCCAAATAATACGACAGAGGCTGGATCGGACATAGTTATTGGTAGTCGATTAGAGTTTGAATCTAAACTATTCCCTTTTGGTCTCTCTGCCGGTGATATTAATGGAGACGGTAAAATAGATATTGCTGTGGGCATTCTGGAAGCAGGTGAAACTAATATTGACCTATTTTTTAATTCATCATCAGCTGAGGGATCCTTCACCTTCGAAAAGCAAAGCCTAGATATGGGTCTTGTCAATAATAGAAATCTTGAGATAGGAGATCTAAATATGGATGGGAAGCCCGATATTGCTGCTGTTTCCAAAAGCTCTATTGGTACCTTGAGCGAAATCTCAATTGCCGATAATTCTGGTTGTTTGACTCCAATAATAAACCCTGTAACCTCAAGCTATTGTACGGGTGTTGAATTTTTTGTTACAGCAAGTCCTGCAACAGGTACTACATTTAATTGGGAGGTAAGTACTGATAACGGCGCCAGTTTTTCAGCCGACGGCAGCTCCACCTCAAATAGTCTAGACGTTAGCGGATATAACGGAGACCTCCAGGTAAGAGTTACCGCAGCAATAGGCACCTGCAGTAAACTTTCGGAAGTTATAAATGTAAATAGTAGTAATTCTGGAGATCCAGGTACACCCAATATTGTTGTGACACCGACAACCGTTTGTTTAGGTAGTGATTTTGCTTTGAGCTCCAGTCTTGTTGCCGACAGTTATTTTTGGACTGGGCCAAACGATTTTAACTCTACCGATGCTGCGCCAAGCTTTGAAAATGCCAATTCTATGCTGGCGGGAACTTACTATTTGACTATTGCTAATACCGGTGGTTGTAATGGTCAAATAACAAGCAAAACAATAGAAATCGACTTGGGACCTCCTAGTACTATTGTAAATAATGGAAATGATGATTTTTGCGAAGGCCTCACAACTGAATTGGCAATATCTACTTATGACGGTTTTACCTACCAATGGAACCTAAATGGGATACCCATTAGCGGAGCAACAGCAGGTACATATCAAGCGAGTACTACCGGAACTTACTCTGTATCAACCACAGAAACAGCAACCAGTTGTGTGGCTACGGGCACATCCTATTCTGTTACGCAAATCACCAAACCTACTTTCATTATTGAAGGAGTTTCGGCTACCTGTGTAGATTTAGATAGGGTATTTGAAGCAACTCCCGATAACACTAACAGCGATTTTACCAATACTTACTCATGGAGTTTCACTAATAGCTCAGGCACAACTACTGACAGCACCAGTTTAACCACCACTGATACCTTAAATTTCCCTGAGGCCGGAAACGTTTTTGTTAAACTAACGACCGGTTATGAGGAAGTGATTGATTGTGAGAGTTCAATTACAAAAACAGTTGTAGTAACCACCGTTCCAACTTTGATTATTGATACACCTGATGGAATTGAGAAATGTCCAAGTGATAGCCTTCTTTTAGAATTACCTAATGATCTTGTTAGTTATTTTTGGAGCGACAGCAGCACAAATTACAATACTTACGGGCAAATTGACCGATACACTGATTCTAATCCAAAAGTTTATACCGCGACATGGACAGATTCCGCAGGATGTTCAGACACTTCTTCGGTGACCATCAATAATTATTATGATTCAAATGTCGCTATCACCTCGAGCTTAGGTGATATTATTGAAGGTACACTGACTGTTCCAGAACCCACTGGATTTTTAACAACTATCCCGTTAACCGCCTCGGGTGGCTCAAACTATCTGTGGGAACCAACCAATATTGTTAGTGATTCCAATGGTATTGACGTTAAAATTTATCCTAAAACGACAAATGATGTAATCAGCTTGACTGGCTCTGATGCTAACAATTGCAATGAAACGGTTACTGTCAATTTATTAATTGATTATGTTGCTCCCAGGAAAAGCTTTTCTCCCAATGGAGATGGTTTTGGATTTGATTGCTGGGAAATTCGTAATGCACCAGATATGATCGATTGTACCATTTATATTTTTAATGAGCTAGGCAAAGAAATTTGGTCAGGCAGTGAATTCGTTGACGATTGCATTTGGGATGGGAATACATACAGTAGTAGTGAAGCCCCTGAAGGTATCTATTATTATACTATTGCTTGCGATGCCACACCTGTCTTTCAACCTACTGGTGCTATTCTTCTCGCAAGATGATGGCTCATAATGCTAAACACTATCTTTCTTAAATCTCTCGATAACCTTTATTTTTAAATCTTAAAAGTTATCGTAAATCTCCATAAAATAATTATTTTTAAACCTCGGAATTGGAAATAATCAATACCATAAATTATCCAAAATAAAATCATTTAATGGGTCACCTACTCAGTGCAAACAGAATATACGAAAGAATTATAGCTTCACATTTAGTAGGTTAATTTAAAGTACTTTACATTTGCACTCAATGATTATTTTTGAACAGAAAGCTAAATATGCGAAATATTTTTTTCGTTATTTCTTTTCCAATCTTATTTTATTTTCGAGCTTTCAGGTCACCGGGCAAGCTATTTGCCAAGGAGATGCCGATGACTTATCAATTAATGATCTTAGTTTAACTTGGTCCTCGGCCTCACAAACAGCCAACAGTCATGGACAGCCTATTGTAGCGGATCTAGATAGCGACGGCATTCCAGAAGTCATCGTTACCAATAAGGAAAATAGTACTTTAAATATCTTAGATGGAATTGGAGACGGCACTGGTTTTACCAACTATGATGGAATTGTATCTAGTGCAGCCATTGACCTAGGATTTACTCCATACAATACAGTCGCCGTTGCAGATATAGCTGTGGGTTCACATGCCAGCATCGTTGTTGCGGGTTATGAGGGATCACTTGCAACTCCTGATCATAAATTGAGCCTTTGGAGCTTTAATGGTACAACCATGGAAGAGTCCTGGAAAATTGATATTGAGTCCGTTACTGGATCCAATAAGTTCCCAGGAACGGTGGGAATTGCAGATTTTGGTGATGGCACTGCACGTATTTATTTTGCTAATGTCATATTAAATGCAGACGGAACACTCTATGCCAAAGGGACGGATACTGATTGGCCCGTTACCATTGGACACGGTTCACTTGCCTTAGATGTCTTGGGTGATGCCAACTTAGAACTCATCACAGGAGGAAAAATATGGTCTGTTACTGCACCAAACCTCACGTTGGCTCAGGATATAAATGGTGTTATAGATCGGGATGGAAGTATTGTAGGAGATTATTATATCAAAACATGGAGCAATGCAGGGATCATTGAATCCAGAGTAATGATTTCAGCTGCTGATTATGATCTTGATGGAGACATAGATTTAATATTTCCCGGAGCACTAGGAAGTAGTGGTACGGATGCAACCGCCGTATTTCTCTGGGATCCTACAGATAGCTTGATTGATGTATTCAAACCTACAAATAATCATACCAGGGGCACGGGTAGGATTGCTATAGGAGATACTGATGGAGATGGTGAAATGAATGCCCTATTTGTCAGTGGTAATTCACTTTACAATCTCGATGAAAATTTACAACAACAATGGATTTTTACCGTCACAGAGGGAGATGGATCAGGTTACGGTGGAGTCACTTTATATGACTTTAATGGAGACGGTAAATCAGAAATTCTCTTCAGAGACCGTGAATTCTTTAAAACTTTTAGAGACCTTGGTACTACAGCACAAACCATTTTAGAGGCTCCATGTAAATCCTTTACCATGGAAGAGTATCCTCTTGTTGCTGATGTCAATAATGATGGACAAGCAGAAATTTGTTTCTCTTGTCTTGCCGATGATGCAATAGATGCAACAGATAATGATTTAGAAACTGTAAATACACCCTTAGGAAATATCAGAGTATATGGCGCTTCCAGTGGATCACGATGGCAGCCCACTCGTGGAGTGTGGAATCAACATGCTTATTTGAATGTCAACATAGATGATGATTTATCTGTGCCCACCAGTCAAAATTTGCTCTCCACCGCCAGCGCTGATTGTTATAGTGTAATAACTGGTTCTCAAAATAAGCCACTCAATATGTTTATGAGTCAAGCACCCTTGAGAGGAACCAACGGATGTCCCTCTTTTGTACTTCCAGATTTAACAATAGGCAGTCTTAGTGCCACCACTGCAGGATGCCCTGATACGGACTTAGACTTGACTTTTACTATCACAAATGAAGGTGACTTGACAGTCAGCGGTATCTTGCCTGTTACTTTTTATTCAAAAGATCCCACCAACGCCAGTGCTACGAAATTGAACACTAGCACTGTTCAAATCTCATCAATGGCTAAAAATGAAAGTGCTACATTTACAAAAACCGTAACAGGTCTAGGTACCAACAACTTCGACTGGGATAATGAAAATTTATATGTTGTCGTTAACGAGAGTGGAGCCATTCCTCCTATCTCCTATGCTGCTTCCCTTATACCAGAATGCGATGTTTCAAATAATGTCGCATCTTTAAATGTAGATTATTCAAATTTTCAGCTATCACCAGACACAACGATAGCATCCGTACTTACACTTATAAAAGTGTCTGATAATAATAAATGTGATGATACAAAACCTAACAATGGTGAGGTTCAAGTTTACTATGACGGATCTATAGGAGGATCCATTGAAACGATCTACAATGAAAATTTTGAAGATAACAGCATCAGTAATTTAAATTCAACAAACTTATCTGACCCCTCACGCAATTGGTCCGCATCGGGAGGTAATGCCAGTGCTATAACTGACCGTTGGGGAGTAGGTGCAGGCAGGCAAACAAGTGGTAAAACATTCATTGTTAACAATGGCACTAATACGGTTATACTCGAATCAAAGTCAATTGATATCACTTCTTACACAGGAATTGCAATTGATATCGATGCCTACACCAACAACACATTAGAGGTAAGTGGTGCAGGGCAAGATAAAGTAGAAGTTTTCTATTCCATAGATGATAATGCTTATGTTAAAATTTCTACAGGAACTTCTTTGATTGGCTCTTTTTCTTACCAGCACATTAACCAGGGTGGATTGAGTGGTAGTACTTTGAGAGTCAAAGTTGAAATCACCAATAATGACGTCTCAGAATATACAGAGATAGATAATATTACCATTACAGGATTTTCTCCCGCTGTAAATACTGAACACACAGAAAGTTCTGGCTTTGAGTTTTTGTGGTATCCAGGTGATGTCGCATCGCAGGGAGCAGATTTCACAAATAATTCTGTTGTTCATACGGGTAGTACCTTCACTGGAATGGCAGAAGGAACTTACACTGTTAGGGGTAGGTACCTGGACGGGAATTGTTTCTCTGATGCATTGGATGTAGAAATAGACAAGACTGAAATTGCTGGCTTTAGCCTTACAGGTTGGGAAGCAGCCCCACTCACAGATTGCCTAACCCCGGATGGAATTGCCCAGGCAGGTGTTGGACTCGATAGCTCAATAACTACTAATTATGATTTCACATGGTATCTCAGTTCTGAGGGAGTAACTCCACTGGGAAAAGGCGTTCAATTGACCAATCGAACAGATGGCGCATATAAGTTAGTGGGAGTAAGTACCATCACTGGATGTAGTCAAACCAAAGACAACATTAATATTACAACAGCCCAAACGTTACCTGACCAACCGACTATCACGGTAACAAATGTTTTGAGTTGTGATGATCCCAATACTGGCCAGCTTGTGGCAAGTATCCCTCCAGACGGAAATGATTACCGCTTCAGGTGGTCTTTTGGTCGTTTAGCAAAGCCTACAGCTGACTACAACCAAGACATCAGTGTAGTTGGTGACACATATGCTAATATCCCTGTAGGGCCCTATACCGTGGTAACTGTAAATACGATAACGGGCTGTGAGTCGAGACAACTTGTAACGGAAGTTGGTCCTCCAGACAACTACCCTACCCCTGAATTAATCCTGAATAATGAAAATACGAGCTGTGCTGGAAATGGACAAATTACAGCTAGATTTGGAGATGGCTCTTCAGACTGGGATTTATCTGCCCATTCTTTTGAATTTTTCAATGCCAATAACACTCTTGTCGCCAGCAAGCTAGGCAGTGTAGGAGTTGCAGGGTCCTCTACTGACAATGTGGCTAGTGGATTATTAGATAGACTACATACAGTCAAAGTGACCCACATAGCCTCAGGCTGTACAGCTACAGACACGATCACGGTTCCTGAAAACATCTCTTTGCCTGAATTTAACTTCTCACAAGTCAACGAAGATGTCGATAATAACAATGTCATTGACAGATGCGAGAGTACTACAAATTTAGCCTTGGCCGGTACCGCCTCAGGATCTTCAACAGCTAATGGTGTTGATCTCCCATCTTTTGTAAATGATGGAACTTTATCTGGTCATTTTAATTCTGGAACCAGTAATACAATTGATGGAGAGGCTGTTCAAAAACAAATGAGTGGGTCGAAATCGATCTGGGAGCTGTTTCAAATATCTCTGATATATTGATATGGCCCTCGAGACATTGTGGTAGCTGTCTTGGTAGAATAGAAAATGTTGAGGTCATGGTCTCCTCTGAGCCCTTCACCGATGCAAGTGGAAATCCTCTCGGGCGAGATGTAGTTGGATATAATGCAGCACGAGAGAATTCATCATACATCTATAATATTGGAAATGATTACAATAATGTGGCTACAAATGCTTTTGAAAGTATAGTTACCATTGAAGCAGAGACCTCAGGTCGCTACATTCGAGTACAAAAATCAGGAACTAACCCTAATGGAAACACTTTAAACATTGTGGAGATACAAGTTTTTGAAGCTTGTAACGATGGTATCGAAGCAGCTATTATTCATAAATCCAGTTGTAGTGGGGCAAATAATGGAGCGATAGACTTAACGGGCTTGGTGGATCCTACCTCGGGTACCACTTATAATTATTCGCTTTATGACGGAAATGACACTTCTTCTCCGAGTGCCAATGTCACTGGAGCGACATCTGGTATTTTTACCGGACTTGATGCAGGCACTTACACGGTGGTAGCCGAAGAGCAAAACGGATCATGTAGCACCTCGCAAAGAGTCCTGACAATATTAGAAAAAGAAGATAAACCCTTCTTACAAAATACCTACATCCATGATTCAGGATGTACCGATAGAGGTACTGGAGCTGTTTTCGACATCACTGCTAAAATGATGGCTTCAGATGAGCCTAGCTCATACACCTTTGAACTCTTCAGTTCGACAGACAATAGTTTCTTGGAGGCAGATCGTGTGGGTGCTGCAGAAACTATTACCGATGGCAGTGCTGGCTTTTCTTTTGGCTCTCTGACAGATGGTACCTACACGCTACGAGTGACCAATGATGATATTGGCTGTGCCACAGTTGAATACGTGATCATTGATGATATTTCCGTTAATCCAATTATAGATACCGACGAATTAACAGACAATACAGGTTGTAACCCATACAATGGAACTGTTTTTATTTCCGAGGTCGATGGAAATACAGGAACTGATCTTCAAGATAACTATAGCTTTTCATGGGTCTCAAGTGATGGTACTGATGTAACCCCTGCCTCCAATACAAATGTTCCAAGTAGCTTGATCGGTGATACTTACACCGTTACTGTTACCAGTACCATTACAGGATGTACGGTAGACAAAGATTATGTAATCACGGATAATGCTATCTATCCAAGCCTGGCTGTTTCTCAAATTAGACCCAATACCGCTTGTGTTATCAATCAAGGGACTGGAATGCACTTCGATGGAAGCAATGATTGGATTGCTCTGCCGCAGAAATATACCAATCCACTAACTTCATTTACAGCAGAATGTTGGTTTAAAACTGATGATAATAGAGGATCAGAATTTTCAAATTGGGCACTGATTGATTTTGATCGAAGTGAATATTATAATGTTTTTGTGAGACAAGACGGACGTCTTGGATTTTCTTCAAGACAAGGACGTTCCTGGAGAGATCTCGTTGGTTCAACAGCGAATCTCAATGATGGAAGATGGCATCATGTAGCAGCCGTTTATGATGGGACAGACAAAATTATTTACCTAGACGGCGTTGAGAATGCCAGACACGTGAATGCTCATGGCGGTCAGGGTATTGGACTTGGAAAGCTAGATCGCTATGGATTTTTAGGTGATGGCTCCGAGGCAAATAGTTTTAATGGAAGAAGAAATCGCCACATATATGGAGGAGCAATAGATGAAGTGCGGATTTGGAATACTGCAAGAACGCCAGCTGAAATTCAAGAAAATATGAATCAAGTGGTAGCACCTTCTTCAGCCGGATTATGGGCCTACTATAGATTAGACGAAGGAGTATCTGAAACCAACAATACAATGCTGGGCAATACCATTATTGATAGTGGGCCCAACGGTTTCAACGGGACCCTTTTTAACTCTGCTAAAAATGGACCCATAAGTAATTGGGTGGAAGGTACCATAGTGACCGAAGCCCTTGGAGATGGAATAGGCAGTGCTGTAGTGACCGAAGACGGTATCATTTATGATGGTTCCAGTGATAATTTCAACTTTGCATGGTATGGGGAAGATCCAGCTGTAAATGCGGGTACTCCGATCATAAGAAATATTGGAAGACCAATTGATTTGGGAAATGCTGATTACTGGATCCAAGCAACCAATGCAGCAACAAGTTGTCAATCCACTGTTCGCCAGGTGACCATTGGTCATACCCCGACCAAACCAGTTATTTCATTAAATGATAGTAGTTCTAACACGAGTTGTGATCCATCAAATTGGACGGGCTCCATTACTGTCGATGTAACCTTATTTGGAGTAGATGAAAATGAAGATGATTATACCTTTTTTTGGGACGTAGATCTTCCCACAAATATTCCTAACTATACTAGTCTAGGAGAATATACTGAAGATGGTGAGACCCATAGATACTTCTTATACAGAGGAGGTATAGAGGAATGGCAAAATGCAAGAGATCGTGCTGAAACGCAGGGCGGATATATGTATATCCCAGATTCTTGGGCTGAGAATGTCTGGGTGGCTGATAAAGTTAATAGAAATGGAGGGGGAAGAGCTTGGATAGGACTCAATGATATAGTTATAGATGGAGAATGGGAAGATGTACTTGGTAACCCACTGGGAGTCGGTGCAGGTGGCGGTTTTATTGCCGATCCAAGTATTGACCTTTCAAAATGGCCCCGAGGAAATAGGTTAGCCTGGAGTGGGGGTAATGAACCAAATAATGCCGGAGATGAGGATTATGCTCACTTTTGGTATAACAGCCCGCGGCAATACTGGAATGATATAGGCGGAACAAATGTAAACCATGGTCGACAGTATCTGGTACTAGAAATGCCACTTCCTTCGGGTAGTACAAACAAACTCGACAGCATACCAGCTGGAAATTACACAGTTACAACGGTCGGTCCCAATGGATGTGAGAGCGATCCTTTTTCTCTAGAAATACATGATGATTTACCAGTAATTGATGTAGGATTTAGGTATCAACTAAATGAAACTATTTGTGATGCTTCAAAAAATGGTACTTATTCTGATAAAAATGGGGGTATTACAATTTTCCCTACCATTGATGAGGTTGGTGTGACCAATTGGGCTTTGCCAGCCAATGGCGGAAGGATCTCCATGTCGTCAACTGTTGTTGGAAAAGAAGGACGATATGCAATAGATGATGATACCGATGGAGCATACGATATAGATTCAGTAGATATTGCAGAAACTGAGGGTACCTCGGATTATGATTATATTGATATTATATTATCATCATCAAAATCTATCTCCGATATAGTAATATGGAATGTAGAGGATATGCACAGTAGGAGATTGGAAAATGTACAAGTGATGATATCTAACAGTCCATTCCCCACAGGAACCACTTTGGCCGATTTTGATGCAGCCAAAGCCAATAGTCTAACCATTGGTGGACGGGCAGGCGGACTGAATCTTGGTGATCTTGGTCCTGTTGTAAATACAAATGTTCCAAACCCTGAGCAAACTTTAGGGATTTCAAGATCTAACTACCGCAATGCGCAAGTAGAGATTAATCAATCAGCACAATATGTCAGGATTCAAAAATCAGGAACAAATCCCGGTGGAAATAAGTTAAGCATTGCTGAAATTCAAGTGTACGACACTGAAAGAAATTTTGAGTTTGAGGTGCAAACTTTCGGCGGTGTAGTTTTAGATGCCAGAGGAATGACAGCAGGTTATGACAAAGTCAGATATAAAACAAGAGGACCCATTACCACTGTAACAGGTTTGCCGGCGGGGAGTTATAGAGTGAACCTTACAGATGCTGCAGTTTCGCTTTGTAGCAATCTCTATCCTGAGGTAGGTTCTTTTCAAATTCAGTCAAATAATGATGATAAACCTGTCATCGATGCCGTGGCAATGCAAGCAGCCCACACCGCTAATACATCATGCGCAACCCCAAACGGAACAGCAGATGCAACTGAGTTTGTGAGAGGGGGATATGGAAGCTTCGATTATTCTTGGACTTATGCCGGAACAGTAGTAGGCACAGACGGTCTATTAAGTGGTGTCGAAGGGGGTAATTATGGTCTTACGGTGACCGATCGCTTAACCGGATGCCAAGAAAGCACCAGTATCACTATTGATGATGATGCTGCTGTAGTTGCAGCAG
>Ga0209309_10003295_pt1 | contig 14060 bp, 14 predicted proteins | sample COGITO_mtgs_1204_2_FD_184807 | JGI IMG/M metagenome (GOLD analysis project Ga0209309, IMG submission 184807) | Pelagic marine microbial communities from North Sea - COGITO_mtgs_120412 (SPAdes) (version 2) | ecosystem: Environmental > Aquatic > Marine > Epipelagic ...
ATTTTATCAAAGCTTGTTAAAAAGTCTCCTGTAAAATGAGTGAACATTTCAGCCGTACAAGCACTTATATGTAATAAACTATGTTTGTTTTTGGAGGCATATTGAAACCTTGGTACTGATGGGTCTACATCGTTGCCTACAGCAAAAATATTTGCAGGCGTGTCAAAATTTGAACTAAGGGCCTTATCGAATTTTGTCGCATGAGATCGGACATCACTTATCTCATCAAATACTAGTGTAACTTTGCTCTCTATGAATCTAAAGTCTGCTTTTGACAAAGGAACCTCCATTTATATTATATATTATATATAAAGAAAAAGTAGCTAGCTCAAAGGATTAATACAAAGTAGGTCTAGATAAAATTCAAGTTGCCTTTGGATTTTTAGTGACAGCTCTGGTTACAAAATATTACATCAGGTGTTATCTACTGGGAACTAATGTGAACAAGCTTATGATTAAGACCCAAGGGCTTCGCCCTAAGCTATTGTTTTTACTAGTGTTTCAAAATAAACCTTAAGAGCGCTTAGGGTTTAACACTAATGGTGGAGACGAATCAGGCTTTGTAAGTGCTTGATTTTACTCGCGCCATTTGGGTGTTTATTACGGGTTATAACAGAAGCGTCAAAACCCTTTAAAATAGCTTTTCCTCGTCACTAAGTAAGACTATAGCTTCAGCCTCTAAATACTGACTGTTCATTGCATCGGTTTCTAAAAACGTCATAAACAGCTTTTCAACAGGTATGTCTCTTTTTATAAGATATGAGTCTTTGAAATCGGTATCAGGCCTTAGCTCAGAAAAATCTCTAGCAACAGAGTAGTTAAAAGTCCAAGAAGACCAAAACTGAGATGGTCTTTGTTTTGAGGATTTAAACCCAGTTTCAGAAACCATTCCACGATAAAGTGTGACTGTTTTCATCTCTAACAAATCAAAAATTGCACGTAGAAAAGCGAGCCTGTGAATGATGTAGGTCACTCTATTTTCTTTACTTCCAATACCGTCAAAAGCCTTTGAAGAGCGTGTAGATGGGCCAATGTATTGTCTTAAACCCATTTCAGCGAGAACAATTTGAATGCCACGTACCCAATCTCCTGATTGAGGATTTAAAACTTGAGTTTCAGCTGTTCTTTTCTCAGTTTCAAAAAGCTCGTTAGAGACCATGTAACAATTAAAATCATCACGTAGTAATTTAGTCCCAGTGTTACTCTGAAAATCTATTTTAGAATCAGATTTTAAAAAAGAAGAGTTTTCTTTAAGCCAAATAGAGGCTTTTTCTTTTTCTGCATTAATTCTGTTTTCAGAAACTTCGAGCTTTTTAGTATCGACATGTATTTCAATCTTACTATCTAGTTCTTGGATACGCTGCTTTAAGGTGCTTACTTGTTTATGTATCAATGCTTGTGGCGTTTTTTTAAATTGATAGCGCTCAACTCCTTCAAAAGGTACGTCCCAATAGCTTCCTTTATCTTCAAAATCTGATATTTCCCAACGGAAAAAACCGCCATCCATATCAATGCTCTTGATGATTCCAGGAGTTCGTCTTACATCCATTAATCTACACTCATTGCCGACAGCTAAATATTTCAAATCGCCATTAATGAAGTGGTCATCTGGTAACATGTCTTTGTTGAATTGATGTGTACTCATGAAATAGTTTGAATCCCTTTTCTTTAAGTTATTTCCAATAGCTAGTCATAAGTTCTGAAATCCATGAAGGCTGGCTAACGGCTCCTCGTGGTGCAAACTCTTTAACCCAAGGCTTGATGTCTAAAATAGGAGTTTCGTTTACAGCATCTAAGCCTTCTAAGTGAAGACGATTGCCTTCAACACTTTTAATTTTACAAATAGTATGTCCAATTTGATTTGGACGGTTCTTACCTCTTTGTGAAAAAATACCTATTTTAGGCCAATCTTTATTGTTTCTTGGGTGTCTAGCTGTTGATTCAATTTTTTCTGGTTTCACTTGGTCCATAAAAAATATTACTTCAACATGTGAAAAAGACTCTAAACCCATTAAAGCATCAGGAGAAAATGTGGATGACAATTCAATATATGAGTCTTCGGAGTCCCAGTAATCATCTTTAACTTCAGTTCGTGTTGATTGGACTTTACCAATTGGCTTTAGTTTAATTTCCATACTTACACCTCTAATTTGATTAGCTTGCTATGAGTGAATTTGTAGCACACTCGCTTTTTCAACGCTAGGGCTGTGAAGCTCCAAGTTATCTGTACTGCCCTTAATGTCCACGCCTGCCTTACGAACATAGATTTGCATAGTTTTTAAGTCACTCCAGCCGCCCTGGATCATAATCTTGATTGGCTCAATGCCCTTGCTGAGCATAATAGTCGCCCAGGTAGCTCTTAGCCAAGGAAGCATGTATGGCTAACACCTCTTAGGACATTCATTGCTGAGACTGTGCCTATGAGCATTCCAGTTTTCTTATTAAAAACTCCAAACCTGTAAAACTGATCAGCCTTTCTATGCGCGGTTTGTTCTTTGAGAAGAGCTTTAAATTTAGCTTTGGTGAAGTCTTTTTCTGGTAGACGGCCATCATCCCATTTATTTTGAGACGGGAGTTTCTTTGAGTTTGCAACTTTCCAAGCTTCAAAATCTTTGGCTTCTAAGGGGCGTAAAATTAATCGTGTAGTTTTCTTAATAAGCTTCGTCATAGAGGGGGAATAGCACAAAATATGAAGATTTGTAGTAACCGTTTTTCGTTAACTACAGCCGATTACTACAAGTTGTTGCAAACGCCATTATTTACTGTGATTTAACGTGATTTGAGAATAGAGGGGTACGGAACCTTTTCTTGGTTAAGTTATTGTTATTGCTTTTAAAATTGGGATTCTAGCTGGAAGCAGCTAAAACCTTTACCAAATGGTGGAGACGGGGGGAATTGAACCCCCGTCCGCAAACGATTCACATTAAGGCACTACACGTTTAGTCTGTAATTTATGACGGTTATGAGGCGATAGCAGACAATCTCAACATAACCCTTTCCTACTTTATTTAAACCAGATGCCGCAGGTGAAACATCAAGTCGAGGCCGCTAAAGTGGCGACAAATCTAACCCCGCAGCCGCGGGAAAGGTTGTCGGCTGTCTATATTAGGCAGCTAGTTGTAGATCGTTGCCGATTACGGATTTGCATGTTTTTAACGGGGACCTCATGCTCCTCGACGTGCTCCTTAAGCTTCAGCATCCACGTCGAAACCAGAGCGTCCCCACGTGCTTAAAGCAACTTAAGCTGACACAATTATAGCACGAAAAAACCTGCGGTCAAAACAAGCCTGTTTCGGCGCCCTTTGCTGCTTTAGTGCGGAAGCTCTGCTCACTTCTGACTCAGATTATGACAGCCTTAAAGATACAACAAGACACAAGGCTTAAGGCTGGCCCTTCAATAAGCCGATAAAGTCTTTATGTTTAGAGCTTTGATTTTTTTAATGTTCTGTATTCCTTTGCTGGCAAATGCCCATGGGGGCAGAACAAACAGCAGTGGATGTCACAACAATAGAAAGACGGGGGGCTACCACTGTCACGGATCAAGAGCGCCTGTGGTCAAAAGGTTTTTAGGTTCCTCTAAAAAAGTTGGCCGCCTGGTTTATTTCAACACCAAATCACTCAAATACCACTCGCCAAACTGCAGATGGGCAAAGGCTTGCACTGTGAACTGCATCAGTACGGGTTTAAACACAGCGCTGAAAAGAGGTGGGGCGGCCTGTAAAGTATGTGGTGGGCGCTGAATTTTTAAGGCTTGCTTGCTGATATTCAACAAGGTTTCAATAGAGGTGTTAGTGTAGCCTTAAACCATCAAAGGGGAGTTTTGAAAATGTCTATAGCAGTTAAAAATCATATGACACCAATGCCAAATTCAATTGATCACGACAGGACTGTCGCGGAGGCTGAAAAAATGATGAAAGAAAATTCATGTCACCACCTTCCTGTTTTAAATGGTGGAGCTTTAGTGGGAATCATCACCGAGACAGATTTAAAAAGAGTTGAGCGCTTGCCTAACAACGATAAGTTTAAAGTTGAACACGTGATGACTGAAAACCCGCATATAGTTAAACCCACTGAAGATGTTTACCAAGTGGCTATGCTGATGTTTCAAAAAAAGATTGGAAGTGTGATTGTGTCGAGTGGTGAGGATCACCCGTGGGGAATTTTCACTTCAACGGACGCTTTAGGCTACTTCGCTAAAAGGTAGTTAAGCGCTAAAGTTCGGACTGTTTTTCTTGCAAAAGGTTTATTTCTTTTTTGAGCAGGTGAATCTGATCAAGCAAATGCATAATAACCTCTAGAGAGGACGTGTTCGTATCAAAAATACTTTGAAGATCGTTTAAAAGTTTTATGCGGCTCAAATCCTCGTCATCAAATGCTGGTCCTTCTGGAGCGGCAGGCACAACTAAATCAGCCTCGAGCCACTCGATCAATATAGCTTCTTTAACATTGAGTTGTTGGCAGACATACTTCATTTCAAGTTTTTTCATTTGCCCTCCTCCATTCTAGCTGCGTATTTGCTCAAGACAGTTTTGAGTTCGTCATCAATTTCTTTAGGAAGGTCGATTTGAACAACCGCGTAAAGATCGCCGGGTGCACTTGTTTTTCTGATGCCCTTGCCTTTGATCCTTAACTTCGATCCGGTGGTCACTCCTTTAGGAAGGTTCAAATCAACAGCTCCGTCCACAGTTTCAACTCTAACACTTTTTCCAAGCAGAGCTTTTTCAAAGGGAACTTTAATTTTGATCTCTAGGTCATCACCAACACGTTCAAAAGTTTTTGAAAGTTCAACTTCAATTTTAACGTAAACATCACCAGCAGGTCCGCCTTCATAACCAGGCTCACCACGCTCTTTGAATTTTATTTTTTGACCCGAATTGATTCCGGCTGGAATTTTTGTAGATATTTTTTTGCCATCGTTAAGAGTCAAAACCTTTTCTGATCCTAAAACAGCATCTTTAAAATCCACCGCAAGTCGGTAAGTTACGTCTTCGCCTTTACGGGGTCCGCGAGGTCTTTGGCGAGCACCTGAAAAGAAATCTTCAAATCCACCGCCCCCAGCTCCACCAAAGTTTTGGCGGAAAATATCTTGGTATCTGGCGTTGTCAGCACCCTGAGTGTAGGAGTAGTAAGAGGAGCCATCATCTTGGCTGTATCTACCGGCTTGTCGCCTTCTAGGATCAAAGCTGCCAGAGTCGTAGGTAGACCTTTTTTCTTTGTCGCTTAGTGTTTCGTAAGCCTCACTGACCTCTTTAAACTTTTCTTCAGCCGACTTGTCATTGGGGTTTAAGTCCGGATGGTATTTTTTTGCTAATTTTCTGTAAGCTTTTTTAATCTCAGCATCGTCTGCTTTTTTTTCAACACCGAGGACTTTGTAGTAATCTTGATCCATAGATTGCATATTAAACACAAAATCAAAGCGGGCACCACTTAATCTGTTTAAATTGTAATTAGGGAACTTTTCTGTGGGATCAGACTTGGCGTTTATTCAAGCTAGACTGCTAAATATTGGAAATCATTAAGACTATAAGAACGAGCCTAAACCCATGAGTTCGCCATCATCATAGCCAGAACTCTCAATTAAACTGCTCTCAAACTTAGAAAAAGACATTCTTTCTAGCCCAAAATATTGAACAAACTCAAAAATCCACTTTGGAACACTGGTGAGGGTTTTGATCTCCAGGACCGCCGAATCCGAAGGCATGCCTTTTAAAAAAGCTTTATGGTCGTAATTAGTGAGTTCAAAGTTACCGGGGCAGACATCGAATTTTTCTGTTTGCAAAACTTCAAATCACGATCAAATGTGATTCTCACGTACTCATCAAAAACTGAAAAAAAAGGCAAGTCGTTTGTATTGTGTGAGTATTTGAGGCCTTGCTAAAATCAAACCGCTTGAAGAGGTGAGGTCCCTTAAGCGTTTTTTAGTTGAGCGTTTAGCAGATATCTTTTTCAAAAGTTGTTTTTGATTTTCATATCTATAAGAGCTCTTTTAAATTTTAATTCTTTTTCGATCTTCACTCGTTTGATCTTAAACTGATTGGCCAAGAGCTTTTTTCTTTTTTCAACGCGTTCACCAGTAAAACCAAGGGATCCTCAAAAAAGATTACACAAACTTGTCTAAACTTTTAACGTTTTCCTGATGCTAAATCTAACTTAATGCTTGAGCGTTTAAACTTTAAACAGCTTTGTTTATTTTTCAATTTATATGATCAGAGTTAATAATAAAAAAAGGGCCAGCTAGAAAGCTGGCCCTTTTTTTTAGAACGTTAAACTTATTCAAGTGATTTACTCATCAGAGCAATTGTTGAATTTTAGACTGTACTTAGTTATTAAGAGCGCCGTCTAAAATCCAATCTGCAAGTGCTTGTCTTTCAGCTGCAGGTCTCATTCCCCCGGGCGGCATTAAGTCTCCACCAATGCCCTCCATACGCTGCCAAATTTCACTATTGTCTGGTTGACCAGCGATCAAGCTGTTAGAAAGAGATGCAAAATTTGCAATGTCTAGATTTCCTTGGCTGCCGTGGCAAGCTTGGCAAGATTGAAAAGCTCCTTGAGCACTTGAACCCTTAAGGATTGTGAGTGTGGGCGCCACTCTAAAACTGAATGCTGAAGCTCCAGTTACGGACACTGCTGTTGGACTTGTCACAACTACGTCATAAGAGCCTGCTCCAAGACCAGTTGGCGAGGTGCATGTGAGTTGTGATGCAGAGCTTACAACAACTGAAGTGCAGTTTGAGCCACCAACGGTTGCAGTCATACCACTTACAAAACCAGTTCCAGAAACTGTGAGTGTTGTAGACTGACTGTTTATATAACTGCTGGGCGAAACAGAAGAAAAAGTAGGTGGTATGGATCCATATATAAATGCATTGGCAACGGTGTCAGAACTTCCATCAGTATTGGTTAAAGTGATGGAAACACTTCCAGAGGAGTTGGCCGGTGTGACACAGGTCAGTTGAGTGGAAGTAACCACTGAGACATTCGTACAGTCGGCGGCTCCAAACCTAACATTTATTCCAGTGGAAAAATTTTGACCTAAGAGGGTAACGTTTGTACCACCGGCAACAGCGCCTGATGTAGGAGATATCGAGGTGAGCGTAAGAACAGTTTCTTCATTGCTGCTTTCATCACTAGTGATAGGAGTGCTTGAATTCTCTCCACAAGAAATCAATAGAATAGATAGGGCGATTAGGTTTGCTTTTTTTATTAAATAATTCATAGGGCTAATTGTCCGATGTAAGTGCTTTTTTTGGAATGGTCTAAAGTCTAAGAAATGAGCCCTATGTTGTCAGCTGAAATACAGCTTATTTCAAATTAAGATAAAGTCGCTAATGCGCTTTAAAACCACCTTGTCTTTTAAGATTTTTAAATGTCCCAAGGTTTCTGTGGTCATAAATTCATGATTTGTAAGCTCGACTAGTTCTTTGAAGCTTTCATATGAGCAGGTAGGATCGCCTTTATCATGCACCATTAAAAAATGTGAACCAATTTTATGAGTTTGCTTTTTTGGAGAAAGCTCGGGCCATTCAGTTCCGTATATATCCGAAAGAAACTCTAAAGAGTTGAGAAGCATTTTGTTAGAAAGGCCAAACTTTTTAGTGTTGATAAAAAGGTTTTCAAAAAAATCAGTTGGGGCAGAGATCATAACGATGCGCTTATTTTTTAAGTGGGGCGTTGTTTGGTTTAAAACTGCTAAGGCGCCCATGGAGTGACCAATGATAGAAACAACTTCATGACCTTGATACTCAATAAATTTAAGACTTTCTTTTACATCGTCAACAAAACCAAAAAGGTGAGCCGTGTTTCCCTCTGATTTGCCATGGCCAATGTGATCAAAGGCCCACACATCAAAACCCTCACTCACAAGATGATCTATTAAATGTGTGAACCTTACAGAGGTGTCAGCCCAGCCGTGGCTTAAGAGGACATGTTTGTTTTCACTTCCCAAAAAATGGTGAAGTGCAACCTGACCTTTAATTGTTTTTACTTTGTAAGTTTTTGAAGGCCTTTTTTTTGTTCTAAAGGCGTAGTCTCTTCTGCTGTGTGGTTTGAAGAGCTGATTGAGTGCAAATTTGGCACTTCCGGTTTTAGATATTTTTGCATAGATGCTTGTGAAGGCCATCAACAGTCTAGGCTTAAGCCCTCTAACTTCAGTTGAAGGGTCAAAAAATATTTCATTAGATTTATTGTTTAATCGAGTCATTTTTCATATTAGAGCCTGGATAGACTTGTGAATCAATCAACCTCAGAAGCACTGGTTATGATCATTTCTTTTTTTTCATGTTGTTATTTCGGTAGTGGAATAAATTCACTGCTGTCCCCAGGAACTTTAGGAAAATTCCCAGCCCTCCAATCAATCTTAGCCTGTTCTATGCGCTCTTTTTTAGACGAAACAAAGTTCCACTCAATATAACGCTTAGAGAGTGGCTCTCCTCCGATAACTGCTACAAAAGAGTCCTCGGTTGCCGTGATCGAAACAGACTGTTCGTTTAGAATGGCCATATGGTGTGCTTCAACTTTCGTGTTCTCAATTTTTACCTGTCCACTGACCACGTACAATGCGCGTTCTTTTGAAAGAGGAAGCTTAAGCTGTTCACCTTTTTTGAGTTTGGCCTCGATATAAAGTGTTTCGCAAAAAGTTTTTACAGGTGAAGTCTGGCCGTAAGCTGAACCAATTAAAATTCTAACGGGAGTGGACCCTACATTAAGACTTGGAATTTCTTCTTTGTCATAATGATGAAAAGAGGGGTCTCTTTCTTCATCTTTTTCGGGAAGGGCCATCCAAAGCTGAAGTCCGCTGATTTTTCTACTTTGATCTCTCAACTCGGGGCGTTCACGCTCTGAATGGGTGATCCCTTTACCCGCAACCATAAGATTGATCTCGCCAGGTTTGATGACCTCGTCATTTCCAAGTGAGTCTCGGTGAAGAACCTCCCCCTCAAAAAGGTAGGTCACGGTCGCTAAGTTTATATGTGGATGGGGACGCACATCGAATTTATCTTCTGAACTTAAATGAGCAGGACCCATTTGATCAAAAAAGATCCAAGGGCCCACCATACGTTTTTTTACGTAGGGAAGAAGGCGCCGAACTCTAAAACCGCCACCAAGGTCTCTTTCTTTGGGTTTGATGATCATCTCAACTTGCTTGCAAGGTTGATCAAGGCATTCTTCGTTGTTGTGGTTTATGTTGTGTGTACTCATAGGTTGAGCATCCAAAAAATTCCAATTTAAATCAAGTTTGGAGTCAATTGTGGTTTTTAGTATTTGAAACCTAAATGTGACTTTATTTAAACAGTCTGCTGAATTAAAGTTCATCGGTTTCTGTAAAATGAAAAGTCATGGTCATACGAGCGCTACTACTAACTCCTCTTCTGATGTTTACGTTCTATTATTTTACGGATTCTTCAGAAGCTGGCGGTATAACAAAAAAGCACAAAGCCTTTCAGACCTGTGGGTCTTTGAGCTTGGGTGATTCTCAAGAAAAATTCAACGACCTAGAGATGAAAGCCAATAACTTAGTTGAAGCTGATTATGACACTGAATCTTCAGCTTGTGGTTTAAATAAAAACAAAAGGATGAACACATTAGATCCTGCGGGAAAGCTCAATGAAGAATACGACTTTTTCACAGGTCAAAAAGAAGTCCGGTCCGATTAAAGTAAAGCCCACTAAAGGCTAGTCCAATTTTAGGTAGAAGCGGCCAAGTTTTCTGAAAGTTTTGACGATAAATTTATATGAAAAAAATGTTTTGCGCCTTAATAATTTATTTGCTTTTAGCAAACCAGGCCTTGGCAATAAAAAAAAAGAAAATCAAATGTGCTGGTGGAGCCAAGCATAAAGTTCATCTTACTTTTGACGATGGCCCTAAAATACCTGAAACATTAAAAATTTTAGATAGTTTGAAAAAATTTAAGCCTTCAGTAAAGGCCACATTCTTTATCACAACGACTCATTTTGATTTCGTGATGAAAAAAGAACCCTCGCAATACTCGAGATCAGAAAAAGCCAAAATAGCAGTATTAGAAATAATGAAACAAGAGGGGCATACTTTTGGTAGCCACTCACACGTTCACTTGGACCATGCAGGGGGTCAACAAAATAGCAGAAGAGAGATCAATCAAAACCTAGAGCGTAACAATGCTATTTGGAAAAAGCTAAAACTTCCTAAGCCTGCTCCTTTTAGATTTCCTTACGGCGCAGGCTGGTTTAAAAATCAAAGTTCAAGAACTGAAAAAGAACGTCTTATTTCATTAAAAGCAATCAAGGAGAATGGTTTTGTTCCCCTTCATTGGGACATTGATTCTTGGGACTGGAGTAAATACAAAAGAAAGGCCTTGCCTGATTCAGTACTCCAGCAGATCTGTACTCATAAAGGTGGAGTGGCACTTTTCCACGACATACAATCCTCTACAGCTGAAAATATTGGTCTAATAATGGAGTCTATCAAAGCTTCTGGGCACGAGCTTGTTTCCTATAATGAGATAAAAACAGTGTCTGACAGAAGAGATGGCGGGCTTTTGTCTTTTGGCGACTCTGCAGCAAGTTTATTTTACTGCAATAAAAAAGTGAGTGCAATTGATCAGGCATGGGAGACGTGTGAAGATCTAAATCAAAACTCTTATGACTACGGCGGCAGCAGAGCCATACAGTCTACGGACAAGGATGGTAAATAAAATGTTTAGTAAGCTTACATTAGTTTTATTTTGTTGTCTGCAAGCTCAACTTGCTTATGGAATCCAAATAAATTCTGTTTCGAATATTGAACTCAAAAAAATCTATATAGGTCTTTCATCTGAAAAACAGAGACTGCCTGTTCTTAAAGAAATGGATCTTATCACAGGAAAAACTAAAAATATAAAATTGGTCAAAGACTTTAAAAATAAGGATCTATTAGGGCTTTATACTTATAAAGACAATCTTTTTGTTGTAGCCCAAGAAATGAGAGCTGAAGGGTTTAAACCGTCACTGCTCATTTACAATAAAAAACTCAAGAAGTGGAAAAATTCAGGTCAGTTTGATTGTAAATCTTTTGACACTCTAATTTTTCAAAAAGGAAAAGCTTCTATCGAATGTGAAGAGATCAATTGGGGTAAAGAAGGTGGTTACAAGACTTCCATTAAAACTCTAAGTATCAAAGAAGATGTAGAAAAAGTAAAAATGATATTACCTTTGGTTAAAGTTGAAGGTGAAATCCTTAGAGTGGAATTACTAGGAACACCGACCATGTCTAGTGGAATTAAGATTCAAAGCTTAAAAGGAAAATCCTGGAGAACGCTAAAAGAGTATAAGGCTTCAAGCATCTAAAGAAGGATTAAAATCATAAAGTTCAGACTGGGCTGCGAATGGATCTGCATCAAAAGCGGTGCTCTGTAGTTCTTTAGATGTCTGTTTTCTATCAGGAGCAAAGTTCTCCACTAAATTCCAAAAGTTTTTTGAATGGTCCTGATGTTTTAAGTGCGCCAGCTCATGAATGATCACATAGTCTTGAATTTCAGAATTAAAAACGGCGAGCTTCCAATTTAGATTTACTTTTCCTTCCGAACTGCAGCTTCCCCACCTTGCTTTTTGATTGCGGTACGAAACAGACCTTGGAAAAAGCTGCATCTCTTTAGCCCAGTGGTCAACTTTAGCATCTAAAACTTCAGAGGCCTTTAGTTTGAAAAAGTACAAGAAGCTCGTGTGAAGTTTTTCTTGAAAGTCTACTTTTTCAAGCTCTTGCCAATTTAAGGGGAAAAAGTATTCAAAAGACTTTTCCATGAATCTAATGTGCGGTTTTTTAGTAGAGCTGGGGGAAAAAACAAGCTCATAAGGCCCTCCATTCCATTTAAAAACCTGACCGCTTTGCCATTTTTTTTGAGGGTTTTTAGAAAGTCGTTTTTTAGCCTCATCCACTTGTTTCTCGATCCAGTCATGGTGGGGCATTAGAAGTGACAGAATCTCTTTATCGGAGCTGCTTTTATTGGCAGAAACCTCAAGGTTGGCTTTAGTTGAAACCCTAAAGCGCAGCCCTCTTAGATTTTTTTGCGTATAAGCTCTACAGGGCAAGAGAAGTTCTCAAAGCTGAGCTCTGGGGGCAGTCTTTGTTCATGTTGTTTATTAGGCATATTTGGCTTGTAAACTGAAGGCTTGCGCTCTTGACGCTTTTTATAGCCCATCAGCTCAAAGAGCTCTAACTGCACTGATTCAAACAACCCCATCCCATTACTTCCTATCCCAAAACTTCTGTCCCATAACTATAATGCAAAGTCCTTAGACTTGTCCAAAGCCAAGACCTGTTTTAGTTTACAGCTGTCAGGCCCCATACAATGGCGCTCTATGCCAATCCCGTCAGGTCCGAAAGGAAGCAGCGGCCGTATGGAGCACATGTGATATGGGTCTCCTGGCACTTTTTTTTTCAGATCTAAGCATAGGGGAAATATGTCATATCAGGTCATAGCACGTAAATGGAGACCCCAGTCGTTTTCGACACTCAAGGGACAGTCTGCTGCTAGACGCACACTCCTCAATGCTATTTCATCAGACCGTTTGCACCATGCACTTTTGTTCACGGGTCCAAGGGGAACGGGAAAAACTTCGACAGCCCGAATTCTTGCAAAAATTTTAAGATGCACAAATCTGCAACCTGATTCCACTCCTTGTGGAAAGTGCGAGGACTGCATTGAAATTTCTGCAGGCAGAAGCCTTGATGTTTTAGAAATTGATGGAGCTTCGAACAATGGTGTCGACTCTATTCGTGAGTTGAGAGACCAGGTAAACTTCAATCCTTCATCGGGTTCTAAAAAAATCTACATCATTGATGAAGTGCATATGCTTTCAAGCTCTGCCTTCAACGCCCTACTTAAAACTTTAGAAGAGCCACCTGACGGTGTCTACTTTATGATGGCCACCACTGAGGCGCACAAACTTCCCAAAACCATTCTTTCAAGATGTCAGCGCTACGATTTTAAACCCGTACCACTTACAGAGGTGATTTCACTTTTAAAAGAAATTTGTGAATCTGAAAAAGTTAAATTTGAAGACGATGCACTATTTTTGATTGCGCAAATGGGTGAGGGCTCGGTCAGAGACTCGCTTTCATTTTTGGATCAGTGCATCACCTTTGCTAATGATGAGCTTACAAAAGATTCTGTCATTGAAAACCTTGGTGTCACTGACATCAGCCATTTCAAAGGTCTTCTAGAGGTGCTTATAAAAAGAGACGCGACTTCTTTGATTAAAGAACTTAAAGTGATCAACGGCTTTAATGTAGAGCCGCAAACGTACCTAGAAGATTTGGTCTTACACATCAGAAATCTCATTTTATTTAAAGTTGACTCTGGAAGCTTAAAAACTTCGGAGGCTTATTCAGAAACTGAAAAAAATATTTATTTAGAGCTTTCTGAAAAAGCAAACCTTGAAGACCTCTATATTCTTTTCGACATATGCTTTAAAGGAACTGTGGAGCTGACTAGGTCTTTTAACCCTTCGGCACTTTTAGATGTGACGCTGCTTAAGGCGGGGACTTCACCTTTTTACGAGGATCTTTTGGGAGCGCCTGCACAGGCTAGCAGGCCTCTACAAAAAAAAACACTTAAGCTGGAACCAAAAATAGAGAAAAGAGAGTCCATTCCCGCAGCCGGTAAGGTTGTTAAAGTTCAAACTGAAGAAAAGGTTGTAGAAGCGGCTCCTGCCGATCAAGCAGTTGAGACTTGGAAGGGTTTTGTTGCTAAAGTAAAAGGCCTAAATCCAGTAGTGGGTTCTAAACTTGAAGTCTGCTCTTACAAGCTTAATTCAGATACAAAAGTATTGAGTCTTTCTGTTGATGATAAAAACTCTTTTTTAAGAGACCAAGTGAATGACCCTAAGTTTATTGAAATTGTTGGAAATTATTTAAAATCTTTTTGGGGCGAAGACATGACTGTGGACAGTGGCAAGCCAACTGAAGAACACGCGCCTTCGATGAGTGAAGAGAAACAGCAAAAACAGGAAGACAAAGAAGCGAAGATGAAGGTGGATGTTGAAAATCACAGCATCATTAAGTCGATGAAAGAAAAATATAAAATTGAAATTAAAAATATTAAAGAA
>Ga0209309_10003296_pt1 | contig 14059 bp, 4 predicted proteins | sample COGITO_mtgs_1204_2_FD_184807 | JGI IMG/M metagenome (GOLD analysis project Ga0209309, IMG submission 184807) | Pelagic marine microbial communities from North Sea - COGITO_mtgs_120412 (SPAdes) (version 2) | ecosystem: Environmental > Aquatic > Marine > Epipelagic ...
CGGCGCGACCGTGACCTTCGACACCGGGAATCTGTCCGGCGGGATCCGAATCGGACGTGCGAACGGCCTCGCCGATCTGCGGATCGAAGCGGGCAGTACGGTCGTCGTGGATGACAGGCAGTTCCTGACCGCGTTCACCGCCAATACCGGGGGGGCGGCCTCCTTCGACAATGCAGGTACGATCACCGTCGGGGCAGGCGGTCAGTTGCGCGGACTGGCGGGGACCGTCAACCGCGGCACGCTGACCCTGGCCGACGGCGCCAGCATTCTGGAAAACGCGCAGATCGACAATTTCGGCACGCTGACCCTCACCGGCAACGGGATTCTCAACTCCAGAGCCTTCAGTTCCGCGCCGTCGGCGACTATCGCCATCACCAATACCGGCACGATGAACGTGAACGGCGGGGCAGGCACGACGCTCAGCATGAGCGGCGACTATTTCGCGCAGGACGGCACGTTGAACATCGCGGCGGGCAGCACGATGAGCGATATCGCCACCTTCGCCACGGGGGCGACCAGCACAGGCGCCGCCACCAGCGTGGCGCAGAACGCCGTCCTTTCGGGAACGCTTTCGGGTACTGGCACCCAGTCCGGTACAGTCAGTGTGTCGGCGGGCACGTTCGATGTCGCCGGAACGCTGGATTTTCAGGGCAGATCGACCTTCGACGGTAGCAGCGGGTTCACACTGACCGGGGGCACCGTGACCGGTGCTTTGCGCGTCGGCGGCAGCGGCACGAACACGCTGGCGGGCACTCTCGACGACAGCCTTACCGTTACGGGGAACACGGTCACGGTCAATGGGGCGACCAGTGCGTCGAGTGTCGGGGTCGACGACGGTATTCTGGCCATCGGCGCGAACCAGACACTGACGGCGGGCAGCCTGACCGTGGGCAGGTTCGGCACGCTGGCCATCGGGACGGATGCGACGTTCACGGGCACCGGCAACACCTACACCAATTCCGGCACGACAACGGTTGCGGATGGCGGGACGATTCAGGATGCGGGCGGAATCGAGAACCAGGTGCGCGGCACCATCACCTTCGCGGGCAACGGCACGCTTGATGCAAACACCGACTTCACGGGCAGCGAGTCGATCCAGAACGCCGGCACGCTGGTGTTCAACGGCACCAGCACCGCGGTCTCGCTGAGCGGCAACAACCTGACGCAAAGCGGCGACGGCTCGCTGGCGGTGAACGGTACCGCCCAAGTGTTGAGCGTCGCGGTTCTGACCAATAACTCGACCTCAGCCACGGCGATCGTGGTGGCAAGCGGTGCGACGCTGAGCACTTCGATCGTGAGTTCCAACGCCGGAACCATGGATATCGACGGCACGCTGAACGGCATCACGTCGGTGCTCAATAGCGGCGTGCTCGATCTGGATGGCACGATAAACGGCTCACTGCTGCTGTCCCATTTTGCGACCACCAGCACACTTGCGGGTAGGGTGAACAGCGCGCTGACGCTTGCAAGTGGCACGGCAAACGTGGACGGCGCGTTGAGCGTGAGCGCCGGTGTGCGCGTAGGCGACGGCATCAATGCGCCGAACACCGCGATATTGAACGTGGACGCGGCGCTGAATGCGGCAGGGCCCGGGATCACCGTGGACAGCGATGGCAGGCTGGACGCAAACGCGGCGATCACCGGCAATATCAACAGCGCAGGCACAACGACATTGGCCACGACGCTGACCGGCACGCTGGCCGTAACGGGCAGCACCACAACCGTCGACGGCGCCACCACCGTCTCGGGCAACACCACAGTCTCCGGCGGCACACTGAACGTGAACGACGATCTGGCGGTCGATGGCACCATCGAGGTGAACGCGGGCGGCGCGCTGAACGTCGCGGCGACCGGAACCCTGACCTCCACGGGCAGTAACTTCTACAGTTCGGGCATCACCACGCTCAACGGCGGTGACGCCACGGTGGCAGGCGAGTTCGTTACGTCAATCAGTGGTCGGGTCAACGTCACGGACAGCTCCACGATCACGTTCGACTCCAATGGCGACAGCAACGGTCGCGATCTCTTTTTGAACCAAGGCACGCTGGAACTCTCGGGTGCGGGGACCGTCCTGACCTTGGCCTCCGGTGCGCCGGGCCAAGCGACCTTAAGGAGCACGGGCAACGTGATCGTCGGTGCGGACACGACGCTACGGGAGCTCGATGCCCTTACAGTCCTAGCCGGGCAACTGACGATCGCGGCAGGCGCGCGCGTCGAGATGTTGGCCACGTCGACGGTCTCCCGTGTCGACTTGGGCGGAGTTTCCACCGCAGATATTGCCGGTACGGTCGATGCTAGAACCGTTCGTGTCCTTGGTGCGGCTACGGCCGATATCAACGACGCGACATTTCTGAACAGCGGGGCGGGTGGGGATACAGCTATCAAGCTCGACACCACGGGTGCCGTGACCTTCGACGCGGATGTAACCGGCAGCCTGACCCTAGATAGTGCGGGCACCACGACCATCGATGGCGCCTCCACCATTACCGGCGGCACCAGCGTCAGGGACGGTACGCTGATCGTGAACGCTGCATTGACGTCGGACGTCATCGTGCGGTCGACTGCGACCAGCTATGACCAGAACGCACAGGTCACCGGCGACGTCACCTCGCAGGGCACCAGCGATATCGGTGCGGATATCGACGGCAAACTGACGGTGTTCGGGGATGTCACGACCATCGATGGCGCCTCCACCATTACCGGCGGCACCGACGTCTCTGACGCTACGCTGATCGTGAACGCTGCATTGACGTCGGACGTCTTTGTGCGGTCGGGGGCGATGTATGACCAGAACGCACAGGTCACCGGCGACGTCACCTTGGTGGCCACCAGCGATATCGGCGCGGATATTGACGGCGCACTGACGGTGAACGGCGAAGTCACGACCGTTTCCGCCGCCAGCACCATTACCGGCGACGTCTCCATCACCAGCGCGGGAACGCTGTCGCTCGCAAGCAATCTGGGTGCTACCTCGCTGACCAATAGCGGCCGTATCACGAACGCAAACAACGGCGCGCATGTCATCACGCTCAGCGATACGTTCACCTCCACCGGCACGCTGGATGCAGGCACCGGGTCGCTGACGGTCAACGCGCAAGCCATCGCGCTGCGCACCGGCGGCACCGTTTCCGGCAACGTCATCCTGAACGCGGAGCTGGTGGATTACGGCGTCGACGCGACGGTCAGTGCGGACCAGAGCGCCGATATTCTCGTGTCCAACGGCGCGACCGTGACCTTCGACACCGGGAATCTGTCCGGCGGGATCCGAATCGGACGTGCGAACGGCCTCGCCGATCTGCGGATCGAAGCGGGCAGTACGGTCGTCGTGGATGACAGGCAGGCTCTGACCGCGTTCGCTGCCAACACCTCAGGTGCGGCATCGTTCGACAATGCCGGTACGGTGATCATGCGGGCGGACTCCGAACTGCGCAACCGCACCGGTACCATCAACAGCGGCACGATGACGCTCGCGAACGATGTCTTGGTGCAGGATCGCGCGCAATTCGACAATTCCGGCACGGTGACCTTCACCGGCAACGCGCAGATCGACGTCAACTCAGGCAGTTCCGTGGTGACGCCTGCCATTGCGATCAACAATACCGGCACGATGCAGATAAACGGCGGCACAGGAACCGCCGTGAGCTTCAGTGGGGATTACTTCGCGCAGGACGGCACGTTGACCATCGCGGATGGCGGTGTACTGACCGAGGTGAGCACCTTCGTCACATCGACGGGGTCCAATGCGACGACGACCATCGGCACCGGCGCGCGGCTGGCAGGATCGACGACCCGGCCCGGATCCTTCTCCGTCGCCTCGGGCACGGTGGACGCGGACGGAACGCTCGCGTTCGCAAATGCCCAGTTTAGCGGAACAGGCACCATCGATCTGGACGGCACGGTCGAGGGCACCTTGGCGCTGACTGGATCGGGGGCCAGCACGCTTGCAGGAACGATCACCGACGATCTGCAGATCAGCGCAGGCACGGTCACGGTCGATGGCGCGACCAGCGTGACGAACGACACCACCGTCACCGGCGGCAGCCTGATCCTCGACGATGGCGTGAGGCTGACGGCGGACAGCCTGACCGTGGGCAGGTTCGGCACGCTGGCCATCGGGGCGGGGGCGACCTTCACAGGGACCGGCAACACCTACACCAATTCCGGCGCGACAACGGTTGCGGATGGTGGCACGATTCAGGATACGGGCGGAATCGGGAACCAGGTGGGCGGTACTATCACCTTTGCAGGCAACGGCACGCTGGATGCGGATACGGACAACGCGGGCGGCGAGGCGATCGAGAATGCCGGTGCGCTGGTGTTCAACGGCACCGGCACGACGGTCACGGCGAGCAATGACGAGCTGAACCAGACCGGTACGGGCACGCTGGCGGTGAACGGCACGACGACCCTGTCGGGGATCACGACGCTGGACAATGCCTCTGCGTCCGCCACGGCCGTTACGGTGGCGAGCGGCGCGACGCTGGGTGCGACGGAAGTGATCTCCAGCGCCGGAACGATGGACATCGACGGCACGCTGAATGCGGCGGTGACGCGGATCAGCGGCTCGGGCCTGATCGATCTGGACGGCACGGTAAACGGCGGGCTTCGGTTGCAAAGCTCCTCGGCCACCAGCACGCTGGCGGGGACGGTGAACGGCGCGGTCGCCGTCGACAATGGTACGGCGAACGTGGACGGCGCGCTGAACGTGACCGGCGCGATCACGGTGGGCGACGGCATCGGGGCGGCGAACACCGCGGCGCTGACCATCGGGCAGGCGACCACGGCAGGTGGCGGAGTTTTCGTCGGTCGTGACGGCAACCTGACCATTTCCTCCGGCCTGACCGGCGGCGTGAGCAACAGCGGCAACCTGACGCTGACCGGCTCCGTCTCGGGCGACGTGACTTCGAATGCCGACGCGCGCAGCGCGACGTTGGCGGGAAGCATCGGCGGCGCGCTGACTGTGGCGGGGGCGACCACGACAGTGGACGGCGCGCTGAGCGTCACGGGCGGCACCACGGTTTCGGGCGGCACGCTGGACGTGGACGCGGCGCTGACCTCCGACGTGAGCGTCGGCGCGGGCGGCACGCTGGACGCGGACGCGGCGATCACGGGGGACGTGAGCAGCGCGGGCACCACCGCGCTGGCCTTGGCGATCAACGGCACGCTGGGCGTGACCGGCGGCACCACGACCGTGAACGGGACAAGCGCCGTTTCCGGCGGGACGACCGTGACCGGCGGCACGCTGGACGTGGACGCGGCGCTGAGCTCCGACGTGAGCGTCGGCGCGGGCGGCACGCTGGACGCGGATGCGGCGATCACGGGCAACGTGACCTCGGCGGGGACCGCCGATCTGGGCTCGAACATCGATGGCAATGTCACCGTGACGGACGGGACGACGACCGTTTCCGCCGTTCTCGACATCAGTGGCACGCTGGAAACCGGTGCGGACGGCACCGTGAACGTGGCCAGCGGCTTCACCGTAAACGCAATCGACAACGAGGGCACCATCGCCAACACCACCGGCGGCGCGATCACCATCAGCACCGGCACGTTCGAGGGGGCGGGGACGCTCGACGCGGGCACCGGCAGTCTGGTGATCGAGGCGAGCGGAGTCGTGACGCTGGAGGACGACGCTGTGCTGACCGGCGCGGTTTCCTTCACCACGCCGCTGGTCAATGTGGCCACGGATTTGACCTTTGCCGCGAACCAGGCCGCCGACGTGCGGGTGATCGACGGCGCGACGCTGACCATCGACACCGGGGCGGACGGCACCGTCGTGATCGGCGTGGCGAACACCATTTCGGATGTGACGGTCACCGACACCTCCACGCTGGTCGTGGCGGCGGGTGAGACGTTGCAGGCGGGCAGCCTGTTGGTGGAGCAGGGCGGGACGCTGACGCTTCAGACCGGCGCGACCTTCACCGGGACGGGGAACACTTACACCAATGCGGGCACGACGACGGTGGCGGATGGCGGGACGATCCAGGATGCGGGGGCGATCCGGAACCTCGCGGGCGGGACCATCACGTTCGCGGGCAATGGCACGGTGGACGCGAACACCGACAATACCGGTGGCGAGGCGATCGAGAATGCCGGTGCGCTGGTGTTCAACGGCAGCGGCACGACGGTCACGGCGAGCAATGACGAGCTGACCCAGACCGGTACGGGCACGCTGGCGGTGAACGGCACGGCAACCCTGTCGGGGATCACGACGCTGGACAATGCCTCTGCGTCCGCCACGGCCGTTACGGTGGCGAGCGGCGCGACGCTGGGCGCGACGGAAGTGATCTCCAGCGCCGGAACGATGGATATCGACGGCACGCTGAATGCGGCGACGGTGCTGACCGGTACGGGCGCGATCGATCTGGACGGGACACTGAACGGGGCGCTGTCGGTGCGCGACACTTCCGGCACCAATACGCTGGCCGGGACGCTGAACGGGGCGCTCGCGATCGACGCGGGCACCGTGACCGTGGACGGTACGCTGGGCACGGGCGCGGTCGCGGTGGGCGACGGTACCGGCGCGGCGAACAGCGCGCGTCTGGTTGTGGATGCGGCCCTGAACGCGGGGACAGATACCATCGCGGTACAGAGCGATGGCGCGCTGGACGTGAACGCGGCGATCACCGGCGACGTCACCTCGGCGGGCAGCACCACGCTGGGCGCCAATGTGACCGGCGATGTCGAGGTGACCGGCGGCATCACCACGGTGGACGGCGATCTGACGCTGGACGGCATGTTCGAGGTGCAAAGCGGCGCGATGCTGGTTCAGGACGCAGGCACCGTTCTGACCCTGACCGGTCCCGACCATCTGCTGACCGTTCGGGCGGGCGGCACCGCCACGCTGAACGGCGACGTCACGGGCGAGGCGTTCAACAGCGGTACGCTGCGCGTGGATGGCGGCGGGATCGGCGGCATCGAAACCGATGGCGACGGCAACACGACGATCACGAACGCCGCGGTCAGGAGAACCGTCGAAGCGTCGGGTGACGCGGTTGTCACGGTCAGCGACACGACCGTGGGCAGCCAGCTGGAATCCTACGGGTCCGCGGCGTTCGTAATCGCGCGTGCGGCTTCGGTTCCGGCGGGCACGGCCTCGATTGTGCTGGCCAGCGACGTCTATATCCTCGGCGACGGATCTTTGACGGTCAACAGCGGCGCGACCCTCCAGACGGATGAGATCGTCGAGATCTCCAGCGATGCGTCCATGGATATCGACGGCAACCTGATCATCGGCACCCGTGCGCTCATCGAAGGAACCGCGACTATCGCGGGCGATATCACCGGCGATTTCCGGATCATCGATGGCACCACCACGGTGGACGGCGCGTCGAGCGTCTCGCAGGCCCTGCGCGTTCTGGACACCGGCACGCTGGTCGTGGACGCCGGGCTGAGCAGCGACGTGAACCTCGAGGTGGCGACCGCGTCGCTGGACGTGAACGCGGCGATCACCGGCGACGTCACCTCGGCGGGCAGCACCACGCTGGGCGCCAACGTGACCGGCGATGTCGACGTGACCGGCGGCATCACCACGGTCGACGGGAACGCGACGGTCTCGCAGGGCGTGCGGGTGCGCAACGGGGCCAGCCTGACGATCGAGGCCGGGCAGACCCTGACGACGACGAGCCTGCTCAACGATCAGGGCGGCACGGTCGCGATTGCGGGGACGCTGCGCGGCACCGGCAACACGACCACCAATTCCGGCTCGACCACGGTCGCGGATGGCGGGTCGATCATCGACAATGGCGGCATCGTGAACACGTCCACGGGTACGCTGACCTTCGCGGGCGATGCGACGGTGAACGCCGATGCCGACGATGCGGGCGACGAGGGGATCTCGAACGCCGGTGCGATCGTGGTCAATGGCACGGGCACCATCGTGGCGGCGGATGCCGACGATCTGACGCAGACCGGCACTGGCACGCTGGACGTCAACGAGACCGCGACGCTGAACGGTCTGGACGTGGTCACCAACAGCTCGACCGCGACGGGGGCCATCGACATCGCCACCGGTGCGGAGCTGGAGGCGGTGAGCGTCGCCTCCTCCGCCGGATCGGTGATCGTGGGCGGAACGCTGGACGCGGACACCACGATCAGCGGCACCGGCACAATCGACGTCGATGGCACGGTCGAGGGCGCGCTGACCCTGAGCAGCAGCGGCACCGGCACGCTTGCTGGAACCGTGACAGGGGCGCTCTCGCAATCGGCGGGCAGCTTGCAGATCGACGGCACCTCCACCGTCGGGGCCTACACGCTGGGGACCGGCGGCGGGGGCACTGCCACCGCCACTGTGGGCACGGGGCTGACGCTGAACGTCGCCCGTCTCGATCTGGGGTCGAACGGGCGCCTGACGCTGGGCGACAACGCGGTGATCGGCGGCGGTAACGTCGCGCTCGCCTCCGGCGCGCAGGCCACCTTCGGGGCAGGATCGCGCTTCGCGGGCGATCTCGACCTTGCGGGCACGCTCAGCGCGCTACAGGGCGGGACGGTCAACGGTGCCGCGCGCCTCGCCGCGACCGGACGCCTGACGCTCAGCGACGGGGCCACTGGCGATACCTTCGCCATCGGCGGTGACGCGACCTTCGCGGGCGGCACGGTGGCGCTGGACGTGGACCTCGCCACAGGTGCGGCCACCGCCGATGTGCTGAGCGTGGGCGGCACGGCTACGGGAACGCTGGTGCTGGACCTCAACGACATCACGGCGGCGGGCACCTCCGGCCCGCTGGCCGCCGGTGGACTGACGCTGGTGGACGCGACGCCGGGCAGCACCGCGACGGCCACCGGCACCGCGCCGATGGACCCGACCAACTCGCAGACCTACACGATCGAGACCAATGCGGCGGGCGACATCGTGCTAACCTCCGCGGCCAACATCGCCACCACCGGACTGAACGGCGCAATCTCCGCCGCGCAATCGCTGCTGGCGGGCACGGTGGAGCGGCCCGAGCGGCCCTTCACCACCGGTTCGAATCTGGCCAATGACGGCGGGGCGGGCGTCTGGGCGCGGGTGATCGGCGGCACCGCCGATCTGCGGACACAGGTCACGGGTGCGCAGACCAGCCGCTTCGACGTGTCGAGCGAATATGGCGGTCTGCAAGTGGGCGCTGACTTGACCCGGTTCGAGACCGATGCCGGGATGGACCTGACCTTCGGCGTGCTGAGCGGCTACGCCTCGGCGGAGACGAGCCAGCCCGTGCTGGACCGTACCGGGGCGGCGGTGGCGAGCGTCACGACCCTCGATCTCGACCAGACGCATCTGGGGGTCTACGCGGTCGCGGAGATGGGGGCGCTGAGCTTCGATGTGCAGGCGCGCTATGCCCGCACGGAGTACACCGCCAATTCCAGCGGGGCGGCGGGGCTGACGCTGGCCGTGTCCGACACGGACTTCGCCACCGATGCCTATACGCTGGCAGGCTCGGCACAGTATGAGGTGCCAGTCTCGACCGTGCCGGGGCTGAGCTTCATAGGGGAGACGGGCCTTTCCGTCACCCGCACGATGGGAGAGGCGGTCACGCTGACCAATGGCGACCGGGTATCGCTGGACGCGTCCACGACGCAACTGGCGCATCTGGGCGGCACGCTGTCCTATTCCTTCGGGTCGCGCGACACGGGCCAGTCGTCGCTGTCGGGCTCGGTCAAGTATTACACCGACCTGTCGGACGACTTCACCTCGCGCGTCGATTTCGCGGGCGGTGGCGGCGAGGATGTGCGCACCTCGGCCCTGCCGGACTTCACGGAGATCGGGCTGAGCTACACCTACCAGCGTGAGAGTGGCAATGCGGGGCTGGGCACCTTGCAGAACTTCTCGGCGGAGTTCGGCACGACCGCCCGCTTCGGCGACGGATTCGACGCGGTGGGCGTGACGGCGGAGGTGCGCTGGCAGTTCTGACGCGAGAACCCTCGCATCGTTCTCCTCTGCGACGGAACCTGGAACCGGGCGGACAGCGCCACGCCGACGAATGTGGTGCGGTTCGCACAGGCGATGGAAGCTGTCGATGCGACGGGCGTGCCGCAGATCCCGATCTACGTGCAGGGCGTCGGCACCGGGCGCGGGCCGACGCAGCGGCTGGACTCCCTGCTCGGCGGAGCCTTCGGTCTCGGTCTGCTGTCCAATATCGAGGAGGCCTACCGGCATCTGGTTTTCCTCTACGAGCCGGGTGACGAGATATTCATCCTGGGGTTTTCGCGCGGTGCGTATACCGCCCGCTCTCTGGCGGGGTTCATCGGGACTGTTGTGTTACAACAGCCAGATATGACCAGCCCTCATGGGTCCTGATGTACGTGATATCTGTCACCCAGGCGCGATCAGGCGCATTCACTTCAAACTGGCGATCCAAGGTGTTGCCGGCGACGATCGCTGGCTTGCCGCCGTATCGACCCGGGCGGCTTTTGTAACCGATTTGCGCCGTGATACCTGCAAGACTGGCCAAACGCGCCACACGGCTCTCTGAGCAAGTCTCGTCAGCATCGCGAAGGTCATCGGTCAACTTCCGATAGCCATAGACCTTCCCGCTCTCTGTCCATGCTTGGTGGATCAGCTTTGTTTGCCGCGCATCTTCAACCGCACGCAGGCTTAACGGTTCTTTAAGCCATGCATCGAAACCGCTGAAATGCACAGCCAGCACGCAACACATCGACCGCACCGAAAACTCTGAGCGGTGAGCCTCTATGACCGCGTGCTTCACTCGCTGCCCGGCAGGGGTTTGCTCGCAAACCACGAGGGGGGAGACTCGCGCGCGAAGTATGCGGTCGCCTATTTTAAGATGGTACGTTCCTCAGTCACGCGGGCCAGTTCACGCTTCAAACGCCTTATCTCAGCAGCCTGGTCCGCCACCTCCGACCTGACACGTGGTGACTTCGCAAATTTGGCCTTCCAAGTGTACAGCGACTTCGTGCTAATCCCCAACCGCTCGGCAACTTCGCTGACCACAGAGCCGCGCTGGACAACCTGCGCTACAGCGTCCCGATTAAACTCATCCGTAAACCGTATTCCCTTGTTCATACCCGTCTCTCCTTGATTCCAAAATTACCAAGCTAACCGTCTACAAATCTAGGGGCACCTCAATCTGCTCATTTGTGAATCGTACCTTCATTAGTGCATTCTTTTTTTGGACGGACTGTACAGGGTTTTTGAATATTTTCAGGCGCATAGGTCAGTCACGACTTTTAAAGTGGATATTGTGAATCGTCTATAACCGGTGAGGTACTGGCCAATGTCCAGTCGAGGCATAACATCGTTCCGCGCTCATCACTTTTTATCGAGAAGTGTGCGCCGAGAGCATTAGCGCGACGGTGCATACCCGGCAGGCCAAACCCGCCGACGCGCGTAGGATTTGCGAGGACTGCGTCTACGTCAAATCCATCGCCGTCGTCACCGATAAAGACACTGGTGCTGTCGGAGCGCACCGTGATGGTCCGCGCATTGGCGTGTTTCACGATGTTGGTTACGGCCTCCTGTACGATACGCATTAAGCGTAGGTTTTGAGAGGGCCCGGGGTCAGGAATTTCTGGTTCGTCCTCGATTTGCCAATCGAAGATCAGACCATTTTGCGCCAGCAGTGGTTGCAATCGGCCGCGCAGCATGCCGAGCAGTACAGCGATATCTCCACTAGGCGTCAGGCTATCAACCATAAGAGACAGATCGCGCAGAGCTTCTTCCAGCGCATCGCGCAAGGTTGTGTCCTGAGTTTCTGAAGCTTCAATATAGGCCAGCGAATTGACCAACTGCCCGCCCACGCCATCATGCAGGTCGAGCATGATGCGCTGACGCTCTTCGGCCACAGCACGCTCGCGGTTCAGTGACTGCATTCTGCGATAGCTCTCGGCAAGCTCGATACTCTTCTCGGCAATCTGGGCTGACAGATCGCGCGTCATGGCTTCCGAACGATGTAGCGCGCGAGCCAATTCTGCGAGTAGTATGCCGACGATGCTGGTAACGAGTAGGACGGGTGCAGATTGCGCAAGGCCGAAGGGCACGAGAGACGGCGCGAAGGTCCGCGCAAATCCGCTGAGCAGAAAGATCGACACGATGGTTACCATCAAGAACCAGAACACCGCCGTCCAAAAATGGCGCAAGGTGAAAATCTGACCCAATGCGATAATTGCCAAGGCGATTGTCACGATATGAACTGCAAATAATGTGAAGAAGTCCGGCGAGATGATCATTAACGCAGATGCCACAAGCACCCATAATCCAGTGATGCGTGTGACGAACTTGATCGGAACGTTCAGACTTATGCTGGTAAAGCGCATGGCACAATACGTCTGCATAACCATCGCAATTGAGGTCAAACCCGTCTCCAACTGAAGTCCGATTTGACTGTCAAAGCGAGTCCAATGCAATGCATAGACGGATGTTGAGGCTGCGGCGGCCCCCATCCACAAAAAAATCACTTCGTGCCGACGAAACATCCAGAATACGAGCAGGCCCATACTGCTCACGAAAGCAACGGCGAAGGCTATCCGGCTCAAACCCACGCGGTAAATTAGCATGTATTGTGACTGAATGCGCAGTGCTTCAGCATCGCCTATCTGAATTGAATTCAGGATCAGGGAGCGGTCCGCTTCTGCGAATAGGCCTACAACCAGGGTGTTCTGTCCCGATGTCAAAATACCTTGGGGTACGATCCGATGGAATGGATAATTCCAGTGGCGTGGGGGATAGGGATGCGAAATCTCATCGGGCGCGGTGAATGCCCATCCATTAATGTGCAGCGATACATTGTCGGATACTGACGGCATATACACTGACACCACGTCTGAATTCACGTCCGTGCGCTGAAAGGTGAAGGTCAGCACCGCCTCCTTCACCTGCGTATAGTCAGTGAAACTGTAAGGCAGGCTCACGGGCTGGCAGGCGCCGGCAGGTTGTATCGGGCACAGCGTTCCGGTGCCTATGGATATAATGCCATCGCTATCGGTCGGGGGGCTGGGTTGGATCAACAGCAATCCCAGTGAGACAAGCGCCACCGCGGCGATGGTCACGAGGGTACCGAGGATTGTTTTCACAAAAGACCCATCCGTGTAGCGCGCAAGACGGCCTCCACGTTTGAGCTAACCTCAAGCTTACGATAGATCGCGTTAATATGGTTGCCCACAGTTCCAACTGAAATTGAAAGCCTGGTCGCGATCTCCTGCCGTCTGTACCCACGAGCCACGGCGGCAAGGACTTCTTGCTCTCGACTGGTCAGATCAATGACGGCATCGGGTGAGTGTTCCCCACGATCCGGCCCCACCAGGTTGAGCAGATAGCGGGCGATTTGAGGGCTCATCGGAGAGCCCCCCTCGATCACGGATTCCATGCTCTCCCCAATGTCGAGTTGACCGGCCGTCTTGAGGATATAGCCGCGTGCGCCGGCCCGGATTGCGGAAATTACACGGTGCTCATCACCAAAAACGCTGACGACAAGGCTGTCGCAATCCCAATCAGCACGGCGGACAGCGCGGATCAAATCGACGCCGCTGCCATCAGGCAAGCCCAGATCGATAAGCACTAGGCGCGGACGCAAATCCTCAAGCATCTGCAAACCATTTTCCAAAAGATGTGCGATGCCCGCGACGGTGAAGGCGGGATGCGCTTCGACCGCACTGCGAAAACGCGCAGCAGTGTGAAGTCGATCCTCGACGATAAGGACGGAAAAGATGTCAGACGTAGGCATGCTTGCGTATGCGTCCTTGGGAATTACGGTGCGAAAATCGTAACGGACAACACAGGCTTCGACCATCCATGCTTCCATATAGAAATTACAAAATGCCACAGCAGCAATTCGTGCTGCTACGTAATTTGAGTTGCTGCATCCCCTTGCGAAAGATCAACAAAAAGTCGCTACCCACATGGATCCATACATTCCTTGCTGTTGATGCGTAGGTTACATCTTAGCAAAAGCGGGTGGTCGTGCGCGATACATCCACATCCAATCGTAAATGCTCTATACCTAGATATCAGGGAATTTCACCATGGCTGCTCCAACAACAGCGACGATCACTGGATATTCTCGCGATACCGGCGTGGAAGGCGACGATATCACGAAGGATTTTTCCGTTCTATTATCGGGCACCG
>Ga0209309_10003298_pt1 | contig 14054 bp, 12 predicted proteins | sample COGITO_mtgs_1204_2_FD_184807 | JGI IMG/M metagenome (GOLD analysis project Ga0209309, IMG submission 184807) | Pelagic marine microbial communities from North Sea - COGITO_mtgs_120412 (SPAdes) (version 2) | ecosystem: Environmental > Aquatic > Marine > Epipelagic ...
CATTAATGCAGGGTTGATATCAGTGTAAATCGCTGCCGTCAGCGTCACGATCTGCGCTGGCCCTGCGTGCAAAGCGTCTAGGATCTGCCGTTCACGCCCCTCACGATGCAAGATCAGATCTGCGATGCGTCCCTCCGCATTCAACACTGGCTTCCCGTGGCCGGGATACAGGACCAACCCATCGCTGCGCCCCTGCATTCCCCGCAGGGAACTCATGAAGGCTGTTAGGTCGCCATCAGGTGGAGATACCAGTGTCGTGGCCCATTCCATGACGTGATCGCCAGAAAATCCTGCGGCAGCATCCCGCCAGATAAAACACAGATGGTTCGCCATGTGGCCGGGCGTGTGCCATGCCTGTAGCGACCAATCGCCACCATCTAGAACATCCCCGTCAGCCAGGATTTCATCGGGCGCGAATTGCGCATCTACGCCCTCGCCTCCGCCGAGAGGCGCACCAGCGTGCGCCAGCGCGATCATTGCATCGCTGCGTCCTGCGTGCGCGTCGCCAAAGCCATAGGCAGCGACTCCCAACTCATCCGCCATCACACGTGCCAGTGGCGTGTGATCTAGATGTGCATGGGTGACCAGAATGTGTGAAATCCGCTCACCCGGTTGCAGTGCCGCCATGATCGCCGCACGATGGTCCGCCATGTTGGGGCCAGGGTCAATCAACGCAACATCGCCGCTGCCAACCAGATAGGTTTGCGTGCCTGTGTAGGTCATTGGTCCGCCATTTGGGGCAGTAATTCGGCGCACGCCGTCCTGAACTTGATCCATCCCGTTTTCCTCGCGCTTGCACGTCCGGGGCGGAGTGCCTACCCCTATCACATGATCAGTTTCAAATGGCTCAAACGATACATGCCGCGCAACCTATTTTCGCGCGCGCTGTTGATCCTATTCGTGCCCGTGGTGGGGATTCAGCTTGTCTCCTCAGGCGTTTTTTTAAACCGCCATGTGGAGGGCGTAACCCAGCAGATGGCCCGATCCGTGGGCAGCGAGCTGAACTACGCGATTTCACTGTTCGAAGATTTGGAGAGCCGGCGTGAACGTGACCACCAGTTGGATACGGTCAGTGGGTTGCTCAATCTAACGCTATTTTTGGACGACGGTGAATTCGTTCCAGGAGCGAAGCTTGGCACGTTTGATATTTCAGGTCGTGCCGCCTTCGACGCGCTGACTGAAACGATTGATCGGCCAATCCATCTTGATACGACGTCGCTGGATAAAATCATGTTGGTGCAAGTGCGAACAGAGGTTGGCACCCTGACCGCGTTCCTGCCCGCCCGACGGATGGTCGCGGCCAACCCGCACCTGCTGTTAACGTGGACGATCCTGGTTTCCGCTGTGCTTGCAACCATTTCGACGCTGTTCCTCAGAAATCAAATCCGCCCGATCAAGGAACTGGCTCGTGTTTCCGAAGCCTTCGGCAAGGGCCGCTCGGAACCGTTCCGCCCCCGTGGGGCCGAAGAAGTGCGCCGCGCCGGTGCTGCATTCCTCGCCATGCGCACGCGGCTGGAGCGCCAGATTGAGCAGCGCACATCGATGTTGTCGGGGGTCAGTCACGATCTGCGTACACCGCTGACCCGATTGCGACTAGGCCTCAGTCTATCTGAACCGGGGCCGGATACTGACGCCATGGTGCAGGACGTTTCAGAAATGGAGGTGATGCTGGACGGGTTCCTTTCCTTTGCGCGCGGCGAGGGAATGGAGGAAACAAAAGCCTCGGATCCAGCTGAAATCGCCCGAACCATGGTCGCTAATATTCGCCGTGACGGTGCGCGCATCGCCCTATTGATCGAATCTGAAACACCGGACGAGCCGACCGTTGATCTGCGTCCCGTTGCCCTATCACGCGCTTTGCAGAACTTGCTGACCAACGCTACGCGCTACGGCGATCGGGTTCGGCTGTCGGTGCGGATGACGCGACTCAGCCTTGAATACACCGTAGAGGATAATGGCCCCGGCATCCCTGATGAGCAGCGGGAACTGGCTCTCAGGCCATTTTCACGGCTTGATGCGTCGCGCAATCAGAACGATTCCAGCGGATCTGTTGGCTTGGGCCTGTCAATTGCCGCTGATGTTGCACGAACCCATGGCGGTGCGTTGCGTTTGGAGCAATCAGCAACCCTCGGCGGATTGCGAGCCGTACTACGTATTCCACGCTAAAGCCTAGGCGCTGGCCTTGGCTTCCATTCCCTCAATTGTTTTGAGTGAACTTGCTGGGATGACCAGCGTCAACTGCAACCCGTCCGGGTAAAATTCCCGCCGCAGCTCAGCGTTCAGGGCCCGCGCTGCCTGCGCCAACAGGATTGTGCCGTAGCCATCAACGCCTGATTTTGGGTGCAAGCGCGGTGCCCGTGTGGGCATCGCTTCGCGCCATTTCAGGATCGCCTCACCCTGCTGACCACACCTGAGTGAGACCGTTAACTCTGCGTCATCCGCACTTAACCCGCCGTATTTTGTTGCGTTTGTGGTTAGCTCGTACAGCATCATCGACAGACTGCCCGCCGCCTGCGCATCAACACGCAGCGTGTCATCCAGAAGTAACGTTGGCTTCAAAGACTTCCACGGATTCAGTAAAACACTGATCAAGTCAGCAACCGAAACGAGGCTCCCATCCGGCTCTCCCGCACTGGAAACACCCAGAGAATGGGCGGAGCCGAGCGCAGCAATTTGGCCCCGTAACATCTGCACCATCTCATTGGGTGTTTCACACCGTCGACCTGCCATCGCGGTTAATGCTGAGACCATTGCGAAGGCATTCTTTACACGATGTTCCATTTCCATCGCCATGGTAGTCAGCGCCACCTCCAGCTCCTTTTGCTCGGTTATATCCCAGTTGATACCCAGCATTCGGATCGGCTGACCTTGCGCGTCTCGCTCCACAATTCTGCCACGCCCCTCAAGCCAGCGGTGCGTTCCATTGGGTAGCACGACGCGCCATTCCATGTGGTAATCGACACCCCGATCAATTGCGAGGTTCACGGCAACGTCCACATCGGGAACATCATCGGGATGTATCTGCGCGAAAAAATCAGCGATGCCATAAGCTGTTTTTCCTGGTGGAAGCCCGAAGTATTCAGCCAGTTTGGCGTCGCAGTGCACCACCTCCGCCCGCATATCCCATTCAAAACTGGCCATAGCTCCGGCCGTAAGCGCCAACTGTGCGCGCACTGAATCGCTGACTCCCCTCGAGGGACCGCTGGCTTTCTTCCTCGACTCCTGATCCGAAGCGTTCGAGCTTACCGGGGTATACATGGGCAATCCCTCCTTTCATCCATCAGTCTATGGAGCAGGAGGCGCACGGTGCAAGCCTTTGAATACGTGTATTTTTAGTGAACGTTAAGCTATACGCTAGATTAACCAAGCGACGGTAAGTTTAAGGTGTCGTTGACCTGTGCCGCTCGCTTAACTTGCTGAGTGCAGGATTTTGACAAGCTTGTCCTGCGACAACTGGAACGGGTTGCCCTTCATGGAGGATGCAGCTGCCGACGCGGTTGCGATCTGCGTGTAATCTGACGATGCCACGCCCATGTCATTTAGGCCGCGCAGCCGCATAGTCTTGGACCACGTCAAAAGCTCCAAAATTCCGCCGCGCTGCTGCGCAAACTGCGTATCAATCTGCTGCAACACCCAGTGCAGACGTGTGTGGATTTCAGTTCCGTCGATGGCTTCGTCCAAATGCGACTGCAAAACCGCGGGCAAGAGAGCACCGCAAACCTCGCCATGTGGCGCATTGGTGCGACCACCAATCACGCCAGCAAAGCCGTGAACTGCACCCAACCCTGCATTCGCCAACGCCAAGCCGCCGCACGTGCTGACCCATGCCATACTGTCCCATGCGTCGGGCGCATCATGCTCGACCAAATCGCGTATCGCCTTTAGGCCTGCTGGAATGGCTTCGCGGCAAAGGGCATCTGTCATCGGGTTGGACTTGGTTGACAGGAATGGTTCAATCACCTGCGTTATGGCATCCAGCGCCGCGGACAGCGCAACGCGGCGCGGTGCGCCCTGCATCAATGCGGGATCTACGATTGCGATATCTGGCACCATGCGGGCGTCACGCAAACTGACCTTTAGGCCCCGTTCGGGAACCGAGATGACAGCATTTTTCGTGACCTCAGCGCCTGTTCCCGCAGTTGTGGGTAAAGCGATCATGGGGATTGGTGCATGCTCCAACGGGCGGCCACTGCCGACTACCTCGAGGTACTCCGAGGGCGCGCCCGCACATGGCAGCAGTGCGGCGATGGCCTTGGCAAAGTCCATGACTGACCCGCCGCCGAGCGCGATGACCACATCAGGGTGCAGGCCATCAAATTGCTTTAATGCCTGCTCAACATTTTGCAACGTTGGCTCATTTTTACAGCCAATCGTATCCACCCTAAGGCCCGCAGCTCTGCATGCATCGATCAGCCATTGTGCGCGCGCAACGGCAGAACCGTGGACCAATAGCGCAGTTTTGCCATATGTAGCTGCCAGCGTGGCGGCTTGCTGACCTTGGCCGCGTCCGAAATGCAAAACCTGCGGGCTGATGAATGAAAACATTCGGGAATTCCTTTGGAAGTGTTTTGGTTTGGGCTGCAGATCAATCCATAGAATGGAGATCGGCGCCTGCCCTGTTAGCCGCAGGAGCATATCCTGAACGAACTAGTTAGGGAATTTGGGGCCACCGAAATGGCCCCAAATCAGTTTACTGCTGCCAAGACTGGATCAGCTCTTCGTACGAAATCGTGACCGGAGTCTCGTCTTCGTTCTCCAGCTTTGGCTTTGGCGAACCGGGCTGGGACAGCCAGTACTCCGGATCACTCTCTTCGTTCAGGAGTGGACCAAATTCACCTTGGACGCCTGCACGCTCGAGACGGGCCATAACAGCTTCTTGATCGGCACAAAGTCCGTCGAGAGCCTCCTGTGGAGTCTTCGCACCGGACATAGCGTCGCCGATGTTCTGCCACCACAGCTGGGCCAGCTTTGGATAGTCAGGTACGTTCGTGCCTGTTGGCGACCACTGAACGCGTGCTGGTGAGCGGTAGAACTCAACCAAACCACCAAGACGTGGTGCGCGCTCTGTGAAGCTTTCATGCTGGATGGTCGATTCACGGATGAATGTCAGACCAACATGGCTTTTCGCAACATCAACGGTCAGCGACGTGACGAACTGGGCGTAGAGCCAAGCTGCCTGTGCGCGATCAACTGGTGTGGATTCCATCAGCGTCCAAGCACCGGCATCTTGGTAGCCAATCTTGGTGCCTTCGGTCCAGTACGCACCGTGGGGCGAAGGAGCCATGCGCCACTTTGGCGTGCCATCTTCGTTCATCACGGGCAGGCCCGGCTCAACGGATGCTGCGGTAAACGCGGTATACCAGAACATCTGCTGCGCAACGTTACCCTGCGCAGGAATTGGGCCGGCCTCAGAGAATGTCATGCCGGCAGCTGCGGGTGGGGAGTACAGTTCCAGCCACTCGATCGCCTTGGTCACAGCGTAAACTGCTGCTGGGCCGTTGGTGGCACCACCACGCGCAACGCAGGAACCGACGGGCTGGGAGTTTTCGTTTACACGGATACCCCATTCGTCAACAGGCAGGCCGTTCGGCTCACCCACGTCGCCTGCGCCAGCCATCGACAGCCACGCATCTGTATAGCGCCAGCCCAAGGATGGGTCGCGCTTGCCGTAGTCCATGTTGCCATAGACATCACCCTCAACACCCAAACGCGACAGGTCGCGGCCGGTGAAGAATGCAGCGATATCCTCATAAGCGGACCAGTTCACTGGCACACCCAGCTCGTAGCCATACTCAGCCAAGAAGTCGGCCTTGTTGATATCGTCGTTGAACCAATCGTGACGGAACCAGTAAAGGTTCGCGAACTGCTGGTCGGGCAGCTGATAAACCTTACCGTCCGGCCCAGTCGTGAAGGACAGACCGATGAAGTCGTCCAGGTTCAGGTTCGGGTTGGTTACGCTAGCGCCTTCGCCAGCCATCCAATCCGTCAGGTTGCGCGCCTGCTGATAACGCCAGTGCGTACCGATCAGGTCGCTGTCGTTGATGTAGGCGTCATAGATGTTCTGACCGGTCTGCATTTGTGTTTGCAGCTTCTCGACCACATCACCCTCACCGATCAGGTCATGTGTGACCCGAATGCCGGTGATGGCGAAAAACGCGGGTGCCAGTACGTTTGCTTCGTACTCGTGCGTTCCGATCGTCTCGGACACCACGTTGATTTCCATGCCTACGAACGGCTGTGCGGCATCGATAAACCACTGCAACTCAGCCTCTTGATCCGCGCGGGACAGCGTGGACAGTTCGCCGATTTCACTGTCGAGGAAGGCCTGACCGGCCTCCATGTCAGCAAAGGCAGGTGCGCCAAGGATGCAGAATACAGCACCTAAAGCGGTCGTTCCTTTTAGTCGCAAGTTCATATCTTGTTCCTCCCTAATTCAGAACAATTGGGGTCACGCGGCTCTTGCACACCACATGACCCGTTACCTCGTTCACACCCAGCGAAAGACCGCGAGGGCGAAAATGAAGCATACGATCAGAGCTCCCCATTGGGGTGCGCTGAGCAGCCCGAGCCAAGCCAGATTGATAAAGGCCGAGCCCAGTAGCGTGATGAACAATCTGTCACCGCGCGTCGTTTCGATCTGGAGTATGCCGACGCGCGGCACCTCCGGAAACTTGATCGCCAACACAGTGAAGGTGACGAGTATAGCCGCAATGATCACGAAAAAAGTGGCAGTCGGTATAGTCCAAGCCATCCATTCCATTGGATTTACTCCTCTTTCGTTGTTTACACACGGCCCAGGGCAAAGCCCTTGGCGATGTAGTTGCGGACAAAATAGATAACCAAGGCGCCGGGCAGGATCGTCAGCACACCGGCAGCCGCCAGAACGCCCCAGTCTATACCGTCTGCGCCCACTGTGCGCGTCATAGTCGCGGCGATGGGCTTTGCGTTTACACTGGTCAATGTGCGGCTGAGTAGCAGCTCAACCCACGAAAACATGAACAAGAAGAACGCCGTCACACCAATCCCCGAAGCCACGAGCGGCGTAAAGATCCGAACGAAGAAACGTGGGAACGAGTAGCCGTCGATATAGGCCGTCTCGTCAATCTCTTTTGGTACGCCCCGCATGAACCCCTCAAGGATCCAGACAGCCAGCGGCACGTTGAACAGCGCATGCGCTAGCGCCACCGCGATGTGCGTATCGAACAGGCCGATGGAGCTGTAGAGCTGAAAGAATGGCAGCGCAAAAACTGCTGGTGGTGCCATCCGGTTTGTCAGCAGCCAGAAAAACAGATGCTTGTCGCCAAGGAACGTATACCGGCTGAACGCATAGGCCGCTGGAAGCGCAACAGCCAATGAAATCAACATGTTCAAGACGACGTAGATCATCGAGTTCACGTAACCCATATACCACGACGAATCCGTTAGGATCGTCAAATAGTTGTCGAATGTCAGATCGCGTGGCCACAGAGTAAAGGCGTTCAGGATCTCGGTGTTGGTCTTCAGGCTCATAACCAGCAGCCAATAAATCGGCAACAGCAGGAACAGCAGATACATGCCCATGACGATGGCACTGCCATTCACCTTTGGCAGAAAGGAACCTGATTTGGACATTGTGCGTGTGGAGTCAGACATCAGTGACCATCCCTTTTATCGAGGTTCGTCATCACGGTGTAGAACACGTACGACACCAGCAGGATTACGAGGTAATACATGATCGAGAAGGCTGCCGCAGGGCCAAGGTCGAACTGTCCCAGCGCCATCTTGACCAAATCGATCGACAGGAACGTAGTCGAGTTTCCGGGACCGCCCCCTGTCACAACGAAGGGTTCAGTGTAGATCATAAAGCTGTCCATGAACCGCAGCAGGATCGCGATCATCAGCACGCCCATGATCTTGGGCAATTCGATGAACCGGAACACGCTGATCCGACTCGCCTGATCAATCTTTGCCGCTTGGTAGTAGGCGTCAGGGATGGATTGAAGTCCGGCATAGGCCAGCAGTGCCACCAGCGAGGTCCAGTGCCAAACATCCATGACGATGACCGTGATCCACGCAGCGTAGAAATCTTGGGTATAATTATAGTCGATGCCGATTGCGTTCAGCGTATAGCCCAGCAGGCCAATATCGACGCGTCCGAAAACCTGCCAAATCGTGCCGACCACGTTCCATGGGATCAGCAAAGGTAGTGACATCAGAACAAGGCACAGCGATGCCCAGAAACCCTTTTTGGGCATGTTGAGTGCCACAAAAACACCCAGCGGAATTTCGATCAGCAAAATGATCGTGGAAAACGCGATCTGGCGTCCCAAGGCATCCCACATCCGCTCGGACGCCATCATGGTTTCAAACCACTCAAGTCCCGCCCAGAAGAACATATTGTTCCCGAACGTATCCTGAACCGAGTAATTCACAACAGTCATCAGAGGGATGACGGCGGAAAACGCGACCAGTAAAAGAACAGGTAAAATCAGAAACCATGCTTTTTGGTTGACTGTCTTATTCATGGCAAGACCCTCTGTTCGGAGTTGGCAATATCAGTCTGTGATCAAGCATCATTTCACACGCCCTGTGGCGCAACACGCCAACTATCCGAGTAAACATTGACGCCTGCCGTATCAAAGACGACGCGATTCATATCAGGTGCGATGTTTTCACCCTCGGCCACGATGATATTGATTTCAGTTCCTTGGAAGTCGGTGCGCACGATCTTGTGCCGACCAACATCCTCAACCCGTTTGATTGTAACCGGTAGACCCTCGTCGCCGGAGCGGAGCAAGGTGAATTCCGGGCGCACGCCAACTTCGACTTTACCTGCCGGTGTTCCGTACTGCTGCCCCAACGGAATCTGAGTGCCAGAGATCATCGCCATATTGCCAGACACCTCTGCCGCCAGAACGTTCATTCCGGGTGAGCCTATGAAATAGCCAACAAAGGTATGCTCAGGCGTTTCAAACAGTTGCTGCGGTGTGCCCATCTGGACAACGCGGCCGTCATACATCACCACAACCTTATCCGCGAAGGTCAGAGCCTCGGTCTGATCGTGCGTCACATAGATCATCGTGTGACCAAATTCATGGTGCAGCGATTTCAGCTGTGTGCGCAGTTCCCACTTCATGTGGGGGTCGATTACGGTCAGCGGCTCATCAAACAGCAGCGCGTTTACGTCCTCACGGACCATACCACGCCCGAGCGAGATTTTCTGTTTCGCATCAGCGGTCAGGCCGCGCGCCTTACGGTCAAGGGTGGCCTCCATCCCGATCATCGCGGCGATCTGCTGTACGCGATCCTTGATGTAATTTGGATCAGCGCCACGATTGCGCAGCGGGAACGCCAGATTATCGCGCACCGTCATGGTATCGTAGACAACCGGAAACTGGAAAACCTGCGCGATATTGCGCTGGGTCGTCGGTGCCATCGTGACATCTTTATCATCAAACAGAATGCGCCCCTGACTGGGGTGCAGCAAACCTGAAATCAGGTTCAACAGCGTGGATTTTCCACAGCCGGATGATCCGAGCAGCGCATAAGCCTCACCATCAACCCAATCGTGATTGAGCTCTTTGAGCGCATAATCACTTTCGCCAGACGGGTTTGCCGAGTACGAATGTGCCAGATTTTCGAGGGTAATTTTTGCCATTTTTATGCCTCAAGCCGCGTTTGCATAGGGCGCAGGGGCAATAGAGGTGCCGTCTTCTGCAAAGATGTAGATGTATTTCGGATCGAGATAGACATCGACTGTCGAGCCGATCGTCAAATTCTTGACCCCGTGGATCAGCCCGACCCAATTGTCACCGTGATGATCCAAATGAACGAAGGTTTCTGAACCGGTGATCTCGGTCACGTGCAGCTTTGCACTGAATTCAAACGAGGCCGGCGTTTGCTTGTCCAGCTTCAGGTGGTTCGGACGGAACCCTGCGAGGTAGCTATTGTCAGCGAGCCCTGCGAAAGCGCCAGTCGCTGGTACCACCTGCCCGTCCGCAAAGGTCAGCTGCTCACCCTGCTTGCGAACCTTCAGGAAATTCATCGGTGGGTCGGAAAAGACCCGCGCGGTCGTCGCGTCTACCGGTTGGCGATAGACAATGGGGGTCAGTCCGAATTGCGTGATCCGTCCCTCCCACATCGTAGCCGTATTGCCGCCTAGCAGCAGCGCTTCTTCAGGCTCCGTCGTTGCGTAGACGAAGATTGAACCGGCCGCCTCGAAGATCTTGGGAATTTCGGCGCGCAGTTCCTCGCGCAGTTTGTAGTCAAGGTTTGCCAAGGGCTCGTCCAACAGCACAAGCCCTGCCCCCTTAACCAATGCACGCGCCAAGGCGCAGCGCTGCTGTTGCCCGCCAGACAGTTCCAACGGTTTGCGATCCAGAAATTCCGAAAGCTTCATCAGCATCGCAGATTCCTTGACAGCCGCGTCGATCTGCTCCTTGGACTGGCCCAGCAGCCGCATCGGGCTGGCAATGTTCTCGTAGACCGTCATGGATGGGTAATTGATGAACTGCTGATAGACCATCGCAACGCCACGGTCCTGCACGCGCACCCCGGTTACATCCGTTCCGTCCCAGATAACCTTGCCGGTATTTGGAACATCCAGCCCGGCCATTAGGCGCATCAGCGATGTCTTGCCCGACGATGTTGGGCCAAGAAGAACATTCATCGTTCCGCTGCGCAGCTCCAGATCGGTGGCATGAATATGCGGCTGTCCATTCACGGACTTGGAAACGCCCTCTAGAATAAGTGACATTACGTTCTCCATTCACGCAGATCAGACTGCGCGTCATCGTGATTGTTTTTCAGATGGGCAGCCATCCATTGATCCAGCGTATCGATTTCTTCAGCCGTCATCCGCAGCCCGAGCTTTGAGCGACGCCAGACGATGTCATCTGCGGTCCGCGCAAACTCGTTTTCGATCAGCCACGCGACCTCACGCTGTGTAAGGTTCGCACCAAAGTTTTGGCCGAGATCGGATTGCATTTTAGCCTCACCCAGAACATCGAATGCGTCCAGACCGTAAGCCTTGACCAAGCGATCAATCCAGCGGGCAGTCAAGAAGGGATACTGCCCGACCAAACGGTCCTTAAGCGCGGAAACACCGCCCACAGGGAAATCACCGCCGGGCATTGCAACACCAGCGGTCCAAGGGCTGCCCGCCTGCGGGAAAAACGGGGCAATCTTTGCCATCGCGGCCTCGGCCAGCTTTCGGTATGTTGTAATCTTGCCGCCAAACACGTTCAGGATCGGGGCGCCTGTGGTCTCATTAACCTTCAAAACATAGTCGCGTGTTGCAGCAGTTGCTGAGGTTGCTCCGTCATCATACAGCGGACGCACGCCGGAATAGGTCCAAACGATGTCATCTGTGGTGATGGGCTTTTTCAGATACTTCGAAACGAAATCAACCAGATATGCCTGCTCCTCATCGGTGCAAACAGGTTTTTGCGTAACATCTACATGTTCGGCATCTGTGGTGCCGATCAGGGTGAAATCAGTCTCGTAGGGGATCGTGAAAATGATCCGGCCATCCTCACCCTGAAAGAAGTAGCATTTGTCGTGGTCGTACAGCTTGGGCACAACGATGTGACTGCCGCGCACCAGACGAATGCCCTCGGTAGAATTAATCCGAACCGTGTTGCGGATAATATCCTCTACCCACGGGCCGCCAGCATTGACCAGCATGCGGGCGCGAACGACGCGTGGCTCGCCACCGTCCTTCGGCTCAAGCGTAATTTTCCACGCGCCGTTGACCTGCTCGGCCGAGATTACCTTGGTTCTGACATTGATCTTTGCGCCGCGCGCCTGTGCATCACGGGCGTTCAGGACGACCAAGCGGCTGTCCTCGATCCAACAATCTGAATATTCGTAGGCCCGCTCGAACCTATCTTGTAGCGGCGCGCCCTCGGGTGAGTTCGTCAAATTGAGGGAGGTGGTTCCCTTCAGGATTTGGCGGCCACCCAAGTTGTCGTACAGAAACAGGCCGAACCGGATCAGCCATGCAGGGCGACGGCCCTTCATCCACGGCATCACGATGTTCAGCACCTTGGAGGTCGGTGTATCGCCCTCGAACCGCATGTCCGGGTGATATGGCAAAACGAAGCGCATTGGCCAGGAAATGTGCGGCATCGCCTTCAGCAAAACCTCACGCTCGATCAATGCGCTGCGAACCAGACCGATCTCCCAATATTCCAGGTAGCGCAGACCACCGTGGAACAGTTTGGTCGAGGCGGATGAAGTCGCAGAGGCAAGATCGTTCATCTCAGCCAGCTCAACACTCAGGCCGCGCCCCACAGCATCACGCGCGATTCCGCAGCCATTGATGCCGCCACCGATGATAAATAGGTCAATTATGCCTTCATTGTCGTGCTGGTCCAATGAAGCCTCCCCGCTTTCATTTTCCGACGCTGCCATTCGGCCTCCGTCATGATGGCACTACAGCATCACAATCTTTCGTATTGCAACAGCGAATGTTCGTTTACGTTCGAATACCACTCTTCAATCTGCGCCTATCGTGATCATAATCCGTTTTTATATCTCTCAAAACTCAGCTTTGAGTTGGGCTGCGGCCCTTGACGATGTTCGTTGACTATTGATTGTTAAGCGCAAGGTGGCCCAAATGCGGTTCGCTGCGCGACCTCAAGGAGCACATTATGGTTTCAAATTTCAGACAAAGAGAAATTCTGGAACTGGCCCGTAAAGAGGGAATGGTCACGGTCGATGGGCTAGCTGCACTATACGATGTCACGGTTCAAACCATCCGGCGGGACCTGTCGGAGTTGGCTGAAAGCGGCAGCTTGGACCGCGTTCACGGGGGAGCGGTCATGCCATCCGGGGTGGTGAACATCATCTACGAAAAACGGCGTCGCGTGAATGAGGTCGGCAAAAAGGCGATCGCGGTGGAATGTGCCAAATCCATACCCGACGGCGCATCTGTGTTCATGAACATCGGCACAAGCACGGAGCTGGTGGCGCAGGAATTACTGAGCCATGAAAACCTGCTCGTTGTAACGAACAACCTGAATATCGCCCATATTCTAGCCGCCAACGCCAGTTGCGAGATCATTCTAGCGGGCGGGGTTTTACGCCGTGCAGATGGTGGGATCGTCGGTGGGCTGACGGTTGAAATGGTGAAACAGTTCAAGTTTGACTACTCTGTGCTTGGCTGCTCCGCGATTGATGTAGATGGCGATTTGCTTGATTTTGACGGGCAAGAGGTCATCGTCAGCAGCACAGCTATTAAGCGGTCACGCAAAGTTATGATTGTGGCTGATCACATCAAATTCCAGCGTAAAGCACCGCTAACTATCTGCTCCCTCGCCGATGTTGACGTGCTGTTCACCGATGCCGCCCTGTCGCAGAGCCTTGTAGATAGCTGCGCGACTTGGGGCACCAAAGTTGTGACGGCCTGACTGCTATGCTGAGTGTGACGCCTTGAAAAAAAACGATAACTCAGGCTGGATTTTTGTCGTTCCAGCCGCAGTGGTTTTGGGCATCGTCGGACTCGTCCCACTTTTGACCATCATCAACTACTCATTTTTCGAGATTTTCACATTGGAATCCCGATTTTGGGTCGGGCTGGAGTGGTACGGAAACCTCATCAGCTCTGGCCGGTTTTGGGCGAGCTTTGGGCGGAGTACTCTGTTTTCTGTGCTGATTTTGGTCGTCCAGATCCCACTGGGAGTCGCGATTGCATTGTGCATGCCGCAGGGCAAATTCTGGGTTGGTATCGCCTTGGCCCTCGTCGCCCTGCCCTTACTGGTACCGTGGAACATGATTCCGGCACTCTGGCTCAGCTTGCTCAATCCAGAAACTGGCATTTTGGGGCAAGTCATGTCCAAATTCGGCTGGACGCCAGACTGGAAGCTATCGATCACAAAAACATGGTTGGTGGTCGTCATAATGGATGTGTGGCACTGGACCAGTCTGGTCGTAATCCTGTGCTACAGCGCGCTCACGACGGTGCCGCAACCCTATTACCAAGCCGCGGCAATTGACGGCGCCACCCCTTGGCAAGTGTTTCGCCACATACAATTTCCAAAGCTTCAAAGCGTTCTGTTGATGGCGCTACTGCT
>Ga0209309_10003303_pt1 | contig 14044 bp, 10 predicted proteins | sample COGITO_mtgs_1204_2_FD_184807 | JGI IMG/M metagenome (GOLD analysis project Ga0209309, IMG submission 184807) | Pelagic marine microbial communities from North Sea - COGITO_mtgs_120412 (SPAdes) (version 2) | ecosystem: Environmental > Aquatic > Marine > Epipelagic ...
ATATCGGCCTCGCGGCCGTCGACAATGCCGCACCGCTGAAAAAGGTATTCATGCGCCATGCCATGGGTCTGATCGGCGACCTGCCACGCCTGACCCGCGGCGAACCACTCTGAGAAGGCATCAGGCAGAGCCGGGGCAAACCCAACCGAACCAGACCGTGTTTGTGTTCAGGGATCGCGGCTGAGCCCGGCCGCCTCCAGCGCGGTAACGAACTCAGGCCAACGCATTTCGTGCTCGGCGCCCAGTTGATGAAGATACCGCCACGAGAAAATACCCGTATCGTGCAGGTCGTCAAAAATGATCCGGATCGCATAATTGCCAACTGTCTCAACATCGGCAATGCCGACATGACGCCGGCCGGCAACCAGCACCTTCTGCCCCGGTCCGTGGCCCTGCACTTCAGCAGACGGGCTTTCAACACGCAGATATTCCGCAGGTAATGAAAAAGCGGTTCCGTCATTAAAGACGATATCGAGGGTTTTTTCCGCGCGCCGGACCTTGATATCAGTCGGCCATGGACCGTTGCTATTATCCATCCGTTGCGTCAGGAAGCCGCGTCGAGCTGGCGCGCCTCATCCACGAGCATAATGGGAATGCCATCCCGGATCGGATAGGCCAACTGCGCTTTTTCGCTTACCAGTTCCTGCGCATCACGATCATAAGTCAACGGACCCTTGGTCAGAGGACAGACCAGTATTTCAAGAAGTTTGGGATCAATTCCCGATTTTTCATCACTCATATTCTGCACCCGGTTGCTGATTTTCAGTTTCTGTGAAGATTCGCGGAATCATCGTTCGCCGCAAGCGACATTTCAAGTAATGCGACCATCACGTTCGCTCTGTCTGCAAGGCTAACTGCCTCCAGCAACGCCTGTTTCTCGCTTGGCTGGAACGGGCACATCATCGCGAGCGCATTGACCAGACGGTCAGTCGTTGTATCCTTGATGGCATCCCAGTTCGCATCGACATTATTGACCGTGAAATACCCCTTCAGCGCGCGCAACATTCTATCGCGGTCTATTCCGGCGCCTGTTTCTTCGGCAAGATCGTTGCGGTACGGGGCCCAGTCAGGCACTGCGACACGGTAGCCGTCACGCAGGGATAATTCTTCGGTGATATCGAAACGGATTAAACCGCTGAGCGTGATGATATACCGGCCGTCTTCCGATTCGTCGAACGACGTAATTCTTCCTGCACAGCCTGTTTTATATATATCCGGCTGGTCACCCTCGTTCGGACCTGTTGGCTGCACCATGCCGATCATCCGATCGCCGCCAAGCGCCACGTTGATCATTTGCAGATAGCGTGGCTCGAAAATATTGAGCGGCAGCTTTCCCTGCGGCAGCAGTAAAACGCCCGTCAGGGGGAAAACCGGAATCTCCCCCGGCAGATCCTCGAATAGAGGATCAAAGACACCGGTCATGAAAAGAGGACCGCCGACATTTTACGGCGACCCGAAATCGTCACTTCATCGGTCGGGCTCATCATGTCAAAGAACTGAATCAACTGCTGTCGTGCAGCGTCCTCGTTCCAGGTGCGGTCGATCTTCATGCTCTCCACCAGATGATCGATCGCCTCTTCGCGCCGATCGGCGCCGAACAGACCGACCGCAAGATCAAGGCGCGCCTGATGGTTTTTCGGGTCAGCGGCGACAGCCGCTTCGAGAGGCGTCAGATCGCCGACGGCGGCACTCTGCCGGGCAAGCTCAATCGCCACCTGTGCGGCGGCGACATCCGGGTGATCGGCCTGATCTTCGGGTACCTGGGCCAGAATTTCCGATGCCTGATCGAGTTCACCCATTCCGACAAGCGCGCGCGCAAGACCACCGAGGCCATCGATGTTGTCCGGCGCATGACTGACCACCTGGCCATAAATCCCGGCAGCGCCTTCGAATTCTTCGGCGACGAGCAATTCTTTCGCCTGCCCCAGCGCATCGGCGAACGGGTCGCTCTGAGTGGTACCAGCGGCCTCGGCCAGCTTGTCCACGAACGCCTTCACCTGGCTCTCCGGCTGAGCGCCCTGGAATGCATCGACCGGCTTGCCGCCGACAAATCCATAGACCGTGGGCACCGACTGGATGCGCATCTGCTGTGCGAGCGCCTGATTCTGGTCGATATCGATCTTCGCGAGGATTACCGCACCGCCTGCTTCCAGCACGACCTTTTCCAGGGTCGGGGTAAGTTGCTTGCACGGGCCACACCAGGTCGCCCAGAAATCAACGATCACCGGCGTCGTCATCGATGCTTCCAGCACGTCCTGCTGGAATGTCTCTATCGTGACATCCTTGATTACGTCGGCGGGTGCCGCGCCGCTCGCGGCGGCCGGATTGATCATCTGTTCCATATTTCATGCCCTGTTTTCGAAAGCCGAGCCATTCAGGCTTTCGCATAAAATGAAAATGGCTCCTCAGACCCGCCCTGACAAGGCTTGCGGCCCTGTTTTTTAGGCTTTTTCAACTCCCCCAACGCCGAGGAAGACATAAAAAACCACCCCATCTGGCCCTCTGGAGTCCGGATCAGCCATTTTGCCGCTCTCCGGGATAAAAACCCGTTGAAAGGAATTTCAAAGACCTCTTGCCAATCTGAGGCCACCCTCATATATATTGCGGCGCTTTCTCAGGATGCGGGTGTAGCTCAGGGGTAGAGCGCAACCTTGCCAAGGTTGAAGTCGTGAGTTCGAATCTCATCACCCGCTCCAATTTCCCCCCGGAATATCAGAAGTCTGATGATGGGCCCGCATTTGCGGCCAAGGGCCGTGCCCGGCGTTGCGCAGCCGCCGCATCAGAAACGTCAGGCTGCGAATAAAAGCGCGTTCACCAGGCTCAGCAGGACGACAGAAAGCGTGCCGAAGGCAAAAACAAAAATCAGGTTGGGCCCGAAGATCAGCTGTATACGCGGCACGCCGAACATTGCGCTTGCCGTCGCCGTCGATACCGCCGTGACGCCGACCATCGAAGCGAAGGCCCAGCCGATCAGCGCGGCTTCCATCATCACAACATCGCTTACGCCCGTATCCAGCGGCATAAATACGACAAGAACAAGAATGATCGAGACCACCTGATGAATGCCGACAAGCGATAAAAGTGTAATCGTGCCGATCACGCAGGCAATCACAGCCCAGCCGGGCAAGGCCAGGGCACCAACCATATCGCCGACGCCAGCCTGCTGAATCGCCGCCTCAAGTACCCGACCCAGAATCAGCGCCGCGGTCACCACGACAATTTCATCACAGACGCGACGGCTGCCCCGCCAGGTATCCACAGCAATTGCACGGGCCTTGGCGCTGCGCGTTCCGGCTCCCCGGGTAGCCAACAGCATGATAGCAGCCAGCAGGGGAATAGTTGCGATCAACGCCTGCAACGTGCTGAGACCGGCAACGCTCGAAAGACCCGCGATCACTAACGCGCAAGCAGCGACTGACGGCACGATGGGTGCAAAACCGAGAACGGCCCGCCACAGGTCCGACAACCCGACATCGCGTGCATACATTACATGGGCAAGGACAAGCCCCATAGCCGCCATGCCCAGGCCCAGCAACATTATCTCCCAGGCGGGTACGCCGGGAATCTGCTGAGCGGCAAAGGCGGCAGCGACCCAGAATGGCGACCACAATGGCGCCAGGCACATGCCGCGCTGACAGACCTCCGCGGCACGCCGACGGGTGGCATCATCCACATCGTCTTTCAGGATTGGTGCGAGCACGGCCATGACGCCGACCACCAGCACCGATCCGATCAGGTGCGCGCCGACCAGAAAAGCCCCATTGGTCTCTGCCACACGCAGCCCGGCGAACAGGGATCTCGCTTTCGATATTTCGGGGCGCTGATCGGCAATCGCACGGAGCAGGACAATCGTGCCGAAGAACGCCATGAACACGGCACCGTTCTGGAAACCCCGCATGACGCCGGACCACTCATCAAACGAGATCGCAAGCGCAACCGCCAGCACAGCGAGAGGGACACAAAGAATGATCGTGCCCCGGCGCAGACGGCTCAGCGACATTACAACATAAACCATCATCAGCCAGCCGGCCGCTTCCTGGAGTTCTGGCGGCGACCAGACGAGGCGCAGAAGCTCATTCGCCCAAAGAACGAATAGAAGGGGTTCCGACCGGAAAATCCGGGAAAACGTGGTCATTGTGCGGAAAGCCAGGTGGTTTGCAGGCAGAACGCGGCGAAGCGTTCGTCATCAATCCTACATCTCACGCGGCATTCATGGATGCAAGGCGTCCGTTTAAGACGAGGCTGGCTGTCAGTAGGAGAGCACCGAAGACGAGAACAACAGGGCGGCGGCGCCGACGCTGTAGAATGTCAGTGCGGTCACAAAGATGAAGGCCATATTGCCGGCAGTCCGCACGGGGTTCTGGGCCCGTTCGACCTTGCGGCGGGCCGCGGTACGCCGCTCCGGTCCGCCCAGAACCGTAATGTACCAGCGCTTTGACAATAGCGGCAGGGTGAGCCGCAGATTGACCCGGTGCAATCCGTTCTTCCAGTCGCCCGATGCTACCGAAATAGCGGCGCGCTGCTCGACGCTCAGACTTCCAAGAATATCCGGTGGCAGACGATCAAGGATCGTGTGGCTGGGGGCGGCGTCAAGTGCAGATGAATAGGAGCCGTCCGGCATCGTTTCCTCACGGTCAGGAGATCAATCAGGAGAGTTAACGAACACTTCACAATAAATTGGTTAATTTCTGGTATACCGATGGCCATATTCGAATGTGTTCGCCCTTTTGCGGGGGGCGCCAAAAAGTTTCGTAATGGCTGCCTCGTCCCGCCAACATCCGTCTGGGAAGACCAATGTCCAATAACGAAGACAGCAAAAAGCAGGAATTGATCGATAAAATTGCCCGCACTTCCCGGCGTGGAGCTGGAAAACGGGCAGGTGACATCGAGCGTTTCACGCGACAGTTTTTCGCGAACGTATCTCCGACAGACTGCGCGGAGACCGGACAGGACTGCCTCCGCGGAGCGGTCTCTTCACTATGGCAGTACGCCCAGTCCCGCAAACCCGGCACAACCAAGATCCGGGTATTCAACCCCGACCACAATAAAGACGGCTGGTCGTGCGGCCATACCGTCGTCGAAATTGTCAACGACGACATGCCGTTCCTGGTCGATTCGGTTACGGCGGAACTCAACCAGCGTAACCTGACAGTCCACCTGATTATCCATCCGGTCATCGCATCCAAGCGCAGTGCAGCGGGAAAATTAACGGCGGTCGCCAAGGCGGACGACACCCTGGATACGGTCGCCGAATCCATCATGCACCTGCAGATCACGGAACAGACCGATGCCGGCATGCTCAAGGAACTGGCAAAATCGCTCACGAAAGTTCTGGGTGATGTGCGTGCAGCGGTTGAAGACTGGCGGCCGATGCGGGTCCGTATCGCCGATGTCATCGCCGAGCTCGATTCAACGTTGCAGACGGCAAGCGTGCCAAAGGACGAAATCGAAGAAAGCGCTGCATTCCTCCGCTGGCTCGACGACAACAATTTCACGTTCCTAGGATACCGCGACTACGCGTGCAAAGGCAGCACCAAGAAACAGACCCTGTCGATTGTCCCGCGATCGGGTCTCGGCCTTCTGCGTGACAACAAGGTAACCGTGATCGAAGGGATCTCGGACGGTGCGGTACTTCCACCCGATCTTGCCGCTTTCATGAAACACTCCGCCCTTGTCCTGATCAATAAAGCCAATCAGCGGTCGACCATTCATCGTGGCGTGCATCTCGACACCGTCATGGTCAAAAAATTCGACACCCGCGGCAACACCGTAGGCCAGCGCCTGTTCGTCGGTCTGTTCACCTCGACCGTCTACACCCAGCAGGTACAAGCGATCCCGGTGATCCGGCGCAAAGTGCGCAAGGTCGTTGATGAATCCGGTTTTTCGCCGAACGGGCACGACGGCAAGGCGCTGACCCATATTCTGGAGACCCTGCCCCGGGACGAGCTTTTCCAGATCAACGCTGCGGAACTGAGAGACATGGCGACCGGCATTCTGCATCTGCAGGAACGCCAGAAAGTCGCGATGTTCATCCGGCGAGATCCGTTCGGGCGCTATGTATCCTGTCTGGTCTACGTTCCGCGCGAACGTTATACGACGCGACTGCGCCGACAGTTCCAGGAAGTTCTGTCGGCCGGTTTCGGCGGTCAGGTAACCGCATTTTACACCCAGCTTTCAGATGAAGTTCTGGCGCGGCTGCATTTCATCGTTAAAACCGAGCCCGGCAAGGCCTTCCCCAAAAAGATCGCCGATATCGAAGCCGACCTGGTGGAAGCCGCGCGCGACTGGGCGGACGACCTGGCCCACGCCCTTGCCGCTGCACATGGCGAAAGCGCCGGTGTTGCGACCTTCGAACGCTATCGCAATGCCTTCCCGGCGATTTACCGGGACCGAGCCTCTGCAGCCAGTGCAATTGACGATATCAACAAGATCAATCATGTCATCGAAACCGGCGACATCGCGATGGATCTTTTCCGCACGAACGGAGATGCGGAAACGTCCGTCCGTTTCAAAATGTTCAACAAGGGTGCATCCGTGCCCCTGTCGGACGTTTTACCGATGCTCGAAAACATGGGCCTTCGGGTAATCGACGAAATTCCGCATGAAATTCGCGATGCCGAAGATCAATGCGCCTGGATACACGATTTCGGCATGGTCACCCGTGACGATTCTGAAATCGATGTGGATGAGATCAAGGAAGCCTTCGAAGAGACGTTCCATCGCGTTTGGAACAACGAGGTCGAGAACGACGGTTTCAATGCAATGGTCGCATCCAGCGGGCTGAGCTGGCGACAGATCATCGTGCTGCGGGCATACAGCAAGTATCTGCGCCAGGCCGGTATTCCGTTCAGCGAAACCTACATGGTGGAAACACTTTCACGGAACGCCGGGATCACGCGCGACATTATTGCACTGTTCGAAGAACTGTTCGATCCGGATCGGCAGTCGAAAAAATCCACGGTGACGAGATTGCAAAACCGGATCGCCGGTGCCCTGGAAAAAGTGCAGAACCTGGACGAAGACCGGATTCTGCGGCGCTTTCTCAATCTGGTCGATTCCACGCTGCGGACTAATTTCTACCAGTCGGACGCGGACGGTGAGGCCAAGTCATACGTATCGTTCAAGTTCGACAGCGCCAACGTCCAGGACCTGCCGCTGCCACGCCCCATGCGCGAGATATTCGTTTATTCACCCCGCATGGAAGGCGTTCATCTGCGCGGCGGCAAAGTCGCCCGCGGCGGCATTCGCTGGTCCGACAGACGCGAGGATTTCCGCACCGAAATTCTCGGCCTGATGAAAGCCCAGATGACCAAGAATGCAGTCATTGTCCCCGTCGGGGCCAAGGGAGGCTTCGTTCTCAAACAACCGCCGACATCCGGCGGGCGCGAGGCACTGCAGGAAGAAGGGATCGCCTGCTACAAACTGCTGATCGGCGGCATGCTGGATATCACCGACAACATCCAGAGCGGCAAAATCGTTCCGCCGAAGCAGGTTGTGCGGCGTGATGACGACGACCCCTATCTGGTCGTTGCCGCCGACAAAGGCACCGCGACATTCTCCGACCTCGCCAATGGCGTCGCACGGGATTACGGATTCTGGCTCGACGATGCCTTCGCATCAGGCGGATCAGCCGGCTACGATCACAAGAAAATGGGCATTACAGCCCGCGGCGCCTGGGAGTCCGTAAAACGGCATTTCCGTGAAATGGGCATCAACACGCAATCCGACGACTTCACTGTCATCGGTGTCGGCGATATGTCGGGAGACGTCTTCGGCAACGGCATGCTGCTATCCAAGCATATCAAGCTTGTTGGCGCATTTAACCACATGCATATCTTTATCGACCCAGACCCCGATCCGGCGTCGAGCTGGAAAGAACGCAACCGGCTGTTCAAGATGGGCCGGTCGTCATGGTCGGATTACGACACCAAACTGATCTCCAAGGGCGGTGGCATTTTCGACCGGTCGGCCAAGTCTATCAAGCTGACGCCGCAGATTGCCGCGTTATTCGACCTGGACGGCAAGGAAACAATTTCTCCCAACGATCTTATTCGGGCAATCCTCCTTTCGAATGCCGACCTGATGTGGTTCGGCGGTATCGGCACATACGTCAAATCGTCCGACGAGCCGGATTCAGCAGCAGGCGACCGGGTAAACGATCCCCTTCGCGTCAATGGACGCGAGCTGAACTGCAAGGTAATCGGTGAAGGTGCCAACCTGGGCATCACCCAGCTGGGCCGTATCGAATTCGCGCTCCGCGGTGGACGCATCAATCCGGACTTTATCGACAATTCGGCCGGCGTCGCATCGTCCGATCATGAAGTAAACATCAAGATCCTGCTGGGCGAAGTGATTGCCGACGGCAAACTGGACCTGGCGGAACGCAACAAGATCCTGGTCAAAATGACCAAGGATGTCGCAGCCCACGTGCTGATGGACAATTATCGCCAGAGTATGGCGCTGACCCATGCGGAAGCACAGGCCGGCGAAACCGTCGGCGAAGCGGCCCGGTTTATCCGGGCCCTGGAAAGGTCCGGCGAGCTGGACCGCTCGGTCGAATTCCTGCCGGACGACGAAGAGCTGGAAGAGCGCAAGGTGCGCAAGCTGGGCCTGACAAGGCCGGAGCTCGCCGTGTTGCTGGCCTATGCCAAGATGACTTTGTACGAAGACATTCTGGCAAGCGACGTGCCGGACGACCCCTGGCTGTCACGCGATATCGGTTTGTATTTCCCGCCCCTGTTGGCAGAAAAATACGGCGACTACCTCGGACGCCACCGACTGCGCCGCGAGATAAGCGCGACATATATCACCAACAGCCTGGTGAACCGCGCCGGGCCGACATTCATCACGGATCTGGAAGACGAAACCGGCGCCACACCGGCCAAGATCGCCCGCGCCTATCTGACCTGCAGACGCGTGTTCGGACTGGCACAGTACTGGGCTGCGATCGAGGCGCTGGACAACGTCATCCCGGCCGAGGTTCAGACAACCCTGAACCTCGATATTCTCAACCTGATGAAACGGGGAACGATCTGGTTTATCGAAAAGTCAGGCCGGGACCTTAATGTTTCGGACTCGGTCAAATCTTTCGAACCAGGCATCGCAGCACTCGCACAATCCCTTCACACTTATCTGTCCGACGACCTGGCAGCGAGCGTGGATGCCAATGCGGCACGCTACGAAGAACAGAAAGTGCCGGCCAAACTTGCCCGCGGGGTTGCCCATCTGGAGGTGTTGTTTGCCGGCTGCGACATCGTCCGCATCGCCCAGCGGGTCGGTGAAAGCGTTGGCGATACCGCGACGGCTTACTATGCGATCGGCGCCCGGTTCGGTTTCGACTGGCTGCGCGAAACGGCGCAGCGGATCAGTTCGGACAATGAGTGGCAGACCATGGCCGTGTCCGCGATGGTGGATGAACTATACGACCAACAGGCCAACCTCACCGGCCGCATCATCGATACTGCCGGTGGCGCCGCCGCAGTCAAAGTGGTGATGGAAGCCTGGGAAGAATCACGGGAACACGATGTTTCCCGTGTAAACCAGACCCTGCAGGACCTGAGACGCGCCGACGTTATCGACCTCGCGATGCTATCGGTCGCGACCCGCCATATCCGGGCCCTTATAGAAGGATAACCTGCGTTCTTGCGCCTCGTACCGCTTTATCGGTACGAGGCGGCACAGGACGCCCTAGCCCTGGTTGGCGCTTTCGGCACGAATGGTTTTGACCGTCGTGTGCTTCAGATTATATGACTTGCGGTCGATACCATCGAGATCGACACCCGTGACACGGACAAACCGTGCATCATCGGGATACTCGATGGAATGAATAACGCCGACATCGAAGAGCCCGACCTGGCCCGGATCAAGCTTGTACTGCTTGGTCTCTTTCATCTCGATCGCTTCATCATCGGAGCCGTCATCGACGCGGTCCCATTCCGTCATCACGGTATACCCGGTCGCCTGACCATAGATCGCCCATGAATTGCCGTGATCGTGCGGCGGCGACGTATGACCTTCACCCATGACATGGGAAAGCACCACCGCGCCCGTCGTCGGGTCTTCATTCAGCTTATAAACGCCGGGCTTCTTCTCCGGACCGCAGAACTGCGACACGAAGGTCTCGTTTGCGAGCAGCTTTTCCATTTTCACACGCACCTTTTCGCGCCCCGTCGCGTTATTCTCATCCACCAGTATTTCGTGAATTTCGGCGCAGAAGTCCTGCAAAGTATAGCCCATGGCAATCGTCCCTCTCGTTATCCGGTTGGGCTCATAATAGACTGATCGGGAATCCGGCGGAACCCATCTGTAACCGGGGTTCGCTAAGCGGCATGGAATGCTAGGGTGGGAACATGACCATGCCCGACCCTGATTCCCCGACCCTGCGCCGCGCCAGAATCGCCTGGTGCGTCTATGACTGGGCCAATTCCGCCTTCCCCACCGTGATCGTGACGTTCGTTTTCTCGGTCTATTTCGTCGATGGCGTGGCGGCGGACAAGATTACCGGGACCACGCAATGGGCCTACGCGCTGTCGCTGTCGGGGATTGCCATCGCGCTGCTCAGCCCGGTGCTCGGCTCGGTCGCGGATTCCGCCGGCAGGCGCAAACCCTGGCTGGCTGTCTTCTCGGCATTTACGGCCATTGGGGCCGCGCTGTTGTGGTTTTCCTACCCGGACCCGTCATTCGCACTCTATGCGCTGGTCGTTTTCTGTATCGCCAATATCTCATTCGAAGTCGCGCAGGTGTTTTACAACGCCATGCTGCCGACAATCGCGTCCAACGAAAAAATCGGTCGATTATCGGGCTGGGGCTGGGGACTGGGGTACATGGGCGGACTGGCCTGCCTCGTACTGTTGCTGACGGTCTTTATTCAGGCCGACCCCCCGGCCTTCGGCCTGGACAAGGAGCGCGCAGAGCATGTCCGCATCATCGGACCGGTGGTTGGCGCCTGGTTCGCCATTTTCTGCCTGCCGCTGTTCCTGTTTGTCCCCGATACACCATCGCGGAATGTCCCGCTGCACGTGGCCGCGCGCGATGGGGTCGCAACCCTCATCGCGACTATCCGCAAGGTCAAAAATTACCGCAATATCGCCTGGTTTCTGTGCGCCCGGCTGTTCTACGTGGATGGCATGAACACCATGTTTGCCTTCGGCGCGGTATACGCAAGCGGCACATTCGGCATGTCGACCGAAGAAGTGATCATGTTCGCGATCGCCATGAACGTTGCCGCCGGGATAGGCGCCGCATCCTTCGGGTGGATAGACGATTACCTGGGCTCGAAAAAAACGATCGTCATCGCACTTACTGGACTGATTTTATTCGGTATTCCGTTACTTTTGGTCGAGACAAAACTGTGGTTTTGGATAGTCGGGCTGCCGCTCGGCCTGTTCATGGGGCCGGCCCAGGCATCAAGCCGCTCGCTTATGGCGCGGCTTGCACCGGCAGAGGTCCGAACCGAAATGTTCGGCCTGTTCGCCTTTTCCGGCCGCGCAACTGCTTATATCGGACCATTCGTGCTCGGCACCCTGACCTGGATGTTCGATTCACAACGCATCGGCATGTCGACCATCGTCGTCTTCCTGGGCGTCGGATTGCTAATCCTTCTGTGGAAGGTCCGCGAACCCGCTTGAGCCCGGCCCGTCAGTGCCGGAAATGGCGCATCCCGGTAAAGACCATGGCAAGACCCGCATCATCGGCGGCGGCGATAACCTCTTCATCGCGGATCGATCCACCCGGCTGAATAACTGCCGTCGCACCGGCATCCGCCGCGGCAAGAAGACCGTCGGCAAACGGGAAAAACGCATCCGAGGCCACGACAGACCCTTGGACCAGCGGCGCGGCTTCTCCCGCCGCCACGGCCGCATCTTCGGATTTTCGGGCTGCGATGCGCGAGGAATCGACCCGGCTCATCTGGCCGGCGCCGATCCCGACGGTCGCCCCGTCCTTGGCATAGACAATGGCATTCGACTTCACATGCTTGCAGACAGAAAAGGCAAACAGCAGGTCGCTGATTTCCTGTTCGGTCGGTTCACGTTTTGTCACGATTTTCAGATCGTCGCGGCCGATACGCCCTGAATCCCGGTCCTGCAACAGGAACCCCCCGGAGAGCAGCTTGGTCATCAGCCCCGGCGCTGCAGGATCCGGCATACCGCCGGTTTCCAGAACACGCAGGTTCTTCTTGGCGGCGAAGATCTCTTTCGCCTCCTTCGTAATCTCCGGCGCGATGACAACTTCAAGGAAGATGTCTTTCATCGCTGCCGCCGCCGCCGCATCAAGCGGGCGGTTTACCGCGATGATCCCGCCAAAAGCGCTCACGGGGTCGCATTGCAATGCCTTGGCATAGGCCTCGGCCAACGTATCGCCAAGTGCCACACCGCAGGGATTCGCGTGCTTAATGATTGCCATTGCAGGCGAGGCAAACTCGGCAGCGAGCTCGAACGCCGCATCGGTGTCGTTCAGGTTGTTGTAGCTGAGTTCCTTGCCCTGGATCTGCGTCGCCGAAGCAACGCCGGGCCGCGTGTCACCCGTCGCATAAAATGCCGCATTCTGATGAGGATTTTCTCCATAGCGCAGGCTTTGGACGCGCGTGCCCGACAGTGAGAACCGGCGCGGGAACGGATCATTGTTCTGTTCGGCAAACCACCGGCCGATCGCCGCATCATAGGCCGCCGTCCGTGCATAGGCCGTGCCGGCCAACCGGCGACGAAGATCAGGACCGGTCGCGCCGTCATTTGCATCCATGTCTTCCATCACCGCGGCGTAATCTTCCGCGTCGGTGACGATGGTCACACTTTCATGGTTCTTGGCCGCCGACCGGATCATTGCCGGACCACCGATGTCGATATTCTCGACACAGGTTTCGTAATCGGCACCCGCCGCAACTGTCGCTTCGAACGGATACAGGTTGACCACGATAAGGTCGATCGGGGCAATATCATGTTCTTTCATCGCCGCCAGGTGCCCGGCATCGCTCCGCCGGGCAAGGATGCCGCCATGTACGGTCGGATGCAGGGTCTTTACCCGGCCATCCATCATTTCGGGAAACCCGGTATGGTCAGCGACATCTTTTACATCAAGACCGGCGTCACGCATCGCTTTCGCAGTGCCGCCGGTCGAGAGTATTTCAACGCCATGGCCTGCGAGAAAAGTGGCAAATTCCACCAGGCCGGATTTATCGGATACGGAAATCAGAGCCCGCCGGATAGCGGGGGATTGGTCAGTCATCGAATAGCCTCCGTGGCGTGTCCGTTTTATCCGGATACCGCCTTTTGTGTGTTCTGGTCATCGGGTGATTTGAATTCCGGTACAAGCCGCTGAATGATCGCACGGGTATCAACTGCCCTGCCCGCATGGGCCGCGACTGTCAGCTCGTCAATCGCCTGCCCAAGCAGGGCAAGATCGGTCGCGCGTGGCGCGGCAAGCAGAATGCCGGGATGCGGCGTCGGCACGAGTTCTTCCGACGCGTGCAGAATTTCCTCGAACAGTTTTTCGCCCGGGCGCGACCCGGTAATTTCTATCTTGATATCGATATCGGGCTGCATCCCGGCGAGCAGAATTATCTGGCGCGCAAGGTCTATGATCTTCACAGGCTCCCCCATGTCGAGCACGAATATCTTGCCCTGTTCCGTGGTATCCGCGACGCCCTGAACGGATGACTGCAGGACCAGTTCAACGGCTTCACGCACGGTCATGAAATAGCGTGTCATATCCGGGTGAGTGACCGTCAATGGACCACCCGCCGCGAGCTGGCGCTGGAATAACGGGACAACAGAGCCCGTCGACCCCAGGACATTGCCGAACCGGACAGTAACGAAATGCGTCCGATCCTCGCCCCGCACCGCCTCGGCAAGATCGAGCGCCTGGCAATAGCTTTCCGCCACCCGTTTCGTTGCACCCATCATGCTCGACGGGTTCACCGCTTTATCGGTAGAGATCAGGACCATTGCCCGGGTGCCGTGCGTCCGGCAGGCATCTGCGACAACGCGTGTGCCGGCAACATTCGTCAGCGCCCCTTCATCGGGGTGCAGTTCAACCATCGGCACATGCT
>Ga0209309_10003304_pt1 | contig 14043 bp, 10 predicted proteins | sample COGITO_mtgs_1204_2_FD_184807 | JGI IMG/M metagenome (GOLD analysis project Ga0209309, IMG submission 184807) | Pelagic marine microbial communities from North Sea - COGITO_mtgs_120412 (SPAdes) (version 2) | ecosystem: Environmental > Aquatic > Marine > Epipelagic ...
TAATGCGGTCATGATATCGTTGGGCATGTCGGCGGGCAAGTCCATGAATGTATGGTCCTTAAACATTCTAATTTTCCCCATGTTTCTTGGGTCCAATCCTACTTCATTGGCAATAGCTCCGACAATATCCCCTTTTTGGACCCCGTGAAATTCACCGACTTCTAACCGATAACTTTGCAGGCTGGAATCATTACGGGAACCACCGCGTTCATCTCGGTCTCCGCGCCTGTTTCGGTCTTCCCGTCCTCCTCGGTTATCGCGACCGCGACCTTCTCGACCTCTGCTGTCCCGACTATCCCGATCTCTTCCAGACCGGTTATCCCGTGAGTTTTTCTTGGAGGGTTGAGGCATGTCCACATAATAAAGTCCCTGCTTGCCTGCTTCTAAATGGGCAAGAGCAGCGGCCACATCAATCGAATCTTTTCCGGATTCTTCGAGGTAACGTTGAATCGCTGCTCGATAGTCTCCAAGGTCAGCTTTTAGTCCTTCTTCTATCTTACCAAAAAATTCCTCAAGCTTCCGCTCGTTCATTTCTTCCTTGGTCGGAAATGAGTATTCCTGACAAGGTACTTTTAAGGTCCGTTCAATCGCATTGAGCATTCGCATTTCTTTGTTGGTAACAAAGATAATGGCATCTCCTTCACGACCGGCTCTTCCAGTCCGTCCAATCCGGTGAGTATAGGATTCAAGATCAAATGGTGCATCATAGTTGAGCACATGGGATATACGGTCCACATCGAGCCCGCGTGCCGCCACATCCGTGGCAACGAGAACATTAATTTTCCCCCGTTTTAGACGGTCGACAGTTTTCTCCCGTAAATTTTGGGGCATATCTCCATTGAGGGGTTCAGCGAGATAACCTTTCCCCTGAAGCATTTCCGCAATTTCCATGGTCGCATTTTTAGTGCGGGAAAAGATGAGCATGGCTTCAAACTTTTCAATTTCAAGTAGGCGAAGAAGCATATTTCTTTTTTCATGCTGCCTGACTTTTATAAATTGTTGACGAATATTGGGAGAATTCTCTGCCTTGACCTTGATCGTAACTTCAGTCGGATTATTTAAATGCTTTTCCGCCAATTTACGAATGGGCTTGGGCATGGTTGCCGAGAAAAGGGCAGTCTGACGCTCGTCCGGTGTGTGTTCCAATATCCAATCAATATCGTCAATGAAACCCATGCTTAACATTTCGTCGGCTTCATCCAAAACTAATGCCTGTAAGTTATCCAATTTAAGGTAACCTTTTTCAATGTGGTCCATTACCCGTCCCGGGGTTCCGACTACAACTTGAGCACCCCGTTTAAATTCGCGAATTTGTTCTCCGTATCCAGTGCCTCCGTAAACGGCGACCACTCTTAACTTGGGAAGGTTTTCTGCAAAGCCTTCAATGGCTTCAGCTACTTGGAGAGCCAGTTCCCGGGTTGGGGCCAAGACAAGAATTTGGGCACCTTTTACTGATTCATCCATCCTTGACAGGAGGGGGAGTGCAAAAGCCGCGGTCTTTCCGGTTCCAGTCTGGGCCACGCCAATAAAGTCCGAACCTTCAAGCAATGGCGGGATGGCACGTTCTTGAATAGGCGAGGGGTTTTCATAACCAGCTTTTTGTACAGCCTTTAAAATTGGCTGAGACAGGGCAAGTTCGTCAAAGCGCATACGGGTATCCGTAGGCTCATGATTGTTTTCATCATCACTCATGGGGAATTCTTTCGTTCGTTGTTTGTTTAGTTAGCCAGTATTCGAACGATTGTTCACCCACATTATCCCTTTATATCCACCAGTGAAACTTTGTCCTCGCACTTGACTTATTCACATTATTCACAATTTCCAAAAAAAGACGAGCAGTAAAATTTGGTTAATTTATATGATGAATTTCTTCAAAACCTAATCCCCCTTTATATTTAGTATGAACTTTTTCTTTACAGAATCGATTATTTGATCCACTCCATTAAATGAAACTTGCCCAAATGAAATTAGTTGTTCCAAAAGAATCGATCTCTTCGGAAAAACGGGTTGCGATAAGCCCGGACAATATTCCTGCATTTGAAAAGCTAGGCTATGAAGTCTGGATAGAGTCAGGAGCGGGTAATTTAGCTAATTTCCCTGATGATCTTTATGTTCAATCTGGAGCAAGAATTTCGAATGAAAAATCCGAGCTTTGGGCAAAGGGGGATCTATTACTTAAAATAAACCCGCCTTCGAATGAAGAGGTTGGGCTAATTAAGGAAGGTGCCACTTTGATAAGTTTCGCCTATCCCGCTCGCAACGAAGAGCTTCTTCAATTACTTGGTGAGAGAAAAATTAATTGGATGGCAATGGATTGTGTTCCCCGTATTTCCCGGGCTCAGTCAATGGATGCATTAAGCTCCATGGCTAATGTGGCCGGTTATCGTGCCGTGGTAGAAGCATCCCATGAGTTTGGTCGCTTTTTTACCGGGCAAATTACTGCGGCAGGTAAAGTACCTCCGGCTAAGATTCTAGTAATTGGTGCTGGTGTTGCGGGTTTGGCCGCAATTGGTGCTGCACGCAACATGGGTGCAATTGTCCGTGCTTTTGACACGAGACCAGCAGTTCAGGAGGAAGTCAAAAGCCTGGGTGGTGACTTTCTTATGCTTGATTTTGAGGAGGATGGTGCCGGTTCGGGCGGATACGCCAAGGTAATGAGCAAGGAATTTATTGAGGCAGAAATGAAGCTTTTTGCGGATCAGGCTGAGGAGGTTGATATTATTATAACCACGGCGATGATTCCCGGAAAAAAATCTCCTGTTTTGATAACCGAGGAAATGGTCAGGAGTATGAAGCCGGGATCAGTTATTGTTGATTTAGCCGCAGAAGGTGGGGGGAATTGTGAATTAACTGAAACAGGCCGGTCAAAAGTTGAACATGGAGTTACCATTTTGGGATATACCGACTTGCCTTCCCGCTTACCTGCCCAGTCCAGTAGGTTGTATGGTAATAATCTGGTCAAACTGGTAAATCTTCTTGGAACGACTGATCAATTTGCGATCAACCAGGAAGACGAAATCATTCGCGGAGCTTTGGTTTTGGATAATGGTAATATCTCTTGGCCTCCGCCCAAAGTTGAGGTGAGTGTTCAGCCCGTAAGGCCAAAAGAGGAATCGATTAAGGAACCGGTGGAAGAAAAAAAATCTATTTTTTCACCCGGACTGATGTTGGGTGGACTTTGCATCCTACTTCTTGCAATGGGATGGAAGGGTGAAAATGAATTTCTCGATCAGTTAACCGTTTTTGTTTTGTCCTGCTTTGTCGGATATATGGTTGTGTGGAATGTGACTCCTTCCCTTCATACCCCCCTGATGAGTGTGACAAATGCGATAAGTGGAATTATTGTGATAGGTGGAATGCTCTTCGTTTCCGGCTCCAATCCATGGATTGCAGGGGTGGCGATCTTTTTGGCTACGATTAACATCGCCGGTGGGTTTTTGGTGACCCATCGAATGTTGAAAATGTTTCGTAAGGAATGACAGAAGGACTGATCACTATGGCTTATCTCGTCTCGGGTTTGTTTTTCATCCTGAGCTTGGGTGGGTTGTCCAAACAGGAAACCGCCCGAAAAGGAAATATCTATGGCATTCTTGGTATGGCCCTGGCAATCTTAGCTACATTTGCCAGTGGCGAGGTGGAAAATTTTAAACTATTGATTCCCCTAATGCTTGGTGGGGCAGTGATCGGTGCTGTTCTTGCGAAGAGAGTGGAGATGACCTCAATGCCCGAACTCGTTGCCATTTTACATAGCTTTGTCGGTTTGGCTGCGGTTCTGGTGGGCGTAGTTAGTTTTATTGATCCGAGCGATATTGAGCTCACTGGAACCAATAAATTGATTCATGAGATTGAAATTTTACTGGGCGTGTTTATTGGAGGAGTTACTTTTACGGGATCTGTGGTTGCTTTTGGAAAGTTGCGGGGATCCTTGAGTGGTAAGCCCATGCTTTTACCCGGTCGTCACCTGCTCAACTTGGGTATGCTTGGTGCCTCTATTTGGCTGGGTGCTCAGTTTATCGACCAGGGACACGATCAGGCGTTGATCAGCCTATTAATTGTCATGGGGATTTCTTTCGTCCTTGGTGTCCATCTAATCGTGGCAATTGGTGGGGCGGATATGCCCGTGGTCGTTTCGATGTTGAATAGTTATTCTGGATGGGCGGCAGCAGCGGCTGGATTCATGCTCAAAAATGATTTGCTTATTATTACTGGGGCATTGGTTGGAAGTAGCGGAGCAATTCTCAGCTATATTATGTGCAAGGCGATGAATCGGAGTTTGGCAAATGTAATTTTCGGAGGATTTGGAACTGCCGGAGGCAGTGCCGCTACCGCATCGGAGATTAAAGGATCGATTACCGAGACCACTGCGGACGAGGTGGCGGAGGAATTAAAAGAAGCGAAGGAAGTCATGATCGTGCCAGGATATGGAATGGCGGTGGCTCAGGCTCAGCATGTGGTCAAAGATATTACTGAGACACTGAGAGGGCAGGATGTGAATGTTCGTTTTGCGATTCACCCGGTGGCTGGTCGACTGCCCGGGCACATGAATGTTTTGCTTGCTGAAGCTAATGTACCCTATGATATCGTATTTGAAATGGACGAGATCAATGAAGACCTGCCCGAGGTGGATGTTTTATTAGTAGTCGGTGCAAATGATATTGTTAATCCTTCCGCCCTCGAGGATTCGTCTAGTCCGATTGCCGGGATGCCTGTGATCGAGGCTTGGAATGCCAAATCGGTCGTTGCGTTGAAAAGAAGTATGGCTGCGGGTTATTCCGGGGTGGAGAACCCTCTTTATTTTAAGGATAACACCAACATGTTATTCGGCGATGCCAAGGATACTTTATCCGCGGTTTTCTCGAAGCTTGGTTAAGCAGAGTTTTTAATTAGTCTTGTATTCTCTTGCCACGGAGGCCTGAACCCAAAAAATGAGCGAATGCATGTTTTTGTATCTTGCTTCGCCATTTGCCTTTTCGCTTCTGCTTTTCTTTGCGGTCAGTCAGTTTATCGACCGAAGTTGATCAACAGTAAAAACGGAGATCATCATGATTTTCCGTTAGGAGTACTGGAGGCAACCGGTCGATTGAAAGATGGGGATAAAGAAATCCTTATCATGGATGTGGGTAAGGGTGGGACTGCGGAGAGAGGGGGACTTTTAGTTGGTGATCGATTGGTACGGATCGCGGGAAAGTTTCCCAAGCCGTTTTCAAAAAAAACTGACACTGGACTAGAAGGACCACAGGCCCTTTTGGGTGTAAGTTTGAATCTCAATTCTTGCTTACCCAACCCACTTTTATCTCTTCAGGTTCGAAGAGGCTCCGAGTTAATTACCTTACCTGTTAAGCTACCTTTCAGTCAGTCTTTCTCGCTGACAGCTCCAATTTCCTGTCCCAAAAGAAAAAAGTTTCTAGCAGATATTTCAAATCACCTGGCTAAGATTCAGCAAAAATCGGGCCGTTGGCAACCGGGGGTGGGCGGAGATGCGGATGTTTATACCACCGCATTTTGCGGATTGGTGCTCTTGGCAAATAATGACCCCTCTCATCTGTCCTCGGTCAAGAAAGGGATCGAGTTTGTAAAGAAGGCTAGCATTGATTTGATCGATTTAAATGATCCTAAGAAAGGACCCAAAAATTGGCAGACTGCTTCCAACGGAATCTTTCTTGCGGAATATCAATTAGCCACTGGTGATAAAACTTATTTCAGCGCGCTCAAGAAATGCTGTGATTTGCTTGCCAAGAGAGTGACCGAGAAGGGGACAATGGGTCACCATTACTCGATTCCTTACAGCGGCGGTGGCTTGATTGTAATCAATGTTCAGGCACATTTGGCCTGGGCTCTGGCTGAAAAGTGTGGATATCCAATTAATGAAAAATCATGGCGTGATTCTTTTTCCGAGGTGAAGAAGTCTGTTGACCCTAAGACTGGTGCTTTGGGCTATTCCTCACGAGCTCGGTGGAGTCCGGATATTGCGGCTAGAACTGGTGCGATGGTCACCGCACTCATTGTTGCAGACCGGGAAGTGGAATTTGCTCAATCCTTAGCGGATGCGCTGGTCCGTTTAAATGGAAGAATGCGCCATGCACATGCGATGTCTTCGATCGGTTTAATTTATGGATTTTCCGGTATTAAAATGGGGGCTTCAACAGAGCACAGCGACGTAATGAAGACCTGGTTGCCGTATCTTGAACTGAGTCGCCTACCCGAGGGGGGAGCTGCTTTTTTTGGCGGGAAGAGAAATATTGGAGGAGACCAGTACCTAGGGTATTCCTCAATCGGGAATGCTATGGTTGGAATGATTTTAGCAAGTGCGGAGGATCGCCTTTTTATGCACGGAGGATCGAGCAAGGAATGGTTTGGAATCGCAAAGTAAATTCGATTCTGTTCAGGCATTAAATTAGTTTACAATATCAAAAAATCTTCTCCTTAATTTCTTTTATCTTCTTTCGTTGGGTGGACTGGAGCTGAGAAGCCGAAATTCATTATTATTTTTGATTGGTGATCAGGTAAGTGATTGGGGGGTTATTCCTTTTTTACTTGCGGGTTAACCGTTTGCTTTGTTTAAGAAGTTCCTGAAAATTTGTTATTCCATTCCCGTTTTGATTCTACTCGCCTCTCGTTTTTTGTGTCATGCCCACGAATCGGAGACCAGTAAACCCTTTGAGAAAATTCACGCTCATCAATCCTTTGAAGCCCATGCGCACACCGGTTGGGAGAGCCTTTACTTCTCTGAAGGACGGGACGCCTTAAATGGTAAATCCCTTTGGGCAGGCTCACTGGAGGTAGGGTATGATCATTTCTCGGGTGGAGTCTGGTATGGGAGATCTTCTAACCACCAGTATGACGAGGTGCAATATAACCTCGCTTTTACTCAGGAAATTAATGGCTTTCAATTCTATGCAGGATATACCCATTTAGTTTTTGCCAAGGATAATGAATCAGATGATGAATGGTCTGCAGGCATCAGTTACGGGGAGTTGCCTTTTGCTTTTGAAACTTCATTGGATGCCTATTACTCAATGGATGCCGAGGGAACCTTTTTTGAATGGTCAAACACTAAGCTTTTTAATCCAAGTGACGAGTTCGAATGTTCGTTGTCTGGCATTTTTGGCTGGAACGAGGGATATGTATCGGACGGGCATAACGGAATGAATTTCTTTTCGGTAAACTTGGGCGTTGGAAAGTTAATCACCGAAAACTTCTCCCTTATTGGTCATATCAACCAAAGTTGGGCCATTGATCGTGATCTTAACTTAGCAGGGGATCAGGGGCTAAAAGATTTCTTTCATTTCGGGTTAGGAGTTGAATTCGAATTGTAGTGATTTAAACAATAATTAACCGATCTGTAATGAACTGATTGGGTGAAATTAGAATCGTTGCAACTGATCGCACTTTTAGATAAAGCTCGTACACTTACATTTCTAAATATTATACTCTACCATTATGCCTTATTCCCTTGAAGTCCACTTTGACGACATTACAAATGCCACTATTCAAGATATGTGGAAAAAAATATCGGAAAATAAGATTCCCTGCCGTGCATTTGAAAAAAAATTCACTCCTCATTTAACTTTGGTTTATGGAGAAATTAGCGGCCCAAAGAAAGTTGATTGGGGATTTTTGGAAGGCCAAAAAAGATTTGAGATCAATTTTGAAAATCTGGCTTTTTTTGAGGACCGGGGCGTACTCTTTCTTTCCCCGGAAAAATCAAAACCACTAACTAAACTTCACAGTTTACATGATGAGAATGCCGGGTTTTCATCAATGAATAAATTTTACCGGACTGCTCAGTGGGATCCCCATTGCTCGCTCGCCAGTCGACTCTCCCCTAAACAAGTCCAGCGTGGTGCTTCACTCTTTGATGATTTTAAGTTACCCTTCAAGTCCACCTGTGTATCTTCTAATTTAGTCAAGTATCCGGATCCGGTCATTCTATCCACTTTCGAGTACAAGGCAGAGTAAGCTCTGTAAGGGTGTTATTATGATACAAGAGGGTTTCGTTTCCTCTTTTGTATTGTCTTTATAAAAAGATAATTAGGAGTTTTGTAAGAAAATGTGTGCAAACCGACATATATTTCCATTACCCTTATTAATTACGATAATCCTGTTATGACTACTCGGCCCAATATCATATTTATTATTACGGATCAGCAACGCTTTGATACGATTGCCGCCTTGGGTAATGATCACATGGACACTCCGCATATGGACCGACTTGTGAATGAGGGGGTATCTTTTGATAATTGCTTTATTACTGCCGCCTCCTGTGCCCCCGCTCGAGCCAGTCTATTTACTGGATATTATCCGCACACTACTGGTATCTTTAAAAATGCGGACTCCTGGAAGCGTTCGTGGATTGAGAAATTGTCGGACACCGGTTACCGCTGCGTCAATGTGGGTAAGATGCACAGCTACCCCTATCACACGCCCTTGGGATTTCATGAGCGTTATGTGGTGGAGAACAAGGACCGTTACCTGGAGGAGCGCTATTTTTTTGATGAGTGGGATAAAGCATTAAAAGCACGTGGATTGGTAAAGCAACAGCGTGAATCGTATCGAAAAAGAGCAGATTACAAAGATGCATTGGGTGCATTTGACTGGGAGCTACCCGAGGATATGCACCCCGATATGTTTGTGGGGGATACGGCCACGTGGTGGTTGAATAGCTACCCCAAAACAGAACCTCTTTTTTTACAGATCGGATTTCCTGGACCACATCCGCCTTATGATCCGACCAAGCGTTTCAGCGAACCTTATCTGAAAAAAGACCTGCCTTTAATGGAGGTGAGTCAGGAGGAGTTGGACGGCCTTCCGGAGCCCCTGAAGGGCCTGCGGCAACATAATAATGAAGTCGATCATGACTCGGTTGTGCTGGATCTTGAACCCAGTCGCGAGCAGCGGCACCGTCAACGGGCCCATTATCTCGCGAATGTGAGTATGATTGATGAGAAGGTTGGGGAAATTTTAACGACTCTTGAAAGGCAGGGCTATCTGGAAAATGGGATTGTTATATTCACTTCGGATCATGGAGACTGCCTGACTGATCACGGACACAGTCAGAAATGGACAATGTACGACCTGGTCACCCGTGTGCCCATGGTGGTGTGGGCACCTAATATTTATAAGGGCGGGCGTTCCATTGAAGGTCTTTGTCAGCATATGGATATCGGGCCAGCTATACTCGAGATGGCCGGGATTGAGGTTCCGCACACTTTCGAGGCACAGTCTATTTTACCCGCAATTCAGGGAAAAGACTGGACGCCCCGTGAGTATGTTTATGCTGAGCAGATCAAAGATGGTATCTTAACGGAAACAGAATTTATGAGCATGATTCGAAATGAAGAATGGAAATTAGTTCATTTCCTTCATATGAAATGTGGTCAGTTGTTTAACTTGAAAGATGACCCAGATGAGGTGGTGAATTTGTGGGATGAACCTGCCGCAAGTGGAGTGAAGCAAAAACTTTTGGATCAACTCCGTGAATGGCATATTGAAAGTCAGGTTCACACCCATGACTGGGCAGCGGAATGGCGTTGAGAAATGAATCACTATTCTACCATGAAAAATTCAATCATCTTCAGTCTATGTTCATTATTCAGTACCAGTAGCTCGATTCTTGGGGCTCAAAACTATCGCACCACTGGATCGATTGAACGCTTGGATCCCTCCTTTAATCAACTTATTTCAAAGGATGCGAAAATTGAAATTCTTGCCGAGGGATATGTCTGGTCGGAAGGACCAGTGTGGGTTTCAAAAGGTGATTTTCTTCTTTATTCCGATGTGCCCGCCAATAAGATTTATAAATGGAAGGAAGGAGAGGGGGCGAGTGTGTACCTTGATCCTTCTGGATACACTCCGAATAAATCACGGGCGGGGGAATCGGGTTCCAATGGTCTTACTCTGGATGAAAAGGGCAATTTGATCATATGCCAGCACGGAGACCGCCGGATCGCCCGCATGACTGCGTCGACTAATTCTCCCCTGCCAGTTTTTGAAACTTTGGCCGGAAAGTATAAAGGGAAACGTTTCAACAGCCCCAATGATCTCGCGTACAATCAAAAAGGGGAACTCTATTTTACCGATCCACCCTATGGATTGGTGCAAAAAGAAAAGGATCCCAAGCGTGAAATTGATTTCCAGGGAGTTTATATTCTTCGTAAAAACGGGAAAGTTGCATTGGTTGGAAAAGATCTTGAACGACCCAATGGAATCACTTTGTCCCCGGATGAAAAAACTTTGTATGTGGCCAATTCCCACGGTCCTCGTCCGATTTGGATGTCCTATGAACTGAAAGAAAATGGAATGGCGAAAAAGGGGGAAATTTTCTTCGATTCTACTCAATACCGAAAAAAGCATCCCGACCGTCAGGGCGGGAATGATGGTATGAAAGTGGATGTGGATGGAAATATATGGGCGACCGGACCCGGAGGAGTTTTAGTATTTTCCCCCGAGGGCAAACATCTGGGTACTATTCTTACTGGCCAACGCACCGCCAATTGTGCATTTGGAGATGATGGTTCCACCCTTTACATGACCGCAGATATGTACCTGATGAGAATTAAGACATCGACTAAGGGGAACGGATTCTAACATTTCCAATTTGCAAAGTAGTTTATGAAATCCATGATGCTCACCGCACCCAAGAGGCTTGAAATTCAGGACAGCCCGATACCGGAGCATGGTGAGAATGAGGTGTTGATCCGGGTGAAGGCATGCGGGATTTGTGGAAGCGATGTGCATGGCTTTGACGGAAGCAGTGGTCGGCGTATTCCCCCGCTCATTATGGGGCACGAAGCAGCCGGAATAATTGAGTCCTGCGGGTCCGGCGTTACCGGTTTTGCAATTGGGGACAGGGTCACCTTTGATTCCACCGTTTATTGCGGAGAATGTGACTACTGCAAAAAAGGGCAGGTTAATCTTTGTGACCACCGGATGGTACTGGGAGTGTCTTGTGGGGAGTACCGCAGGCACGGAGCATTTGCCGAGTTTGTAACCGCACCAGCCCATATTTTATATCAATTGCCAACCGGATTTCCTTTCGAACATGCGGCAATGATTGAGGCCGTTTCAGTTGCGGTTCATGCGGTGGGACGGATTACGATTGCTCCGGCAGATACTTGTTTGGTTGTGGGTGCGGGCATGATTGGATTACTTGTTGTCCAGGCCCTCCGAGCGGCAGGATGTCAGAAGGTAATTGCGGTGGATATTGATGAGGACCGTCTGGAGCTTGCCCGCAGGCTGGGAGCGACTGATACCATTAATTCCAAGGATAAGGATGTGGAGGAAGAAATTCTTGCCCAGACACAGGGCCGGGGGGTTGCCTCCTCTTTTGAAGTGGTCGGTGCGACTCCCACAGTTCAGACTGCGATCAATACAGTGAGAAAAGGTGGCTCAGTTGTTTTGGTTGGTAATCTCGCCCCCGAAGTTGATCTTCCACTACAAGCGGTGGTCACCCGCGAACTTTCCCTTTTGGGGACCTGTGCCTCCGCGGGGGAATATCCCCAATGTATAGAATTGATGTCCAACGGTTCGATTCAGGTGGACCCGTTGATCAGTGCAACCGTTTCCCTTGAGGAAGGACCCTCGTGGTTTGAACGACTGTATCAACGCGAACCCGGATTGATGAAAGTAATTCTGCAACCATGAGTCCGATTCTTTTATTGCTGATCGGCATGGTGATTGTGGTCGGCAGTATTTTAATTTTTAGGCTTCATGCGTTTCTCGCTTTGATCCTGGGTTCTTTGATTGTGGCTGCCTTCACCGAAAAGGAAGCGGTCTATCATCATTGCCTCAAGTCAGAAGCGGTCCGAATCACGGATGTGGTCAGTGATCGTGTGGCATTAAAGGCTTCTAAAAACCAGAAAATTATTTCAGGGTCTATTTTCTTACTTCGCCCGAATGAATCCGATGGAAAACTAGAGGAAATTTCCGTGGGGGTACTCACTTTACTTCCTTCATCAAATCTGAGTGAGGAGGAAAAAACACTCGAAAAAGAACTGGGGGTTCGTTACGGGGAGATTTCCTCCGAAGTTTTACCTGAAATTAAAGACCGGATAATTCATCATACCCAAATCAATGAGGCCCGTTCCATTTCATCCCGTAACATTGCTCAGCGGGTGGGTTCCGGATTTGGAAGTACCTGTCTGAAAATCGGAATTATGATTGCGATGGCGGCAATTGTGGGGCAGTGCCTGATGAGAAGTGGGGCCGCAGAACGAATCGTTTTGGGAATCCGTAATTTGCTTGGAGAGAAGAATGCCCCGGTTGCCTTTATCGCCAGTGGATTCACCCTTGGAATTCCGGTCTTTTTTGAAACCGTTTTCTATTTGATGATGCCTTTGGGGAAAGCCATGCATTTAAAAACGGGCCGTAATTACCTGCTGTACATACTGACAATCATTGCCGGTGGCACGATGGCACATTCATTAGTCCCCCCTACGCCCGGGCCTTTGTTTGTTGCCTACGAATTGGGAGTGGATATTGGTCTGGCAATTATATGCGGTACAATTGTGGGCGTGTTTACCACTGCATCGGGCTATGTCTGGGCCCGGTTTATCAGTACCCGGATTATCATCCCATTACGCGAATCAGCGGATTTGACCAAGGCTCAATTAAAAGCAATGATGGATCGTAAAGCAGAGGAATTACCGGGTTTACTAAGTTCGGTTCTGCCCATTCTAATTCCTCTTTTCTTACTTGCTGGAGGAACTGTTTTCAGTTTGCTGTTCGCTAACATGGAGGTTCAACCCGCCTGGATGCTCACGATCGACCCCCTCGTTCGGGTTCTTGGAAACAAGGATATTGCCTTAACCGTGGCCGCAGTTTTTTCAATTGTTCTTTTGGCCAGACGACCCGGGAGCACCAAGGAAAGCGTTGCCCAATCGATTCAGGGAGCTATTGCAGATGCGGGGGTAATTGTGTTGATTACCTGTGCGGGTGGTGCATTCGGTCATGTTCTCCGTCAAACTGGGATTGCAGGAAGTATCGAAAATTCTCTCCCCGCGACGGAGTCCGGATTAATGATTGTCGGGTTTTTGATCTGCATGATCGTGCGGACCGCCCAAGGGTCTTCCACTGTGGCGATGATTACCGCGGTCGGTGTGGTCGCTCCCATTGCAGCTGCTTCTGTACTTACTTATCATCCGGTTTACATTGCCATCGCGATTGGGTGCGGTTCCAAGCCGATCAGTTGGATGAACGATTCTGGATTCTGGGTAATTAGTAAAATGAGCGGAATGACGGAGTCGGAAATGCTGAAAACAAATACAGTGATGGGAATTATCATGGCGGTGACCGGATTAATAGTCTGTCTGATTGGTTCACGGATTTTCCCTATGGTCTAACACGCAAGTGACTACCGTTTACCTGTAGGAGTTCTAGTGGAAATTTTAACTGAATACGAGTTATGATCTTTATTATTATGGGAGTTTGCGGTTCGGGGAAAAGCACATTAGGGCAGATGTTGGCGAAGGAATTGGGAACTGATTTTCTCGAAGGGGACGATTTTCATTCAACTGCGAATCAGAAGAAGATGGCGAATGGTGAGTCTTTAAGCGAAGGGGACCGTATTCCGTGGCTTGAAGATATTCGGATAGCGGCTGATCAATATCTTTCCCGGGGAGATCGAGTAGTGGTAAGTTGTTCCGCCCTTACAAAGAGCGGGAGACAAATTCTCGGAGTAGAGAGAAGGAGGGTACAGCTCATTTATTTACATGCTTCGGAATCGATTCTGACTGAGCGGATGCGCATGAGAGAAAATCATTTTATGCCCGCCAGTTTACTCCGTAGTCAATTGGACACCCTGGAGGAACCGGAACCGGGTGAAGCTTTGTCTATATCTGTGGATCAATGCCCCGATCATATTCTCGACCAAATCCTTTCCCGCCTAGGACCCGAATAGTTTGTTGAACAAGTCGAAGTTCGGCACTGAACGAAAAAACGGTTGGACTGCCCGAAGGGTAATTTTTAAGAGTAACACATCATTTGATTCCTTTTTGAAGGAAATCAAGTCGGAGTGCTAAGTGTCCAGCGACTAATGCCCGAAGG
>Ga0209309_10003306_pt1 | contig 14037 bp, 8 predicted proteins | sample COGITO_mtgs_1204_2_FD_184807 | JGI IMG/M metagenome (GOLD analysis project Ga0209309, IMG submission 184807) | Pelagic marine microbial communities from North Sea - COGITO_mtgs_120412 (SPAdes) (version 2) | ecosystem: Environmental > Aquatic > Marine > Epipelagic ...
GCAGCGCGATGGCATCATTGATTCGTTTTTTGAATTCCGCCAATTGTTCCACCTTAAGACTAAGCCCAGCGGCCATGGGGTGCCCGCCAAATTGTTGGAGCAGGTCTTCGCATGACTCCAAGGCTTGGTGAATATCCACGCCATGAACTGAACGCGCACTTCCAATCAGTGCTCCGTTCTCTTCCGATAAAACAATGGATGGCCGGTAGCGTTGCTCGATCATTCTGCTGGCGACGATGCCAACTACTCCTCGGTGCCAGTCTTTGCCGTGAACAAGGTTTACAAAGGAATCTGAAGCACTTGTTTCAAGCTGTTTCAAGGCGCTCGCCGTGGTCTCTTCGTCCACTTCCCGCCGTTGTTGATTCATCTCTTCGATTTCCCGTGCAACTTCTGCGGCGCGGGACTCCCGTTTTTCCATTAATAAATCCACGACACGCTGCGCGTGATCCATCCTTCCTGCGGCATTGATTCGCGGACCGAGGGTAAAGCTGATATCACGAATGGTTTGCGGTGCTTGGTGGATGTCTGCTGCCCGCAACAAGGCTAAGATTCCAGGTCGTTGCCGCTTGCGCAATTGTTTCAATCCTTGCGAGGCCATGATGCGGTTCTCACCTTGGAGCTCAACCAAATCCGCGCCAATACTGATGGCCACCAAGTCCAACTCTTCATAAATACCACTCTCAGGTAAATCCATCAGATGTGCCAATGATTGGAGCAATTTAAATGCCACACCGCAACCGGAAAGCTCTTTGAAAGGGTAAGGACAGTCCGATCGTTTTGGGTTGAGAACGGCAAAAGCTGCGGGCAATGTTGCTTCAGGCAAGTGATGATCACAAATGATGACATCAATGCCCCGGTCCGCGGCATCCGCCAGAGAATCAAAATCCTTGGTCCCACAGTCCAACGTAAGCATCAAGGAGAATCGGTTTTCTGAAGCATACCGCACGCCCTCCATGCTGACCCCATACCCTTCGTTGTAGCGATGTGGAATGTACGTTTCGACTTGGCCTCCAACCCCTTCAAGGTAACTCGCGACCATGGCAACAGATGTTGTGCCATCGACGTCATAATCGCCATAAATCAAAATGCGCTCCTCGTCTTCAATGGCTTGATGGAGGCGATGGACGGCCTCCCGCATGTCCTTCATCAGCATCGAGTGATGCATCGCGGACAACGCAGGATTCAGGAAGCCAAGCACTTCCTCAGGTTCTTTTAGTCCGCGCTGAATGAGAAGCGAAGCAACCAATGGAGTAAGTCCAGCGTTGTTCATCAGATGCGCGACTGCCGTTTGATCAGGCTGGGGTTTTACAACCCAAGAGCTATCATTCAACTGTTGAGATACGGTCATGATGAAAGGACAGTGGTTGCGGTTTTGTGTAACTTCCCCGTCAAGCCTTTCATCGTTTTGATGAAAAAGGTAAAAGGGTAATTGCGTCTAACTTATCTTGCACTGCCTAATTTAGGACAATGAAATTGCAAATGCTCAGTCAAAATCGATTTACGAAAATGAAATCTTCAAAATTTGCTCTCGCTTCTGCGCTTATCTTAATGCTCGCTGTTGTCAGCGGTTGTTTGAACGATGACAATTTGATTCCTGAAAACTGTTACGATGGTATTCTCAACAATGGAGAAGAATTGATCGATTGTGGGGGCTCGATATGTCCGGCTTGCGATCCATGTGAAAATGGACAGTATGATGCATTATTGGGAGAAACTTGGGTCGATTGTGGTGGAGAATGTGGACCGTGTGACCCCAGTTTCAACGGCGTTCAAGATCCGGGGGAAGCCGGCATCGATTGCGGAGGTGATACGGGCGTTGCCTGCGGTGAGTTGTGCGGGGACGGTCTCTTGAATGGCAATGAACAAGCCGTGGACTGTGGAGGCCCAGATTGTGAGCCATGCCCAACATGCTGCGATGGTCTCATGAATGGGGATGAGCTTGCTGTGGATTGCGGAGGCAATTATGAGTCCAATATTTACATTGCGTGTGAAAATCCAAACATCGTTTGTGGACCTTGTCCCGATGGTGTCAATTGTGGAAATGGCCTCATGGACGGAGATGAACTTTACATTGACTGTGGAGGTGATTACTGCCCTGAATGCGAATCCATTTTGACTTGGAAAGCGAACGGAACGGCCCTCCTAGCCGAGACAGAACTTTCCGCTGAACTCGATGGCACCACCATTACGGTAACAGGATTGACATTGACCGGAGCGGGTCTAGGGCTTGTGATGGAAGTACCCTTGGCCGGTTGGGTCGCGGGATCACAAATTCAATGCTCAGCTGCGACGGGTTCTTCTTGTTCCTATGCCGATCCTGCTGCCAATGCATACAGCACGAATTTCGGTGGGGGCGTTACAGTGGACATTGCCTACGTTGACGCTGTTTCCGGAGGATTTGTTGTGGGCACCTTCATGGGAACCGTCGTGGGCTTGTCCGGTGAAAGCATGAACATCGCACAAGGCGCATTCCAGATGCAGTTAGACTGATTTGGAAATCGGGACGACTTACTCCCCCGATCGGATGAGTTGAAACAAGGCATCCAAGTTGGGCGCCAGAACAACCTCAATTCTGCGATTTCTCGCCTTGTCATCCGGATCAAGCGGATGATATTCACTCCTTCCAGCAGCGGTCAACACTTCAGGGTCTACCCCGGAAGCTTTTAATATTTCTATGACGGCAGTCGATCGAAGTACGCTCAATTCCCAGTTGTTTCGCGGGATGGCGCTGGATCGCAATTGATCTGAATCGGTATGGCCTTCAACGATGATCTCCAGGTTGGATTGCTGGCTGATTACCGCTGCTAAACCTTCAAGAGCCTGTTGGCCGTTCGCATTTATGGCCGTGCTGCCAGACGGAAATAGCAACTGGGCTTCCAGGCTGACATAGACTTTCCCGTCGCGCTGTTCCACGGATAATCCTTTATCTGCGAATCCGAGCAGTGCGTCCGCGAGTTGGCTTCTGAGTGCTTCTGCAGCCGCGTCGCGAGCGGCTAGGAGTCCTTCTAGTTCAGCGATGCGTTTTGACCGCTCACTCAATTCGTTTTCCCGCATTTCAAGATTGGTTCGCAGCTGATTCAGCGCATCCTCTTGTTGCTGCAATTCCTTCCTTGAACGACTCAAATCGGCAAGTAAGGCTCTGTTCTCTTCGTTAATTGCTGCCATACGTGATGAACTTTCCGAAGTGAGAACATCATTCAATTCTTCGAGTCGGACGAGGCTGGCATTGCTTTGACGCAAGGCACGACCAATGCGAGCGGTATCGGCCGCCAAAGTTTGCCTACTTTCTTCCAAAACAGCAATTCTTCCCGCCATTTCGCGCCTTTCAATCTCCCCATCTTGTCCTTCAAGTGCGAGTTTTCGATTTTCGTTTTGAACTTCGTCGAAGTCTGATTGCAATTCGTCGAACTGCTTGAGGGTGACGCATCCAGTGAACAGAAAAAAACTAAAAAAGAAGGTCGTCGAGTATAAAATTGATTTCATCGGAGTTGTATCGAGAATAGCCTCTAAACCTCGATGTTGAGAGCCTTCATTTTTCGGGGTTTTAAAATATTTTTGAAACATGTTTCGTTGATAAAGTGTTGTAAGGACACTACTTTTGAAGAACAACGCACAGAACAAATGAGCACAATGATTCGCAACGCAGCTTCTTGGTTTGACCGAACACTTGGTTGGTTTTTTACCAATGGAAATAAGGTCAGCTACGAGCGCTATGATTCGTCCGTTGAGCAGGATTATTGAAGTCCTTCACGCTTGCGTGGGCAAGCAGACATTTTGAGGCTCCGTGAAAAAGCGCAATGCCTCAAACCCGCCTTCTCTTCCAACTCCACTCGACTTTACTCCGCCAAATGGCGTGCGTAAGTCACGGACCAACCAGCAATTGATCCAAGCGATGCCACTTTCGACGGCAGCTGCAGTGCGATGCGCCTTTGCAATGTCTTGCGTCCAAATGGTGGCTGCAAGGCCGTATTGAGAATCATTGGCCAGTTGAATGGCTTCTTCTTCGTCTCGGAAGCTTTGCAGGGTAATGACCGGTCCGAAAACCTCCTCTTGATTGATCTCACATTTAGGCCCAAGGCCCTCGATGATAGTGGGTTGGACAAAAAACCCATTTCTGCACCGCTCATTGGGAGCCTCGGCAGCATCTCCACCGCAGAGGATTGTCCCTCCGGCTTCCTTCGCGCCTTTTATGTTTGATAAGATTTTGTCTCGGTGGGCCTGTGACACGACGGCGCCCATTTTAGTTGTTGCATCAGCCGGATCTCCGATGCGTATCCGCTTCACCTTTTCGACGAGTGCGTTCTTGAATCGATCGTAAAGTTTGTCCTGGACAAGAATGCGGGATGAACACAAACAAATCTGCCCTTGATTGGCGAAGGATGAACGCAGTGTTGTCCCAACAGCTTTGTCAAAATCGCAATCCTCGAAAATGATAGCGGGATTTTTCCCACCAAGCTCCAAACTCAACTTTTTGAAATGCGGCGCAGTGGTTTGCGCGATGTGCGCTCCCGTTGAGGTGCCGCCTGTGAACGAAATGGCTTTGATTTGAGGATGTTGGACGATGGCTTGTCCGGCTTCCGAGCCAAGGCCGTGAACGACGTTGAACACTCCGGCGGGAATTCCCGCTTCTTCCGCCCATTGCGATAACATGAAGGCCGACACCGGGGTGATTTCAGAGGGTTTGGCGATGACGCAGTTCCCTGCGGCAATGGCGGGAGCAATTTTCCACGTGAAAAGGTAGAGTGGTAAGTTCCAAGGAGAAATACAGCCTACGATACCAATGGGTTTGCGGTGGGTGTAATGGATGTGCGAGCTGTCGGCGGGAATGTGTGCTTCAGAAGCAAAGTGCTCGATGGCTCCCGCAAAAAACTCGAGGTTTTTTTGAGCACGAGGAATGTCTACAGCCTCCGCGAGCGAGATGGGCTTGCCGTTGTCTTTGGATTCGGCACGCACCAGTTCATCGGCGTGTTGCGAGACAATTTTGGCCCAGCGCCTGAGGCATTCGGAACGGTCTTCAAATGAACGGGTCGACCATTGCGGAAAAGCCTTGGCTGCAGCCTGCACGGCCAATTCAACATCATCAGCATCGGAGCGTGGGATTTGGCCATATACCGCACCAGTGGCGGGCTCAATGTTGTCCAGCCATTTGCCATTTTTTGATCCTTGTAGCTGCCCTCCAATCAGATTTTGCAATTGCTCCATGCCTCCAAGATAATTAGAGTGAGCGGATTGCATACATATTCAGAAAATCCTTTTTATCTTTGCCGTCGCTAATGCGGCGTGCGTTGCAAGGCATTCCCCGATGGTGTAATGGTAACACACCGGTTTTTGGTGCCGTTATTCCAGGTTCGAGTCCTGGTCGGGGAACGTTTAGCTTTAGAATCCTTGGGAATTTTTCCCAGGGATTTTTTCATTTGTGGTCGTTGCGGAGTGAATTATTCGCCGTTGGTGAGGGCGTCAATCTGCGTTTGCAATCCAATGATCGTGCTTTGCAAAGAGTCCACTGTACTGAGCAATTGGGTTAAGGCAGCGGCTACTTCGTGTCCGCCGACGAGGATTTCGCCATTGACAACTGCATTTCCAGCGATGGTTGCGTCTCCTGCATTGTTGACAGTGAAAGCATCTGAGCGATCATTGACAGCATTTCCATTTCCGATGGCGAGCAAGATGTCGGATTGCTCGGCGCTATTGAACTGGCCAAATACGGCGCTATTCGCTTGATCCGCGATCACGCCCAAACCACTTGCAAACGCATTCGATGCAGATGCTGTTGAGGAACGTCCGATAGCGCGGCTGTAGAGACCACTTGCGTTCGTCTCAAATCCGCCTGCATGACTGGCATATCCCGATGCCGTGCATCCAAATCCTTCCGCGTGCGCCACGTCACCACTGGCAGAACTTGCTTGTCCTTCCGCATGCGATGAATTTCCAATTGCTTCGTTTTGTCGGCCTTCGGCATGGGAATACAAACCTGAGGCCGTCGATAGGTAGCCTTGGGCGTGCGCAGCGGTGTTTTCCGCGCTGGTTCCGTAACCTTCCGAGTGGCTGTAATTGGACGTTGCTTCCGTGTTGTAACCTTCGGCATGGGCGGTGAGACTTGTTGCCAATGTCAGCATTCCTTCTGAATGGGAAGCGGTGCCGCTTGCGGTGGTGCCTTCACCTTCTGCACTGGAACAGATTGCGCTGGCCGTGGTGAGCCGATTTTGTGCATTGCTGTAAGGTCCGCTTGCCGTGGTATTGATGCCTGAGGCGTTGGCATAAAGACCAGTAGCAGAGACTGCATACCCTTGTTCAAACCGTTGCAAAATTCGAGCAGACCCTTTCATCCACGTATAGGTTGTCGTTGCGACGATACTGTCTTGTATGCTTGAAAGACCGAGAGAATCGCGCGCGGCCGACGCGGACGATGCATTTGTGCCGCCATATTCAATCGGGATTACGCCTTCTACGTTGAATTCGGCACCATAAAAAGGCAAGAAAATGAGCAAATCATTGACTTCAATGGTACCGCTATTGTCGCTGTCTGGGTTATACGGGAATCCACCGGCGTATTCGCTTTGGGCTTGGCAGATGGATAGGGCGGTGCCCATGGCAAGGGCAAAAACGGTCAGTCTCAGACGAAATAAGAAAGGCATGCTTTTCATTTTGAGAGCAAGTTACGTGTCAATAAGAGAAAGTGAATGTCAATAAAAACGCTATTGACGGATCCAGGCATTACTTCGAGACGATCCAGCGAAGCGTCTCCACCTCTCCTGGATACTCGATGCGCACGAGGTAGCAACCGGATAAGAGCTCAGAGGCATCCAATAGGACTAAGGCCGAAGATTCGCGCTCATTTCCATCCAGCTGGATGGACGGCATAGCCTCCTGCCCAGCGAGGTTGTAAACGCGGACGGTGACCTTTGCGGCTTGCGTCCGTTGAACCCTTAGCGTGGAGGAAGATGCGGTCGGGTTCGGCGCGATCGTGCTGCCGGTTGTGAAGAATGCTTCGAACGGATTTTTGGCACTCGGCGGGCCGAAAGTCTCGTCATCCGAATCTTCAATCCATTCCGCAGGACTTTCGATAAGCCCTTGAGGATCCTCGCAATCTCCGCCGTCGAAAATCAATGTTTGCACGAATACCCCCACGTTTCCGCTGCAATCGCTGGCGGTATAGGTGCGTTCAATTTCAAATGGGGTACCGTCACCGGCATTCGGATTGCCGCTCACAATGAAATCAGAATAATCGCTATCTAATCCAAAACCACAGTTGTCTTCCGCAAAAGAACAGGGATCGGGCAAGGCGACTCCGACGCTCGGTTCAAAGCAGAGGGATACGGTGCTTTCGCAGCTGCTCTCCATGACGGGTGCAGTGGTGTCTACCGCATACGTGTATTGCGTTTCGGATGTGAAATCACCGGAAGTTGGATTCAAGGAATTGTAAAATTGTGCAACGAACTCCTCTCCACAAGGCACATTTACAATAACGTCAGCACCCAGATCGACCACCAGGTCTCCTGCCAATCCCATGACGGATTGTCCCAACACTTCCCCTTCCCAAGCGAACCAACCACCCAAACCGTATTCGCAGTTCACGCTGTTTCCACCTTGACCAAGTTGAAAGCGTTTGCTCTCGTTGAATGGCATGTGCGATAACTGCAGCCAGGATCCATCATACCCCCCAGAACCGATCAGGTAAGACTGAGAATTCGCCATGCGATAAGTCATCCAATTTGCGGTATCTGCGTCGCATCCAAAGGCCGTCATTAAATCATGTCCGGGACTTTCATTGAGCCACGTTTCCGCAGTTTGCATATCCTCCAAAACCAAATGCAAGTTCCATTTGAGGTTGTCATTCTCACTGTCTACAACCTGTCCTGTGACCAAAGCCACACCGTTGGAAAATCGGGTTAGGATGAGTGGGAATGATTCAACGAAATAATCAGATTCGGCCAGTCCGAGCTGCTCAGCCAGCCCGAAAAGTCGGATTGCTCCGTCGGGGCCGTCGCCTTCAGCTGTATTCGCAAGATTGAAGCTTTGACTCCCAATGACCTCTCCAAAAAACGAAATCACCTCCAATGTATCTCCGGTGGAGGGGTCGATGGCTATGATGTCATTGTCTGTGCCACTCGGCAAGTCTGAAACGCACTGAACGGTGTCTGAATCAAACGCAGTGAGAAACACAGGCGCACAGTTCGTGCATCCCACGAGCAATCCATTGCAATCGTAATCCGGAAGGGGATATTCACACGATGAGGGGATGGAGAGTGTCGCTTCGCTGTCGAAGTTGCATGCGGTAAAATCCATGCATCCCGCGCAACTTTCAAAATCGCATGCGCCCTCATCTGGAATGGTGGCGTTATCGTCGAAATTGCACGCAAGCGGTGCGGTGCAGCCCGCGCAAGAGAAGTATTCACAGGATAGGTCTGGGTACAACGCGAGCGGATCGAAGTTGCATGCAAATTCATTCATGCAACCGATGCACGACAAGTATTCACAAGAGCCGTCATCATCCGTGGCAGAAGCATCATAATTGCAAGCAAATGGATTTGTGCAACCTTCCTGAACGAACGCACTCGCCACTGAAATATTCACGGTGGTTAAGAGCATTGCCCATGCGAGGCAGCGCAGCAATCCAGTGAACTTGTATGTGGGTAGGCGATTCATTGGTGTATCAGAAGAAGATCCTGAGAATATACCCACAAATTCGGGCTTTTACCGCCAAAAAACAAGTCAAAACACACAAATAACAAGTCGAAAAGGCAAAAAATACAAATGAAACAGGATTATACCGCCACGATATTGATGATCCGACCCGGCACAACGATGACCTTTCGGATGGTTTTCCCTTCTATTTGAGCGATGGTCTTTTCGTGATTGAGCGCTGCATCTTCCACTTCTTTCGGGTCCATAGCCGCATCTAATTCCAGTTGGAAACGAACCTTCCCGTTGAAGGAAACAGGGTACGTGATTCGATCGGCGGTCAGCCATCTTTCTTCGCTTGCAGGCCAAGAGGCGTCCATCACACTTCCATGACCACCACTTTTATCCCACAATTCTTCTGCCAAGTGAGGAGCCACGGGGCTTAATAAAATGGCCAGCGGTTGCAGCAATTCGTTCTGATTGCCGTTGGAATCGAGCAGTTCATTGACCCCGATCATAAGCGCACTGATGACGGTGTTGAACGCATGCCGGTTCAGATCATCCGTCACCTTCTTAATGGTTTTGTGTAAAATTCGCAGGCTGGCTTCATCGGGTTTACTATCGGTTGCGTGTTCGAACAACCGATGTGTTTTTCGCAGGAAATTATGCACGCCGCTAATGCCTTGGGTATCCCATGGCTTATGCTGGGTGAGCGGACCAAGGAACATTTCATAGCACCGCAATGTGTCCGCTCCGTAACGTTCCACTAAGTCATCTGGGGTTTGGACGTTGAATTTGGATTTCGACATCTTCTCCACTTCGAACCCACATGTGTATGTGTTGTCTTCGCCCAAGACGAATTCTGCATTGGCGTATTCCGGGCGCCACTTTCGGAAGGCATCCGTGTCCAACTTATCTCCTTCCACAAAGTTGATGTCCACGTGCAGCCGCTGGGTCTGAAACTCTTTTCGACGTTCGAACGTGACGAATTTCTCGGTGCCTTGAATGCGATAAACGAAGCTCGATCGTCCCAAGATCATCCCCTGATTGATCATTTGTTTGAAGGGCTCATTGAAGCCAACCCAACCTTGATCGAACAAAAATTTTGTCCAGAAGCGTGAGTACAAAAGATGCCCCGTTGTGTGCTCGGCTCCCCCGATGTACAAATCAACTTGGCCCCAATAATCAGACTTTTCTCGGCTGCAAAAAGTGCTGTTATTGTGCGGGTCCATGTACCGCAAGAAGTACCAACTCGACCCGGCCCATCCCGGCATCGTGTTGTATTCCATGCGATCTCCTTCAAAAACATTCCAGTCTTCCTTTTGCGCTCTCGCGAGCGGTGGCTCTCCTTCTTCGGTCGGCAGGTAGGCATCTACTTTCGGAAGCGTCACCTGCTTGTCCTGTATGAGGCGTGGAATTTCGTCTTCGTAACAAATTGGGAACGGCTCGCCCCAATACCGTTGGCGACTGAAGACAGCATCGCGCAACCGGTAATTGATTTGCTTGGTTCCAAGACCCTTGGTCTCCAGTATTGCAATTGCGGCAGGAATGCCATCTTGACTGCTCAGACCGTTGAGCGTTTCCGAGTTGCAAAGTGTGGCCGTTTTCTCGGTAAAAACCGCCTCATCCGTGTCTTTGCCTTCGAAAATTGGCGGAATGGTCAATCCAAATGTTTTGGCGAATTTCCAATCTCGCTCATCGCCAGCAGGCACTGCCATGATGGCGCCCGTTCCATAACCGGCAAGAACATAATCGGCGATCCAAATGGGCAAAGGCTTTCCCGTCATTGGGTGGATGGCGAACGCACCGGTGTCGCATCCGGTTACCTTTTGCTCTCCAGCGCCTTGGCGCTCCCGTTCGGATTTCAGCGAAGCAGCGCGCTGGTACTGTTCAACGGCCTCTCTTTGCGCGGCTGAAGTGATTTCGGGCACCAAGGGGTGTTCGGGGGCCAAGACCATAAAGCTCACGCCATACAAGGTGTCAGGCCGTGTGGTGAAAACATCCAGTTGATGAGGGGTTTCGGCCACTTGGAATTGGACCTCAGCGCCTTGGCTTTGTCCAATCCAATTGCGCTGTGCTTCTTTGATGCTGTCCGTCCAATCCAGCTCATCCAAGTCTGATAGCAGGCGGCTGGCATAGGCTGAAATCCGCATGATCCATTGCCTCATGCGCTTGCGCTGAACGGGATGCCCTCCACGTTCGCTCAATCCGTCTTTGACTTCATCGTTGGCCAAAACGGTTCCCAATGCGGGGCACCAATTGACTTCGCTGTCAGCGAGGTAGGCCAACCGGAAGGCCATGAGGATTTGTGATTTATCCGCCTCAGAGCATTCCTTCCAATGCTCCGCAGAGAGTTTTCCTGCAAAGTCCTCCCCCCATGGAGCGCGTACTTCAGCGGAAAGGGTTTCCCACCATTTTGAATCACAGGCGGGCTCCACTTGGCCCAATCCATCCGACTCAAGGGCGGCGATCAGGTCGGAAATAGGCCGTGCTTTGTCGGCCTCCACATCATACCAGGATTCAAAAAGTTGGCCAAAAATCCATTGGGTCCAACGGTAATATTGCGGGTCGCTGGTGCGCACTTCACGCGTCCAGTCATAGCAGAACCCCATTTGCTCCAGCTGCTCCCGGTATCGGCTGATGTTTGTTTCGGTGGTAATCGCCGGGTGTTGGCCCGTTTGAATGGCGTATTGTTCCGCGGGAAGACCAAAACTGTCGTATCCCATGGGGTGGAGTACGTTGAATCCTTGATGCCGTTTGTACCGCGCAAAAACATCACTTGCGATATAGCCCAAAGGGTGACCGACATGCAGCCCCGCACCAGAGGGGTACGGGAACATGTCCAACACATAATATTTAGGTCGGGTTGTGTCTTCGACAACGCGGTAAGCATCGTCTGCTTTCCACTGCGCTTTCCAGCGCTTCTCAATGGCTTGAAAATCGTAATCCATGGGTATCTGCCTGTTCCACGCAAAGGTACTCCTCGAATACCGGCATAAAATGACTTTGACGAATATCTTTGCGCCGTGTATTTGAGTAAAACACCCCCGATTTTAAAGGCTATGGCTTCACAATTGATGTGGTCTGGCCCTGAGAATGTCGAGGGTAAGCCTGCGGTTTACTTGACGTTTGATGACGGCCCGCACCCAGAAATTACAATGGAAGTGTTGGATATCCTGAACCGATGCGGTGTGCCGGCGACCTTCTTTTGCGTGGGAAAAAACGTTGAAAAACATCCTGAAGTCATTCAAAGAATCCAGGCAGAAGGACACGACTTGGGAAATCACACCTATGCCCATGAATCGGGTTGGAAAACGTCCAATTTTAAATACCTGAAAAGCTATTCTCGTTGCCAATCGCTCATTGATGCGCCGTGGTTTCGGCCACCTTATGGACGCATTACGCGTTCACAAGCAGCAGCCCTCCAAGACCAGACCAAAATCATTATGTGGGATGTGTTGAGCGGTGATTTCGACGAAAACAAAACCGCGGATCACTGTTTCAATGATTTGATGACGAATACCCGCCCGGGAGCCATTGTGGTATTTCACGATTCCGAGAAGGCTGCGAAACGTATGCTTCCGGTGTTGGAACCCTACCTGAATTGGCTTCTTGATGAAGGTTATACCTGTCAGTTACTCCCCAGGTCCAGCTGATTCAGCGTTGCTTTCCTCCTCCGCTTTTTTTCCGGCATTGCGCAACAAGGTCAATTTGGCGCGGATGTCTTCCATCTCTTTTCGGTCTTCCTCCATGGATTTCTCGTATTGGGCTCGGATTGACTCCGCACCCTTGCCCGTGAACCGCTCAATGTTTTCCTCTGTTTTCGTGACTCGCGTTTTGATACGGTCCATCTTTTCCCTCAAAATCCGCTGTTCACGTTGGATGTTTTGGGCATCAGAACTGACCAAATGATCGATGCGTTGCTTGTAGGTTTCCATCGCCCGCTCCGACTTTTGAGCACTCAGTGCGTCATAATGCAGATCCATTGCTGTGCGGTAGGCGTTCATGATGGAGTCGAGGGCCTTTCTTGGGATGAAACCGATTGCATTCCACCGTTCGGAAAAGGACTTCAAACTTTCCAGGGCTTCTTGACGTTTTTCCGGGAGCGTCAAGGCCTTGATTTCGTCAATCAGCGCCTTCTTCGCAGCTAAATTCTTCTTCTCCTCTTCAATCCGACCCGCCATTTCGGCTTTTCGAGCCTTGAAAAACGAGTCTTGGATCTTGCGAAACTTACCCCAGAGTTTTTGCTCTTCCCGAGGGGTGCATGCCCCCACGTCCTTCCAAGCCTTTTGGAGGTCCATCATCTGAGGGGCCGTTTCCTTCCAATTCGTGTTTTTGGCCAACTCTGTTGCCTTTTCAATCAGCGCGATCTTCTGCTCTTTGAAGGCTTTTGTGGTCTCTTTTTGAGCATCGTAAAACAGCTGCTTCTTCGCGAAGAATACGTCCGCCAATTCCCGGAACTGGCCCCACAACGCTTCATTTTGATCCTTTCCCGCGAACCCAGTGGTTTTCCACTCTTGTTGCAATGCGATCACTTTTGCTGAAGCGGCTTGCCAGGCATCATGGCTTGCGGCTACCTCTTCGGCTACGACCGCGCGCAACTGTTCAACCAAAGCGATTTTTTTGTCGGCGTGGCCTTGGAAAGTTGCCTTTACCTGCTGGTAATGTTCTTTGACCTCCTCAAATACAGGGCGAATGAGACCGAAGAATTCATCGGCCATTTCCTTGTAATTTTCCCGTGGCGAGGGCCCAATGTCGAGCCATTGTTTCTGCAACAAGCGGGCTTCTTTTTGGCGCTCTTTGAGGGATTCCACCGCAGCCATAGCCTTGGCTTTTTCCGTAAGCTCTTCCTTCTTTTTCTGGTTCACTTTTAAGTCGTGATCCTTCAGCTCTTTGTAGATGTTGATGTTGTAGAAGAACTCATCCTGCAGCCGGTAATATTGATCGTGGACTTCTTTGTGGCGGTCGCCGGGCACTTCTCCTACGGTTCCCCATTCCTCGCGAACTTCATTGAAAACGACAAATGCAGCACCAATGTTTTCTTCCTCTTGGATGGTGTGCCGCAAACGCTCGAGCATGACCAGCTTCTTTTCCAAATTTCCGCGCTGCTCATCGGCCACTTGCTTGCGCCATTCTTTTTCACGTGTTTTGAAAAGGACAATGGCTTCTTCGAATAATGCTTCTTCTGGAGAAGGCACGTATTCAAATGTTTCGGAGGTGTTGCCTTCGGCAGGGGTCCATGCTTCGCGCTGTTTGCGTACTTCTTCTTGGGTTAGACTGCGAAATTCTTCCATCGCGGAACGGACGTCGCCTCGGATGCTCTCTAAGTCTTCTTGCCCAAGCAAGGCTTGAATGCGTTCTAATATCTCAGACCTCATCGGTCACGTATTTAAAATTCAGGACTGCAAATATCGG
>Ga0209309_10003317_pt1 | contig 14012 bp, 9 predicted proteins | sample COGITO_mtgs_1204_2_FD_184807 | JGI IMG/M metagenome (GOLD analysis project Ga0209309, IMG submission 184807) | Pelagic marine microbial communities from North Sea - COGITO_mtgs_120412 (SPAdes) (version 2) | ecosystem: Environmental > Aquatic > Marine > Epipelagic ...
ACTACAGCACACTCTTTAGCAAACCCCTCAGCATTTTTTTCTTCTGCCTCAAATAAACTTTTTGGAACAAATAAGGGAAAATAAGCATTTTGATGGCCAGTCTCTTTAAACATTATGTCTAGTTGAGTCTGCATTTTTTCCCAAATAGCATATCCGTAAGGTTTTATGACCATACAGCCTCTAACAGACGAATTTTCAGCCAAGTCAGCTTTAACTACTAACTCGTTGTACCATTTAGAATAATCTTCTTCTCGCTTAGTTAACTTTTTAGACATGGATAGGTATTGGCATAATTATTGATTAATTTTAAGTATTGCTAAATTAATTAAATTATAAATAAAATGAGATACTTAATATTATTACTTTTTACAATATCATTAATAAGTTGTGGTCCATTAAATACAGTCAACACAAATAACAATGATGGTATATATGGTAATAAAGTTGAAGTTTCCAACAATAACAGTGCTTTTTATAAAAATTATTTTGAACAAAAATCAGATGAATTAGGTATTAATAGTTCTATTAATGATTCTGTGCTTACTGATATAAATTCATATTCCTCAAATACAAATGTTTCATATACTAATAGTAACGGTTCTTGGGGAGATAATCCAACTTCAGTAAATATAATATTTAGAGATCGTTACGTCTACAAACCATACATGAATTACTACCCTTATGGATATAATTGGTACGACAATTACATTTCTAGTAATTGGTATAGATGGAGATCTCCATGGGGATTTAACTATCCTAGATATGGAAATGGTTATGGTTATGGTTATGGTTATGGTTATGGTTATGGTTATGGAATGTGGAATAACTGGTGGTGGCATCCATACTACAATGGACCAGATTATAATGATCCGTATTACTACAGAAACGATAATAGAGTTGCCTACATGAACGGTAAAAGAAGTTCTTTATATTCTAGCGATAATGGAATTCTTGAAAATTCATCCAATTCAAACACAATAACAAATTATAATGTTGGAAGAAATGACAGTAAAATAGTAAATTCTAAAACAGGAGAAAAAACAGAAAAATTAGAACAAATAAAAAACAGAAACATTAATAGAGTTTACTATGCTCTTAAAAATAGCCAAGGTAGAGTAGGACCAGCAAGAGGGTACCAAAACAGAGGTGAAATGGGTAACTATGGAAATTCTAGTACTGATAATAAATCAAAATCTAATTTTCAAGCTAGCAAATACGGTAACACAAGATCATATGATGTAAACAGGTCCAGTACTGGTTCATTAAATAAAGGAAGAGTTTATTCTAGACCTGAAAATAATGGTAATAATACAAGAAGCTACTCTAGACCTGAAAATAGTAGTAACAACTCTAGTAATAAAGCCAGAAACTACTCAAGAACAAATATTAGTTCATCTAGTTCAAGTAGTACAAGACCAAACTATTCTTCATCATCTAACTCATCAAGATCTAGCGTTGGTAGTGTAGGAAGCAGTGGATCTTCTGGAAGATCAGGTAGTGTATCTAGAGGTAAAAGATAATATTTTACATGTTACTGAAAAAAATTTCATTTTTTTTATTACTTTTTTCATTTTCATTAAACTCTCAGAGTTTAAATGATTTTTTAAAAATATCTATAGACAACCCTGTTGGATCTGCGAGGTTTGAATCAATGGGAGGTGCATTTGGTGCTCTTGGAGGTGATTTATCTGCGATTAATGTCAATCCTGCTGGAAGTGCAGTTTTCAACGATAACCAATATGAATTTACACTTTCTAATAGTAATAAATCAACTAAATCATACTATTTTTCTAATACATCTAGTATAAGTAAAAATAAATTTAGTGGTAATCAGGCGGGAGGTGTTTGGGTTTTTGAAAATTATGGTGGAGGAAATGTCAATAAAATATCTTTCAGTGTAAATGCTCAAACTAATAACTCCTATTACGATAATTTTGAAATAAAAGGGAGAAATCAACTTAATTCAATAGATAAGTTTTTCATTAACAATTCAAATGGAGTTAGCGTTTCAGATGTAAGTGTTGCTGCAAATGAATCTACTTCGGAAGTTTATAAATTTCTTGGAGAATATTATGGTTTTTCAGCGCAACAAGCGTTCTTGGCATACCAAGGTTATCTAATTGACTTTGATGGTTCAAATAACAACTTTTATTCACTTGCACGCTACAACAATGGAGTTGATCAGCAATACACAAGTGATTCTAAAGGTTACAATAATAAATACAATTTAAATATTGCAATTCAGTTCAAGGAAGATTTTTATTTTGGATTAAATATAAACACACACGAAATTTACACAGAAAACTACACTAGACATTTCGAGTCAAATTTTGATGATGATTCTGCAATAAAGTCAATTTTGTTTGAAAACAGATTAACAACTTACGGAGAAGGCTTTTCTTTTCAGATTGGTGCGTTAAGAAAATTTAATAAATTAAGAATTGGAATTTCTTATCAATCCCCAACGTGGTATACTCTATGGGATGAAACATCACAATATTTAGAAACCGAATCAGTTGATTTAAATGGATTAAATTACAGAGATATAGTTGATCCAAGAATAACAAATTTATATCCAAAATATAAATTAAACTCGCCATCTTCTATAACATTAAGCTCAGCTTTGGTTATTGGAAAAATTGGATTACTAAGTCTTGATGTAATTTCTAAAGATTATTCAAAAATTAAAGTCAAACCAAAAAATGTATTCTCTGATTCTAATAATTTAATTAAATCACAACTACAAAGCACATTAGATTTTAAGATAGGTTCTGAAATAAGATTGAATAAATTAAGTTTAAGAGCTGGTTTCAATTCCATCGAAAGTCCTTTCATAAATTTTACTGAAGATAATAGTTCTATTTCATATGGATTTGGTTACGATTTTGGAAATACATTAATTAATTTTTCTCATAAAACATTAGAACAAAGTAAAAATCATCAATTATTTGACACTGGTCTGACTGATGAAGCTTTATTAAAATCAACTCACTCAATCACATCATTATCAATTGTATTTAAATTTTAGAATTAATTAATCTTTAATTAACTTTGCAACACATTTATTATCAATATGAAATACGAAAAATTTTTTGAAGAACAAGTAGATATTGCTGGGGATGATCATTTAAGTTCTTCACCCGACACTCCTTTAAGAGAAGATGCTTTTGAAATAAGTGATGAAGAAAAAATTTCAATTATAGAAAAAAACGTTTATAACATTTTAGAAACAATAGGAATGGACCTCACAGACGACAGTTTAAAAGGCACACCTAAAAGAGTTGCTAAAGCTTGGGTTAATGAACTTTTTGGAGGTTTAAATCCAGATAAAATGCCAAAAGCATCAACATTTGATAATAAATATTTGTACAAAGAGATGTTGGTTGAAAAGAACATCACTGTTTATTCAACCTGTGAACATCATTTATTACCAATAATTGGAAAGGCTCATGTTGCATATTTTTCTAAAGGAAATGTAATTGGTTTATCCAAAATGAATAGAATTGTTGATTACTTTTCAAAACGTCCTCAAGTTCAAGAAAGACTTACTATACAAGTAGTCAAAGCTTTACAAGAAGCACTAGGTACTGAAGATGTTGCATGTGTTATTGATGCAAAACACTTATGTGTCAATTCAAGAGGAATAAAAGATGTAGATTGCAGTACAGTTACTGCTGAATTTGGAGGTAGGTTTAAAGATAAAAATGTTAAAAGAGAATTTTTAGGTTATATTAGTAATTAAAGCTGAAATAATTTGAAATGATTTCAAACTACGCTAAAGATTTAAAATTATACAATTCCTTAACTGGCAAAAAAGAAAAATTTATACCAATTCAACAATCCAACGTTGGAATGTATGTATGTGGACCAACTGTATACAGTAACGCACATTTAGGAAATTGCAGAACATTTATATCATTTGATTTAATTTTTAGGTATCTTAAACACTTAGGCTACAGTGTAAGATATGTAAGAAATCTAACTGATGTGGGTCATTTAGAAAATGAAGATGATACAGGTGAAGATAAGGTTTCTAAAAAAGCCAGATTAGAGAACTTAGAGCCTATGGAAGTCGTACAAAAATACACTTTAGATTTTCATAACATCTTAAATAAGTTAAACACATTACCACCAAGTATTGAGCCTAGTGCTACTGGTCATATAATTGAACAAATTGAGAGTATAAAACAAATATTAAAATCTGGATTCGCCTACGAGAAAAACGGTTCAGTATATTTTGATATTTTAAAATTCAATGAATCGAAAACTTATGGAAAATTAAGTGGAAGAAAACTTGAAGAAATGCTAAATCAATCAAGATCATTAGATGGATCAACTGATAAAAAAAACCCTCAAGATTTCGCGTTGTGGAAAAAAGCTGAAAAAAATCATATCATGTTTTGGGATTCTCCTTGGGGAAAAGGTTTTCCAGGATGGCATCTAGAGTGTACTTCAATGAGTAAAAAATATCTTGGAGATTTTTTTGATATTCACGGCGGTGGAATTGATTTAAAATTTCCACATCATGATTGTGAAATAGCTCAATCAGAAGCTATAGACGGAAAGAATCCAGCAAAATTTTGGATGCATACCAATATGCTTACATTGAATGGAAAAAAAATGTCGAAATCAATTGAAAATTTTATTTTACCAAATGAGGTTTTTAATGGTAATAATAAAATTTTAAGTAAATCATTTAGCCCTAATGTTGTTAAATTCTTTATTTATCAAGCCCATTACAGAAGCGTATTGGATTTAAGTAATGATGCTTTGCTTGCTTCTGAAAAAGGATTTAAAAAACTTATGAGTGGATACTCGTTGATTTCTAAATTAAATCACAATAATGAAGCTTCTGATTTCGATATAGATCTTTGGATTAGCAAATGTTACTCTAAAATGAATGACGATTTTAATACTCCTATGTTAATTGCTGATTTATTTGAATGTGTTAAGTTTATAAACAATGTTAAGATCAATTCAAAAAATTTAAATACTAATGATAAAGAAAAACTATCTAAAACTTTTGATGAGATTTTATTTGATATTTTAGGTTTTAACAAAGACAATAATGAAGTTGAAAAATCAGATTCTCAAAAAGAACTCGTTGAGTTATTAATTAAAATAAGATCTCAGGCTAGAAATGATAAAAACTTTATACTATCAGATCAAATAAGAGATGAGTTGTTAAAAATTGGAATACAACTAAATGACGACAAAAACAGCTCTTCATTTGAGTTAATCTAATGAAAAGAATTTTTATATATCCGTTTTTAATTTTAATTAAACTATACCAATATTTCATTTCTCCATTATTACCCTCAACTTGTAGATACACCCCAACTTGCTCAGAATATTCTAAACAATGCTTAATAAAACATGGTCTGTTTAAAGGTTCGTTAATGAGTATTAAAAGAATATTAAAATGTAATCCATGGGGAGGAAATGGATATGATCCTATACCTTAGTAAAATAAATATTAATTATGATGTTATTTAAAATAGATTGGGCACCAAATGAAGTTTTTTTAAATCTTGGCCCTTTAACAATATATTGGTACAGTGTAATGTTTATAATAGCTTTTTCTTTAGGTTATTATATTGTTCAAAAAATATATATTAATGATAACAAGTCAGTTACATTAGTAGAACCACTTTTTATTTATGTAGTATTTGGAACTCTTATTGGTGCGAGATTAGGTGAAGTGTTTTTTTATAATTGGGATTATTTTCAAAATAATTTAATAGAGATTTTTCTTCCTATAAAAAGAGATATAAATAGTTCATTTTTTTTTGGAATAATTGATGGTTGGAAATTTGTTGGCTACAGAGGACTAGCTAGTCATGGGGCAACTATTGGTATAATTACATCAATGTTTATCTATAAATACAAATTTAAATACGATTCAGTATTGTGGATTTTTGATAGAATAGTTATTCCGATTGCAATAGGTGGAATGTTTGTTAGAATAGGAAATTTTTTCAATTCTGAAATTGTTGGAAATTATACAAATTCAAATTTTGGTGTTGTTTTCTTAAATAATGGTGAAATATTTCCAAGACATCCTGCACAACTATATGAGGCCTTTGGTTATTTAATATTATTTATTCTCCTTTGGAATATTTACTGGAAGACTAATTTGAAAAAACATAAAGGTTTCATTTTTGGACTGTTTTTAACTTGCCTTTTTTCAATACGAATACTAGTTGAAAATGTAAAAGAAAGTCAAGGAGGTGGACTTGAAGATACTTTAGGAATTTTATCAACTGGTCAATGGCTAAGTATCCCATTTATAATTATAGGATTATGCCTTATGATCTATTCCAGAAAAAAATAGTTTAAATTATTTCTTTAAACTCTTTCTTAGTGTATCAAACATAACTGGTGTTGCAATAAAAACAGATGAGTATGTACCAACTAATACACCAATAATTAAAGCAAACATAAATCCTCTAATAGATTCTCCTCCAAAAAGAAAAATTGAAAGTAGCACAACTAAAGTTGTAAAAGAAGTATTTAAAGTTCTACTCAAAGTGCTGTTTAGGGCACCATTAACTGTCTTAGTAAACTCCCAAGATTTATTTATTAACCTAAACTCTCTAATCCTATCAAACACAACAACAGTGTCATTTAAAGAATATCCTATTACGGTTAGCACTGCTGCAATAAATGCTTGGTTAATTTCCATATTAAAAGGCATAAATGAATAGGTTAAAGAAAATATCCCTAGTACTATTAAAACATCATGAAAAACTGCAGTAACAGCTCCTAATGAGTATTGCCAATCTCTAAATCTTAATAATATATACAAGAAAACTACAAACAAAGAACCAAAAATTGCTAGAAATGAATTCTTTTTTATATCATCAGCAATGGTAGGACCAACTTTAGAGGATCCCATTATTCCTACTGACTTATCATCAGCTCCATTTACAAAATCATCATAAGTTAAATTTTCAGGAAACTTAGTTTTTAAAGCATCAAACATTTTTTGTTGAATTTCATCATCAACCTCAATTCCTTCAACATCAACTTTATAATTAGTAGTAATTTTTAATTGATTATCAGAACCAAATGTTTTTGCTTCTGCGTTTCCTAAAACATTAATTAATGAAGCTTGTATTTCACTTTGATTTACATCATTATCAAATCTCACAGTATAAGTTCTTCCTCCTACAAAATCAACACCCTGATTTAGTCCATTTGTACTTAACGAGTAAAGACTAATTAGTAATAAAGATGCTGAAACAAAATAAGCAACTCTTCTCTTTTGTAAAAATCTAATAGAAAGTTTACTGAACAAATTTTTGGTGAGTGTTGTAGAAAAATCAAGAATTTTACCTTTTGATAATCTAGAATCAACTAACATTCTTGTTATAAAAATTGCTGTAAACAATGATGTTGCAATACCAATTAATAAAGTTGTTGCAAAACCTTTTATTGGACCTGATCCAAAAACAAAAAGAATTAAAGCCGTAAGACCAGTTGTAATATTGGCATCTAAAATTGAAGATAATGCATTACTAAATCCGTCTCCAACAGATTGTTTCAGACCTTTTCCTTTTCCTAACTCTTCTCTAATTCTTTCAAAAATAAGAACATTAGCATCTACTGACATACCGATTGTTAACACAATACCAGCAATTCCAGGAAGCGTTAGTACCGCACCTAATCCAGCTAAAATTCCAAATATTAAAACTAAGTTCAATACCAGAGCAACATCCGCATATATCCCTGCCCTACCATAATAAAAAATCATCCAAATAAGAACTAGAATTAGAGCTATAATAAAAGAATTGATACCTTTTTCAATATTTTCTTTTCCAAGTGAAGGACCAACCACTTCAGATTCAATAATTTCAGCTGAAGCAGGTAATTTTCCCGCTCTTAGAACATTAGCTAAATCAATTGCTTCATTTAAAGTAAATTGACCAGAAATTTCAGATCTACCACCCGAAATTGCACCTCGTGAAACTCCAGGCGCTGAGTATACTATATCATCTAATACAATAGCAATATTACTTTTTTCTGTATAGGCAGTTCCTGTCATTTCTTCCCATTTTCTAGCACCCTTTCCGTTCATCTGCATTGAAACAGCTGCTGCCCCAACCTGATCATAAGATTGACTTGCATCAACAACTACACTACCACTAAGTGGTGGTTTATTATCTCTGTTAGATTTAATCGCATAAAGATCAACTACATTATTTGACACATCTGTCTTACCAAATAAAAAACGAGTAAATCTTTTTTCAGATGGAAGTAATTGTCTAATTTCTGGCATTGACAAATACTCCTCAATTTTCTTTTGATCTTTTGATAAAAATTGTGCAATTACTGGTCCTCCTTGAAAACCAGTTCCAACTAAATAATCAAAAAGAGGGTTTTTTTCACTAGAATTGATGGAATCATTAGCTTCAACATCAGCTAATAAATCATCTATTTCGGATGTTTCTATCTTTTCTGATTTATCATCTTCAACTAAAATAGTTTTTAACACCTCATTAGCTTTTGATAAAAAAGGTAAAAAATCATCATTTTTCTCGGTGTACCAAAATTCCAACTGAGCTGTACTTTGAAGAAGGTTCTTAACCCTAGCAACGTCTTTAGCTCCAGGTAATTCAACTCTAATTCTTCCTGAATTACCCAAACGCTGAATATTAGGCTGAGTTACTCCAAATTTATCTATTCTTTTTCTTAATACTTCAAAAGCTGAAACAATCGATTCATCAATTTTTCTTCTAATTATCGGTTTAACCTCGGCATTAGTCATTTCAAAATTTATTTCATCACTTAATGATCTATTTGCAAAAATATCTGGAGATGCCAATGAGGTATCAGTACTAATTTCGTCAAAAGCATTAAAGAATGATTCAACATAAGTATCATCAGATTCTTTTTGTAAAATATCAGCATCATTTAATGCTTTATTAAATACAGGATCTTTGGAGTTTTCTGAAAGACCTTTTAGAATATCCTTAACTGAAACTTGAAGCGTAACGTCAATACCTCCCTTTAAATCTAGACCTTTATTTAATTCTTTATTTTTTGCACTTTTATAAGTCGTAAAGCCTAGAACAGACTCATCAGAAATAGAATCTAAATAATTGTTATATTTTTCTTCTCTTAGATCGGCAAAATTTTCCTGTTGACTTGAAATAGAGTTTATAGAATATTCAGACGCACTATCTTCAATGCCTGATGTTATAAAAGTGAATGAAATTTGGTAAACACTAACAAGAGTGAAACAAAAAGCAAAAAACTTTATTAGACCATTATTATGCATAATATATTATTTATGAGTTCTTTTTTTAAAACGAGCAAATATATGATTTACTTGATGATAAAGCAATTCTAAGAATAAACATCAAAGTAATTTATTAAATTATCTATACCTATAGAGCTAAATTCATTTTTCTGACAGCAGAGGCACTATCAGCAAATTTTACCATTTCCTTGTCATTTAAATTTAAATTAATAATTTTTTCACAACCATTTTTTCCAATAATACATGGAACACCAATACAAATATCATCTTGATTATACTCTCCGTCTAAAAAAACTGAGCAAGGAATAATTCTCTTTTCATCGTTTAAAATAGATTTTACAAGAAAAGCAACTGAAGCCCCAGGTGCATACCACGCTGAGGTACCTAATAATTTTGTTAAAGTTGCTCCACCAACCATAGTACTAGCTGCCACATCATCTAACTTCTCTTCTGAAATTAGATCTGATATTGGTAATCCGTTGTATGTAGCTAATCTTGTCAAAGGAATCATGGTTGTATCACCATGACCACCTATCACCATTCCATGAATATCATTTGCAGGTCTATTTAAAGCTTGAGATAGATAAGTTTTAAACCTAGAACTGTCTAAAGCGCCACCCATACCAATTACTCTGTTTTTTGGCAAACCTGTTGATTTAAGTGCCAAATAAGTCATGGTATCCATTGGATTAGAAACAACAACTATTATTGTGTTTGGTGAAAATTTTAAAACATTTTCAGAAACTGTTTTAACAATACCAGCATTAATTCCAATTAATTCCTCTCTTGTCATTCCAGGTTTTCTAGGAATACCCGATGTAATAACTACAACATCACTATCAGATGTTTTTGAGTAATCTCCAGTCGTGCCAATTATTTTTGTTCCAAAACCTATAGTTGTTTGAGTTTGCATCATATCCAAAGCTTTTCCTTCAGCAAAACCTTCTTTAATATCCAAAAGAACAACTTCACTTGCAATGGATTGAGTTGCAATTACTTCTGCACATGTTGATCCTACATTTCCTGCACCTACAATAGTTACTTTCATTTATTTTATAATTATTTATTAAACATCAATATTAGCATATGTAGCATTTTTTTCAATAAACTCTCTACGTGGTGGAACCTCATCACCCATTAACATTGAAAATACTCTGTCAGCTTCAACTGCATTATCAATTGTCACTTTTCTAAAAGTTCTAAATTCTGGATTCATAGTAGTATCCCAAAGCTGAATAGCATTCATCTCACCTAAACCTTTATACCTTTGGATTGAAGATCCTTGACCAAATTCTTCCATAATTCCATCTCGTTCTTCATCATTCCAAGCGTATCGTTTTTTAGCACCTTTTTTAACCAAGTATAATGGAGGTGTTGCTATATAAATATTTCCGTTTTCAATTAGCTCTTTCATATATCTAAAAAAGAAAGTCAATATCAAAGTTGCAATATGACTTCCATCGACATCGGCATCACACATAATTACAATCTTGTGATACCTTAATTTTTCTAAATTAAGAGCTTTACTGTCATCTTCTGTTCCTATTGTAACTCCAAGAGCAGTATAGATATTTATTATTTCTTGATTCTCAAAAACTTTATGCTGCATCGCTTTTTCAACATTAAGTATCTTCCCTCTTAATGGTAAAATAGCTTGAAAATTCCTGTCTCTTCCTTGTTTAGCTGTTCCACCAGCAGAATCTCCCTCAACTAGAAAAACTTCGCAAAGTTCTGGATCTTGTTCAGAGCAATCTGAAAGTTTTCCAGGTAACCCTCCCCCACTCATTACGGTTTTTCTTTGAACCATTTCACGAGCTTTTCTGGCTGCATGTCTAGCTTGAGCCGCAAGAATAACCTTTTCAACAATAATTTTAGCATCTCCAGGATTCTCTTCCAAATAATTCTCCAACATTTCTGAAACCGCTTGTGAAACAGCAGAGTTAACTTCTCTGTTTCCTAATTTTGTTTTAGTTTGGCCTTCAAATTGTGGTTCTGCTACTTTAACTGAAACTATAGCCGTTAGACCTTCTCTGAAGTCATCTCCTGCTATATCAAATTTTAATTTATCCAACATTCCTGACGAGTCAGCATATTTTTTCAACGTAGATGTCAAACCTCTTCTAAAACCGGCTAAATGTGTACCTCCTTCGTGAGTATTTATATTGTTTACATAAGAATGTAAATTCTCAGAAAACGATGTATTATAAATCATGGCTACTTCAACGGGAATATTATTTTTTTCACCCTCCATTGAAATAACATCGGAGGTTAACGGTTCTCTGTTTTCATCTAAAAACCTAATAAATTCTTTTAATCCTTCATCAGATTTAAAAACTTCTTTAACAAATTCACCTTCTACTTTAGTTCGTTTATCAGTGAGTGAAATTGTAATTCCCTTGTTTAAGAAAGATAATTCTCTCATTCTATTGGCTAAAGTTTCATAGCTATATTCTTGAGATTCTTTAAATATCGATTTATCTGGTCTAAACGTAACCTCAGTACCAGACTTTGAGGAATCACCATCTTGCTTAACGGGAAATAATGCTTTTCCTTTGCTGTATTCCTGAATCCAAGTTTTACCATCTCTAAATACCCTTGCGGTAAGATGATCAGATAATGCATTTACAACAGACACTCCTACGCCATGAAGTCCACCAGAAACTTTATAAGAATCTTTATCAAACTTACCCCCAGCTCCAATTTTAGTCATTACTACTTCAAGAGCTGAAACACCTTCTTTTTTATGAATCCCGACAGGAATACCCCTACCGTTATCATCAACAGAGATTGAATTATCTTCATTTATTGAAACATTGATTTCGTTACAATGTCCAGCCATTGCCTCATCGATAGAATTATCAACGACTTCATAAACTAAATGATGTAAACCTCGCACACCAACATCACCAATGTACATCGATGGTCTCATTCTAACATGCTCCATCCCCTCAAGAGCTTGTATACTATCAGCAGAATACTGATTCTTATTTATCTCTTCACTCATTTTATATGATTTTTAATAAATTTTTGGTTAAAACAAATATAACTAATTAACCAAGGAAATTAGTTAATTATCAGAGTTGAATAGGCCTAAGTTATCAACAATTTTAACTTAAATTTACTATAAATTAATAGGAGTCATTATGAACATTAGAAACAGATCTTCCAGACGGATCGTTTAAGTTTTTAAATGCCTTATCCCATTCCAAAGCTATTGGTGTGCTACATGCTACAGAAGGAACTGAAGGAACTGTGGTGGCAGACGTTTCTGAAGGGAAATGATTCTCAAAAATTGATCTATAATAGTATTCTTCTTTTGACATTGGAGTTTGAAAAGGAAAAGTAAATTTTGCATTTTTAAACATATCATCAGACACTTTTTCGTTTACTAAATCTTTCAAACTATCTATCCAATCGTATCCCACGCCATCACTAAATTGCTCTTTTTGTCTCCAAGCCACAGATTCAGGAAGATATTTTTCAAAGCTTTTTCTTAAAACCCACTTTTCCATTTTTTCTGATGTAATCATCTTGTCTTTTGGATTTATTCGCATTGCAACATCAATAAACTCTTTATCTAAAAATGGGACTCTACCTTCAATTCCCCAAGCTGCCAGAGATTTATTAGCCCTCAAACAATCGTATTGATATAATTTATCTAATTTTCTTACAGTTTCTTCATGAAATTCTTTAGAATCAGGCGCTTTATGAAAATACAAATAACCTCCAAAAATTTCATCAGCTCCCTCACCAGATAAAACCATTTTAATACCCATAGATTTAATAACTCTAGCCATTAAATACATTGGCGTAGAAGCTCTAATTGTAGTAACATCGTAGGTTTCCAAGTGATATATTACATCTCTAATAGCATCTAGGCCCTCTTGAACTGTAAAAGTTATTTCATGATGTATCGAATCAATATGATCAGCTACCTTTTGAGCGGCTATTAAATCAGGTGACCCTTTCAATCCTACAGCAAAAGAATGAAGTTGAGGATACCAAGCGGATTTAACATCGTTAGATTCAATTCTATTTTTTGAATATTTTTTTGCAAGTGCAGATGTAATTGAGGAATCTAAACCACCTGACAATAACACTCCATAAGGAACATCGCTCATAAGCTGTCTATGAACAGCATTTTCTAAAGCTATTTGTAAATCATCTATACTTGTATTGTTATCTTTAACGTAATCAAAATTCATCCAATCTCTATCGTACCATTTTACTAGCTTATTATCTTTGCTAGACATAAAATGCCCTGGTGGAAAAATTTCAATTTTATTACAAACACCCTCTAAAGCTTTAAGTTCAGATGAAATATAAAAAGTTCCGTGTTTATCCCAACCCATGTATAGAGGAATAATTCCCATATGATCACGAGCAATTAAGTATTCATCATTCACTTCGTCATAAAGAACAAAACCAAAAATACCGTTTAAATCATCAATGAAATTCACTCCTTTTTCTTTATAAAGAGCAAGAATTATTTCACAATCGGAATTAGTTTGAAAAGCATAATTAGAACCAAGTTGAGCTCTTAAATCCTGATGATTGTAGATTTCTCCATTAGCAGCTAAAATCAAATTTTTATCATCACTGTAAATCGGTTGATTTCCTGATGCCGGATCAACAATTGCTAATCTTTCATGAGCTAATAAAACATTTTTTCCGCAATGAATTCCGTTCCAATCAGGACCTCTATGTCTAACTTTTTTTGACATTTCCAAAACTTGAGATCTTAACA
>Ga0209309_10003326_pt1 | contig 13978 bp, 14 predicted proteins | sample COGITO_mtgs_1204_2_FD_184807 | JGI IMG/M metagenome (GOLD analysis project Ga0209309, IMG submission 184807) | Pelagic marine microbial communities from North Sea - COGITO_mtgs_120412 (SPAdes) (version 2) | ecosystem: Environmental > Aquatic > Marine > Epipelagic ...
ACGAATTCAGTAAACTTCGCCGCGGAGGGATGGCAGAGCGGTTGAATGCACCGGTCTTGAAAACCGGCATAGGTTTGTAGCCTATCCAGGGTTCGAATCCCTGTCCCTCCGCCAGTTAATTAACATAAGTTGTTGTTTTTATTGATTTAAAGATTAATAACGCCCTTCAAAATCTCGATGAATTACCACTTGAGTAACCACCGAGCACAACTTCTCCACTGAAAACTATCAAAACATGCCCCTCAAATAGGCAACTGGCTCATAACAAGTTAAACCTCATATAAATCAATAACTTACGTAATACCAACCCTCAGATTCCTAATTTTAATAATAAAATCAATAAGTTACAGACCAAGCCGCTCCGCCCGAAAACCACTAATTAACAATGCAGGTATAGAGCTATCTAGGGCATCACTGCGGGGCGCAAGCACCTGCGGTTAAACCTACTGAACAGGCACCCGCTCTTTGATATAAGCCTCAACTTCCTCGGCCGTATCCCGTTCAGCACCGTCTCCTATAGCACCTGAGATCAAGGAATCACCAGAGAAACCAAACAGGTACCGTATCAACAGCAGGCCGTCTGTAAGCGGCTTAGACTCGCCATCCCCGTCAACGTCTAGCTCCGAGTTGGCATCCGTTAGATAGTCTGTAATGGCCTCTGAGGAGCCTCTATTTGCCTCACCAGACACAGCTCCAGAGGTTAAAGAATCGCCACTAAACCCAAATAAATGTCGTATTACTAACAGACCATCAGTGAGTGGTTGAGCTTCTAGGTTTTCATCTACATCAAAGCTGAAGCAGCCTGACTTACAGGAGAAACGACTTTTTGGATTAGTGCCATCAAGTTCTTCTTGGTCGTCGCTAAAGCCATCGTTATCATCATCTGAATCACAAGCGTCACCTTCAGAGTCCCCATCTGTGTTTAATTGATCTGAGTTGCTGAGACTAGGACAGTTATCGGCATTGTCACCAACACTATCACTGTCGGAATCTAAGGACTCAGTGGCATCATCGGGAAATGCATCGTCATAATCGCTAGTGCCGTCCCTATCTGCATCTGTAACCTTCCGAAAAGAAAATTGTTTTAGCCGCTCCAGTCTGGCTACATTCACATCGTCTGGGTAAGCATCTTGCTCCCATGCACTATAGCAATTGAGTCCTTCATAGCTGTCCAACACACAGGCCGAGCTAGCCCAACCAGGAGAACTTAATGAAATCAGCAGTGCTTTTTCAAACTCAATTTCTCTCCACTCTCGATCACCGACACGTAAGCATTTTGCGCCTTCTGCATCGAGCAAGCAGACTCCTGATCCGTTAACCGCCAGATCTACGACTTCTGAGGAAAAGCTATCAAACACTTCCATATCAAAGCGACCCTGGTAGAAATCGCCCCAGCAAGCATGGTCAGACCCACCAAATCCGCATGAGACGGCATTAGTTGATTTCAGCTGTGAGAAACGAAACTCGGCTAATTCCGCCGGGACATCTAGACTTGAACCAGATGGCCAGCAAAAAGGGGCCCCGGAGTCATTTAGCGCACACGCATTGCTTCTTGTTAACGTTAACTCCTTTATTCCAGTAATTTCTGGCATTTCAGACATTAACTTTGATGCGTATGTTTTAGATATCCCCTCGCCCCAGCATTGTATATCCGCATCTTCCGTCAACAAACACGCATCTTCAAAACTAACTGATATCTCTGTAGCCCGTGCTTTTAGGTCTGGCGACATTCCAAATGAAGGCCCCCAGCATTTGACTCCATCATCATCCAGTGCGCATATACCGCTATTTGAATCCCAAGAGTATGAGGCTAATGCATAGGGGTTTTTTAACACAGGGACCGCAAGGTTACCGTACCAATTACCCATGTCGGTCCCTTGATAGTCTCTGGTTCCGACACAACCAACTCCACCATCATGTAGCGCGCACAAAAAATTAAGCCCTCCAACCAATTGATAATTTTCGGGCGGCGCGTCCATCTGCTGATTTGCAAAGCTGGCAATCACTGAATAGTCATTGGTAAAACCCAAATCACAAAGACTGCTCGAACCGCATTCATTGCTCCAAGAGACAAAGCCGAAATCGATGTCCGGCAATACCGCAAATTGATACCGCTGTCCTTTACCTATCATTAGCCGACAAGATCCTCCACATTCAATTGAAGAGGAGCTTAGGCCCGTATCTAGATTGTAGTTAACGAGTTTTTTCCTGGACCAAGTCGAGCCAAAATTCGACTCAATAACGCCGTGCTGGACATCTAACTCAAGAATTACAGACCCGGTTGAAACCTCGACTTCGTAACGGCCGATTTGATCATACAGAGAGAAAACCTCGACAACATATTCTCCTGGATCCATTAGATCTGAATAGATCGAATACCTATCAAAGCCATATTCATCACCGAACCCCCAAATTTCAACTCCATCTCGATACAACCGCAATCCAACTAAGTTTTCTGAATAAACTGTTAGCCACTCGGCGTCCACTAACTCGATTTTAAAAAAGTCCGAATCACTCTTATCTGCGATCGTGGAGACAAGGATTTGATTTCCCTCAATCAACAACGCATCTTCAATGTTGTTCGGAACGTCCTCATCGAAATCATCGACCTGAACATCAAGGCCGCTTAGACCAGGAATAAGTGGTGGTCTGATGCCGTTACCGCCCCAGCAAATAACGCCCACTTTTGTAACAGCACAAGTCGTGTGAAGCGTTGAAGCAATTAGCTGTGGATTAACAAGCGCAGGGACATCAAGTTGGCTCCGGAGATTACTGCCCCAACATACGACGCCCGTATCGTCTATTGCACAAGTGTGTAGATCGCCCGCCACGATTTGCGTTGGATTCTTAAGCTCTGGAACATCTAGCTGACCAAGCTCGTTGTCACCCCAGCAAACAACCTCGTTAACATCAATAACGCATGCATGCTCTTTGCCCCCTGCAAATGAGATTACTTCGCTGAGAGCCGTGGGCGCATCACCAAGCGCTTGGCTACCACTTCCCCAACATTTTATTTCTCCCTGATCCCAGGCACAGAAATAGTTATCGCCTCCATAGAGCCCGGTCGGAGCAATGAGCTCAGGAATTACGCCAGATTGAGTGGTTTCACCCCAACAACTCAAACCCTCGGCATGCCAAACACAAGTGCCAAATCCACTTGAGGCTAACAACATCGGCGCTTCAATCGAGGGCCTAGGAGAATCGCCGAGTAGTCGCCCCCAGCAATTTAGGCCGTTGTCATCTATTGCACACATTTCATAAGCGTTGCCACTGAATTGCGTGACATTCTCCAAATAAGGAATGGACTTCGCGCCCTGATTTCTCTCATCGGGGTTGCAGCCCAAACCAACGTCAGTGAGCATACAAAGAGTACTGATACTGTACATCTGCATGGCATAGTCAGCTGGGACTTTATCTACCCCGTGCGGCGCAGCTATGACGCCAAGACTAAACCCTTCTTCAAGAACAGCGGTACAACCCTCGCTGTAACCTGTACATGCACCAGTCCATTCTTGTATGCCAAATCCAAAATCAGGTTTGGCAGAAAAAGTTACTTCACTTCTTCCCAACGGTAGTTTTAATGAACACTCATCAGAACACTCCAGCTGGGGGAGAATTGTCTGGGGGAAAATTAGGGTCGCATTATTTGCAGAAAACTCTGCGTCCAAATGCCCGACTGCAATCTTTAGTTTGTAGTCTTGGTTCCCCTGCTCCCATCTACTTTTCACTTTGAAGAAATGTCTGCCCGGCTCCGCTCTCCATGAATACTCTTTACCACAACCAACCTCGCCTCCGAAGGCATCGCCATTTTGCTGAACAAAAAAAACTGATAGCGCGACACCAGAACCACCGACGCATGCAAGATCGAAAGTTACATATGTAGATTCATCGGTGATTATAAAAAAGTGGTCTTCATCGTCATTACCATCAACCCGGCCCGCAATCTCACTCCCACTAAATAGCTCAGCAGCAGAATCCTCATCATCAGGCCCATCATCCTCGTCTTGAGTCATTCCTGTGGTGTATTCACAAAAAACATCACATTCAAATGGCTTACCATCACGGTCTATATCATTTTCAGCAGATACAAAAACGAGGGGAAAAGCGTCCATTGAATCCAGCACGCCGTCGCCATCATCATCGCTATCCGCGGTCATGCCTAAACCCTGACAATCACTATCGCAATCATTAGGACGACCATCACCATCAGTGTCGGTCAGTGAACCTAAGCTGATTAAAGAGAACGCGTCTGCGGTATCCAGCACACCGTCGTTATCATCATCGGCATCAGCCGTCATACCCAGAGCCTGACAATCACTATCGCAATCATTAGGACGACCATCGCTGTCTGTGTCTGTTAAATCGCCTAAACTGATCAACGAAAATGCATCGTTAGGGTCTAGCACGCCATCACCATCGTCGTCATCGTCACAAACATCACCCACCCCATCAGAATCAGTATCCAATTGATCCGAGTTAGCAATACTTAGGCAGTTATCCGTGTCGTCAGGCACACCATCGCCATCAGCGCCAGCTAATGACAAAGAAGACAGTGACAACAAAAGTGTTAAACCTAAGATGCGTATTAAGGACATGGTGAAAAATTCTGATTTTGATCAGATTAAACCTATTTTAGGACTCTAGGAAGTACAGGAAGCAATTCTGGAAACTATATATAGATATCTTTATAAATACTTTTGAAAAGAGGTTCCCGTCCTTCCTAAGCTCCTAACCTCAGTGCCTCATAAGGATTGCCAATCTTCAACTTATCGCCCATCAACCTTGTCGACCCTGACTTCTGCCTAGGAAGATGACTCAAAGCCTTTTTGAACTGCGGCACAGACAACGATGTTCAACTAAAAGGTCGCCTTTACGCTCTGTAATCGTTTCCAGAGCTACTTTTGGTGACGGCGGGCGCAGTTTTGATGTTCAATAACTTGCTCTTCATAACCCTGAGGATCGATGTCTATTCCAAGCTCGAGGCAGTCAGCATAGTCGTCGTCGGGCGGAAGTATTTCAGCATCTGTGAAAAAAACAGCTTCTAGTATCGATCTACTTTCTGACATCCCTTCCCAAGCAGCACTCGCCGAAGCACCAATCTCGATCTGGATAACTTGTTCAGCCGATAAAGGGATCTCTAGATCGTCCGCAGCCTCAAGAAGATGATCCACCGGTATACTTTCTCGGAGCTCAAGAAAACTTTCCATATCAGGAACGAGAGTAGACTTTGCTAAAGCGGCGTCCGGTCTCTCAACATCTTCGTTAGAATAATCGGTCAACCAATCCTCTACAGTTTGCATCTGGAGGCGTTGGTAGTCGCTTAGCCCGTCGATCCTCTGTTCAGCCGTTTTGGGGCAACTTGTACCCTCATTAGCTTTAGACTCTATCCTTATTACTTTAACCGTAGTGTTTTCATCCCGTACTGAATTCTGCACGCACTCTTGAACACACGTACTAGAATCAGCCTGAGAGCTAGATTTTATATGGCCTGCTTCGATTTCCTTGTCCCAAATCTTTGTCCCTAAACCTTGTCCAATAGAATTGTCGCCAAGTTGTCCCAGAGTTGTCCCAACACTGCCACAGAGTTGCCCCTTACTTGCCACTAAACTGATGATTTCTGAGGTGCTCCCAGATGCCTCTTTCAGTTGAGCTGTGATGGAAGAATTCTTTAACTTTCCTGTTTTTACATTCGCTAACTCTGCGGCGAAAGTTAACCTCTTAAGCCTGTTCATTACCTTGTGGTATTCGGAAGCCCTTCTAGCAGGCTTGAGCTCTATTCTCTTCCAGAATTTTGCAAAGGCACTGTCTGGCTTGAATCTAAATTCCTTGCCAGGAAGCACATCTCCCGGAGAGTGACCCTTACTATTTCGCTGGTATTGAAGTATTACATTGAAAATCGCGTGGTAATCTCCAGCAGCACTAGAAAACTGCAAGGTCAGGCCTGGGTACTTACCTCCTTGATATGAGCCCGTCGTATAACTATTAAACTCAAGCCCCTGGACTCTCATCGGTTTTTAACCAGCCAATAGAGATACCCTAGACCTTTATCCGGCCTACAACTTTTCCAAGCAGACTTAACCCAAGCATCGTCAAAGTTATGAGCTTTTTCACAGAACTCATAAAACAGATCATAACCTTCAAGCCCAAGTTCAGACTTGAGGATCGAGCCGACCTTTAAGCACGTGGTCAGGTCTTCACTAGGCAATTGCTCTAGAACCTCATTTATTTCCGCAACGCTGTGAGCCTTACGAAACATGCTTGTTCACCCCTCTAACATCGCCCTGAGTCGATTCATGGGCCGTTTTAGTGGTGTATGGGCGGAAAGAATGGAGTGGGCAATCAAATACCTCGCATTCTGCAATAGTTGTCCTAAATCCCGGCTCAACGTGGCTTTTATCGCAACCTACGCAGTCGCAGCATTTGGCAGCTATGGCAGCAGATCTCGACTTGGGGTTGTTGAGAGCTTTGAGGATCGGGTTTTTGAGGTTAGATTGAAGTGCGCGAGCCCTACTCAATAAGAGGTTCACAATGACTCACCCGATCGCGACTCAGCAATCCTAGTGCGGATATAGGCATCTATCTCAGACTCTATGTAGCCGACTGCCCTGCCGCCAGGTCTCAACTTAATGGGCTTTGGAAACAAACCTCTAGCCTGAAGCGCATAGGTATAGGATTTTGAGAACCCAACCCTAGCCTCAACTTCCGGCCATCGTATGATTCGGTGTCTTTGGTTTATCTGATTTAAAGTAACAGTGCTGGTAACCATCTTAAGTCTCCTAGGTGCTTGTAAAACGCTGCAACTATTTTCGACTTTCCACATCACCCAAGTCACGGACACACCCCCCCATAGGTGTGTCCGGAACATTCCTTGCTAAATCAGACTCCCTTACTGTTTTTCCAACGAGCATAGCTCCTCAGAAACGACTCTACATCTACCTCGTTATCCAAAAATCCGTGCTCATCAAGAAATTTTTCAGCCGCCGAGGTTTGTGAAAGATCTGGATTCTTTTGGAGCAATTCAGCAAAAACCCTAAAATAAAGGTTTTTATGACTCTTAAAAGCATGAGACTCATTTCTTTTAGCGTGCTTACTACCAGTCAGAATCTCATCAAGGCTCTTGGCGCCCCGCTCGAATCTATAGGAGTTAATCATCCACCCCACTGCGGCTAGTATTTCTGGAGGCGGATACTCACCTTGAGAAACATAATCCCCAAAAATATCCAACGGGTTATCTCCGTGACCAAACACACGATCTCGCTCGGCGTTACTACCCTTCATACGTCTCCAGTATTTCTCTAGCGAAGCTATCGAAGGATGTGAATTCAACGCATAAGCAGCCTTGATCGTCAGCTTCCATAGCTGGCTAACTCGTCTGGAATTGCCTTCACCACGCCGTGCTAAGCGATGGACAGTTTTTAAAGCAATCTCGACCAAAGGGTTAGAATTAGATTCTGACTCCATTAGCTAATCTCCTTTACAATTAAGTTTCCGCAGCAGAAGTCAGCCCAAACCTGCATCAGATCTCGACGTTTCTCCAGAAAATCCCCACGTTGATACGCAGCCTCAACAGCATCCTTTTTCATATGCGCTAGAGCTGTTTCACCAACCCTAGTTGAAGTGCTCGTTTGCTCAGCAACGAAATCGATAAAAGTAGACCGGAAGCCATGAACAGTGATGTCAGTACGTTCCATCCTTTTTAACACTGAACTCATAGCGCCGTTTGACAGCGGCTTACCCGTTGAGACATTGGCAAAGAGATACTCACCGATAGGAAATTGAGATAACTCGGTCATCAACTTCAGTGCCTGTTGAGATAGGGGTACTCGATGCTCCACGCCAGCCTTCATTCGACTCTTAGGTATTATCCAAAGAGCCTTTTCTAGATCGAACTCAGACCATTCAGCATTCAAAACTTCAGAGGTTCGCGTCGCGGTTAATATGGTCAACTCCAACGCTCGAGCACCGAAGCCATCCTGTGCACCAAGTGCCGCAAAAAAGTCAGGCATATCAGCGTAAGCCAATGCGGAATGATGCTGAACGTTTTTGAGCTTTTCTGGACTAGGCAAAATCGAAGCTAAATGCCCTCTCCAGCGCGCCGGATTAGCCTTCTCTCTCCACTGACGAGCAATAGCGAAATCCAGAATCAATTCGATCCGAGACCTTACTCTCGTAGCAGTTTCAGTTTTACTAGTCCAAAGCGGATGAAGAATTGAAAGCACCTGCTCTGTTGTCACTTCAGCGACGGAGATATTGCCTATAACAGGAAAGACATAAGTCTTGAGCGTATTAGCCCATTGTTGGTGGTGTTTAGGGTTCTTCCACGCAACCTTCTTGAAATCGATCACTTCCCATGCGACGGTCTCAAAGTCCCTAGACTGCGAATCACCAGAATATTCACTTTCAGCTTCAGTTTGCGCCCGTAATCGCAGTCTTGCTTCAATTGGATCGATTCTATCGCTGATCAAGGCCCTACATTTAGCAGCAGCCCTATTCGCATGCGCTAACGAATTAGTCTTAGAGTTATATGCGCCCAACCCAATAAGCCGCCTTCGGCCACTCAACTGATACCTAAGCCCAAAGCTGGCAGATCCTTTGGACGTGATCGTCAGGTAGAGGCCTCCTCCAAGGTTCGTCCTTCCAGGTAACGCTGCCTTGACGATCTTTTCTAGCTCTTTGGCGGTGACGGACTTCATGCTTGAGTAACCATTTGAGTTACCACATTGCTTAAATATTCAGCAATAGCTTACAAGACTCTAAAGTACCTGTATATTATTTTGAACTTTATATATAGTATTAAATGTCTTTTAATGAGAGCTTAGAGTTACCTACAACACATAAGTTAGGAGGACTGTCCCTCCGCCAGTTGTCAAATAAAATCATACATTTATACCCGATTTTATTTTTGTGCCCTCGATCGTGCCCTCGTTCTAAATAAAACAGCTAAAAATTAGCTCCGAAGGGCGGGCCACACTACCCACCATCCATTTCCGGCACATCAGCACCCCACCCCCCACCCCCGGGGCACCTAGCCCTGCGTTGGGACCGGATACCAGGCGATAGGCGCGGACCGACGTATCGGTACGTACTCTCAAGATTGCACCCTTGGCATCCTTCTGGTCCTGCATCAGCTCCAGATATTCAGACTCGGCATCACGAACCAGATCATCACAAGTGGGCGGACTGCGCAGCTTCGCTGTCAACTGCACGCTGTATTTTTTTGCTTGCGCTTATTTCTTTGGCAGTTTTGATGGAGTCGTTTAGGGCTCGCCGGCACCAAGAATTCCACCAAAGCTGCAAAGTAACTGACTCTTTAGATACTGTGTACTCGAAGTTTTTTCCGTTAGAGGCGTTAGTTCTTTCGGCGGTCCATTTGCCCTATTTATTGGAGGTAACACTCGCCTCGCGTCACAACATGAAAAATGCTCTGAGGGTGGTACTGATAATGGATGTTCCAGGTTCTACCAACGGCCCTGTAGTTGTAGGCCGTTCCCAAGAGTTGAATTGCTTTAAGAATATGCGACGAGGCGCCCAGCACCGGCATCTTATGCTTATGTACTGACCATGAAGTTGAGTATTCGCCGAGAAGACGTTGTTACCCCAACGAGAAATCATCGGAATGCCGATACTGAGCTGGAGTAACTCCTTGCCAGCGCATAAAAGCCTGACGAAAATTGACTGCTTCAGTGTATTTGAGCAGATGTGCAATTTCTGAAACGGTGATATCAGTCTTTAGGAGATACTCCTGTGCCAAGGTACTCTTAATTTCTTCAGTGAGCGCACGAAAACTAGTAGATTCACCATTCAATCGACGCCTTAACGTTCGCTCACTAACATGCAGACTTTCGGCAACTTGGCTGATATTTGGAAAGTCAGCAGACTGGAGCAATATCCTGCGGACGGCTGCTGATGTGTTCTCCACTTTGTTGAGATTGCGTAGTAGTTCTTCACACTGCTGCAGGAATATCACGTGACTGGCAGGGTTGGCGGTTCGGACGTGTCTATTTAACAATTGCCTGGGTAACACCAGCTGACAATACGGTTGATTAAATTTCACAGGCGCAGATATTAGCCGTTGGTACTCGATTGAGTGGTTTGGTGGCGCGTAGTTTAGATGCAATTCAGCGCCGTCGAGGGGCCCGTTGATTAGGAACTCTATGGCTGTGCAGAATTGTGAGAAAATCAATTCGGATACGATTCTTCGCTGCTCCGAGCTACCTAATGTGACGATCATTCGAGCCAGCATGCCCTTCTCTGAATTACGGTCATGATCAAGTACACGCCAGCCAGGCCCCACACCGACCGTTTTTTGGTATCGAGTCATGAGGCGCAAGTAGGCGTTGATATCTGCGCAGCTCATGACTGCAAAACCAAAGGTGCCCATGGTACCAATATCAAAGTTTCGTCCCAGGAGTAATGGCAATGCCGGGTCTTTTGTGAGTTCGATTGCGCTTTGTAGCAGTGCTACTACTTCAGTTTCCTTCTCCGCACGTTCACTTTTTATAGATATTCGCTCTAGACCAGACATTGAAAGTAACTGATCCATACTGGCACCCGCTTGCTCAACATGATGCTTCAGTATTCTTATCAGATCGATGTGTTCGCCACCTGTTCTCATGTGTCATTCCAGTCGAGTGAGGATACATACTACTAAGTGATTGGCCGTTTATCATCCCTATGTTGGCCGAATATCATTCCTATATTTTTGTCTGGACCGCCAAACTGATGGTGCATTTACGGGATGGTCCCAACCACCCCGCCTTCGAGAGGTAAGAGATAGCAATGATATCTGAGATAGTTCCTGAACATCTCGCTGAGGAAGCAGAGGCGGCGCGAGCGTGGTTCGCGCAGGACCAGTCCAGCGAATTTAAAATAACCGGTATTGTCGACCCTGATAGTTGGCCCGCCGAAGAGAAATCCTGCGAGCTACAGTTGATTTTGTGCGGCTCTCAGAATGGCCAGGATGTCTGTTTACGCGAGCATTTTCAGGTGACGCCTTCGGCAGACGGCTTTGACGTTCGCCATATTGTCGATCGCGATGTTACGCCAGGCTCACCGGCACCGTTGTTAGATCCTCTACCGGGTGTGCGGGAGAACTGGCTAGACAACGTTAGAAGTCAATACGCTTTTGTGGTGTTGGTTTTCTATCGCGGACTATGGTGACCTCCCTGTCGCTCCGAGTTGCGGAGCTATGGGAAAGATGGGGTCGTCGACGCCATCCGCGCTGCGGGTGGTGATATCTTTGCGATAACCAGCGAGCCTCAAACGCTGGCCACTAACGCCCAACACGAGTGGAACACCAACTTCGCGCACATTGGCGATCCACATCAAGAGATTAGCAAGCAGTGCAGTGACAGTGGTTGGATTACGCTGGCAACCGAGGACGCGGACCTGATTGCGGACCGTGACGGCGGCGGTGATATCAGCTGGATCTCTCATCCTGGCGGTTTCTTTCAGCCAGGTGTACTGGCGCTAAGCAAGGAAGATCGCGTGTTATATCGGTGGATCAGTAAGCCTAGCCGCAAGAACATCGGCGGCGCCAATATGCGACCTACTGCTGCCCACGTTTGGTCAGGGATTAAAAAAGCGCTGGCAGCACCTGCAGGTTCCGAGGATGCGGCCATTGACGACAATCCGCAATACGACTCAGCTGGAGTTCCATGGCCGCTCTTCATAATGATGTTGCTGGCTAACGGTTGGTTTGTTAAACCGGCTTTTTTCCTGTTGGCGTCGGGCGCTATACCGATTGAAGTGCGGCAGCGTACCGCCATGAAACGATTGATCGGTTTTTGTATCGCTTGGATTCTGACGTTCACCTTTTTGCCGATCTGGCTTAGCGCGCTGACGGCAGTCGCATGGTGCGCCTGGGTCACACCCTTCGTGCTGGAGATAAACGCCCGGATGCCAAAAGAGCCTGCCGAGTAACTCACGAATGCACCAAAGCTGCGATGACTACGTGTGAAATCATCGAGCACATCAATCAAAACAAAGTATGAGTATGAGTATGGAATTTATAAAAAAGAATAGTTTGTGTGTTGCGGCTGTCTTATTTGGTTTGGCTCATCCATCCGTCGTTGTTGCAGAAGGTGCTCAGTAGCTAGCAGCGGAGCAATCAGCGCGTCCGCTTTCGGCTTTCTTTGGGTTAGACAACAATCTGCCCTTTGGCGCTAATGTCCTGTGTTTAGGCGCGTCGGGTGAGGACGGTATGCCGGTGGTTTTGAGCCACACCGTTAACCCAGATTCATTGCAAGCTGAAGACTTCCGTGTGGTCAGGCAGTCCGGAGTCGCCAACACGCCTATGTGTGTCACCCTGCGCCCAGCAGGCGATATGGATGAAAATCGGACGGTTTTGCTGATTGGTGAATTCGGTAATGCCGATGATGATCCGCCAGTTAAGGTGTTGATCGTAGATGATGTACTCTCAGACGCCACCGACAGCGCCCAGGTGAACTTTCGTGGTACCCAAGTCTCGGTTATTCCTCTCGACGCCGGCCCTGAGATTATTTTGGCTGCAGCGGTGCCAAAGGATATCTGGTCGCTGTCGGGTCGGGGAACGTCTTGCCCCACCGCCACCAAACAGGTGGTGCGGGTGACCTGGACAGGTGGCGTGAGACTGCCCAACAGAGATGAGTTGGGCGAGGCACAGAGGACGTTATATAAGGTAAGCCTCACCGCTGCGGATGGCTCTCGGTCCGAGGTGAATCCGGCAGCATTGGCAGAACTAGGCGACGCAGACAACAACCACTTTCTGTGCCTGGACACGACCACGCCCGCTACCGCCGTGGCTTTTCCTGCGGGGCATCTGGTTGATCCAAACGGTGATCTAAATGCAGATTCCAAGGTTATGGTTCGCAGATAGTTCTAAAAGGCTAGGTCTGCGGGGCAGAATCGAGCAAGCCGTAGTATCTTCGAATTATCGGTATGTATCGCGACGGATGATATACAAACGTACTTTAATCGTGTTCGAGAAAAGTCTGACGATTTTTTCATGTGTAGCTCCTTAATTTTAAAAAAGGAGCATCAACGGAGAGTACGATTTTGTTGCCGTTTTGGCCACATACTCTAACCACCTTGCTTCGGTAAGCAGGTTGGCGGGGAACAAGTCCCACTCCTGATGCTCTTATATAGCCTGTGGTTTACCCAGATTGTTAATGGCCATTGACACCATAAAGTGTTCATGTAGTCTGCGAAGAGATTATGAGGAGTTAATACATGTTACCCAAATGTAGTTTTAGGACCGCTATTCTGGCAGCCACAGCAACGATTCTAATAGGCTGCGGTGACACTACAGAAAACACTCAAACCAAAAACGCCGCGACAGAGGTAGGCTTAGCGGCCGCTGAAGACCGCTGGCGTCAGCCATTATTCAGTGGTTTAGGAGGCGTCGACTTTCCAATAACAACGTCGTCCGCCGCCGCCCAGAATTACTTTAATCAGGGACTCGCGCTTTCATATGCATTTAATCATGCTGCAGCGGACTTCGCCTTCACTGAGGCCACGATTTACGATCCAGATTGCGCCATGTGTTATTGGGGCAGCGCACTGGTCTTAGGACCGAATGTGAACGCGAATATGGTTCCAGATAATGCACCCCGCGCGTTTGTTTTGGCGCGGAAAGCCAAGGAGTTAAGTGCCAACATCAGCCCAAAAGAGCGGATGCTTATTGATGCGCTCGAGCAGCGATATCTGGCAGTTGAGCCGAAAGATCGATCCTCATTGAACGAGGCTTACGCCGACGGGATGCGCGAGGTTATGCAAGCCTTTCCTAAAGATGCTCATATCGCGACCCTCGCGGCAGAATCCATGATGGATGTTCATCCATGGGACTTCTGGGATACCGAAGGCGTTGCCCGACCCTGGACAACTGAGATCACCGACACAATCGAAACGGCACTAGAACTAGATGCACAACATATTGGTGCGATTCATCTCTATATTCATGCCGTAGAACAATCGACCACGCCGGCACGCGCAGAACCTT
>Ga0209309_10003333_pt1 | contig 13946 bp, 12 predicted proteins | sample COGITO_mtgs_1204_2_FD_184807 | JGI IMG/M metagenome (GOLD analysis project Ga0209309, IMG submission 184807) | Pelagic marine microbial communities from North Sea - COGITO_mtgs_120412 (SPAdes) (version 2) | ecosystem: Environmental > Aquatic > Marine > Epipelagic ...
AACCAGGTAAACTCTATGTGGTGCAATGCCATGTATACCGGCATTTAAGGGTTGCTCGCCCGTTGCTGGAGGGTAGGCAGCTAAAGATTTTTGGTAACAAAAATATGAGATAAATGATAAGGATCCCGATTTATATCGGGGGACAGAATCCGGCTTATAGGCCTACTTTTTTTTAAACTTTTTCTTTTGCCCAGTCAATGGCGTCCTTCAATTCGAGAAAGATCTCAAAAGGAATTTTAGAAAATTTCTTTTCAAATTGCGCCATATTTAGGGCAGATGCTTTATCACTTACAATAGCGATCTCTTTTAAATTAGTAGCTTTTGCCAGTTGTAGGTAAATAGTAGGATTTACATTGTAATTATAGATTCGACGGGATATATAAACATACGGTCGATCTATAAAATAATCAGAACAAATAGCTATTAAATTCTCAGTTTGTTCTAAACTAAAAATCGTTCCTTCTTTCATCTTGGATTCCACGAAATTTTCATGAAAATCGAGTGTGGTATATTCTAATTCTAAAGTTTTTACTATTAAACTCATTCAGCAGATTTTGATTTAAAAAAGCTAAAAACGGAATTCCCATATCTTCTACCTACATCAAAATGTTCCACTTTATCCATCTTCGTATGCTTAGAGTGTTCAATAATAAGCACACCATCTTTATTCAATAATTCTTTTTCGAAAACAAGATCTACTATTTTTTTAAATTGATCATCTTCAAAATTATAAGGAGGATCTGCAAAAATAATATCTGCTTTTATTGGAGCTCTTTCCAAATATTTAAAAACATCACTTTTAATTGCAGTTATGTCTAATTCCAATTCTTCACTGGTCTTTTTAATAAATTTGATACAGTCTACATTTTCATCTACAGAAGTTACGGATACAGCACCTCTAGAAGCAAACTCGTATGAAATATTTCCAGAACCTGAAAACAATTCCAATACATGTAAATTATTAAAATGAAAACTGTTGTTCAAGATGTTAAACAAACCTTCTTTAGCCATATCGGTAGTTGGTCTTACAGGCAGTTTTTTGGGAGCCGTAATTCTTCTTCCTTTATGTTGACCAGATATTATTCGCATTTAAGAGTTTTTAATAGTGAGAAAGCTTCTCTATGAAACTGCTCTTGTGGTTTTATTTCAGATTTAAAATTAAAATCTGGAATAAGGAAATCTATATTTTTAACGTATTTATATGCTATTTCGAAAGTTTCCGAATCCTTTAGAATATCTCCTAATAACCAAAGTTTAAATTCTGAAGGATCTATTTGTAGTTGTTCTGCAGTAAATAAAAGATAATAAATAAAGTCTTCTTTGGTATCGTAATAAAAATTATTTGCCAATAGCAGTTTGTTATCTCTCACAACAATTAGATCGTAATAATTTGTATGGTCGTGCAAATAAACATTTGTTTCATTTTTAGCTGTAGACTTCGCTAGAATAGCTTCAAGAAGTACAGAAATATTATGTTTAAATTCAAATTCCCCATACTTGTCAAAGAAATAATTGTTAATGTTGGTGTAGGGTATATATACATTTACAAGATCGTTCGTTAAAGCATCATGTGCCACAACATCTGTTTTGAGGATCTTGGTATTGAATTTTAAATAAGAGGAAGCTTCTTCTTCTAAGAAATAAGATTGTGGAACTACTGTAAATAAATTATTGGAATAAAGTATAATCACTTCTTTAAACTCCATTTGGAGCTCCTGTTCTTTAGCATAAAACTTCTCGATTTCTTCTAATAATTTTACAGGATTATGCTCTTTTCCAAGATATATTTTTTTGTACCATGCAATTTCATTGTTACTACAATTTAAAATGCAAAAAGAAAATCCATTCAGGCGAACCTGAATGGACATCTTAAATATATCTTGTTTTACGTTCTTAGTTATTATCATAAGCAGTCGGCCAGTTCCCTTCGGTCTTAATTTCCGTCATAGACCCTACGGTAATAAATGCTCCATTTACACCATCTACAGAAACCACTTGATTCTCAGCCATGATAAGATCTTTATCTTGGTCATTTAAAATCACCTTTTTAGCAACCTTAGCTTCAAATACTGGAATTTTATTATCATTTTTAAGGATAGTACCAGCATCCATAATGAAGTTGGCATCTACACCTTCTACAGGTACTTTCATCATATCCTTGTATCTGGTAGAATTTTTAAATAAAGAATCTTTTACTGAAGCTGTTCCTAAGGTATCTACAAGAACGATATCTTTATATTGATCTACCCCATAAGCCTTTTTGTACTCTTCATCCAATACGGTAGAATCTCTTCTTTGTGTTAAAGTGAATTCAGCAGTATCAATAAATCTTATTAACTTATCGAAATCTTTTTCGAAATTTCCGGTAATTTCCTGATGCGCTAATTGTGCCGTACGAATATCTTTAAGTCGATCAATTACTTTTTCGTAACGTTTCTCTTTAACTTTATTAAATTGAATTGGCTCGTACACTGCGTTAAAAACGAGGTAACCTAGGCCAATGATCACAATCCAAAGGAATAATTGAATGACAAGTTTCATGCGGTTGACTTTTTTTAATTGTTAGAGTTCATCGCAAATCTACAATTTTTTTTTATTCGTAAAAGTTTCTGCCCTAAAAATCCATTGTTATCTTTGATATTTGCAAGAAACCTATGGAAAACATTACCCCAAATAAATTTTATGAACTATTAATCAAGGAGTTAGGTTTTTCTGCGAAAATAAAACAAGATATCGCTTTGCAGCAATTAGCTAATTATGTGGTTAATCCTACACCAAATTCTTTGTTTTTACTAAAAGGATTCGCCGGAACTGGGAAAACAACCATTATTAGTGCGCTTGTAAAAAACCTTTGGAAAATAAAACGAGCCGGTATTTTGCTAGCGCCAACGGGACGAGCAGCCAAGGTAATTTCATTGTATTCTAATCAGGAAGCTCAAACAATTCATAAAAAGATTTACTTTCCAAAGAAAACCGGTGGGGCAGGAGTACAATTTGTACTTCAGCCAAATAAGCATAAAAATGCTGTGTTTATAGTAGATGAAGCTTCTATGATCCCAGATGAAGATCAGGATTCTAAACTTTTTGAAAATAAAGGATTATTGTCAGATCTAATTCAATATGTAGATTCCGGGCAAAACTGTCATCTTATTTTTATTGGAGATACCGCGCAGTTGCCACCTGTGAAATTGGATCTAAGTCCGGCACTTATGGAACAATCACTCGGATTAGATTATGACAAAGAAGTTACCCATATAGAGCTGGACGAAGTAGTAAGGCAAAGTGAGGAAAGTGATATTCTTTTAAATGCAACCAGAATTCGAGAAGCCTTGGCTGAAGAATTTTATGAATCCTTTAAATTCAAGTTGACTCAAAAGGCAGACCTTGTTAGATTAATAGATGGAGATGAGATCTTGGATGCCATTCAGGATTCGTATGATAATCTTGGACATGAAGATACCAGCATCATAGTTCGTTCAAATAAACGTGCTAATCAATACAATCAACAAATACGATCCAGAATACTATTTCAGGAAGAAGAAATCTCTTCTGGAGATTACTTAATGGTGGTCAAGAATAATTATTTTTGGGTAAAACCAACTTCCGAAGCTGGTTTTATAGCCAATGGAGATATTGTAAAGGTTTTAGAGATATTTGCTATCAAGGAATTATATGGTTTTCGTTTTGCTGAAGTAAAAGTACAAATGGTGGATTATCCAAAAATGGCTCCTTTTGAAACGGTGGTGATTCTGGATACTTTAGAAAGTAATACCCCTTCCTTAACCTATGAGGATAGTAATAGACTCTATCAGGAAGTGATGAAGGACTATGAAGATGAGACTTCTAAATACAAGAAGTTTTTGAAGGTAAAGAATAACAAATTCTTTAATGCACTTCAAATTAAATTCTCTTATGCAATGACTTGTCATAAATCTCAAGGCGGACAATGGCATACCGTATTTATAGAGCAACCTTATTTGCCAAATGGGGTAGATAAAGACTATTTGCGTTGGTTATATACTGCGGTCACTCGTGCGAGTGATAAATTATATTTAATAGGCTTTAAAGATGATTTTTTTACTGAAAATTAGAATTAAAAAACATTGCAAATTTAATTGTCACATCAAGCGAAGTCGAGATGTTAAGTAAAACCAATTATATTAAAAAACGAAAAAAATTAGAATTTCTTACAAATGAAAAATAACAACTCTTTACGAATAATAGCAATGATTCCGGCACGGTTTGAAGCCTCTCGTTTCCCTGGTAAACTGATGGAAGATCTTAATGGAAAAACTGTAATTAGAAGAACTTATGAAGCGACAGTGAATACTAAACTATTCGATGAAGTTTATGTGGTTACTGACAGCGACCTTATTCACGAGGAAATTATAAAGCATAATGGGAAAAGTATTAAAAGCACCAAAGAGCATGAATGCGGCAGCGACCGAATCGCGGAGGCTGTGATGAATATGGATGTAGATATTGTGGTAAATGTGCAAGGAGACGAGCCGCTTATAGATGAACAAAGTTTACGTAAACTATTAGAGGTTTTTAAAAACGATCCTGAAAAAACCATCGATTTGGCATCTTTAAAAACCCCAATGATGGATAGCGAGGAGATCTCTAATCCTAATAATGTGAAGGTAATAACTAACAAAGATAATCTTGCACTTTATTTCTCCAGGTTTCCTCTGCCTTATCCAAGAGAAACTACTTCAGGAGTTACCTATTTCAAACATATTGGAGTGTATGCCTTCAGGAAAGAGGCTCTAATGGACTTTTATAGCTTACCAATGTTAGAGTTAGAGGCTACTGAAAAAATTGAATGCATTAGATACCTTGAGTATGGCAAAAGCATCAAGATGGTAGAGACTAATTTTAAGGGTATTGGTATAGATACTCCTGAAGACCTGCAGAAAGCTCGTAAATTATTTAAATCTGAATAAGGTTAGGTCAGATCGAGATTGGTTATAAAATGATACTTAACGTAGAAATTAAAATATTTTAAAACATATGGTGAGATGCTGAAACAAGTTCAGCATGACGGTTATTCCATATCGTCACCCTGAACTTGTTTCAGGGTCTAATTTCAAATCTTTGGTGATGTTATAATAAATTTAATAACGTTTATAATCTAAATGTGTTTTCTCTAATTCAACTGCAGTCTATCTTAAGTGATATTTAGGCTACTCAATTAATAAAAAATAGCAATTCACAAATTCTCTTAAACCACCTTTTTGTATTCCGTAAGTGCTCTTTCTCGAGCTTCCTTATGATCTACCATTTTCTCTGGATAATCTGTTGTATCATACTCAGGAATCCATTTTTTGATGTATTCTAGCTCTTTATCGTAATCTTTAATCTGAGTAGTTGGATTAAAGATTCTAAAATAAGGAGCAGCATCTACGCCGCTACCTGCAACCCATTGCCAATTACCTACGTTAGAAGACATCTCATAATCCAATAGTTTTTCAGCAAAATAGGCTTCTCCCCAACGCCAATCTATTAGAAGATGCTTACATAAAAAGCTACCAACGAGCATCCGCACCCGATTATGCATAAATCCCGATTCATTTAGTTGCCTCATTCCGGCATCTACCATTGGATACCCAGTAGTTCCAGATTTCCATTTTTCAAATTCCCCTTCATTATTTCTCCAGGCTATACGATCATATTTCTTTTTGAAAGCGTCTGTGGACGTGTTAGGAAAATGATATAATATTTGCATAAAAAATTCCCTCCAGATAAGTTCCTGCCAGAATATTTCATTCTTCTCAGAAATCGCCTTTTTCATGATTTTTCGAATTCCAACAGTTCCAAATCTTAAATGTGGACCAATGTGGGAAGTTGCATCTTTAGCAGGATAATTTCTTTTAGCTTCATAGTCTTGAATAAGGCTAGGGGTAACATCATAATCTGGCACTTTTTGGCTAGAAGCTTCAAAACCAATATCTCCAAGACTTAAATTAGGTAATCTTGAATTTTGAATTAAATTATCTAAATATTGAGAAGTGTATTGTACCTGAAGATTTATTTTCTTAAATTCAGTTTTCCATAGTTTCATATAAGGAGTATAGACAACATATGGATCACCATTGCTTTTTACAACCTCATCTTTTTCGAAAATCACCTGATCTTTAAAAGTGAGAAATTTACTATTATTATCATTCGCTAATTTCTCGATCTTTTCATCACGTTGTTTTGCATACGGTTCATAATCTCTATTGGTATAGATCTTTTGAATATCATATTGCTCGAATAATTCTTTAAAAATGGCAGATGGTTTTCCAAAGTACATCGCGAGAGAGCTATTCGAATTTTGAAGCTCTTTTCGCATTTCTTGTAGTGTATCGAATATGAAATTTACTCGTGCATCATTTTTAGGAAGATCATCTAAGATCTCTGGGTCAAAAATAAAAATTGGTAATACAGGGAAATCCCCTTTTAATGCTTCTAATAATCCGACATTATCATCTAATCGAAGGTCTCGTCGAAACCAAAATATGGATATTTTTTTATTCATTAATTAATATTTAAAGAAGATAGCCCGCCATCTATTCCTAAAACTTGTCCAGTCATCCAATTGCTTTTTTCAGAAAGTAAGAATTCTACTGCATTCGCAATGTCTTCTGGAGTACCCACTCTTTTTAATGGATGGCGATCTCCCATTTTTTCTCTTTTGGTATCATTAGAAAGTAACTTTTTAGATAACTCTGTATCAGTTAGTGAAGGAGCAACTACATTTACTCTCATAGAAGGAGCATATTCTGCTGCTAGCGATTTAGCAAAACCTTCTATAGCTCCCTTTGCTGCAGAAATACTAGTATGGAAAGGCATCCCTACTTTTGCTGCTACAGTACTAAAAAATACTAAGCTCGCTTGATCTGAATTCTTCAATTTTGGTAATAGGTCTTGAACGACCTTTACAAGTGAGAAGAAATTTAAATTCATTTCTTCTTGAAAACTTTCAACAGTTAACATTTTAAAAGGTTTTAGATTAATGCTTCCAGGAAAATAAACCAATCCGTCTAAAGTTTCAGGTAAATCTAATTGTGTAATGTCATCTTTTGATGCATCAAAAGAAACATGTTTTACATTTAAGCTTTCCAAATTTTCTGAAGTTCTTGAAGCAATAATAAGATTATGATCTTTTGCTAGTAATTTTGCAGTGGCTAATCCAATTCCGTAAGAGCCACCAATAAATAAAATATTTTTCTTCATAATTCTAATTTAAAATGTCTTGCTTCAGTGTTCCATGATTGTTAGAAGGAACTTTATATTCTCCAAATAAATCAATTAATTTCTTTTTTCGATAATCAAATATCTCTTTCAACTTAGGAGCCACTAAATAGGGTTGAACTAATTCTCCTAAAAACCCCATAGGTAACTTATAGTCTATAATATCTTCCATTTCAACACCACCTTCGATTTCTTTGATAAAATGTTTATGATGCCATAAGGAATAAGGTCCAAAACGCTGTTCATCTACAAAATAGTTTTTATCCTGCACATGGGTAATCTCTGTAACCCATTTGGTTTTAATGCCAGCAATAGGAGTTACAATATATTGTATTATTTGTCCAGCAAACATAGGTTTGTCTGCACCAGACAGGATATTGAATCCCATATAATCTGGAGTAATTACATTTAAATTTTTAGGATCTGAAAGGAATTCCCAGGCTTCATTTAAACTTATGGGTAATTTTTGTTTGGAGTGTAGGGTATAAATTTTCATGGTTTTTTATTTCGGTATAAAATTAGGCTATTTCTTGTTTAACTTAAAATCATTATTGTTAAACAAAATTTAATTTTTATCTATTTGTAGGTAGACTATGAAATACGTAGGAATGCGTATCTTTGAAAAAATCAACAAACTAAATATTATGAAAAAAGTTTTTTTATTCATGTGTGCAGGATTAATGGCTATAGGAGCCTCTGCGCAAATTGAAACCCCTCAACCAAGCCCTTTTGCAAAAGTTGAACAAAAAGTAGGATTAACAGATGTGACTTTAGAATATTCTCGTCCGGCTGTTAGAGGTCGTGAGATTTTTGGAAATCTAGTTCCCTTTGGAGAAGTTTGGAGAACAGGAGCAAATGCAAATACAAAAATCACTTTTAGTGATGATGTTGAAATAGGAGGAAAAAAATTAGCAAAAGGTACTTATGCTATATATACAGTTCCTAATAAAGATTCTTGGGAAGTAATGTTTTATAATGATGCTACCAACTGGGGAAATCCAGAAAAATGGGATGATTCTAAAGTCGCTTTAAAAGCTACTGCCAAAGTAGAAACTATGCCTTTTTCTATGGATTCTTTTGGGATTTTTGTAAATGAAATTAAGAATGACGGTGCTGTATTAGATTTTGTATGGTCTACTACTGCGGCTTCTTTACCATTTACAGTACCTACAGAGGCTAAAACTATGGCTAGCATAGAAAAAGTAATGAATGGTCCAGGAGCCAATGATTATTTTGCAGCAGCCAGTTTTTATCATGAAAGTGGAAAGGATCTTAAAAAAGCTCACGAGTGGGTTAAAAAGGCAACAGCAATGCAAGAAAATGCATTTTGGATGTGGAGAAAAAGATCGCTTATCGAAGCTGAATTAGGAATGAAAAAAGAGGCAATTGCTAGCGCTCAAAAATCTATGACTCTTGCTGAAGAAGCTAAGAATATGGATTATGTAAAGATGAATAAAGAATCTCTAAAAGAATGGGGAGCTATGTAATTTTTGATTACAGTATTAAAAAAAAACCTGCTATATAGCAGGTTTTTTTTGTATTAAAACTCATTATATTATTAATATTCTAAGCCTATCTCTTTTCTAATAGCATCTAATAATTTAATTAAATCAAGGCTTTTAGCGAAAGTCATTTTTTCACTTTCTGTATTACCATTTGCAAGCATAGTTTGAACATGTGCTACTTCAAAATTATAGCCATGTGTAGCTACCGGAAATTCGATGTTTTCTTCGTTTCCATCAGATTGGATTGTAATAGAGGAAGATTCATGGAACCTGCTATTTATAATCACCACCGCTTTTTCAAATTTTAAAGTAGCACTAGTTGGTGTAGTTTCATCTATAGCGCTATACAAATTCGCCTTTACGCCATTAGAATAAGAAAACCTTATAGAGCAATTTTCATCAACTCCTGTTTTTCCAATTTTCGCAGTTGCTTCTATCTTTTGTGGTTTTCCCAATAAACTTAATGCCAAGAATACAGGATAAATACCAACATCCATTAAGCTGCCACCGCCAAGTTTTTTATTATAAATCCGTTTTTCGGCATCAAAAGGAGCATCAAACCCAAAGTCTGCTTTGAGTCCTAACAGCTTGCCATATTTTTTTGACTCCATTAGATCTAATACAAATTTGAAATGTGGAAGAAATTGTGTCCATAAGGCCTCCATTAAAAACACATTCTCTTTTTGAGCATGTGCAATCATGGTTTGTACTTGGAGATGATTTATTCCTAAAGGTTTCTCACAGAGAACTGCTTTTTTATGCTGAAGACACAGCATAGAATGTTCGAAATGAAATACATGTGGCGTGGCTATATAAACAATATCTACTTTTTCATCTTCAACTAATTCTAAGTAGCTTCCGTAAGAAACTTCAACATTAAAACTTTTAGCAAATTCTTCAGCTTTATCCAGCGATCTACTTGCTACTGCATAAAGATTTGCTCCCGGTACCGATAAAAGATCTTCAGAAAATTTTTTAGCTATTTTTCCCGCACCCAGTATTCCCCAATTGTAAGTTTTAGTTGGCATTTTTTATTGGTTTATCTGGAGAATGAATCACACTTTGTAAGAGAAGTGCTAATACCATTACCAAGAAACATCCTACAAGATTTAACCATAAGTATGGCAATACATCAAGATGCCAAATGAGAATCACTAATGCTTGTGTTATAAGCGCTGCAATAAATACCGCATTGCTATTAACATGTTTTATAAAGAATGCCAATAAGAATATTCCTAATACATTTCCATAGAAAATGGAGCCTATGATATTTACCAACTGAATTAAATTATCGAATAAACTGGCAAAACTAGCAAAAAGGATAGCTAGCAATCCCCATCCCAAAGTGAACCACTTAGACATTTTTACATAATGCTCATCAGACTTTTCTTCAGAGACATTCCTTTTGTAAAGATCTATGGTTGTTGTGGAGGCTAGTGCATTCAATTCGGAAGCAGTAGAAGACATTGCAGCCGAAAGGATAACGGCTAGTAATAAACCTATGAGACCTCTCGGGAGGTTATTAAGTATAAAATGTATAAAGACATAATCTTTATCATTAGTTTCAATATCCTCGCTTACAGCGCTTATTAGAGTTTTTGCTTCTTCTCTATTGGCTTCTTCTAAAGAATTTAGGTTTAAAAGTTCAGTTTTGTATTGAGCTATTTCCCCAGATGAAGCAGACTCCATATCATTGCCAAAACGAATACTGGTTTCTTTTCTCGTTTCCTGGATTTCTTCATTTTTAAGCATTAATTGCTGATATTCCGAAGCATATTCTGATTCCAACACCGCTTCTTGTGCCGCGGGATTAAAATTTAAAGGTGCCAAGTTGAATTGATAGAAGACAAATACCATAACTCCCACAAGAAGAATAAAGAATTGCATTGGTACCTTCAAGATCCCATTAAAAATAAGTCCCAATTGCATCTCCCGTACCGATCTCCCGGTTAAATAACGCTGCACCTGACTTTGGTCTGTTCCAAAATAAGATAATGCTAAGAAGCTCCCGCCAATAACTCCGCTCCAAACAGTATATCTATTATCCAGATCGAATGAAAAATCTAGAATATCCAGCTTTCCACTAGCGCCGGCAATATCTAGAGCATTAGAGAAACTGATATCTGCTGGTAGGTATTGAATAATAAGAAAAAATGCAGCGAACATCCCGGCAAAGATCACGGCCATTTGCTGCTTTTGGGTAACATTTACAGCCTTGGTACCACCAGAAACGGTATAGATAATTACTAGAACTCCAATAATAATATTAAGCGTGGTAAGATTCCATCCTAATACTGCCGACAAAATAATGGCTGGTGCAAAAATGGTAATTCCGGCAGATAATCCTCGTTGAATTAAAAACAGTAATGCTGTTAGGGTTCTGGTTTTAAGATCGAATCTAGATTCTAAATATTCGTAAGCCGTGTAAACTTTTAATCTATGATAGATGGGAATAAAAACCATGCATATAATTACCATGGCAATTGGCAATCCAAAATAAAACTGCACAAAGCCCATCCCATCATGATAAGCTTGACCAGGTGTAGATAAAAAGGTAATTGCACTTGCCTGTGTAGCCATTACAGAAAGTCCAATCGTCCACCATCTAGAATCCTGCCCCCCACCAATATAATCTTTTACGCTATGAGTTCCTCTTGTTTTGTAAACACCATAAATTACTATAAACGCTAGTGTTCCTATTAAAATGATCCAATCTATTAATTGCATATTAAGAGAATAGGTTCATTAGAAAATAGAATAAAACGATGTATGCTAAATTCGCTAGTAGCACTAGGGAATAAGATTTTTTCCAGATATACTTTTTAGGAGTTTCCATTTATTTACCAATAGAGATTAGGTTAGCAAATAATCTAAAAGCTCCGGGTACTGCATCTGGAAATTGTCTAAAAAAGCTCAAACCGGTATAGATATAATGTCCTTTTCCATATTTTGCAATAAGTAAACTTCCTTTACTACTAGTTTCGTTAGTATCATTCATTTCAAAAATCGGAGTGAATTCTGGTCCCCACACATCTGGGAAATATAATCCGCGTTCTTGTACCCAATTATCAAAATCGCTTTGGGTTATTTTATTTGGGGTATTTAACACTGCATTATTAGGGTCTAGGGATTTTACTGTTGCATCTTCTTCGGTAACTCTATCTCGAGAAACTTCTAATTTAAATGGTGCTAGTTGATCTACCACTAAGCCTCTATTGGTATTATATTGAGTAATTAAAGTTCCACCATTTTCTACATATTTTAAAAGTTCAACTTGCTTAAATTTTAAAATATCCAAAATATTATAAGCACGAATCCCTAATACGATTGCATCAAATTTTGCAAGAGAAGCAACATTCATATCATTTGGGTCTATTTTAGTTACTTTGTATCCAATTTGTTCCAAACTTTCAGGAATTACATCCCCCGCGCCATCTATATAGCCCACTAATTCTCCTTTTTTCTGAATATCTAATTTCACCAACTTGGTTTTTGCAGGCAAAACAAGGGTTTGTAAGGGAATATGTTCATAATCCAATTTTAGAACTTCATCTGAATATACAGTATTTCCCAAAGTGATTTCTGGAATTATGTTGGCTTCACTTTGTTCTTTTGGAGGAGTTACATTGAAAATAAGGTTTGCGGTTCCCGCATTGTTCTTGATATCGAAATTAGTGTCTTGAGGTTCTATTTTCCAGTTTGCAGGTGCTTTTAGCCTAACTTTTCCTTTAGTATTCTCCTTGTGAGCAGTCAGGGTTAATTGTATTTGCTTAGCTGCTCCATTCGTATAAATAAGTACCTTATCGTTGAATGATGCAGATACTGGAGGAACTATTTCGAATGGCTGATAGACTTCCCCTTTTACAGGATCTGTAGTTTTATAAACAAGTTCTTTTTCGAAAGGAATCACCTCGTCATAAAACTTAAGATTAAAAACAGCTTTCGTTAGTCTAGGAGTCTCCGGTAAACCAACCATTTTTGGATCTTCTACAACATAAGTTCCCAAATTTGGAATTTTATTTAACCAATATGGAGAAGTATATTTTGCATCTTTTGGAATAGTATAAATCAGTTTTTCACTCCAATTTTCATTATTACTCAAGACTTTATTCGGTTCTGCAGAAGGACTTCCCGGTAAGACAGTTACCGATGAAAGTTCTACTGGAACATCACTTCTGTTTATTGCTTCTAAATTAACTTCAATAGATTGATTTGGTGTGGAATAAGGATTTTTACTTAAAGCTTCTAAATAAATTCCGCCACAAGCTAATATGATATCTTTTATCTCTGAAGTTTTAATAGCTTTCCAATAACTCGCTTCAAGATTATTAATCAACTTATAAGCTTCAATTAGTTTTGGAAGACTTTCTGAAGGATCTCTAAAATTATAATTTTCTTCAACTTCATTTAAAATTTCACCAATAGCTGCTCCGTCTTTTAATCGATTCCATGAAGTATCTATTCCTGCGAAAAGATCACCCTTTGTTTCCGGTACCTGACCATCAATTAGTTCTACATATTCAATCTGGCTACCTCGACTTCCGCTGCTTCCAAAACCTTGCGATCTGTGCTGACTTCTACTTAAAGCTGCAATTTCTGGATTGGACAATCCATTCCAAGGAAAATAAACTCCGGTATCGAATTGAATAAAATTCGTTTTAACAGCTTGGTCAAAAGCTTCTTGACTTCCGTAAAACCAAGGAGAAGTATTGAAGTATAATCGGGTAGGAGAAAAAACTTCGGTATAATTTAATTGATCGGGATACGAATTTTTATTTTCAGCTAATTTAAAAGCTTCTACGCTTAATAATGCAGAGGCGGTATGCTGCCCATGGGTTTCTCCAGAAGTACGGTGATTGAATCTATTAATGATGACATCTGGTTTAAAAGTACGGATAGCCCAAACTACATCTCCTAATACCACTTCTTTATTCCATATTTCCATGGACTCTTCCGGGGTTTTAGTATATCCAAAATCGATTGCTCTAGTAAATCGTTGTTCGCCTCCATCCGTTCTTCTGGCTGCCAACAGTTCCTGAGTTCTTATAACTCCTAAAAGTTCCTTTAATTCGGGTCCTATGAGATTTTGACCACCATCCCCACGTGTGATAGATAAATAACCGGTTCTGGCATTAACTTCATTAGATAAATAAGAAATTAACCGCGTGTTTTCATCATCTGGGTGTGCAGCAATATATAGTA
>Ga0209309_10003340_pt1 | contig 13925 bp, 13 predicted proteins | sample COGITO_mtgs_1204_2_FD_184807 | JGI IMG/M metagenome (GOLD analysis project Ga0209309, IMG submission 184807) | Pelagic marine microbial communities from North Sea - COGITO_mtgs_120412 (SPAdes) (version 2) | ecosystem: Environmental > Aquatic > Marine > Epipelagic ...
CTGGAGTAGCATGACGATCGGTATCAGCGCCAAAATCACCATGTACATCGGTAGGATATCAAACAGGCCCGGCACATAGGTCAGCGTTAAAAGCCCCAGCAGGGCCTCACCCGTATTGTTAAAAAACGGCACGACGTAGGGCCGGTGGATATACGGAATCTCCAGATTTCCGATCCCGAAATGGTCGATGGAAAACAGCATCAGCGCCGTTACCAGAAAGATTCCGATATGCGCCCAATAAACCTGCCACACACGATGCGCGATGCGCGCGGTTCCTAAAAACCACCCCGCCTTTGAAAATATTCCACCAAACGCCAATGCAGACGCCATGCCCGAGCAAAAGACGAATAGGTCCGCACCATCCGAAAAACCGAACCGTGCAGGAATCCACAGCGTCCACGTGTTTCCCGGCGTATGCGCCAAAAGAATGATAAACATCGCAATGCCGCGAAAGAAATCCAAACGCGGATCGCGATATTTCACGGGCGCACCGGCGGGTACGTTGGGGGGTACTGTAGTCATGGAACGTCTCACTCCGCGGCGATACCGGCGGCTGCAAGATCGGAGCGGCGCTGCGCGATCTGATGCCGTCTGCGCGCCGTATAACCGTCCTCTGCGCCACGTTCCAGCACTCTACGTGCCAACAGGCCCTCGGCGCCGATACAATCACCACAGCGCAGATGCGCCTCAACAGCCAAGCGCCAGCAAACGTCGCGCTGCGCGTGACTGCCCCCCATACGCGGCATGAAATGTAGCGCAGCGTGCAGATCGCGCGCCGCAGCCGTGTAATGCCCGGCGCGGAAGGATAACAACCCTCGCGCAGCTGCGTTGCCGGTCAGGGCGCAAACCTCATGCTGATCATGCTCGATCGTTGCCACATCGCGTGCAATCCGGGCCGTCAGGTTCGTAGCCTCCTGCGTACGGCCCGTTGCGTTCAGAGCCAGCAGATAGTGCAGATCGGCAAAAACGATGCAGCCATCGTCGGTACGCGCCGCGCTGAATGCGCCCAGCTCCTCCCAACGATCACCAACATCCACACCCTCAATTCCCAAACGCAGCAGCAGTGACGCGGCATTGGAAATATCGCGGAAATCATCCGTTGGTTTGGGCCGGACCTTGCGGTCATATAGCTCCAGCACCGGGCCATAGGCGCCCCGATCCAGATGGAACAGGGCGAGGTGCCACCAGACATGGTAGCCGAAGTTATTACAGTGCGCCCAATGCTTCGAGCGCCCAGCCAGCCACCGCACACCCGTATCGGCATGGCCCGTCATGTCATAAACATGCGCAACCGCGTGCAGCCCCCACGCATCATCGGGGCACAACTCTAGCCCCGCGCGGCCAATAGCTTCTGCAGCGGCATAGTCGCCGGTTTCCTCCAGTGCGAACGCCTCACAGCCCAGCAGATATCCGTGCAATTCGTGATCCGAGGCGAAGCCAAGTTTGGCATGACGCGCAGAGGCAAGCATACCCGATGCATCGCCCAGCATGAATCGAAGCGACTGCACCAACTTCATGGCCAGCGCGTCGCCCGGCCATTTTTGAACGACAAGATCTAACCGCGCGGCTGCCCGCCACCACTGGCCCGAGATTGCATCTGACAGCGCATCGACAAACGATTGCTCCCGATCCGAGGCGCCACCCTGCGCCGCCGCAGATTGCGCCGCGGCCAGATCAGCCTCAACCACTGGCATCAGCTCACGGCGGGCGAGCAGGAGGTAGAACATGCCCTTCACCGCATGTCCCAGCGCAAAGCCCGGCTGACGTGTCAAAACGATTGCCAGATGATCCGGCGTTGTCGCGCCATGCGCCAGAAATGCACGCTGAACATTGTTCCAAGCGTTCAAAGCGATAGGATCATCGAGGGAGACAGCCAAGCCGTTCAAATCATGCATAATAGGTATCCGGATTGCTGCGTTACAAAACTGTTACCCTAATTTACGCTCACACACCCATCACGAGCGGTTTATTCACAGGACTGTGACCACCCCGCCAAAAATTTGTGGCTAGTATCTGGCGTTATGAACCGGACCCCCTTTTTTTGTGCGCTGGCCGTGGCCGTCATTTTGGCGCTGACTGCATGGCGTGTTGAAGGTTTGAACCACTTGTGGGCCGCAGTTATCGGAATTGCGGCTGGTATTGTGCTGTATAACGCCAGTTTCGGCTTTACCTCTGCATGGCGCAACATTGTTCTGAACCGTCGTGGCCGTGGCCTGCGCGCGCAGATGCTCTTGCTGGGCCTGATTGTAATGGTCGCCTACCCGCTGATCGCCGCAGGCGGTGCGTTCGGGCAGGATGTGCGCGGTACAATTCTGCCGATCGGCGTCGGCTCTGCATTTGGCGCGTTCCTGTTCGGCATCGGCATGCAGCTGGGATCTGGTTGCGCGTCCGGCACCCTGTTTACCGTCGGCGGTGGCTCGACGCGAATGGTCGTGGTGCTGATATTTTTTATTGCGGGCAGCGTTTGGGCAACGGCGGACTGGGACTTCTGGTCCTCGCTCCCTCGTATGCGCAGCGGGGTATCCCTGATCAATACCCTCGGCTGGCAATGGGCCGTTGCTGTGATGATGACGGCGTTCGGCCTGATATGGTGGGTATCCACGGTGGTTGAGCGTCGCGCCCATGGCGTGCTGGAATCCGAGCGTGGCACGACCGTCTGGTCCATATGGACAGGTGCTGTTGCACTTGCCGTAGTCGCGCTCGCCTTTCTTTTCGTCCTTGGCCGTCCGTGGGGCATCACATACGGATTTGCGGTTTGGGGTGCGCAAGCTGCCGAATTCGTCGGGTTGGACCCCACATCGTGGTCATATTGGTCAGGCTGGCGGCGCGGCAACGTGCAGGGCGGGATATTGTCCAGCACCACAAATGCGTCCAACGTCGGCATTCTGGTAGGCGCGATGATCGCAGCAGCCTTCGCGGGTCGCTGGGCGCCAGTGCTCCGGTTGAGCCGCCGTGATGTCGTGACAGCTATCATCGGTGGCCTGATGATGGGATACGGCGCGCGCTTGGCCTATGGCTGCAACATCGGCGCGTATCTGGGCGGACTGACCAGCGGCAGCCTGCACGGCATCTGGTGGTTGGTCTGGGGTTTTGCAGGCTCGTTCCTGGGTGTGGACCTGCGCCTTCGGATCGGCATGGACCCGCAACCGGTGAAGCCAGCTCTTATCTGAAATCTGGTTATCAGCGCAGCAATGCGACCGGAGCTGTTTCCTCACGCACGTAATCCAGCGGCGCCTTTTGGGTGATCTGCGTCCAGCGCTTGTATTCATAGCGCATCACGCGCCCCTCACGCTCAGTCGCTACGATCAGGCAGTCGGCGATGTGGCGCGCGCCATTAACCACCGAAACCGCTCCACGCAGCTGCGGTGCGTCGGAGGATACGGTAAAACCGCTTTCATCCATGCCCAGCACATCCACAGTCACCGCGCCCGCCACGATCCGGAGGCGGTTTTTGCGCTGGCTGGGGTGTAACTGTTCAAGCCCGGCAATAATGTGGTCTGGCAGGTGAATGTCCATCTGATCCTCCGCTGCGTTTTGAACCAAGTCAAAACGGCTGTTGTCCGTGCGCAGCATAATTCCACCACGAAGCTAGATTCGAGTCTACCTTAGTCCCACGTCAAACTGATGACGCCGTGCAGTTGCCAAATCGTAAATAGTTTACGTCCAACCTTTGCCTTTATTTCACTCCGCCCTTCGCCAATTATGCTGGTAAGTATGGAGGGGACCAATATGGGCAAACTTGTAGACGGCGTGTGGGTGAGTGACGATCTGGTCGATCACTCAGAGGATGGCGCATTCGATCGCAAACCAACGTCATTCCACAACTGGATCACTCCGGATGGATCGCCGGGTCCAGACGGGCAGCAGGGCTATCCGGCGGAAAGCGGACGCTACCACCTCTACGTCGCTTATGCCTGCCCATGGGCGCATCGCGCGTTAATCTTTCGGGCGTTAAAAGGGTTAGAGGACCACATCTCGATTTCCGTGGTTCATCCGCACATGCTGGACGATGGCTGGACCTTTGCCAGTGATTTTCCCGGCGCAACCGGTGACACATTGTTCGCAGCCCAATACCTGCGCGAGATCTATGTGAAGGCTGATCCAAGCGTGTCCGGGCGGGTCACTGTTCCCGTGCTGTGGGACAAAAAAACCAATACGATCGTCAATAACGAAAGCTCCGAGATTATCCGGATTTTCAACAGTGCATTCGATGCGCTGACGGGCAACACGCTCGACTTCTGGCCGCAGGATCTGCGGGAGGATCTTGAGCCGGTCAACGCGCGAATTTACCAGACCCTGAACAATGGCGTTTATCGGGCCGGATTTGCCAGCAGCCAGTCCGCTTATGACAGCGCCGTTACGGATTTAACCGATACGTTGAACTGGTTAGAGGATCGTCTGAGTACTCACAGATACCTGATGGGCGCACAACTGACCGAGGCCGATTGGCGACTGGTCGTAACGCTGTTCCGGTTTGATCTGGTGTATCACGGACATTTCAAATGCAATCGGGCAAAGCTGATCGAGTATCCCAATCTATGGGCCTTCACGCGTGAGCTGTATCAATGGTCGGGCGTTGCAGAAACCGTGAACTTCGATCACATCGCGCACCACTATTACTACAGTCACGACAACATCAATCCACACCGGATCGTGCCGATCGGACCCGATATTGACTGGATGCAGCCGCATGGCCGTGATCGGATGGTGCCGCAGACCGGCTAGGTTGTTTGGTGAGCGACAGGGCAAACCGCAGATAAAATACGCCTGCCAGCCTACCTGACCCCGACTCGCTCCCCAGCTTAAATCGGTGTCGCCCATACTCCGGGCCTGTCACTCACGCCACTCAACGCCTCGCCCCCCGAGGCGCTTCTGCTTGAAACTGGCTCAGCCGCATGATCCTGTGTGGACAAGCAACGTGCGCACGCTTCAATCAACCATAAGGTTACCTCAGTAATTATGATTCTACCAGAGCGTGAACACGGTGGAGATCTGGATCGTGCGATTGCATGTCATGGCGGCACCCGGACTGGCTGGCTGGACCTCTCGACAGGCATCAATCCCAACCCGTATCCGATTCCGAAAATCCCCCGTTCCAGCTGGACCGCCCTGCCCGACCGCATCGCATTCACAACGATTGAGGATGCCGCCCGCACCTTCTGGAACATCCCCGAGGACGCGGAGGTTGTCATTGCATCGGGTGCATCGGCGCTGATCGCGGCAATGCCGTCTATCGCTCCCGTCGGGACTGTTCATGTATCCAGCCCCACCTACAACGAACATGCTGCGGCCTTTCGCGCCGCTCAATTCCATGTCGAGGAGACCGGTCAGCCCAGCCCCGCTGCGCGAACCCGCGTCGTCGTTCACCCGAACAATCCAGACGGGCGATTGCATGATTTGTCACCGCGCGAAGACTGCCTGACGATAATTGACGAAAGCTTTGCCGATGTTGGCGTCGCCAGCCATGTGCGGCACACAAATCATGCCTCAACCATTGTCCTGAAAAGCTTTGGTAAATTCTGGGGCCTGGCCGGACTTCGGCTTGGCTTCGCAATTTGCTCGGCGGAAAACGCGCGGATATTGCGCCAGCACCTTGGCCCGTGGGCTGCATCCGGTCCGGCACTGATAATCGGTGCGCAGGCGCTGTCAGATCGCGACTGGGCTGACGAAACCCGTGCGCAACTATCGTCAATGACGGGTCATCTGGACCGTTTGATGAAGATGAGCGGCGCAACCATCGTCGGGGGCACCACCCTGTTTCGACTGTACGCCGTGGATGACGGGCTGGCGGTTCAGAAAACTCTGGCACGTCACCATATCTGGACCCGCGTGTTCGAGGGGTATCCGCACTGGATCAGGCTGGGCCTGCCAGCCGATGCCTCAGGCTTGGAACGTATTGCAAGAGCCTTGGCGTGATTCTTACAGCCGCTCTTATTCTTGACGCCATTTTGGGTGAGCCAAAGTGGCTGTGGACTCGCGTGCCACATCCCGCCGTGCTGTTGGGTAAACTGGTCGCGGGCTTGGAACATCGGCTGAACAATCGCACGCGCGCGGCGGGGCTGTTGGCTCTTGGCATTTTGGTTCTGGTATCCGGTGGTATCGGCTGGCTGCTGTCGCTGTTGCCGGTTGTGCTGCATATCATCATCGTTGCGATCCTGCTGGCACAGCGCAGTTTGGTGACGCACGTTTTGGATGTTGCCGATGGGCTGGCCGTCGATTTGCACGCAGGGCGGCGGGCCGTATCCATGATCGTTGGCCGCAGTACGGATACACTGGATGAGCCTGCAATCGCACGCGCCGCGATTGAGAGCGGTGCGGAAAATCTGTCAGACGGCGTGATCGCCCCCGCGTTGTGGTTTCTGGTCGCCGGACTGCCAGGGTTGCTGATCTACAAGGCGGTCAACACAGCAGACAGCATGATCGGACATCGATCCGAGCAATACGGAAATTTCGGCTGGGCCGCCGCCAGATTTGACGATCTGCTAAACCTGGTTCCGGCGCGCCTAACCGGAGCGTTGATCGCGGCGGCATCCGGCACGAAAGCAGCCTGGAGGGTCATGCGGCGTGACGCGGGCAAGCATCGCTCACCCAATGCAGGCTGGCCCGAAAGCGCGATGGCCGGTGCATTGGACGTGCGCCTATCGGGGCCGCGACAGTATAGCGAGGGGCCGTCAGCCGACCCGTGGCTGAACGCAACAGGTCGCGATCCTGGCCGCACCGACATTTCCGGCGCGGCCGGTCTAATGTGGCGGGCATGGGCAATATTCGTGATCGCGACTGGCGTCCTTTGGATGCTTTAGGGCGCATCCATTACGCCCAGACCGGGCGCGCCCAGCGACGTGACATACAGCGTTTCGCCCACCGCAATCGCACCTGTCACCAGCGAATATTCCCCACCCGGAGCCTGCAAAACGTCCAGAATTTCACCGTCCCCGTTTATCTGCATCAAAATGCCGTGGTGAACCGGTTTCGGGCGAACAACCTCGGGCAAGCGCCAAACGATGTTGCGCACCACCGGATAGGGCGCCAGCGTGTCTGCAATTCCATTGCGCGGCGCAACGATGCCGACCCAATACGTGCCATCACCCTGCGCCTGAATGTTGTCGGGGAACCCCGGCAGATCATCCACGATGATCTCACGCGTTCCGGTCGCCAGATCATGTTTCCAAATGCGATATTCACCGGTTTCCGCAATCAGCAGGGCGTCCTGCTCCGGCGTTAGGGCGATGCCATTGGTAAAGCTGAACCCGTCAGCGACTTGCGTTAGACCCGCATCGGTCCAGCGCAGGATATGGCCGGTGCGCTGATGCTCCCACAGATCAACGACTGACGATGGCAGCGTGCCACCCAACAGTTCAGGATCGTTGCGGCGTGTAGAGATCGAGAAATAGACCGATCCATCCCGCGCAGGTGCAACTTGATTGGCATAGCGGATGGGCCTGTTTTCATAGCTGTCGGCCAAAACCTCACTGCCGTTTGCATCTGTCCAGCGCAGCAGGCCCAGATAGCTGTCCGCGATATACAGCGCGCCGTCTGCCCCGAATTCCAGGCCCAACGGCCGACCACCCAATCGCCCCACATGCGTCATCTCACGCCCATCGACGCGCCACAGACCGCTTTGCATGCTCGTAACCCAGCCAACGCCATTCGCGTCAAAGGCGATATCCTCTGGCCCGTCCTGATCCCCCATGTCCAGCACATCGATCACGGCAAGGCGCTGGTTCGGCTCGAACTGCCCCGTCAAACCGGGGTTTTGCGAGGGGGTGTAGGCCACAGGCTCAATCCCCGTGGGGCGGAAGCCCAGATACCAGACGGCAAACACCACGATCGTAGCGAAGGATAGAAATCGAACTATGCGATACATTTGACGTGTCCCTAGGTGTTTTTCGGAATCCTGCGCGGAAACTATGATTGAGGCAAGCGAACTGTCTTGAAACGCCTCCCTGCGCGGGCGACATGGCGTAGTAACAAAAGGAATTGCCATGCCCCTTAAACCACGCCCCGAAGTGATGGACTTCCTCCTGACCCGTCGCTCACGTCCCGCACCGACATTGACGGGACCGGCACCGGACCGCGCTGCGCTGATGCCGCTGTTGCAGGCCGCCGCACGCACACCCGACCATGGAAAGCTGGAGCCATGGCGGTTCGTTGTGCTGCAAGGTGATGCGCTAACCCGCTTGGCTACCCTAACCCGCACCCGCGGTATGGCACGGGACGAGCCGGAGGAAAAAATCGAAAAGGCTGTGCGCAGCTTCCAAAACGCCCCGCAAATCATTGCGGTCATCTCTAGTCCCAAGCCCAGCGAGAAGGTCCCTGCGATAGAGCAACATCTGTGCGCGGGTGCGGTTTGCTTGGCCTTGGTTAACGCGGCGCTGGCCTCTGGCTGGGGAGCGAACTGGCTGACGGGCTGGATGGCGATGGACGCGGAATGGCTGCGCGATGGCCTTTCCACGACCGAGGGGGAGTTCGTCGCAGGATTCATTCACCTCGGCACGGAAACGACAGTGCCGCCTGACCGCCCACGCCCTGAATTGGGCGCAATAACCCAGTGGGTTTCCGAATGATCCAACCCATTATGGCGGCCCTGAACCAACTGCCCGACCCCCGCTTCCGCCTAGTGCTGCTCAAGGGTGTGGCAATGACGCTGGGCGTGCTGATCGCGCTTTACACTATCGTTGGCTATCTGGTTTCGGGGATTGATCCGTTCACGCTGCCGTGGATTGGCTTGGTTGATCCCAGCAACTGGCTGGCAGGAATTGCCGTTGGCGCGATGATGCTGACGTCTATCTTCCTGATGATCCCCGTGGCGTCGCTGTGCATCGGCTTTCTGCTCGACGACATAGCCGAGGCGGTGGAGGAGGTGCATTATCCAAACCTGCCCAGCGCCACCTCGCCCAGCCTGCTTGTCACGCTGATCGATTCCGTGCGGTTTTTTGCGATTCTGGTCGCGGCGAATATCGGCGCGCTGGTGATCTATATCTTCGTCGCGCCGCTGGCTCCGTTCATCTTTTACCTGGTTAACGGCTACCTGCTGGGCCGCGAGTACTTTCAACTGGTGGCTGTCAGACGGATGCCCCTGATTGAGGCGACGGCCCTGCGAAAGGCCAATCGCGGGCGCATCTGGGCTATGGGCGTGGCGATGGCTATCCCCCTGTCGATCCCGATCCTGAACCTGCTGATCCCGCTGATCGGCGTTGCGGCCTATACGCATCTGTTTCACAGCCTGCGCGGGCGGGTCAGCACGCAGGGACGTTAACCGCCAAGCCCCCGAGCGAGGTTTCCTTGTACCGTGCGTCCATATCCCGCCCTGTCTGGCGCATGGTTTCGACACAAGCATCAAGGCTGACCAAATGCCGCCCGTCACCGCGCAGCGACAGCGAGGCGGCCGACACAGCCTTGATCGCGCCCAGCCCGTTGCGCTCAATACATGGCGCCTGAACCAAGCCCTTGATCGGGTCGCACGTCATGCCAAGGTGATGCTCCAGCGCAATCTCGGCCGCGTTTTCAACTTGCTCGGGCGTGCCGCCCATAACCGCGCACATCCCTGCCGCCGCCATGGCTGCGGCAGCCCCTACCTCACCCTGACATCCCACCTCCGCACCGGAAATCGAGGCATTGGTTTTGATCAGCCCGCCAATCGCCGCTGCGGTCAGCAGGAAATCCGCGATCAGGCCGGGATGCGCGCCGGGTACATGGTCCAGCCAATATCGGATGGTGCCGGGCAGCACGCCCGCCGCACCATTTGTCGGGGCCGTCACGACCTGACCACCGGCCGCGTTTTCCTCGTTCACGGCCATCGCATAGACGGACAGCCAATCATTGATGGTGTGCGGCGCAACCTGATTGCGCCCCCGCTCCTCAATCAACTGACGATGAATATTGGCCGCGCGGCGGCGCAGGTTCAGGCCACCCGGCAGGATGCCATCGGTCGCGATACCCCGCGCGATGCAATCCTCCATGACTTGCCAGATCCGCTCTAACCCGCTGTCCAGATCCGCCTCACTCCGCAACGCCAACTCATTCCGCCGCTTCATCTGCGCGATAGAGTGACCGCTTTCGCGTGCCATGCGCAGCATCTCGGCGGCGGTACGGAACGGGTGCGGCACGCCGTCGGGGATACCATCCTCACCCTGCCGGTCCAGCTCACGCGCGGTTAGGACGAACCCGCCGCCGACAGAATAATACGTCTCCGCCATATGCAGATTGCCCGCATCATCCCACGCCCGCAGAACCATACCGTTGGTATGACCCGGCAGGATTTCGTCGTAGTCGAACACCAGATCGGTTTCCGGCGCATAGCGCAATTCCGGCAAACCGTCGTGCTGCACCACACCTGTTTCCAGCAGCTTGGCCAGATCCGCCTCCGCCTGTGCAACGTCAAAGGTCGCAGGCTCATGCCCCAACAGGCCCAGATGGATCGCCCGATCCGTCGCGTGGCCCTTACCCGTAAACGCAAGCGAGCCGTGCAGGCTGCCCTGCAACCGCACAGGCGCGCCTGATCCGGGCACCTGCTCCGCCCCGTCGCGCAGCATGTCGAGGAACCGCGCCGCAGCCACCATCGGCCCCATCGTGTGCGAGGATGACGGGCCGACGCCCACCTTAAAGATGTCGAATACGCTCAAAAACATGATGCCGCCCTCCGCTACTGTTCTTCTATCGTGCGCCGCATCGTCCGGCACACTGAATACGACCCACAATGCGCGATCCACGCCGCGAAATCGTCGCAGCCCTCGCCAAGCCGCCCTCTCCACCTAAATATAGAGCATGACACCTTTTGCGAACCTCTTGGAACAACTTGCCTTCACTCCGGGGCGCAATGGCAAGCTGACCTTGCTGCGCAGGTATTTTGCCAGCACCCCCGACCCGGATCGGGGGTGGGCGCTGGCGGCCTTGGCCGGAACGCTGGACCTGCCGCACGTCACCTCGTCTGTCATCCGCGGCATGATGGAGGACCGGATGGACCCCGTTCTGTTCGCCCTGTCCCGCGCCTATGTTGGTGATCTGGCGGAAACCGTCTCGCTGCTATGGCCCGAGCCTGAACACGCAACGCCACCTACCTTGGACGAGGTTGTCACGACGCTGCTGGCATCCAGCCGGTCTGACCGCCCCGCCGTCCTGGCACGCCTGCTGGACAGATGCGGCGCTTCGGCCCGCTTGGCGTTGATCAAGCTATGTACCGGTGGAATGCGCGTCGGCGTATCTACCCGTATGGCGCAGAACGCACTTGCGGATCAGGATCACCCGATCGAGGTGATTGAGCGTTTGTGGTTCGCCATCCAACCGCCCTACATCGAGCTGTTCCATTGGCTAGACGGCGGCCCGCGTCCTGATGTGGACTTGTCACTGGCCTATCGCCCCATGATGCTGGCCCATCCGGTTGAGGAACGTTTTTCCACCCTGATCCCATCCGACTATGTTGCGGAATGGAAGTGGGACGGCATTCGCGTGCAGGCCGTCGCGACCCCCGCTGGGCGCAGGCTGTATACGCGCACCGGCGATGACATCTCGGACAGCTTTCCCGATATTATCGACGCGATTGATTGGCATGGCTGCATAGACGGCGAATTGCTGGTCGTGCGCGATGGTGAGGTTGCCCCCTTCGCAGACCTGCAAAAACGGCTGGGGCGCAAGCGGGTCGGCAAGAAAACGCTGACCGACTTCCCCGCCCACATCCGCGCCTATGACCTGCTGGATGATAGCGGTGAGGATTTGCGCGACATGCCATGGCATCAGCGCCGCATCCGGTTGGAGGCTTTTGGCACCCATCCAAGGATCGATCTGTCGCCCACCATTCCCTTCACCGACTGGGCCGAATTGCAGGCGTTGCGCGACACTGCCCGCGACGACCTGATGGAAGGGCTGATGCTGAAACGGCGTGACAGCCCCTATCTGGCCGGTCGCCCCGTCGGCCAATGGTGGAAGTGGAAGCGCGACCCGTTGGAGGCTGACTGCGTCATGATGTACGCGCAACGCGGCCACGGAAAACGCTCCTCCTATTATTCCGACTACACGTTCGGCGCGTGGGTAGACGGCCCCGAGGGGCGCTACCTCCTGCCCGTGGGTAAGGCTTATTCAGGCTTCACCGACGCGGATCTGGAGCAGCTGGACCGGTTCGTGCGCAGCAATTTCACCCAGCGGTTCGGGCCTGTGCGTGCGGTGAAACCAAAACTGGTCCTCGAAATCGCCTTCGATGCCATTCAGGAAAGCAAGCGCCACAAATCCGGCGTTGCCATGCGGTTCCCCCGGATCAAGCGTATCCGCTGGGATAAACCCGCCGAGGAGGCCGATACGCTGGACGCATTGCGCGCCTTGATCTGAACGCCACGCTTGATCGGTTCGGGCACATGCACGATGGTCATGGGAACGCGCAATCACGGAGTATTCCATATGAACCGCATCGCCACACTCGCCCTCGCAGCCTTGCTTCCCGCAGCAGGAGCGCTGGCCCAAACGGCCGCACCTGTTGCCAATGGCACGGCCTTCGGTGATTGGGCCATTCGCTGTCAGGCGATTGGCGTACAGCAAACCCAATGCAACTTGGTTCAGGAGCTAAGTCTGGCCGATACTGGCGGGCTGGTCGCACGGGTGTTGGTGACGGAACTACAGGGCGCACCGGCCCTGATCGGCCACGTTCCGATTGGCGCCTATCTGCCATCGGGCATGGTTTATCAGGTTGAGGGCGACGACACTCCCCAGCGTGAAATGATCTGGCAGCGGTGCCTCGGCAATATTTGCGAGGGCGCATTGGCGCTGGACGACGCGGAGATTGAACGGCTGAGCCAAGGAACCATGCTGTTCGGCTATCGCCCCGCCCCCGGGGTGGAGCCTGTCGTCGTGCGGATGCAATTGGACGGATTCGGTGACGGCGTCGCAGCAATTTTCGGCGGTAACTGAGGGTATTACCCCCGCGCGGGCCAAACCTGCGCGGGGTATTCGACAAGCTTACGCCAGCTTCGCAACCGCGCGGCGTGTCATCACACCGATCAGATGCGCACGGTACGCGGCCGTGCCGTGCATATCGGCAATCATGTCATCGTCGGAATGTTTCAGATCCTTGATCGCATCGGCCGAGAAATCGGCTGAAAGCGCTTGCTCCGCATCGCTCCACCGGAACACACCATCATTGCTGGCACCGGTGACAGCCACGCGCACACCATCCGCGAATTTCGCGACAAAAACCCCGACCAAGGGGAAGCGGCTGGCAGGCTGCGCCATCTTCTCATAGTGCGACTTTTCAGGGATCGGGAACTTCACGCCTGTAACGATCTCGTTCTCGTCCAGTGCAGTGGTAAACATCCCCTGAAAGAAATCATCGGCCGCAATCTCACGACTGTTGGTCATGATGGTCGCACCCGAGGCTAATGCCACCGCCGGATAGCACGCGGATGGGTCATTATTGGCGATGCTACCGCCAATTGTTCCCCGATTGCGCACCGACGGGTCGCCAATACGCCCCGCCAAATCGGCAAGGCCCGGATAAGCCTGCGCTGACTCCGCCGCGACAGCCGCATGCGTGGTGCCGCCGCCAACTTCAACCATATCGCCAGCCACGCGAACGTATTTCAGGTCCGCAATGTGAACCAAGCTAACCAGCGTGCCGGGATCAGCCAGCCGCGCCTTCAACGTGGGGATCAGCGTTTGCCCGCCGCCCAGCGCCTGCGCCTCACCCTCGGCCAAGGCGGCGACGGCCTCCTCCAGACTGGTCGGTTTTACGAAATCAAATGCGTACATGTCTAAATCTCCTGTCGGAAAAACCCGCGAGGGCCTGCGTCATCCACGCCAATGTCTACTCGGCTGCGACGGGGGCAACGCTTTGCCCAGCGGCGGCCTGAATGGATTTCACGATGTTGTGGTAACCGGTGCAGCGGCAGATATTGCCCTCCAGATGATCCCGAATTTCCTGCTCCGTCGGATTAGAATTTTCC
>Ga0209309_10003341_pt1 | contig 13925 bp, 9 predicted proteins | sample COGITO_mtgs_1204_2_FD_184807 | JGI IMG/M metagenome (GOLD analysis project Ga0209309, IMG submission 184807) | Pelagic marine microbial communities from North Sea - COGITO_mtgs_120412 (SPAdes) (version 2) | ecosystem: Environmental > Aquatic > Marine > Epipelagic ...
TCATCTAAGATCATTACTGTGCTACTTTGCTATGCCAAAAAATTGCGCAAATTCTAACATGAAAGTGCAATAAGATCCTAGATTCAAAAGGCTAGATCCTAAGATCTAGCCCAATATAACAATTCTTACATGGGGAAATTGTCGCTGCAAGCAAAGCGTGACATACACTGGATAGGCATATCAATAACTTACAAAAAACCTGCAACCATTCACTGACATAAAATGCAACCATAGAGTGACATAAAAATAAAATAACTATTACTGCTCAATCTATAACCGGGTGAACTAATGTTTTAAGCTATTATATTGAGAGTATAATTTACTCTAATAACTTAAAAATAAGCCTATGAATAAGTCTATTTTTAAATAATGGCGATAGCTCAAACCTTAACAAAAACATATAAATAAAGTGCTATCTGCTGTTATACTCTTTTTATTCAGAGAGGGTCTTATTCTAGTATGGTTACAATAAAGCAAGTCGCTGTCCACGCAGGTGTTTCATTTAAAACTGTATCGCGAGTCGTCAATCATGATCCAACAGTAAAAAATATTAACCGCGAGAAGATTCTTAAAGCTATAAAAGAATTAGGTTATCGTCCTAATCGTGCGGCAAGTTTAACGCGACGTAAAAACTCAAACATTTACGCAATTATTGCTGATGAACTGCTTAGTGTTCCTTATACTTTTGATATTATACGTGGTGCCCAAGAAATTGCGTGGCAGAAAAATAAAGAACTGTTAATCCTCAATGTTAACGAAACCCAAGCGAGTATAGACAGAGCTATCGAAAGCCTTTTAGAGTATCGCGTAGAGGGCGTTATATATTCAGCAATGTATCATCGCCAAGTTTCGATCGCTGATGAACTAAAAAAAATACCAACAATTTTAGCGAACTGTTTTCCTGCTTCAAATAACTTTCCTTGCGTAGTACCTGATGAACAGCAAGCCGGTGAAGATATTACTGATGCATTAATACGCAAAGGATATCGCCGAATTGCTTTCTTAAACTTAAATGAGCATATAATTGCTGCCAAAGGTCGCAAACAAGGCGTTATAAATTCATTTAAAAAGCACGGCTTACCACTCGATGATTTACTCATTGAATCGGTAATTATTGGTCAAGCCGATGGTAGTGAGATTTCTACTTCGAGAGAGTCTGCAGCGCGAGTAATAGACGAGTTTAAACCTGATGCTATTATTTGTGGTCAAGATCCCATGGCGCTGGAAATTTACTTTGTTGTGCATGATAAAGGAATGATCGTTGGTAAGGATATTGGTATAGCAAGTTTTGATGATTGGGGCAGTATTCCACAATTATTACAACCGAATTTAACCACCATGGCATTACCACACCATGCAATGGGACGTTGGGCAATGGAATACCTCATAGAGCAGCGTACTGATATTGTTCACCACAGCCTACCGTTTAATTTGATTGCTCGTGATTCGTTTTAATCGCGTCTGCCTTTAATGTAAAAAACGACAATACGATAAACACACAAATAATCAAACCCAAATACTGATAGGCTAACGCAAAGCCCACATTATCATATACAACGCCTACCCCGACGGCTAACATTGACGCCACCAATTGCGTAGTAAATTGAAAGCCAATAATATAGATCATCGCTGAATAGCGCGCGTCAAAATGCATATTTATATATTTAAACAATGCAATTAACATCAGTGGTAACTCAATTGCATGTAACAATTTTAATACACTAATGCTGATAGAGTCACTAACAATCCCCGAGCAATATATTCGTATCGCCATCAATACACCACTTAACAGCAACGAGTTTTTAACGCCCAAATAATTCACCCATTTTACAGCTAAATACAAAGCAGCAGCCTCAAGGATAACTTGCGCTGAAGTTAAATAACCAAAAAACTCTCGACCTTGCTCTGGGGTGTCAAAAAAAGAGGTGTAATAAATAGCAAATTGCTGATCAAATACCGCATAAATACAACTTACACCGATCACAAATACACTTAAACGCCACAATCCTGCGATTTTAAAAAATGCTTTGAGCTGTTGCACGGGAGAAAAAGTTAGAGAAGGCGCTATTTCGGGCTGATTTTTTGCGACCTTAACAAAGGCTAATAACCCCATTAAGCAAACCGCCGCAATGCTTGATAACCAATAATTTAAACTAGGGGATAAATTAAAGGATAAACCGGCAAAGTAGCTTGCCATGGCCCAACCTAGTGACCCCCACATTCGAGCTTTACCGAATTCAAAATTCGTCGAGCGACTTTGTTTATCAATATAACTTTCAAGTGTCCCGACTCCAGCCAAAAATGCACATGAAAAAACAGCACCTCCTAAAATAGCAGCCAGATAAAACTGTGTTTGTAGTAAGGGTGCGTATACATAACTGACAAATGGACCAATCAACATTATAAAAAATGCAATGAAGTAAAGCAGTGTTTTTTGTAAACCGAGTTTATCTTGCAAAATGCCATAGCAAGGCATCACGAGTAAAGCCATGATGGAATTGATACTAAAGATTATCCCGACTTTAGCACTGTTGAGGCCTACTTCTTGACTAAGCCAAATAGGAAAAAATGAAAATGAAAAAGACCATGCCATAAAATAAATAAAGAAAATGGCGCTTAATAGCCGATAATTACTACTCATATATCGCATAGCCTTATAAAAAGTAAGCGACTCTATATTACTATAGAGTCGCTTCAAATGTTATTTTTCTATTGCTATATTGTTTAACTTTACGTCACTAAGCGACAAAGGGTGCTCAGCACTCACTTGTATTTTATTATAAGGAGAGGTTGGAAAAACAATCGAGGTCATAGAGCTAACCCCCTTATTTACAAACACTTCTACCGACGCTTTATCTACCCATATATCAACATCGTAATATTCAAGTCCTTTTTGTAATGGCGCAGTTTGTAAAGATGCAAAACCATCTTCAAAGTCTTTTAAACCCGATTGTCTTCGGTCAAGTACAAGTTGTCCTTGAGCTGGGTCTAACTGCAGCTTAGTGTATTCACCTTTATCAGAGCTAAGCACAATATCAGTAACTTGCTCAGCGTTTGATAAACTAAAGCTCACTTTAAATTGCCCAGGTTCGACAGTAAAAAGCTCATCTAACTGGTAGCTATTTGTGCCAGTTAGGGTTGCCTTTTGCTGTGTGTTACTCAGTAAACTATCGAGTTCTTTGATAGGTTGAGATGCCAAACGCACGCCTGCTGGCGTTTGTAATAACTTTAATTCTCTGGGAATCGTCATTGCACTGCGCCATACCTCAGTCGGTACTTGGTTTGCGTATTGCCAGTTACTCATCCATCCCATAAATAAGTGTCTACCGTCTTGAGCATCAGAAAAAGTCACGCCAGCATAATTATCTGTACCGTAGTCTAGCCATATTGACGATTCATACTTTTCTGTTGCTGCTTTATCAGAAAGTACGATATCAGCAATTTTTATATGCCCCCAATTACCTCGTTCATTGTCTACCACTTTAATATAAGCTTGCTGGCCTTTTAATTGACTCACGTTCCAAGAACGCTCGGCCATTGTACCTGTATTGTTTCCACTCGCGGTTTTAACTATTTCACCATCAACTAACAACTGTATTGCGGTACTGTTGTGATGCTTTCCACCTGCAATTTTGAAGTTAATGAAATCATGATTAATCGCAAATGATTTTGAAGTTAAGGTACCAATTGCCTCATCCGAGCCTTTAAAAGAACTGGCAATGGTATTTGTAGGTTGATCATTTACTATATGAAATGCTTCACCCGATACTTGCCAATTTTTTAAGCCATTTTTGAAGTTAGAAAAATCAAGCCCTTGAGGGAAAACGGCAGGTGTTGTTGTAAGCATTTTTTGATAATCGCTATCCAACGCAAATTTTTCACCGTCAAAATCGCCAACAAAATATTGTGTACCAGAGCCGCCATTTGGCGCGCCAGGATTGATACTCACTAATAGAACATATTTATATTCGTCGGTGCCTTCAATACGCACGCGAATAAGATCTGGACACTCCCATACACCTGCGTGACTGCCCCAATCAGCGCCAAAGTTACTTTCAAATTGCCATGTTTTTAAATCTTTTGAGCTGTAAAAGCCAATATGATCATCTTGAGCCAATACCATAACCCATTGCTGAGTATCTTCATGCCAGCTTACTTTAGGGTCACGGAAGTCGCGGATCCCAGGGTTTTTTAATACCGGATTATTAGCGTATTTTTTCCAAGTGCGGCCTTTATCGGTGCTATATGCTATGCCTTGCGTTTGAAAATCAATCGCTCCCTGTGCCGCCTTTTTATCATCATGATAGGTAAATATAGCCACTAATGGTGGGTTTTCTTTACTGCCAAAGCCGCTGCTATTTTGCCAATCAACTACCGCACTGCCAGAGAAGATAGTACCGTGCTCATCAGGAAACAACTTAATTTCTTGATGCTGCCAATTAACCATATCTTTACTAATTGCATGTCCCCAATGCATTGGTCCCCATACCGATGAATCAGGATTATGCTGGTAAAACAGATGATATTCACCTTGGTAATAAACCATACCGTTAGGATCATTCATCCAATGCTTTTTAGGGGTAAAATGAAAAGCAGGACGAAACGCCTCTTTGCTAGGTTTATCTACACCCATAGGGGCAGTTTGTTCAGTTTGGTTTGTCATGCTACATGCTGCCAAAAATGATGAAATTAAAACTAAATTAACGGTTCGCATCTAATGCTCCATGCTTATTATTGGTATCTAATGAAATTGCTTCTAAAGAACGTCCTTTTGTTTCTGGCATAAACCACGCAACAAAAATCAATTGCCCTAACATCATTAAAGTAAAGAAAGTGAATACTTCAGTGGCACTAAAACGTTCTAAGAAAAATGGCATAAGTAAAGTGATTGCTGCGGCAAAAAACCAATGCGTACCGGAGCCCAAAGACTGCCCTTTTGAACGAACTTTGTTAGGGAATATTTCTGCAATGAAGACCCAAATAACGGTACCTTGGCCAATGGCATGAGCGGCAATAAACACAAATACAAACGCTACAACCGTTAAGCCACCAGAGTCAGTACTAAACGCCCACGCCACGACAGAGAGCGAAATAACGTAGCCAATTGAGCCAATGTACATCAGCGAACGGCGGCCAAACTTATCAATCAACGATAAACCCAGCATGGTAAAACATAGGTTAACCACGCCAATCCCAGCGCCAGAAAGTAATGATTGATTTACATCCAACCCTGCAAGTTCAAATACGCGCGGTGCATAATAAATGATAAAGTTAATGCCAGATAATTGATTAAATGCGGCAAATAAAAATGCAAATAAAGCCGCCTTATTGTAACTACCACCAAATAGCTTTGATTGACTGTTTTGTAACTTGTCGCGTTCAATGTCATTTAATACTTGGTCTGGGTTTTGTTCACCTAAAGTCACTAAGATTGAACGCGCTTTAGTTTTCTCATTTTTCTTTTGCACTAACCAACGTGGGCTTTCAGGTGCCTTAATGATCATTAATAAATAAGCCAGAGCAGGTATTGCCTCCACACCTAACATTAAACGCCAGTCAATTGCAGATGTTCCTGCAATTAAAAAATTAGAAACAAACGCAACTAAGATACCAAATACAATTTGAAACTGATAAAGCGCAACCAAACGCCCACGGTACTTAGCAGGTGCAATCTCAGAAATATAAGCAGGTACAACAATTGAAGAAATGCCCACTCCCACGCCACCAATGAACCGTAATAAGGCGAAGCTATATGCGTCAGGTGCCATGGCGGAGCCAAGCGCCGAAATTAAAAACAACACTCCAACTAAAACTAATGTGGGTTTTCTACCCCACTTATCGCATGGGTAATTACCGGTTAAGGCACCCAGTAGTGTTCCCCATAAAGCTGAAGACATAATAAATAAGCCATGAAATAACGAGCTCGTATTCCATAACGCTTGAATAGGTTTATCCGCACCGGATATAACTGCTGTATCAAAGCCGAATAAAAAACCAGCAACGGCAACGGTGACTGACCAATAAATAATTTTTTTCATAATCACTCTTAAAACTTAACGATTAAAAGGTGGGCCGAAACCCACCACTATTAATAACCTGGGTTTTGTGTGTACGATCCACCACTTAAAATCATCTGCTGGTTCGGAATAGGTAAATACTCATCACGACCTTTAGTGAAAATAGCATCGACCAAATAAGGTTTACGTACAGCTTCAATAGCTAAGTAACTATCAATAGTTTCTTTCGCTATTCCCCATCGAACTAAGTCAAAAAAGCGATGTCCTTCAAGCCCTAATTCTAAACGTCGCTCAAAGCGTAGTGCCGCTCTTGCCTGTTCTTTAGAATCAAAACTTGTATATAAGCCCATGTTATAAATACTCGCGTTGTGTAATTTACTGGTACTATTTTTAGCACGCTCACGAATACGGTTAATAATTGGCAATGCTTCGTCATACCTATCTAACTCAATTAATGCTTCAGCTTTCCAAAGCAATACATCAGCGTAACGAATGAGCGGTGTATTTAATGAAAAGATAGGAAAAGGGCCATTCTCACCACGACAACTACAGTCAGGGTGTTCAAGATCTTTCATTGCCGTAAAGTTGCCATAAATACCAGGGGCACGTGCCCAGCTATCACCGCCATGAATTAAGTTTTCGTCATACTTAAATGGTTTACCTTCCATTGCCACAGTGTGATCTAGGCGAGGGTCAACTGAGTCTGTCGTCATGTCGTAGTTAAAGTCGTTAAAAGAGTCGAATAACGGCAAACCTTGTTGGTCTGTTTTAAACGCATTAACGAAATTTTCTGTTGGTACATGAAAACCACAACAGCCAAAACCACCAGCCATTGGCGCATTTAATGCACTAGGCCAGCTACCACGTCCATCTGGAGAGCCGTCATTTAGAGAGCGCTGAATAGCAAAAACTGACTCTTTATCATTCTCACTTTCAAACAAAAAGTTATTCGCGTAATCATCAAATAAACCATAGACGCCCGCTTCTTCAATTTCATCAACTAGGGCCACTACTTTTACAAGTTTATCTTTATTAATATTGATAACTTCATGTAGCTCATTCTGCTCATACGCTTGGTAAAGCAATGTTTTAGCTAAATATGCCTTAGCTGATAACGCTGAAGCGCGCCCTACATCTTCTTGGGTTTGTGGTAAGTTGTTTGCAGCAAACTCAAAATCTGCGGCAATTTTATCCCATAACTCTTGATCGCTTAGCTCACGATTAGTAGCGCTAAGAATTTGATCTTGTGTCATTGTTTCATCAATCCACGGGATATGCTTATGATGTATTTTTAAATCAAAGTAGAAAATACTGCGAATAAACCGCAGTTCGGATTGTTTTGCAGCACTGTTCTCAATGGCATCTGGCGCATTTGCGATTACCGCTAATGCTGAGTTTGCTCTTGAAATACCGGTGTAATTACGTACCCATTTTTTGTTGTTCAAATCAATTAAATCTGGCGGGAAAGACTCCATATCAGGCACTATAGGCTGATATAAAGACAAAGCATGATAAGCAAAGATATCACCAGGTCCATTACCGCCTTTATGTGCGTCTCCTGCCCGTAAGTTTCCTGTCGGCCATAAAAAGTTAGGGGCGGTATAATGATCGTTTCCTAGATATGAGTAGGCAGCAATAATCAACGCATCTACATTTTCACTGTTAGAAACTTGTTCTTCGGTTAATACCCCAGAAGGTGCAACATCAAGATCAGAACCACCACACGATGCTAAAGAAAGCGCGAGTGTAGCTGCTGTAAATAGTGTTTTAATTTTATTCATAATATGTGCTCGTATCGTTGTCGTTTTAATAAATCAAAAAGAAAGGTTCACGCCTAACGTGATACGTTTTGGAATTGGAAAATTACCGTTTGGAGTTTCTGGATCTTGGCTTAGCGTCCCTGATGGGGTAATGGTCAATAAGTTACTTCCCTGCAAATAAATTCGTGCAGAACTAATACCGTATTGATTTAACCACTGTTCGTCAGGCGTGTAACCGATAGATAAGTTGCGAAGCTTGAGGTAGCTGCCATCTTCCCAAAACAAACTTGATTGACGGCCTTCACCATTGTTATCGATTAAAGTTAATGCAGGCACATTACTGTCAGTATTGTTAACCGACCATGCATCAAGAACGCGATCGCCATAGTTAGAACCTATATTTAACGATGTGAAGTCAGTAAACCCACGCCAACCATTGCGTATTTGACCACCTTCAACACCTTGCCAAAACATGTTGAAGTCCCAATTTTTGTATTTGAAATTCATATTCAAGCCATACATAAAATCAGGATCGGTATCTGCGAAAAAGCTTTGATCGTTTTCATCAATCACGCCATTGCCGTCTAAATCTTTCCAGCGAACTCGGCCTAAACCAGCCCCAGATTGTGCTGCATGAGCATCTATTTCATCTTGGTTTTGAAATAACCCATCGGCGACATAGCCATAAACTGAGTTAACTGAATGACCAACAATTGTTTTATCAGCGCCATTACCACCAAATGAGTTAACAACGTCTTCTGGTAATGAGACCACCTTGTTTTTAGCAGAAGAAATGTTAAAGCTAATATCAACATCGATATCACCATCTAAGCTATCAAAAGTAAGGTAATCGGCGTACCCAATGAGAAACTCAAAACCAGCGTTTTCAATTGTGCCACCATTGACCCATTGCTGAGCGCCTTCACCTAATGTTGCCAGTGGATTGGTTAACGTTAAAATATCTTCAGTGGTTTTTTCAAACCAATCGATGCTGCCGTATATGGTTTCGTAACGCATACCAAAATCAAGACCTATATTGGTTTGTGTTGATGTTTCCCACTTTAGGTCGTCATTCCCTGTTTGTGCTTTTACAAACCCAGAAGGAAGCGTGCCGCCATTTGCACCGCCTATATCATAAGCGGTCCCTTCATCTTGCTGATCGGTGAATAGTGATTGTGTTGCATAACGACTTAAGTACGTTGTGTACGTTGCATCGGTAGGGATTTCTTGATTACCTGTTTTACCCCAGCTAGCGCGAAGCTTTAAGGTAGATAAAAATTCAATATCATAGAATGATTCGTTGCTGATCACCCAACCTGCAGAAATAGCGGGGAAATTACCGTAGCTATTATTACTACCAAAACGAGATGAACCATCGCGACGAATTGTTAAACCTGCTAAATATCGGTCATCGAAGTTATAGTCAATACGCGCAAAATAAGAATTAAGAGACCATTTATCGCCATCCCCTTCCACACGAACATCGCCCGTTGCTTGTGATAGATGAGCATAATCACGATCATCAGACGCAAAACCTGAACCAAAACCAACAGATCCTTCATACTCATAATCTATTTGTTCTGTACCGACCAAAAACGTAAAATGATTTGCATCTAAATCAAGCTTATATTCTGCGGTATTAGTCCAACTAAAACTGCTATTCCAGTTTTCTGTCACTGACAGCTGATCACCATAGTTTAGCGAGCCAGCTTGAAAAGCACGGGTATAGTTTCTGAAGTAGTATTGCCCGTAATCTAAACCGATAGAGCTTTTTAGTGTTAAGTCCTCTATTGCCTCATATTCAACAAAAATATTTCCCATTAATTTATTGAATCTACTAACATTGTCTCGATTCATTTCAATTAATCTAACCGGATTATCACGGTCAGTTACACCAGGAACAGGTCCTCCCCAGCCACCTTCATCGTTGTACACAGGAACGATAGATTGTTGTTCTATAGCCAAAGTTAGAATATTACCGGCCAGATCATTAACCAAGTTTGATTCTTGGTTTGTCACTATAAAGTTTTCACCAACCTTAAGTTTATTTGTTAATTGATAATCTGAATTAACGCGAAAGCTTATTCGTTCAAACTCTGAGCCATCAACAACACCTTCTGAGCCGAAATAACCAAGTGAACTATATATCGAAGCTTTATCTGAACCACCTGAAACCGAAAAGTTAAGATCGGTTACTTTTGCAGAGCGTGTAACTTCATCAAACCAGCTTGTATCTGCTGGGCGTTGCACCTGTTCAGCATCCGTAAACTCAGGAAAAACAACGTTGTTTAATTGAGGGTTATTAAAATCATTGTTCCAATCATAAGTATAAAGAGAACTTGCTGAATTTGGATCTGAGCCGTCGTTTACTGCAGCTTGCCAAACTGCTTGTGCCCTTTGCTGTGTATTTAATGGATTTAATTCATAATTAAAATCATCATATGACTGATTAAAAGAGAAATTAAAGTCGAGCCCTTCATTCCCTTTTTTGGTGGTGATAATAATGACCCCATTACCAGAGCGAGCACCAAAAATACTTGCAGCTGCCGCATCTCTTAGCACCTGTATATCAGCAATATCATGGCTATTAAGTTCATGCATTCCAGATTTAGTTGGTACGCCATCAATAACATATAATGGATCATTATTTCCAAGTGGCCCTAAACCTTGGCCACGAATACGCACCGTTGCTGCAGAGTTAGGTGAACCATTCGTTGTAATTTGCAAGCCAGGCACACGCCCCTGCAAATTTTGCATGATATTACCTGAAGGCTGATCAACGACATCTTCAAGCTCAACTGTGCTCACTGCGCCGGTTAAATCTTGTTTTTTAACACTTCCATAACCATATGAAACTTCAATAACTTCAATACCATCATTAGGAGTAATTTCATTTTTTTGCTGCTCGGCGGCAAAAAGACTTAATGGCAATGAACAACCCAGCAGTATAGTGCTAACACTTACTGCTAGTTTAGTTTTGTGAAATATGAGCATTGTGTGTCCTCATTTTAATTTTACTTTTTAATGTTGATTTCAGCATTCAATTAAACAACGTTGTCTTTTATGTGTAAAAAAATACTTTTTTTATCGTTCTTAAGTTGTTTTAGTAAACCTGACAAACAAAACAACGTTGTCTTTTTAACATTAAAAAAACATCTATTCAATATAAATAACAAATAAATTTATTAAAATAATCAAAATTTAAAATTAACGCTTTACGCTAACATGGTTCAATAAATTCTAAGATTTGCTGATGCGTTATATCTGGTGTTGCCCCTAACTGCTGAGCAACCATAGCTCCGGCAGCACAAGCAAAATCAATCGCCTGTTGCGGATCGTTTTGAATGCAAAGTTGATAAATTAAAGCCCCCAAAAACGAATCACCAGCGCCAACAGTATCCACAACATCGATTAGGTACCCTGAGTTATAGTAATTTTTACCTCTAATCGATAATAAAGCACCATGGTTGCCTTTCGTCACGCACAAAAACTCTGTGTTGGTTTGCTTTGCTATAAATGCTAAGTTTTGTTCTAGTGAATGGTGTTTACACCCCATTCCTTTTGCTATTTCATATAGTTCTTCATCATTTAGCTTGATAAAGTCAGCGCTATTCATCAGCTCTATTAAGCTCTCAAGTTGATAGTGAGGAGCTCGTAAATTTACATCAAACACTTTAAACTTCGCGTGTTCTAGTAGTTGCTTCAAAGTCATTAATGAAGTGTCGGTACGGCCAATTAAACTACCAAAGACAAAAATTTCTGTTGATTCAACTTTATTGATAATTTCATCCGTTAAAACAATATTATCCCAAGCGGTATCCGATATAATTTCATATTTAGCAGAACCGTGACTATCAAGTGCCACTAGGACTGTACTCGTATTTTTATGTGGGCTCACCGCAATGTACTCTGTACTCAATTGTTTTTCTTTTAATTCATCAAGAAGAACATTACCTAACCTATCCTCCCCAACTGCGCTTATCATTTGTGCATCAATTCCAAGTGATTTTACCCTAAAGCACATATTTAAAGGTGCACCGCCCAAACACTTGGTTTCTCCAAAGCAGTCCCACAAAACCTCCCCAAAACAGACTAGACTAACTTTATTAGCCATGTTTTGACTTATGATTATACTCATTCAATAGTTTCCTTATACGTTCCGATTATCAGATAGACGAATTAAACAATGGTCAACCTATCTTTCATCACATTAAAATACTAGATGTTCATATATATTTGTTAAGTAAATGTGTCTTGGATATTATTCCATTCGAAGCGCAAAGACAACGTTGTTTATTAGACTCTTAACCATAAGTGAGGTAGCTATACTATTAATATCTGGTTTATGTTCTAACCCACTATCGACTAGGAATTAGAGGTGCTAATATCAAAAACGCTCTGTCAATAGCTTAAGGTCTGTATGTCTAACAACATTCAAAATAGTATTAATCGTAAATTTGTAGAGATACTCAGCGATGGAACAATTAATTTAAACTCAAACCCTTTGGATGAAATTGAATTGATTCAGCGTGGCTTAGATATAAACTGTGTTGAAAAATTTAGACTTGAGTTACGCTGGGATCTGCAATCGTTTACTAAGGCGATTGGTACAAATACAAAAGCTTTCGAACGCTATATAAAAGAACATAAACGTTTAAATGTAACCTTAAGTGAAAATATCGTTGAATTAGCTCATTTGGCATCGGCTTGTATTGATTACTTTGAGAGTGTTGAACGATGGAACACATGGCTAAATACACGCTCCATTTTTTTAAATAAGCTTTATGTCAAAGTATGGTTTAATTATGTCGCAGTATGGTTGTATTATGTCAAAGTATGGTTTCAGCGACATTTACCTCGCGCAGGTTTACCTAACGCTAATAACGCTTTTTAAACCATTGCTGCCTTTACATAGACATCAAAACGGTTCTTTTTGGTTTTAATTTGCATACTTGGGGTTTTGTCATTTAAAAATGGGGCGTAATCGGGGCGTTTTACTACTACGCGCTTACTGGCGAGTGGGTAGGCGAATTCGAGTAAATCGTCAGCGTCGGTATCTGCACCAACAAGCTCTTGAAATACACGCATTTCTTTTTTAACTAATGCTGATTTTTCGCGGTGCGGGAACATAGGATCTAAATAAACCACATCGGGCATGCTTTCACATTGCGATAGTAGGGTATGGCTTGAACCAAATATTAGGCTCATATTTTCTTTCATCCACAAACCAATTTCAATATCGCTATAGGCTCGCTTTAAGCCATCGTATAAAAGTGCAGCTACAACCGGGTGACGTTCATGTAATATAACTTTGCACCCTAGCGAGGCAAGTACGAAGCCATCTCGCCCAAGGCCTGCGGTAGCATCGAGTACAATAGGCGTTGCACCTTTATTTAAGCCAACCGCTTTGGCAATTGCTTGCCCTTTACCACCGCCAAACTTACGCCTATGGGCGGCAGCACCGGTTACAAAATCAACGTTAATTGCACCTAGTTTAGGCTCGTCGGTTTTAAATAGGCTTAACCCTTTATCGTCGTAATGTAAGCTAAAGCCACTGCAATTTTGCGCCCATTGGGCTAAACCAAAGCGTGTTTCTAATTCATTTAAATAAGGGCGTAACTCTTTAAAAGCACACTGAATAACCACAATAAACTCCGACGATAAAATACGCCTGTAGTATATCAACCGCTTTACTTTAAAGCACTAAAATAGCTCTATATCACTATGATGATTAGTATTAACCTTTACTGCTTCCGCTTTAGTACGTAAATTAGATATAAGTTCATTGCGGCTTTCGGCAACCTGTTTAAGCTGATATTTGATAAAGGCTAAATCACTATTAGCCGATACAAATAACTGCATCGTTTGATCCAGTTGGGATATATATAAGGTGAGATCCGCGGGATTTGCTTGTGTTTGTTGTAGCTTAATGGCGCAGTCAAGTTCATGTAGCTGTTCTATAAATATTTTAGTACTTTTGTTTTGCTCTACATTTTGAGTAGTTAACTGCTTAACAATGTCCTGAAGGGCTGTACTTATTTGAGCTGCCTGCTCATAACTGCTTTCGCTTCTTTCCATGGTAACAACCTTCTCGTTGGTCACTTCTAATATATGCGGGAAAAGATCTTTGTAGCGCCCGTACAAAGCA